>Ga0209309_10001073_pt1 | contig 28655 bp, 24 predicted proteins | sample COGITO_mtgs_1204_2_FD_184807 | JGI IMG/M metagenome (GOLD analysis project Ga0209309, IMG submission 184807) | Pelagic marine microbial communities from North Sea - COGITO_mtgs_120412 (SPAdes) (version 2) | ecosystem: Environmental > Aquatic > Marine > Epipelagic ... | reverse complement strand
CAATCGATGGCCCAACGGGAGACACCGATGGTGATAATGAATTAGATGTAACCGAAGAGTGGGTATATACCGGAGTGTATATAATTACTCAAGAAGATATTGATGCTGGTGAAGTAATCAACCAAGCTACTGCAGAAGGAACTGCTCCTGATGGAACTGTTGTAACTGACGATTCTGGAAGTACGGTTGATACGGATGAAGTAACTACAACAGAGCTTTGTCAAACTCCAGCGATAGCAATCGTGAAAACAGGAGTATTTAATGATGAAGACCAAGATGGTTGTAGTAATGTAGGGGAAACTATTAGTTATACCTTTACAGTAACCAACCAAGGGAGTGTAAGTTTAGCTTCCGTAACTGTAACCGATCCGTTAATTACAACAATCAACGGTCCAACGGGTGATACCGATGGTGACGGTGAATTAGATATTACAGAGATTTGGGAATATACTGGAACGTACGCAATAACTCAGGCAGATATTACTGCAGGAGAAGTTGTTAACCAAGCAAAAGCTGAAGGAATAGCTCCAGATGGAACCACAGTTAGCGATAATTCTGGTGCAACTGTTAATGATGATGACCCAACAGTAACAGTATTGTGTCAAAGTGGATCGATCGCCTTAGTGAAAATAGGAACTCTTTCCGATGAAAATGGAGATGGATGTACCCAAGTAGGGGAAACGATAGTATATGATTTCATCGTAACGAATACAGGTATAGTAGATCTAACAAATATAGATGTAACTGACCCACTTGTTACTGTGAATGGCGGACCAATTAGTTTAGCTTCAGGAGCAACAGATGCTACTACCTTTACGGCAGTCTACACGATAACCCAAGCAGATATAGATACGGGAGAGGTTGTAAACCAAGCTACTGTTGAAGGGACTACACCAGATGGCGATATAGTTAGCGATGATTCTGGAACCACTATAAATGATGATGATCCAACAATAACAATGTTATGTCAGATTTCATCTATGTCTTTGGAAAAGGTAGGTGTTTTAAATGATGAAAATGGAGATGGCATTCCTCAAGTAGGAGAGACAATCAGCTATATTTTTAGCGTAACCAATACTGGAACTGTAACATTGTATAACATTACAATAGACGATCCTCTACCGGGTATAGATATCCAAGGAGGCCCAATACCTTCTCTTGAACCAGGGATGACTGATAGTACAACATTTACTGCTACCTATGCTATTACGCAAGCAGATATTGATGCAGGACAAGTTATCAACCAAGCTATTGTGACAGGAGAAGACGATGAAGGTACCATTGTAACCGATGATTCTGATGATCCAAATAACGATGATAACGTTGATAATAATGGTGATGGAGAACCAGATGATCCTACGGTAGTAGTTATTGGAAATGTATTAGTTGCGGATGACTTTGAAATATTCAACGGAATTACTCCTAACGGAGACAACTTGAATGATTACTTTGTAATAGCAGGTATTCAAGATTTCCCAGAAAACAATGTGAAGATATACAACAGATGGGGTGTACAAGTTTGGGAAACTGATGGATACGGAGGCTCTAATGGTCAGGAAAATGTGTTCAGAGGAGAGTCGAATGGTAGGTCAACAATACGTGCCAACGAAGAATTACCAACAGGAACGTATTTTTATATACTTACCTTCCCGTCAAAAAATCCTGGGAAAGCGAGTTATTCAGGATACTTATATATAAATAGATAGAAGAAAGTCAAAAACCTCCCGGTGTGTTTAATCCGGGAGTATAAAAATATGTAACGATGAAACACAGTTATTTAGCCATTATAGTTTTGATTTTACTTGGGAGCTTTTCAAGCAATGCCCAACAAGATCCGCAGTACACACAATATATGTACAACACACAGATTGTAAACCCTGCATATGCTGGGTCGCGTGACGCGTTGAGTTTTGGATTGTTACTCCGCTCACAGTGGGTAGGTCTAGAAGGAGCACCAAAAACAGGTACTTTTACGGTCAATTCGCCTATTGGTGCATTAGACAATATGGGCTTAGGTTTATCGATTGTTCGTGACGAAATAGGACCGGCGGTAGAATCTAATATAGATATAGATTATTCATATACTATCAATACTTCTGAAACGGCCGAGCTTTCTTTCGGGCTTAAAGCAGGACTAGACCTATTAGATGTAAATTTTAATAAACTGAGCATATTTGACCAAGGAGATCTTTTTGAGAATAACATAGACAATAAATTACAGCCACAAATAGGAGCTGGGGTATATTACAATACCGACCGATTTTATGCTGGATTGTCTGTACCTAACTTTTTAACGACCAATCATTTTGATGAGTCCACGTTAGAGAATTTTAATGTTGATAAAGATGTTGCCCCTGCAGAACGTTTACACTACTTTTTAATAGCAGGATATGTGTTTGATATCAATGAAAATTTGAAATTTAAACCAGCAACTCTTATTAAAGCAGTAAGTGGAGCACCTTTACAATGGGATGCTTCAGCCAACTTTTTAATATATGATAAGCTAACTTTGGGAGCTTCTTACCGATGGAGCGCAGCATTAAGTGCCATGGCAGGTTTTCAAGTAAGTGATCAAATATTCATAGGCTTTGGGTATGATTACCAAACCACCGATATTGAAGATTATAGTGATGGATCCTATGAAGTGTTTTTGCGATTTGATCTCTTTAATAAACCAGAGCGTGTGTTAACCCCAAGATTCTTTTAAAAAATTACTCGCTATGAAAAAACCTATTCTTAATAAATCAATTTTTTTCATCCTCCTCTTCTTTACTGTTGGAATAACTTTTTCTCAACGTAAAGACATAAAAAAAGCAGATAAAGACTTTGATAAGTTTGCTTACATAGATGCGCGCGAAATCTATTTAAAAGTAGTTAAGGACGGATATAAATCAGCAGAAATATATAAAAAATTAGGGGATACCTATTACTACAACAGTGACTATGATAATGCTGCTAAATGGTATTCAAAACTTGTAAACGAATACCCAGATAAAACGGAAGCAGACTATTATTATCGTGCTGCCCAGTCTTTAAAAAGTTTAGGGAAGTATAAAGAGTCTGATGAATTGATGAAACAATTTACAGCTCACGGCGGGAATGGTCTTATAGTGAAGAATTTTGAGAGGGACCCAAATTATTTGAACAGTATAGCCAAAGAATCACGTGAATTTGTTTTAAAAGACGTTTCTATAAATAGTGATGTATCAGATTTTGGACCTTCTTTTTACGGAGATAAAATAGTGTACGCTACATCAAGAGCTACTTCAAAAGGGGATAAAATTTCAGAATGGAATGCTCAGCCTTTTTTAGATTTATATGTAGCTGATATTGATAAGGATGGAAACTTAATTAACGCACAGGCTCTTCCTGGAGATATAAACACAAAATATCACGAATCTACACCAGCTTTTAGTAAAGATGGGAGTACGATGTATTTTACCAGAAATAACTTTTTAGATGGTAAAAAGGGAAAAGATAAACAAAAAACCATACGGTTAAAGCTGTATAAAGCTACTAAAAAAGGAGAATTCTTTTGGACTAATATAGTGGAACTTCCATTCAATAGTGATACGTATTCAGTAGCACATCCTGCATTAAGTAAAGATGGAAAGCGCTTGTATTTTTCTTCTGATATGCCAGGGACTCTTGGAATGTCCGATTTATGGTACGTAGATATTTTAGGAAAAGATAATTATGGAAAACCCGTAAATCTTGGAGACGAAATTAATACCGAAGCCAGAGAGTCTTTTCCGTTTATTAGTGAAGAAAATAACCTTTACTTTTCAAGTGATGGTCGTGCCGGTCTTGGTGGGTTTGATATTTATGTAACACCACTAAATAATCAAGGAAAACCAGGTACTGTAAAAAACCTAGGCGAGCCTGCCAATAGCAGTCAAGATGATTTTGGTTTTATAATAAAAGAGACAAAACGCAGAGGTTATTTAACATCTAATAGAGATGGAACTCGTGGAAGTATAGACGATGAAATATACCTGTTGAAAGAAGAATGTCAAATAACTATCACTGGTCTGGTGACAGATGTAGATAGTGGAGAATTATTACCAGGAGCAACCGTAGTACTTTTAGACGCTAATAACAAGGAAGTTAAAAGCGTGGTAGTAGGCAAAGATGCTAGATATACCTTACTTGCTGAATGCGGTAGTAACTATGCAGTTCGTGGAACAAAAGAAAGCTACAAACCCAACGAAAAGTTAGTGGAAACACCTACGAAAACAGGAACAGTAGAAGTTCCATTGCCGCTAAAATTAGTTGATTGCCCGCCTGATGATTTAGGGTGTCGCCTTAGTTTGCAGCCTATTTATTTTGATTTTGACCGCTACAACATCCGTCCGGACGCCGAAGTGGAGCTTGCAAAAATATTAGCTGCCCTACGAGAGTATTCAGAATTGATAATCCATATAGAATCTCATACCGATTCACGAGGTAATGACGATTATAACGAAGCGTTATCTGAAAAAAGAGCGCAATCAACCCTTAATTGGTTAGTTAAAAAAGGTATCGACCGTGATAGACTGAGTGCAAAAGGATATGGAGAAAGCCAATTAGTTAATGAGTGTTCTAATGGAGTAAAGTGTACAGAAGAAGAACACCAACTTAATAGAAGATCGATGTTTATTATTCAAAATTAGAAATTTTAAAAACTATTTATATTAAATACCTCCCCTTTATAAATGAAGCAGATTAAACCTGACTTTTATTTAACTAAAACACTCTTTTACCCCAATAACACTGAAGAGTAGTTATAGTAAATAGACTAATACATTTTAAAGTTTAAAAATTAATTTTAAAATGAACTTATGAAGGCCATATCAAAAGAGGTTATTATTGTATTTATTTTTTTGTTTGCTAATGCTTCTTTTTCACAAAACAGTAAAATAGCAAAGGCAAATAATCAATATGATAAATATGATTATATAAACGCAAGGGAAATTTATCTAAAAGTCGTTGAAAATGGCTTTACTTCTGCAGAGATTTATAAAAAATTAGCAGATACATATTACTACAATAGTGATTATGTAACCGCTGTGAGTTGGTATAATAAACTTATTATAGAATATCCCGAAAAAATAGAAACCGAATATTATTACAGGATTGCACAGTCTCTCAAAAGTGTTGGGGATTATGAGAAATCCGAAGAGATGATGGATACGTACCTTAGTAGGGGTGGGGTAGAAAGAGAGGTTAAGAAATTTGAAAATGATCCAGAATATTTAAAAAGCTTAGGAGTACACCCTTTTAAATATGTAATAAATAAAGTGGCAGTAAATACCAAGTTTTCAGATTTTGGACCTTCCTATTATAAAAACAAACTTATATTTTCAGCTTCAAAATTAGGTGACAAGCATCTTAAAACGCACACTTGGACTAATTTGCCATATTTAGATTTATATGTAGCAGATGTTGATAGCATAGGTGGGCTTTCAAATGCAAAACCTATAAAGGGTGACATTAATACCGAATACCATGAATCTTCCACAGCAGTTACTAAAGATGGTAAAACCATGTACTTTACTAGAAATAACTATATTGATGGTAAAAAAGGGTTTGATAAGTCACGAACAATCCGATTAAAACTTTACAAAGCAACCTTTAATACTAGTGAAAACAGCTGGGAAAATGTACAGGAACTACCGTTTAATAGTTCTAATTATAGTACAGCACATCCCGCGTTAAGTAACGATGAAAAAAGACTTTATTTTGCTTCCGATATGGAGGGGACTTACGGAAGATCAGATGTTTGGTATGTAAATATAACAAAAGGTAGTGACGGCTCCTCTATGTATGGGATTCCGGTAAATTTAGGCCCTGAAATAAATACCAAAGCCCGCGAAACATTTCCCTTTATAAGCGAAAGAAATAACCTATATTTTTCCAGTGATGGCCACGGAGGTCACGGAGGTCTTGATGTTTTTGTGTCTACAATCGATAAGGACGGAAACCTTCAGCAAGTATCAAACTTTGGGGATCCTATAAACACTAATATGGATGATTTTGGGTTTATAACCAAAGAATCTGAAGGCACAGGATATTATACATCAAATGTAGATGGAGGGCACGGGAGTATCGATGATGAAATTTATTATTTCTATGAAAAATGTGTCATGACTATAAACGGTATTGTGACCGATATTGATACGGAAGAATTATTACCAGGTGCTGAAGTCTCTATCCTTGATGAAGACAATAAGTTAATAGAAAAAGTTACCGTAGGTGACGATGCCACTTTTAGTTTTACTACTGAATGTGATACAAAATATATTTTACGAGGAACAAAAAAGAGGTATTTCCCAAAAGAGGAAACGGTAGAAACGCCAGATGAAGGAGGAGTGATAGATTTAAATATTCAACTTAAATTAGAAGAACCGTGTCCACCTGATGATTTAGGGTGCCGTTTAAAATTACAACCTATCTATTTTGATTATGATAAAGACAATATTCGTCCAGACGCATCAGTTGAATTAGCTAAAATACTCTACGCAATGCAACTGTACCCAGAGTTGATCATCCATGTAGAATCGCATACCGATTCTAGAGGTAGAGATGGGTATAATGAGAAACTTTCAGAACGCAGAGCCCAATCCACTTTAAATTGGCTTGTAGAAAGAGGAGTTGATGAAGATAGATTAACTGCAAAAGGATATGGAGAAACGCAATTGATAAACAAGTGTAGCAACGATGTTGACTGTACCGAAGAAGAACATCAATTGAATAGAAGGTCCATGTTTATAATTCAAAATTAAACGTACTAACCAAATTATAGTTTTTAAAAGCGTTCAATAGTTTTATTGAACGCTTTTCATTTTGGTTTTATTTACAAGGTGCTATTTCGTATTTTTGAAAAAATTGAAATTTCCCATGACAGAAGAGAAAGTAGTTCTTGTAAATGAAAAGGATGAAAAAATAGGGCTAATGCCAAAAATGGAAGCACATGAAAAAGCACTGTTACACAGAGCCTTTTCTGTATTTGTTTTCAACGATAACAATGAATTAATGATTCAGCAAAGAGCATTGCACAAATATCATTCTCCTGGGTTATGGACAAATACATGTTGTAGTCACCAAAGAGATGGCGAAAATAATATTGACGCTGGAAAACGCAGACTACAAGAAGAAATGGGCTTTTCGACTGATTTAAAAGAAACCATTTCGTTTATTTACAAGGCGCCTTTCGATAATGGTTTAACCGAACATGAATATGATCATATGTTAGTGGGAAAATTTAATGACGAACCAAATATTAACCCAGATGAAGTAGCCGCTTGGAAGTGGATGACTATGGAAGCTGTGGAAAAAGATATGAAGTCCAATCCAGCTATTTATACGGAGTGGTTTAAAATTATTTTCGATAAATTTCAAGAACATTTAGCGGTATGAGTTTAACGGTTTTCAGAAAAGCACATTTTAATGCAGCACACCGTTTATTTAAAAAAGAATGGAGTGATGAAAAAAACCGTGAGTTTTTCGGTAAATGTAGCAATCCCCATTATCACGGGCATAATTACGAAATTGAAGTAGGAATTACCGGAGAGATTGATACCGAAACAGGCTATTTAATCGATCTAGATTTTCTGAAAAAAATTATAAAAGAAGAAGTAGAAGATCCTTTTGATCATAAAAATTTGAATATTGAAGTTGAAGAATTTAAAAGTCTAAACCCGACGGTAGAAAATATTGCCATAGTGATATGGAATAAACTACGGGAACGATTAGACAACAAATTTGAAATTTCGGTAAAACTATATGAAACACCTCGTAATTTTGTAGTCTATACCGGTTAAAAAATGAATAAACTCCCTAAATTATATCCTTTAAAATTTGCTCCTATACTAAAAGAAAAAGTATGGGGAGGAACTAAATTACCTGAGTTTTTAGGGAAAGAAGGTGGGGATAAAAATAAATATATAGGTGAAAGTTGGGAGATTTCAGATTTAGAAAACGGAACTTCAATAGTAGGTAATGATTCTTTTAAAGGAGAATCTTTACCTAGTTTAATAAATCGCTACAAGGGTAAGTTGGTAGGGGAAAAAGTGTATAACCAGTTTGGAAATACATTTCCTCTATTGTTCAAATTTATTGATGCTTATGAAGATTTATCCGTTCAGGTACATCCTGGAGACGTTCTGGCAAAAAAGCGTCATAATAGTTTTGGAAAGACCGAGGTTTGGTACATTATCAATGCCGAAAAAGATGCTCGTTTAATACTTGGGTTTAATACCCAAATGAACGAAGCAGATTATCTAAAAAAGCTCTCAGAAGGAAACATTTCAGATATACTTCATTCAGAACCGGTAGAAGATGGAGATGCTTTTTTTATAGCTCCAGGGACAATTCATGCAATTGGGGGAGGCATTTTATTAGCTGAAATACAACAAACTTCAGATATTACCTATCGAATTTATGACTGGGATCGACCTGATATAAATGGTGAAATGCGCGATTTGCATACTGACCTCGCAAAGGATGCTATAAACTATCTTGATATACAACCTAAAATTGTATATCAAGATAGTGCTAATGAGGTAATCCCTTTAAAAAGCCTTCTATATTTTGAGACTAATAAGCTAAATATCACTAAAAATTTCATCCGAAATCTAGCTGAAATAGACTCTTTTGTTGTCTATATGTGTACCCAAGGAGCAGCAACAATAGAAACGGAAGCAGGTTCTGAAAGTATAAAAAAGGGGGAAACAGTATTAATTCCTGCGTGTTTTACTTCCATTAAAATAAAATCTACTTCTGTAACACTTTTAGAAACATACATTCCGTAATTGTTCGTATCTTGCGCAAAATTAAATTTTTATAAAATGGCAAGTGTACGCGAGTTAAAAAGGGACATAAATTATGTTTTGGGTGATATTATTGAAGCTGTCTATATATGGCAACTTACCCATCCTAAAAAAGATACCAAAGAATCTGAAAAAATCATCGATGAAGCAATCACAGTATTTGATGCGCTAATAGTAAAGGTGAACCAAAAAAATGTTGATAATAAAAAGAAACATTTTAAAGGTATTAACCAAGAACTTGAAACTGAAGGAAGAAAGTTAATTGATAAAATTAACGCATTATAAGCTATCCTTCATAGTTTTTCGTTCTGTTATAAAAGACTCTAAAAGCGTTCCGTATTTAGAGTCTTTTACTTTTGGGGTAAGAGAGGTGTAAACCGTGTCTAAGTATTTTACATTGGCGTCATACACTTCTGTTAGCAGTAAATAAGGGGCAACTTCTTTGTCTTTGTTGTTCAAAGCAAAATTTACAGTTGCTAAATATTTACTAGATAATGTATTTACTCTTTTTCTTTTAAGAGCTTCTAAAACAGAGTCGTTTTCATCTATTTGAGCGGTTAACTCTTCTTTAATTAAATCTAAATTTCTGTCTGCAAATCGTTGCATCAATTTCTTGTATTCATCAAGAGCTTTTTCATTTTCAGAACCGCTAATAATAAATTCATTTCCAAACTTCTTCAAACTGGTATGTATTACAATTTCTCCCGGTTCAGCAAAAAATGGAATACGGTCTTCTTTTAACGTTCCGTCTTTTAACCGTAAATACAAATAATAAATTTCAGGGCTTTCTATTTCTTCCACAAAAGCAAAATTAGGATCGCCTTCTACTGCTACAGAATCTATTGAAACTAATAGAGAGTCTTCAATTTTTTGTAACAATAAGGTTCCTTTTTTCAACCCCTTCACGTTTCCAGAAAGATTCATTTCAAGTTCAGGATTTGAATTGGAACAACTAACTAAAAAGAATGTAATTAAAACGGTGGCGAGTATTCTCATTATATCTGGAAATTTTAGGTCGCAAAGATGCATATTTTCGCAAAATTAGAAAACCTGAATAGGCAATAACTTTTAAATATTTTATCTGTAAAAAAAATACAAAGTATAAATTATGAAACTGCGGCCAATTGCATTAATATAGTACAAAGTATGGCGGCAACAGTTCCAATCGCATACCCAAACACAGCCAAAAGAACACCAACTGTAGCTAGTGAAGGATGAAAGGCCGATGCTACGATAGGAGCAGAGGCTGCTCCACCCACGTTGGCTTGGCTACCTACTGCAAGGAAAAAGTAAGGAGCCTTAATTAACTTAGCTACCAAAATTAACAATCCGGCATGAATTACCATCCAAACTAAGCCGATAAATATAAGTCCAAAATTGTCGAAGATAAGCGTTAAATCCATTTTCATACCAATACTGGCTACAAGAATATAGATAAAGACACTCCCAAATTTACTAGCTCCGGCACCTTCGTAACTTCTTAGTTTTGTAAAGGAAAGTAAAACGCCTATTACGGTAGTTAGGGAAATCATCCAAAAGAACGAAGAGCTTAAAAAGGTGAATATATTTCGGGTAATCCCTTTGGGGAAACTATTTACAAAATCTTCAAAAAAAGTGCTGAGATACCCGGCTCCAAAATGCGCAAAACTAACCGTACCAAAAGCAATGGCTGCAAGTATCATTAAATCGGTTAAAGTTGGCTTTCTATCTACTGTTGCCGCATAATCTGAAACTTTTTGTTTTAATGCTTCAATTGCTGATGTATCAGACTTTAGCCATTTATCAATTTTGGCAGATTTTCCAATTCCTATTAAAATAATGGCCATCCAAATATTGGCAACAACAATGTCTACAAACACCATTCCTCCATATAGTTCTTGGTTGTATCCGTAAATTTCGAGCATAGCGGTTTGGTTGGCGCCACCACCAATCCAGCTTCCTGCAAGTGTTGATAGTCCTCTCCATACCGAATCTGCACCTGCTCCTCCAACGGTTTCGGGCGAAATAGTTCCGATTAATAAAACGGCAAGCGGTCCGCCAATTACAATTCCCACGGTACCCGTAAAGAACATAATCAACGCTTTTGGACCGAGGTTAAATACGGCTTTTAAATCCATGCTTAACGTCATTAAAACCAAGGCTGCTGGTAACAAATAACGGCTGGACATGTAATAAAGACTAGAACTATTTTCTACTACTTCTCCTGTTTCAGAAACTGAGGTCCAATCTGGAGCGATTACTCCAAAAGTAGTTAATAAGGCTGGTAAAAAGTAGGCCATAAATAAAGCCGGAACTATTTTGTAAAAGGAACTCCAAAAACCTGATTCTCTTGAAGAGGTGTAAAAAATAACTCCCAATGCCAACATTAAAACACCAAAGACAATAGTGTCGTTTGTAAAAAGGGGAGTGGTATCAATAATTTCTTGCGTAAGATTATCTTGCATAGATAGAATAATTAGTTTGCTTGCAAAATACAATTAATTGTGTGAAAATTACATCTTACTCTTTCTTCTTCGGAAGTCTTTTAGAGTTTTTCAGCATTTCCTGTAGCATCCATTCAATCTGCCCATTGGTACTACGGAATTCGTCTGCTGCCCATTTTTCAACGGCTTTCATCATATCTTCATTAACGCGCAAGGCGAAGGCTTTCTTTTTAGGCATACACTAATTTTCTTCAATAAATTCAGTAACTACGGAAACTAATTCTTTAGATATAGGAAGGTCATATTGGTTGTACGATTTACCATTTTCAAGATCGTTTCCTTCTATTTTTTTTAATACGTGGTTCATTTTTGGAATAATCTTATACGTAGCGCCGGGTTTTGCTTTGTGAAGGGCTTCTGCTTCACTTACCTGAACTTGCAGGTCTTTGTCGCCGTTTACTATTAACACAGGGGTATTCAGTTTAGAGAGCTCTTCCTGCGGATTGTATTGCATCCAATTGTAAATAAAGGGTTGAATATCGGGTCTAAAAATAGAAGCCAATCCTGGACTGTAGTTTTGAGCGGTTCCGTTTACTCGAAGATCATCAAACGATTGACGGGCATTATCAACTAAACCTGGAGCTTGTTTTGCCAGTTGATCTACAATAACATCGTCTATTTCCTGCCCAGCTCCGGCTATGGAGATAAAACCGTTGGCGCGGTTGTGGGCAGCAATCATACCAACCAATGAACCTTGACTATGCCCAATAATGTATATAGCACCAAAACGATTGTCATTTTTAAAATGTTCTGTTACTGTTATGGCATCGGTAATAAAATCATCAAATTTGATTTTCTTTTCATCCATACTCCCCATTTTCATGATTTTAACAATGCGTTTGTCATATCGAAAGCTGGCGATTCCATTCTTGTACAACGCTTCCGCTAAAAATTTAAGCGAATTATTCTTCATCATATTTTGGTTGCCGTTTCTGTCAGTAGGACCGGAGCCGCCAATAATGATTACCAGCGGTGGTTTTTCTGAAGTTTCAGGCAATAGTAACGTGCCTTCTACCAAAGGGGTGATTTTTAAATCTTCGGAAGTAAAACTGTCTTGAGCAATACTATTTCCGAAGCAAATTAAAGCAAAGATTACAAGTAGCTGTTTCATATTAAATTTATTAATAACACGATGGTTTACATATTCAATGTTCCTGCATTCACAATGGGCGAAGCATCTTTATCGCCACATAAAATCACCATTAGATTACTTACCATAGCGGCTTTACGTTCATCGTCAAGATCGACAATATTTTTTTTACTAAGTTCGGCAAGGGCCATTTCGACCATGCTAACGGCTCCTTCTACAATTTTATGACGTGCCGCCACAATAGCGGTTGCTTGTTGTCTTTTAAGCATAGCACTTGCTATTTCGTTTGCATAAGCCAAATAGCCAATTCGGGATTCGAGCACTTCAATTCCGGCAATGGTAAGGCGTTCATCAAGCCCTTTTACTAATGCTTCGTTCACTTCTTCCATGCTGGAACGCAAGGTGATATCGGCATCCATACCTTCATCTGCAAAATTATCGTACGGGTATTTACTGGCTAGTTCACGAACGGCAGCATCGGTCTGTATGCGGACAAACTCTTCGTAATTATCCACATCAAAAGCGGCTTTGTGCGTATCGCGTACCCGCCAAACCAGTATCGTGCTTATTATTACGGGGTTTCCCAGTTTGTCGTTCACTTTTAAACGTTCACTGTCGAAGTTGCGGGCACGAAGTGATATTTTTTTCTTTACATAAAATGGATTCACCCAAAAAAGTCCATTCTTTTTTATGGTTCCCATGTATTTTCCAAAGAGTAATAAAATTCGAGAACCGTTAGGATTTACAAGTACAAAACCGGGCAGCGTTAAAAGTCCCAAAAAGAACAAGGCGACAAACCAAGCGCTTTTAATAAAAAGCAGACCAGCAATTCCTGCTGCGATAATGATAAAAAATACGAACAGCATTATATAGCCATTCGCTGGAGTGATTGTTTTTTCGTTTGACATGGTAGTTAGATTTAATTTGATATTAAAATGATATTAAACAAATATAAATTATTTTTTTGAAATTTTCCAACTATTTATCATATTAACTTAAAACAAGGAATGGTATCTTTGTTTAAAATTTCTTCAAAAACAATAAAATACACATTATGAAAAAGGGGTTCTTATTATTGATTTTCTTTGCATTTACTGGACTAATAGCACATTCGGCTGAAGATTGGGGACGAAATGGCCACCGTGCAACAGGAGCTATTGCTGAAAAATACTTAAGTAAAAAAGCAAAGCGAAACATTCAAGAACTATTAGATGGGCAATCGCTCGCTTTGGTTTCTACGTATGCAGATGAAATTAAAAGTGACGGTAAATACCGAAAATATGGCCCATGGCATTACGTAAATTTCCCTTTTGATTCAACCTATGAAGAACATGAAAAAAATGACGCTGGTGATATCATTGTAGCAATCAACAAAAGTATTGAAGTACTTAAAGATAAAAATGCTACAAAAGAAGACAAGGTGTTTTATTTAAAGATGCTGGTCCATTTTTTGGGTGATTTGCACCAACCGCTCCATATAGGTCTTGGAGAGGACAAAGGTGGAAATGATTTTCAAGTACGTTGGTTTAACGACGGAACTAACTTGCATTCGGTGTGGGACACTAAAATGATTGAAGATTATAATATGTCTTACTCAGAATTAGCCTCGAACGAAAAAGAACTTTCCAAAACTGAAATTCAAGACATACAAAAAGGATCTGTTGTAGATTGGATGTATGAAAGCCGTTCACTTTGCAAAGATATTTATAGTAATACTGAAGTAGGTGATAAACTATGGTATCCGTATATGTACAAATATATGGACGTGCTTAGAGGACAACTGCAAAAAGGTGGAATTCGATTAGCAGAGGTGTTAAATGAAATTTTTGGGTAAGCTATCGTTTTGAAATTTTATTGTGTGTAATCTGCTTTTGCCGAGAGCTCTTAAAACGATCAAATTCCGTGTTTCTTAGTTTTTTATGTTTCGTTTTTCTGCCTTGAACGCGCTTGCGCCACATTCTGAAACTAGAAGGTTTTAATTGGCGACGCATAATTTCGATTGTTTCCTGCTCGCTTATATTAAACTGAAAGGTTATCGCTTCAAAAGGTGTGCGGTCTTCCCAAGCCATTTCAATAATGCGGTCGAGTTCTCTAGTTGTGAACCTTTGTTTTTCATCCATAAATTGAAAATAAGAAAATAACAAATTTTTATTTGATGGCTCTAAAGGTTAAGTTAATTCGTGGGGAATCCACTTTCTTGGTCTTCGGCAATTGATGTTTCCATTTTTTCTGCGTACTACCTTTCATCGTCAATAAACTTCCGTGTTGAAGTTGGATGGATTTTTTTAAGTTTTTATCCGCTTTATGTTTTAAGTGAAATACACGCTCGGCCCCAAAACTAACCGAAGCAATTACCGGGTTTTTGCCTAATTCTTTTTCATCATCGCTGTGCCAACCATTACTGTCTTGGCCATTGCGATACAAGTTTAATAATACTGTAGTAAAAGTTTCTTTGGTGATGGTCTCAATCAAATCTTTAATTTCCTTTAAAAGAGAAGTAAAAGGAAGCGGTTTCATTGTTATACCAGAATAGGTGTAGCTTTTTCCATTCTCACCATATAAAGCGGTCAATCGTGGTTGTTGATAGGTTTTTCCGAAAACGGTAATATCGTCTTGTTGCCAGTTTGTTTCGTTTAATAGTGTTTCAAAATACCTATCAGCCTTCTTTTCTGAAAAAAAATGTGGATAATAAACTACATCGGCATCGGGTAGGTTTAAATTGATATAATCGTTATTTTTTTCTGAAGCAAACAGATTCATTACACATACAAATAAGCCCAATAAATTAATACAAATTGTAAGGGAATGCGGAGAATTAAGGCCCACTTAGGTAGTTTCATGGCCGCTCTTTCATCTTGTAACATGTGTATGTGAACGGTAAAAAAGATAATCAGCATCGCAATTATACCCCATGCAGCGATACTTTGCGTGTCTTTATTTAAGAGCATTAAACCAAAAATCATTTCGGCAATACCACTTAACAAAACCATGGAGGAATGTGCTGGAAAGTAAGGCGGCATAATACGTTTGTACATTTTGGGCTTTCTAAAATGGTTGACGCCGGCTAGAATATAAAGCACGCCCATTAGGTATTGGTGCCAAGGTAAATTTGTCATATAATTTTATATTTTATTTTGGAGCTTCTACATTTTTGGCGTCTTTAGAAACTGTATAATCTGCAGATTCTAAAAACTGAATGTTACTCAAGGTAGCATCGCCAATGGGTTCGCCATATAAACCTTTTTCTTCACTCCAATTATAAAACTTCCAAGTATCTGAAATTGCGATGCCATCAACAACTTGATAGTTTTCGTATAAAATTGCATGTGGTTTTTCTTCAGCTTTTTCTACTCCTTTTCCAAAAGTAACAATATAGGAAGCATAATTAAGAAGATTTGTATCGTTATCTACATAAACTTCATACCAATCGTTTGACGTGTCGCCGACATCATTTTTAAAACTAAGCTTAGCTTTGGAGAATTCCTTACCGTTTTCGGTAACTTGCTGTACCGCTCCCCATTGTGTTCCAGGATCGGTTAATTTAAACGGCATCGCCATAAAATACGGCCAGGTAAATATATCAAACCGAGCCATTTTCATTGTGGCATCTTTTGGGCTTAGCGACACGTTTTCTCCATTATATATAAGTGTTTTGCCGTCTTTTGATTCAAACTTTATTTTTGAAGAATTGGTACGCATGGTGTACGTTCCATTTAAACGTTCTTGACCGTTAAAGTTTAAAGCAATATCAAACGAAATATTATTATTTTCTAAGAATGCTTCTTTATTGTGTGTTTTTTCTACCCCTTGTGCAAAAGCTGTAGATAAGGAAGGTGCTCCATCACCGATGCCGTTATCTTGTTCTACCGGCATTTTTTTGTCTTCTTGTTTTTTGTTTTCATTACAGCTAACAAATAATGTTGTTGCTGCAAAAAGTAAAAGTAGTTTTTTCATATTTTAAAAATATAAAACCTGCTGAACATATAAACAGGTTTAAGAAAGTATTAGTAGTATATAAAAGAGGACGTCTAAAAAGTATTATTAGCTGTCTGTTCGAGCGCAGTCGAGAACTACAAGTTTCTGACTACTAATAAGGTCTCGACTGCGCTCGACCGGACAAACTAATTATTTATTACTTTTTAGAGGCCCTCTTTTAAAAAAGAAGAAAAACTTCTTACTTAATCATTTCATAACTACGCTTAATAAACGATGTCATGTCTTCTCCTTTCAATAGGTTCTTGCTCAATTTGGCAAGATCTAAAGCTTGATTTACCAAACGTTCTTTCTTTTTCTGAGTTTTAGTATTTAAAATTTCAGAAACCAATTCGTGGTTGGTGTTCACGATTAAATTGTACATTTCTGGCATATTGCCCATTCCGAACATGCCACCGCCACCGCCGGACTGTTGCATTTCTTTCATTCTGCGCATAAACTCAGGCTCGGTAATTACAAATGGATTGGCTTTGCTATCCATCGCTTCCAATTGCACGTTGAATTTTTCTGAAGGCACTGTTTCTGCTAAAAACGTTTTAAGCGTCTCTTTCTCTTCATCTGAAAGTTTTGATATTTTTTCTTCGTCTTTCTTTATTAAACTTTCAACTGGTTCGCTATCTACACGTACAAAGCTTGTATTTTCATTACTACTTTCTAGTTTTTGTAGTAAGTGCGATATAATTGGCGAATCTAGCATTAATACCTCATAGCCTTTATCTTTCGCATCTTGAATATAGCTGTGCTGCTCATCTTTATTTGAAGCGTACAGCACCACTAATTTACCATCTTTGTCTGTCTGGTTTTCTTTAATTTTCTCTTGTAATTCTTCAAAAGTAAAATAGGTGCCGTCAACGGTTGGGTATAGTGCAAATTTTTGAGCTTTTTCAAAAAACTTGTCTTCTGTAAGCATTCCATACTCAATAACCACTTTAATGTCGTTCCACTTTTGTTCAAAGTCTTCACGGTTGTCATTGAAAAGTGATTTCAGCTTATCAGCTACTTTACGAGTGATATAACTGGCGATTTTTTTCACCGCGCCATCCGCCTGTAAGTAACTACGTGATACATTCAACGGAATATCTGGACTGTCAATCACACCACGAAGCATCGTTAAAAACTCAGGAACAATACCTTCTACATTATCGGTAACGAACACTTGGTTTTGATACAATTGGATTTTATCCTTTTGTATGTTCATATCGTTCGTCATCTTTGGGAAATATAAAATCCCTGTCAGGTTGAACGGATAATCTACGTTTAAGTGAATATGAAATAATGGCTCTTCAAATTGCATCGGGTACAATTCTCGGTAAAAGCTATTGTAGTCTTCTTCTTTTAAATCTACCGGTTGTTTGGTCCAAGCCGGGTTTGGGTTGTTTATAATGTTTTCAACCTCTTTAGTAGGAGCTGGATCGTCCTCTTTAGCATCTTCCGGTTTTGGAAGTGTTTCCGTTTTCATACCAAACTTAATCGGGATTGGCATAAACTTGTTATACTTAACCAGCAATTCACGAATACGACCTTCTTCCAAAAATTCAGTTTCATCATCTGAAATATGAAGAATAATTTCCGTACCGCGTACGGTTTTATCAGCTTCTTCTAAAGTGAAATTTGGCGAACCATCACATACCCAATGGGCTGCTGGCTCGTCCTTAAAACTTTTTGTAATGATTTCCACTTTGTCGGCTACCATAAACGAAGAATAGAATCCAAGTCCGAAATGTCCTATAATTCCAGTGTCTTCACCGTCTTTGTCTTTGTACTTTTCAATAAATTCTTCGGCACCTGAAAAAGCAATTTGGTTGATGTATTTTTCAACCTCGTCTTTATTCATTCCAATTCCCTCATCGATAATGTGAAGTTTTTTGTTCTCTTTATCGATTTTCACTTCAATCTTAGGATTTCCGTAGGCAACATCGTTTGCTTCCCCAATATTGGCTAAATGCTTTAATTTAAGTGTAGCATCTGTAGCGTTTGAAATCAGCTCCCGTAAAAATATCTCGTGGTCGCTGTATAAAAACTTCTTGATCAGCGGGAAAATATTCTCGACCGATACATTAATAGTTCCTTTACTCATAATATATATGTTTTGTTTTTTTCTGAAATATATAAGACAAATAAAGTACCATTTCTTAGTTTCTGACAGCTTGTCACTCTGTAAGTTCTCTCTTTCAACAACTACTAAGAAACTGGAAACTTTAACAGAACCTTTTGTTTAACATAACAAAGCATGCGTTAAACGTTTCGTATCTTTGAAAGGAATGATATTTTCGAACGAAACGGCAAAATTTCTGCACGTTAAAACAATATAAGATGGCAACTAAGAAAACACCTTCAAAAAAGAAAAGCATTACCCGCGATACCATTATTTCGGCGTATATGGAATACGTTCTTGAAAACGAGCAAACACCAAAAAGTGTTTATAAATTCAGTAAAGAACACGATATGACCGAAGCGGAGTTCTATAGCTTCTTCGGTTCTTTCGATGGCCTGCGGAATGAAATATGGAATACCTTTTTCGATCATTCGTTAAAATTGGCTCATAAAGACAAAAACTTTGAAGGTTTTAGTAACCAAGAAAAGATGCTTACGTTTTTGTTTACCTTTTTTGAAATGCTCACTGCCAACCGTAGTTACGTACTTTTCGCCCTACAAGAACATAAAGACATGATGAAAAATATTTCACAACTTAAAGGGTTGCGAAGTAGAGTGAAAGAATTTGCTTCCGGATTGATCAACGAAAAAAACGAAGAAAAAAATCTTAAGATTTTAAAACAGCCGGTTTCAGTATTTTCAGAAGGAGCTTGGTTGCAAACCCTTTTCATTCTAAAATATTGGATGGAAGATAATTCGGCTTCCTTTGAAAAAACAGATGTTGTTATTGAAAAATCAGTCCGCGCCATTTTTGATGTATTTGACAATACACCGTTGGAAAGTGTGGTTGACTTCGGAAAATTTCTATGGAAAGATAAAATGAACTAAATGAAAACACTCGATTCGATTCCCACCGGAAAAATAAAGCGTGCCAGTAAACTGGTGAGTACCGGTGTAAAAGTTGGCGGTAATTATTTTAAATATTACAGCGGAAAACTTGTAAACCCAGAACTAAATAAGGATGCATTAAACGAAAGCAATGCCGAAGATATTTACGATGGGTTAAAAAACCTAAAAGGAAGCGCCTTGAAAGTGGCTCAAATGCTGAGCATGGAAAAAAACATTATGCCAAAAGCGTATGTGGAGAAATTTTCATTAGCGCAATTTCAAGTGCCACCATTGTCTGCACCGTTAGTACGAAAAACATTCAAAAACTATTTTAATCAAACACCAGAAGATTTATTCGATACGTTTGATGAAAACTCGGTTGCGGCAGCCAGTATTGGTCAAGTGCACAAAGCCACTAAGGAAGGGAAAGACCTTGCTGTTAAGATTCAATATCCGGGGGTAGCCGATAGTATAAGCAGTGATTTAGCGTTGGTAAAACCGTTTGCCATTAAAATGTTCAATTTAAAAGGAAAGGATTCTGAAAAATACTTTCAAGAAATTGAAGGCAAACTTCTGGAAGAAACCGATTATAACTTGGAAATTACGCAAAGCAAATCTACAACAGAAGCGTGTGCAAACATTCCTAATTTAAAATTTCCGAAGTATTATGAAGAACTTTCAACCGATCGCATCATTACGATGGATTGGATGACGGGTGAACACCTTTCCGAATTTACAAATTATAATACAGATACAGAAAAAGCAAACAAAATTGGTCAAGCGTTGTGGGATTTTTATATGTTCCAAATGCACGAATTAAAAAGCGTACACGCCGACCCACATCCCGGTAACTTTTTGGTTGATAAAGACTTCAACTTAATTGCAATCGATTTCGGTTGTATTAAAAATGTCCCGGAAGAATTTTACACACCCTATTTTGAATTGGCAAAGCCTGAAAATATCGATAACCCTGATATTTTTATGGAAAAAATGTACGAGCTTGAAATTTTACGCAGCGATGATTCACCTGAAGAAGTAAAATTCTTTTCTGAATTGTTTCACGAAATGCTGAGCTTATTCACCAAACCTTTTCACGGTGAAACGTTTGATTTTTCAGATGCAGCGTTCTTCGGAAAAATAGCCGAATTAAGTGATAAGTATTCAAAGGACACCGAATTACGTAAAATGAATGGGAATAGAGGATCTAAACATTTTTTATATATCAATAGAACCTTTTTTGGCCTTTATAACTTATTGAATGATTTAGGAGCCTCGGTATCAATAAATAACTATAAAAAATATATTTAATAAAACATTAACTTTTTGTTTAAGTTAAAATATATTTTATTAAACAATAATGACGTATCTTTAAGCTAAATAATTGGAAAACTGCTATGAAAAAGAAAAGTTACCGATTATTTATTGGTTAGGTTGTTTAAAAAAGGGTGCATTCTTTGCACCCTTTTTTTAGTTTTATATCTGTCTCAGAAATCTATTTTCCTTCGGCTTTTTCGCTCATAGCATCATCAGTTTTTTCTTTGTTCTTAACGTAGGTATCTAACCATTCATTTTGTTCCCACAATAAATGCAAAATACTTTCTTTAGCGCGATATCCGTGGCTTTCTTTTGGTAACATAACAAGACGAGCAGTTGCTCCTAGTCCTTTTAAAGCATTAAAATAACGCTCACTTTGCAGCGGATACGTACCAGAATTATTATCAGCCTGCCCGTGGATTAGCAATAAAGGCGTTTTCATTTTTTCAGCATGCATAAAAGGTGACATCGTGTAATACGTTTCTGGCGAATCCCAATAGCTGCGTTCTTCACTTTGAAAACCAAAAGGTGTTAACGTTCGGTTATACGCTCCGCTTCTGGCAATCCCGGCTGCAAACAAATCGCTATGACTTAATAAATTCGCCACCATAAAAGCACCATAGCTATGACCGCCAACTGCTACTTTGTTTCTGTCAATATAGCCCATCTCATCCACCGCATCAATAGCGGCTTTTGCGTTTGCTACTAGTTGCGTTCTAAACGTGTCATTTGGTTCTTCATCGCCTTCGCCAACAATAGGAAAAGCGGCATCGTCTAGCACAACATATCCTTGCGTTACCCAATAAATAGGACTTCCCCAAAATGGGTAGATAAATTCATTTGGGTTGGTGGTATTTTGCGAAGCACTGCTTTTATCTTTAAATTCACGCGGATAGGCCCAAAGAATCATCGGCTTTTTTTCTTTTTTATCCATATCGTAACCAACAGGCAAATATAACGTTCCTTCTAATTCTAGTCCGTCATCACGTTTGTAGGTGATTACTTCTTTATGTACATTTTGTAAACTTTTAAACGGATTTTCAAAAGTGGTTACAGGCGTTAAATCTTCCTTTTTAGTAATATTTCTGAAATAATAATTAGGATATTCATTCTGCGATTCAATTCTAACTAAAATCTTCCCTTTCTGCATGTCAATGGCATCGTACAAATCTTCTTTTTTATCCGTGTAACTTGATTGATAAATGCGTTTTGTTTTCTGCGTTTTTAAATTGAATTCATCTACAAAAGGAAACTGCCCTTTTTCAGAATACCCATCCCCCATTAAATAGGCTGTTTGATTGTTGAGGTTTAAAACAGAGCGGTTAAATTTATTTTGCGTGGTTACAAAGTTTCCCGGATCGCTATATCGATCTTGATAGCTCCTATCTGAAATAATAATAGGCGTTTGCTTTACATTTGAAGGGTTAAATAGATAGGTTTTGGTGTTTCGGTCGTTCCACCAATAATCATAAGCAATAGCGTTTTTATCATCACCCCACGTAATACCTGAAAACCTATTTTTGGTTTTTAAAACTTCACGGCCTTTACCCGTGAAAGGAGCTTCAACTTGATAGACAACATCTCTGAAATCAACTTCATTTTCGGGATTTCCTTCATCTAAGGCTTCAACCCAATATAAAGTTGCAGGCTGGTCATTGCGCCAGCTAAAATCTCGTTTCCCGGTTCGCGTAGCCATAAAGCCTTTGGGACGAACTTCATCTAACGACACTTTGTTTATTACGGTAACCACTTTTCCATTAGCATCGTATACAGTTTCATGGTATGGGAAACGGTAGTAAGGCACTAAATATGAAAATGGTTTTTTTACTTCTGAAACTAACAGGTATCCTCCATTCGGCGAAAAACTAATGCTTCTATACATGGCGGTAGGGAGAAAAGAAGAGGTTTCACCAGTAACGGAAACTTTTTTAATTTCTGAAAGCGCTAGTTGTTCAAAATTAGCTTCATCGTTCGGATTTTTTAATAAATCTTGATAGGTTCGGTTTTGCGCTTTTTCTCCGTCACTTACCGAAATAGTTGGACCTGTAGGCACGGCTTCAGCAGTGTTAATTAATTCTTTTCTGCTTTCTGGAAGCATTTTCACCAACAAGCTAGAACTATCTTTAAACCAATTTAGCACATCGCCCATATTGGCATTCACGGTTGCATTGGTCAATTTTTTAACAGAGCCTTTATCGATATCCAATACCCAAGCTTCTACACCCTCTTGAGTAGTGTGTAAAAAAGCCATCATTTTTTGATTGGGAGACCAACTAAAATTCGATAGCCTGGCATCTTCAGGAAGACTGGAAACTTGTTTCGATTCTTTATCGGTTGCTTTTTTTACTTCTATATTGTTATAATAGTTGGTGCGGCTACCAATATTTGTTTTAGGATTAATACGTAAACCGCCTAATCTCATTTCAGTTTCAGAAAGTTCATTTATAGACTTGTAAGAGTCTCTATATAAAAGGACAACATGTTCGCCTTTATCATCAATTAGTACGGAAGGAGCAGGAGGTGCTTCCACTAAATCGAGAATTTCCTTAGGTGGTTTTTGATAGTTTTTGTCTACTTGAGCATAAAATGCTGAAGAAACGAGCAGAAAAATAAGTAATACGGTAAGTTTTTTCATAAAAGTTATATTTTTTGAAAAGATACCTAAAAAAATAACGAGAAGCCATTCCATTTGCTATGCACGCATACTATATGGAGTGTATTTATTTCCCTCACATCGCTTGAATATGTATCTTGCTCTTTCGTTTATACTATACTTATATGTACACTTCAAAAATTACTGGGCTTGGTCATTATGTGCCCGAAAACGTTGTTACCAATGACGATCTTTCAAAGCTAATGGACACCAACGATGCGTGGATACAAGAACGCACGGGGATTAAAGAGCGCAGGCATATTAAAAAAGGAGATGGTAACTCTACTTCGGTAATGGGTGTGAAAGCTGCAACCATGGCTTTGGAAGAAGCAAAATTAAAACCCGACGCTATCGATATGATTGTCTTTGCAACCTTGAGTCCGGACATGTATTTTCCTGGAGGCGGCGTAGAGGTTCAAGAAATGATGGGGATGCGAACCATTCCGGCTTTGGATGTTCGAAACCAATGTAGTGGATTTGTATACGCCATGTCAGTTGCCGATCAATTTGTAAAAACTGGAATGTATAAAAACATTTTGGTTATAGGAAGTGAAAACCACAGTGGCGGTCTCGACTTTACCACACGCGGTCGCAGTGTTTCGGTAATTTTTGGTGATGGAGCCGGAGCAGCTGTTGTTTCTCGAAGTGACGATAGCAGTGAAAACGGAATTTTATCTACCCACTTACACAGTGAAGGAAAACACAAAGATGAATTGTCTTTACAAGGCCCGAGCACTGAATATTGGGTTCCTGAAATTATAGAAAAAAACCCACAAGAAGATATCCCGTATTATCCGTATATGAATGGCCAATTTGTATTTAAACATGCAATTGTCCGTTTTACTGAAGTGATCCACGAAGGACTTAAAGCTAATGGATTATCGGTAAATGATATCGATATGTTGATACCACATCAAGCCAACTTGCGTATTTCGCAGTTTATACAGCAGAAATTAAAGTTGAGCGATGACCAAGTTTTTAATAATATCCAAAAATATGGAAATACGACGGCCGCATCCATCCCGATTGCACTTTCTGAAGCACATAAAGCTGGGAAGATTAAAAAAGGAGATGTAGTGGTTTTGGCTGCTTTTGGTAGCGGATTTACTTGGGGGAGTGTAATTATTAGATGGTAATTTCTTTTTAAAACGGATAGAAAAATAAAAAGCCTTCCAGAGACGTGGAAGGCTTTTTTGGCTGAACAAAAATCATTTTATTGAAATCTAATTCAAATAAAGTATCGATAAATTAACTATCATTTAAAAGACTCTTTATAGAAAGGATTGTTTCACCTTAACAGTAGGTTTAACATATAAATAACAAACCCGAAGCGTATTGCTTCGGGTTTATAACTTTACTGCTATTATTAACACTAACCATCAACGTAAAAATTTTCACAGTAAAGTAGGTAATGTTTCTACTAAATAGACGAGACCATTTCAAGATTGTTACATAAATATTTCTTTTTAACATACTTTTAGCGAAAGTTGATACAAAGCGATTGTATATTTTATTCAGAAAAAGAAAACAATGAAAAAAACACTTGTATTGGGCGCTAGTTTAAAGCCCTCACGGTATTCAAACCTTGCTATAAACCGATTGGTAGATAATAATCATCCAGTTGAAGCAGTGGGATTAAGAGAAGGTGAAGTAGCTGGAATAGCGATAACCACCGAAAAAGAAAACTTTGAAGATATTGATACCGTTACTTTGTACTTAAACGCAAAACGACAAGAGGAATATTACGATTATATTATTTCATTGAAACCAAACCGCGTAATCTTTAACCCGGGAACTGAAAACCCTGAATTTTATAAGCTTCTGAAAAAAAATAATATTGAGGTTGATGTGGCTTGTACGTTAGTCCTTTTGGCGTCTAATCAATATTAAGCCTAAAAAGGTTAATCCGCCGTTTACTATTAATAATTCATAATTAAAGTGATAGCCACCAATATATTCTGGTGGAATGCTTCCTATAATAAATGTTAGTGCAACAGAAATGATTGAAACTAACCACACCCATTTGTCCTTCACTTGCATTTTTGTGAATATTCCAAAAGCAAAGAGTCCTAACAATGGGCCATAGGTATAACTAGCAGCCTTTAGTAGTAAGTCGATTACGCTACTATCTAATAAGTATTTAAAAGCAATTATGACAATTACGAGTAACACACTTACGCCTATGTGTACTTTTTTACGGATGCTGGTTTGGTGTTTTACTTCCTTTCGTTCAATACCTAAAAAGTCAATACAAAAACTAGTGGTTAACGAGGTAAGGGCACTATCTGCGCTGGAGTAGGCAGCGGCAATCAATCCTAAAATGAATATAATACTAAGTCCCAATCCCATGGATCCGTTTAGGGCAACTTCAGGAAACAGCAGATCTGTTTTCTCCTTACCGTCCAGCATAGGCACGCTTATTCCGTTTTGCTCGGCATATACAAAAAGCAAGGCTCCTAAAAATAGGAATAATAAGTTTACAGGTATAAAAACAAAGCTATACGAAAGCACATTCTTTTGAGCATCTTTTAAACTTTTACAAGTCAGGTTTTTTTGCATCATATCTTGATCCAACCCTGTCATACAGATGGTGATAAACATACCGCCGAAAAATGATTTCCAGAAATAATTGGTATCTAGAAAACTATCCATGAAAAATGTTTTAGTATAAGGAGCAATTTCAGGAGCGGAAATCATTTCAGTAAAAGTCCAATTTAATTCATCTTTAATAAAAAAGATAGCAACCACTACAGAACCTAACATAAATAAGGTTTGTAGCGTGTCGGTCCATACAATGGTTTTAATTCCACCACGTGCGGTATAAATCCAAATTAATAGTATCGATAGTATGACGGTAACGAAAAAGGGTACATTCCAAGCTTCAAAAACAAAATACTGTAATACGGTAGCGACTAAAAATAACCGAAACGAGGCTCCTAAAACTCTTGACACAAAGAAGAAAAAAGCTCCAGTTTTATAACTAACATTTCCGAAGCGATTGTTTAAATATTGATAAATAGATGTTACATTCATTTTGTAATAAATAGGCAAAAGAATAAACGTAATCACTAGATACCCCACTAAGTAGCCTAAAACTACTTGCATATAGCTAAACTGTGAATCTTTTACCCAACCGGGTACCGAAATAAATGTGACTCCTGAAAGCGAGGCGCCAACCATTCCGAATGCAACAACGTACCAAGGTGATTTTCCTTCGGCTTTAAAAAATGCTTCGTTGCTATCATTTTTCCCGGTGAAATATGAAATAAGCATTAGAATGCCAAAATATCCACCAATTAATAAAAGAATGTGTAAGGGTTGCATAAAACGATCAGCTTAAAGTAAGGATGATTCAAAAATACAAAGTTTAGCGAGCTATGAAACTTTATTTTTAAGTATATTTAAGCACTTTTTTAAAAAAGATTTTTTTATTATTTAACTCATTGAACATATGCGCCTTAAACTTTTACTTTTTGCTGTTTGTGCTTTTGTGGCAAACACATCTTTTTCTCAAGAATATTTAAAAATGATCGATACTGGAACTTATAAAGTTCAGGATGTAATTGATAGTGCCGAAGCTTACTTTGCTGGTAAAGATAAAGGTCGGGGAACAGGGTATAAACAATTTAAACGTTGGGAATACAATGCCTTAAGACTTGTGAATGAAGACGGTTACATTACTCCAATATCAGAAAATATAAAAGAATTACAACGCTACAACGCATACTTAAATAGAACGGCGGATTCTAGAGAAGTTTTAAATGATAATTGGACTGAATTAGGGCCTACGAGTTGGAATGCAACTTCAGGATGGAATCCAGGAGTGGGACGAATTACTGGAATTTCGGTAGATGCAACAAATCCTGAAACTATGATTATTGGCGCTAATACAGGTGGAGTTTGGAAAAGTACAAACGGGGGTCAAGATTGGGTTCCGTTAAATGATAACTTTACTAATTTAAGTGTGTATTCAGTAACTATAGATCCAACAGATTCCGATACGTATTATTTTGGCTCTACAAGTGGAATGATTTTTAAATCTGAAGACGCTGGAGCTACTTGGACCCTAATGGCAGATATTAGTAATTCACTAATTAATAAAATACTTATAAACCCTAGTGATAGTGATATGATATTTGCTTCTTCACAAAATGCGGGAACATATAGAACAACTGACGGCGGTTCTAACTGGGAGGAAGTAACTACAGATTCTAATGGGTTTGATGTTGAGTTTAAACCAGGTGACCTTTCTGTTGTATATGCTTCTGGAGTAGGATTTCATAAATCTATTGATGGCGGTGCTACTTTTACTGAAATTAGTGGTTTTAGTAATGGCCCTAAAATGATAGGTGTTTCAGCAGATGATGATTCGGTTGTGTATGTTTTAGAATCCTCTGGGGGAGAATTTGGAGGGTTTTATTCTTCTATTACTTCTGGAGATACGTTTACTGAATTGGATCATTCTGGAAAGAATTATTTTGGGTATAGTACAATCGCTCAAGATGACAGAGGACAAGCGCCAAGAGACATGGACATTGCTGTAAATCCAACAAATGCAAGTGAAGTACATATTGCGGGTATTTTAACGTGGCGATCAACGAATGGTGGGGTAAGCTTTGATATTACATCAGATTGGATCCCAGGTAATGCAGCTGGAGCAAATATAGGGTATTGCCACGCCGATGTTGATATACTGGAATTTGTAGGGACAACGTTATTTGTTGGTACCGATGGTGGAATATATAAAGCGGAAGACACAGAAAATGTAAACGCTGATTACTATACCGATTTAACGGAAGGTCTTGGTATTCGCCAATTTTATAAAATAGGAGTTTCACAAACGCAAGATGTTATTATAACTGGAGGAGCCCAAGATAATGGTTCTTCTGTTTATACCGAAGCTGAAGGCTGGCGAGATTGGCTTGGCGCAGACGGGATGGAAGGGTTTGTTGATTATGACAACCCTAATAATTTATATGGAACCACTCAACTTGGTAGGTTGTACAGATCAACAAATGGCGGGAATAGCCAATTTAGTATAAATGACCCTTCTTATCCAGGAAATTGGATAACTCCTTTTGAGCAAGATCCTATAGTGCCTTCCACATTATATACCGGTTATAGTAGCGTTTATAAATCTACTAATAGAGGAAATTCATGGGTGTCCATTTCACAAAACTTTGGTGCCAATTTGGATAATTTAAAAATTGCTCCTATAAACAATCAAATAATGTTTGCAAGTAGAGCAGGACTTATGTATAAAACTACCGATGGTGGAGCAACTGATTGGGAGCAATTAACAAGTCCTGGAGGTCAAATTAACTATATTT
>Ga0209309_10001068_pt1 | contig 28775 bp, 23 predicted proteins | sample COGITO_mtgs_1204_2_FD_184807 | JGI IMG/M metagenome (GOLD analysis project Ga0209309, IMG submission 184807) | Pelagic marine microbial communities from North Sea - COGITO_mtgs_120412 (SPAdes) (version 2) | ecosystem: Environmental > Aquatic > Marine > Epipelagic ... | reverse complement strand
ACGTCCTCTAACGGTTTTGCTTGCGCTACCCGCTAGTTTAATTAAATTTTGTTCTGAGTGAGCGTGGCAAATCGCAATAGCGAGTGCATCAGCTGCATCGGCTTGTGGCGTGCCAGGCAACTTTAAAATATTTTTTACCATGTGTTGCACTTGTGTTTTATCAGCGCCGCCGTTACCTACTACTGCTTGCTTAATTTGTCTAGCTGAGTATTCAAATACGGGTAAGTCGGCCATTGCTGCACCTACAATCGCAGCGCCTCTAGCTTGGCCTAGTTTTAGAGCTGAATCGGGGTTATGCGCCATAAATACTTTTTCAATGGCAAAGGTTTCTGGCGAAAATTGCTCAATAAGTTGTGTAATGCCTTGGTAGATCATTTTAAGTCTAACCGGAAAAGGATGATCGGCTAACTTAATACAGCCACTGCCTAAGTATGTAAATTTAGAACCTTGGTGGGCAACAACGCCATACCCGGTCAAACGTGAACCAGGATCAATCCCTAAAATAATGGCCAAACTGCATTCTCATTATTGTTATTTTTAAATTACGCTAATAATGCCAGAGCACTGTATAAATTACCAGTACAAAGAAAACAAAAATGCCCACGTGTTAGGTGGGCATTTAATACTTAATCCAATACGTGTTAAGTTAGTTTAAGCTTACCCTAGGGCGCGCACTAACCCTTGGGTATTTTGTTTAAGTGTTCGGGCAATCATTAAATAGCCTAAACCAGCCACAAATACACCGCCAGCTACCGGACCAATAATCCATATATGCGGATGTAACTTACCAGCTAAATCAAACATTTGTTGCTGCACAATTAAAAGCGCTATATCACTAAAAAATGCAGCAACTAAGCCAGCTAAACCGCCGAGTAATAAAAACTCGTACAAGGTCGCGTTTTTAATTAATCGGCTTTTAGCGCCAAGCGTTCTGAGTATTACTATTTCCTGCATACGCTCACCTAAACTAGCTTGAACTTGCGATATAAGTACAAGCGCGCCACACAGCACAACAATTGCAAGTACAAAGCCAATGGCGAGTGATACTTGCGAAATAGTTGTTTGTATTTGCTTAACAAAGTTATCAATGTCAATTGCTGTAATAGTAGGGTAAGTACGCAATAACTGGCTAAAATCACGCTTTTGCTCTGGGTTTATACGAACCGACGAAATATACGTTGCAGGAAAATCTGCAAGTACATCTGGGCTTAAAATAATAAAAAAGTTAGGTTTAAGCGTGGCCCAATTTACTTTTCGCACACTGGTGATCTTAGCATCGAACGACTGCGAACCAATTAAGAATGTAAGCGTATCGCCTATCTCAACATCTAAACGCTCAAGCATCGACTCCTCTACTGAGGCTTCAGCCATCGCATTTTCACCAAACCACGTGCCTTGTGTACTTCATTTTGGTCAGGCACATCTTTAAGCCATGTAAGGTTTAGCTCACGGCCAATACCTGCACGGGCTTCTTCGTCTTTTTTCTCATTGTCTTGCAGCGAGACAGAACGTGCTACCAACTCGCCGTTTACCGCATTTACGCGCCCACGAATAGTTGGATAAAACTCTGATACCTGAATATCTTTTTGAGCTAAATATTCATTAATTGGCTCAAGTTCATTTTGCGTAATATTAACTAAAAACGCATTAGGTGCATCGCTTGGTAACTGCGATTGCCAATCAGATATCATGTCGTTTTTAAGTACCACTAAAAACAGCAGTAATTTAATCGCTAACGAAAAACTAATTAACTGTACCGCGTTCACATTTGCACGTTTTTGAATAGATGCAATTGCAAGCGACCAACTGTTACCTGGCTTTAAGCCAAGCTTTCGACCGCCACCAAATATTAATTTGGATACCAAAAACAGCACACCAATTAGCGCAAGTGTTGAGATAAACAAGATAAGCGTTATTTTTATGTTGTTACTAAATAACCACATTAATAAAAACACGGTTAGCGCACTCATGCCTAAATGCACACGGCTCACTGCCAATTTGTCACCTAAGTTACGGCGCAGCACTCTAAGCGGTGGAATATCAAATAAATCAAACAACGGCTTAATAGAAAACATAACGGCACAAATTACGCCAGTGCTAATAGCCACCAGCCAAGGTTTAAAACCACCTAAAGGTAGCTCTGTACCCATACTTTTTGATAAGTAACTTGTTGCTATTTCTTGCAAGCCGTAACCAATTAACAATCCAATACTTACCGCCATTGCACACACAAGCAATAAATGAAGCATGTATATTTTTCGGATCATCGAACGACTACCGCCTAATGTTTTCATCATCGCTACTGGGTCGTATTGGCGTTCACAATAACGTTTTGCTGAAACAGCTATAGCCACTGCGGCTAAAATAATACCTAATAGACCGGCTAGTAATAAAAAGCTCTCTGCGCGGTTTAAACTATTTGAAATAGGTGATTGGCGATCTTTAACGCCGTACCATTGTTGGTTTTCTTTCATTTGTGGTTTAAGCCACTCGTAAAAGCTATTTATATCGGCCTCACTACCGGCATAAAGTTGGCGATAATAAACACGACTACCTGGCTGAACAACTTCAGTTTTTGCCACATCGTCAATATTAATAAGTACACGACGGCTGCTCGAAAACACATTAAATGGCGCATCTGGCTCTTCTACAATAACTTTTGAAACATTAAATAATGCAGCGCCAAGCTCTACTTGCGCGCCTATATCAATATTTAAACTGTAAAATACAGATTCACTTAGCCACACATTACCAGGCGTTGGTCCGCTATTGGCAACCTTAGTTTCACCTGTAAGGGTATCTTTAACTTTTAACTGCCCTTTTAGCGGGTACGCATTAGATGCCGCTTTTACTGAGCTAAACTGCATTTCATCATTAGCAAACAACATAGTGTCGAAGTACACCATCTGCGCCGTTTTTAAATTTTGGCTCTGTGCTTGAGTAATAAAAGCGGTGTCGAGAACATGATCGCTTGCAAGTACACGGTCTGCTGCAATAAAAGCACTGCTTTTTTGCGCAATACTTTGCCCTATTCGCTCAGTAACCATCGACAGTGTAAGCACGGTTAAAACTGCAAGCGCGATAGCCGCACTTATAACAGTTAGCTCACCACGACGAAATTCTCGCGAAAATAACTTAAGCGCTAACTTAACCCACATCAGCAACGTCCTCTACTTGGCTTTTTACCAGTAAACCCGCTTCTATTTGAATAATGTGCTCACATTTTTGTGCAAGCCCTTCATCGTGAGTTACCAAAATGAGCGTAGTGCCGTGTTGCGTGTTTAAATCAAATAATAACGACTCAATCATTTTACCGTTTTTGCTGTCTAAGTTAGCCGAAGGCTCATCAGCAAACAGTATTTTAGGTGTACCAATAAATGCACGCGCAATAGCAACACGTTGTTGCTCACCACCAGAAAGCTGTGACGGGTAATGATCAATTCGATGGCTCAAACCTACTTTTTCAAGCAATGCAATTGCTTGCTCTTTCGCATCACTCTCGCCAGCAAGCTCTGCTGGTAGCATAACGTTTTCAAGTGCCGTTAAGCTTTGTACTAACATGAACGATTGAAACACAAACCCAATTTTAGCGGCGCGCAGTGCAGCGCGCTCTTCTTCGTCTAAATTGTGTAATGGTTCACCATCTAAAAATATTTCACCGCTGCTGGCGGTGTCCAGCCCTGCCAATAAACTGAGTAACGTAGATTTACCAGATCCCGATGTGCCAACAATAGCAACAGACTCGCCATGCTTGACATTAAAGCTGATGTCGCTGAGGATGGGCAGCTCACCTTCAAAGGTAGAGACTACTTTAGACAAACCATTAACCTGAATTATATTTAATTGAGAAAGCGCTGACATATGACTCATTCAATCCTTCGTTTAGTATTCATTTTATTTTTAGTTATCAAACCGCTGAGCGCAGCAGCCGACAACACGATTTTAATACTCGGTGACAGTTTAAGCGCAGCCTACGGACTTCAACAAGAAGAAGGCTGGGTAAAATTGTTACAAGATAAATACGATGACGAACAAGCCGACATTGAACTTATCAACGCCAGTATTAGTGGCGAAACATCTGGTGGAGCCCTACGCCGTTTAGATGCATTGCTTGAGCAATACGAACCCACTCATGTACTTATTGAGCTAGGTGCTAATGACGGTTTACGTGGTTTTCCAGTCAAAAAAATGCAAACTAACTTAACGTCTCTTATTCAAAAAAGCCAAGCAGCTAATGCGATGACCGCCTTAATGGAGATTTACATTCCCCCTAATTACGGTCCGCGTTACAGTAAAATGTTTACAGACACTTTTACACATGTTAGCGAAGAAACAAACGCGCATTTAATGAACTTTTTTATGCTAGATATTGCCAGCCAACCTGAGCTGATGCAAAACGATAGTTTACACCCTAACAAAAAAGCTCAGCCATTAATACGAGATGAGATGTATGACTCGATCAAAAAGTGGTTAAATAAAGACTAGCCAATTAATACACCGCAAGAGTGCCTTTTTAGGTCTCTTGCGTAATAAACACCCAAACAAACAATCGCTTATTGATTTTTAAAAAAATACACGTACTATTGCATACAAATCGGTATGTGGCGCAGCTTGGTAGCGCACTGTCATGGGGTGGCAGGGGTCGAGAGTTCGAATCTCTCCATACCGACCAATTAATTCCCTTTTAAATCAATTCTATATATTAAAAACACTACCCTTTATTTCACAACAAATGTAATACAGCATATTAATAGCATCAAATATGCCTTAAATTGTTTTATACTACTGTTTGTAAATCGTAGAGGTATATAAAACACCAAAATTACATTCGATCTATATGATTTCATAAGTATCTTTAATTACTGTTAATTTCTATCTCTAAATTTAATACTGCTCGATGGATTTTATGAATAGTCCTCTTCATTTCGTCAAATATTTTCATATTTACATCTCTGTCTGTAAAAATATTCTCACCATTTTTTGTTCGCCCATTTCGATGAACACAATCATGCCTATAGCTAATAAGCTTCTCTAAGGAGCTTCTATTTTCTCTGCCAATGACATCATTAATTTTTAAATTGAATACACCTTCGAACAATGCAGATACAACACCTAAGTTATGGAATAAAAGTTCATCTAGCCTAGAGTTGACTTTTTGAAGTGGTAAATTTTTATTGGTTAAAAAGTCCACTAAGGTAAACTTCTCACTCTTCAAATCTTTTGAGCTTTCAATAAACTTCAAAAAGCAACTGAAGTTACTATTAATATAAAACTTAAATAGATCAGATAAATATGTTTCTAAAATTGTTATTGAGTGTGTAAAAAAAAGTCGTCCTATGAAATCTGTATAGTTTACATCAGCTTCTTGTAGCTCATTTAATGAATAAATTGCATTTATATATGCTCTTTTCAGTGTGTAATCATCATCGGTTACTAGAAGTGCATCGTTGTTCGCAACAAAAAAACCTGCTGAGCTAAAGTCATAATTAATAATAACATTTCTATTATCACCACATCGTTTGCAATCATTTGTTATTAAATCTTCACCTGTATCATCGTTAGAACTACCAGGTATAGGCACATTACAATCATCTATATAGTGTTTAAAATAAACCTCTTCGCCACATTTGCTGCATGCAAATTGAATATAAAGCTCCATATTCTCTCCCTGTTAAACTTTAGGCTTTATAATACCTCCCTCAGTGCTGTTTGAAAGTAAGTTATTCTTTAATATTTAATAATCTTACTTTACTACCAGTATCTCTTCACAGTCCTCAAGTAATACCCAGGTACTCCGAAATAGCTTATCCATGATTTTAAATTATCAACTTTAGAATGAAACTCACTTTCACCTAATTCATACTTAGGATGTGGCTGTTCTTCAATTAAGTTTTCTTTATGTATTAAATAAACACTAGCTCGTTAACATTTTGAAAAACATAAAGTTAAGCGTATAATTTTCAATCAGATATTAATAATAGGTTTTTAATTAAACTGTATAATTACGTCGGTGCAAAACTAAGTTGAATTTAAGGCTCTGTATTAAGTAACTTAGCATAGCGATGATTTAAGTCATTCAGTAAGGGAAATAAAATGAAAATAGGGATAGATCTCGGTACAACTCATAGCGTAGTGGGAATATGGCAAGATAACGCGGTTAAGTTAATTCCAGATATGGAGGGTAATGTGCTCGTTCCTTCAATTGTTGGCTTATCGGAAGACAATTATATTCTTGTAGGTCAAGCAGCGAGGGATAGACTAGCAACCCACCCCGCACACACAATTTGTGAATTTAAACGTTTTATGGGCACTGATAAAACCTTTTCATTGGGCGAGCAAGATTATAGCGCAACTGAACTATCAGCCATTTTATTAAAAAGCCTTAAAGAGCAAGCCGAACATTATTTACAAGAGCCTATTACTGAGGCCGTTATTTCGGTACCTGCCTATTTTAACAATAAACAACGCCAAGCAACGCAACAAGCGGCTTTACTTGCAGGCCTTAAAGTTGAGCGATTACTTAATGAACCCACAGCCGCAGCACTCGCTTATGGGCTCGATAATAAAGACTGTGAGCAAACTTACTTAGTACTGGACCTTGGTGGCGGTACATTTGATGTGTCGGTTATTGAGGTGTTTAACGACATATTTGAAATACACGCCTCATCGGGTGATAACTACTTAGGCGGTAACGACTTTACGAACGTTATTGAAGAAGATCTTTATAAGAAAAACGATTTGTACAAAGGTTTTTTCTCAGATAGTGAACTACGTAATATTTGGTCGTTGTGCGAGCGTTTAAAGTGCCAATTAACTAACGAGTCAACAGCCAGCTTTAATTTCGAATATAAAGAAAAAACGCATTCATATACCCTCACTCAGGAAAATTATCGTACATTGTGTAGCGAGTTAATTGAGCGAATTAAGTTTCCTATTAACCGTGCGATGTCTGACGCTGACTTGACACTTGAAGACGTTGATGGACTTATTCTTGTTGGCGGCGCTACGCGTATGCCTATTTTTCAACAGCAAATTAGCCGTGTGTTTTCACGTATACCGCAAACTCAATATAACCCTGACCATGCTATCGCTACTGGTGCTGCAATTCAGGCAGGTATGAGCGCACGTGCTAAAGAATTGAAAGACGTAATAATGACTGATGTTTGCCCATTCACTTTAGGCGTGGAGGTAAACAACAAACATGGTCAGTCTGAGTTTTTGCCTATTATAGAACGTAACGCGACGATTCCTGTAAGCGAAACTCGTTCTGTTTATTCAACTCACCCTGAACAAGAAAAAGTACTCATTAAAATTTATCAGGGTGAACATTATCTCCCTAAAGATAATGTGTTTTTAGGCGATTTAGAAATAAATCTTGAGCCGTTAAATATAATACAAGAGTTATATTTAACATATACCTACGATCTTAATGGTGTACTTGAGGTTGAAGTAACTAATGTTGCAAGTGACAAAAAATACCGCACTTATGTAGGCGAAAATGAAGAAAGCTTGAGTGAAAGTGAGTTACGTGAACGTTTTTCACGACTTAACGCACTTAAGGTTTTGCCTAAAGACAAACTTGTAAATACTGCATTTAAAGCAAAGTTAGAGCGTTTATTCCAAGAAAATTTAGGCGATAAAAGGCGAGAGATTGGCGAGGCGATTGGTCAATTTATGGAAGTGTTAGAAACACACGATAACCACAAAATAGAGCGTATGATCGAAAATATAAAGCGCTATCTTAGTTATTAAAATTAGCTATTAAAGTTAGTTATTAAAGTTAACTAATAAAAAATAGTTTCAGTTAAAAAATTACATGCATTAAATAAAGAGTGAAGTAATGAACCATTGGAAAATATTAGGCATTGAAGCCACAACAGATAAACGCCTTATTAAACTCGCTTATACAGAGATTCTAAAAAAAACATCGCCAACAGAGTTTCCCGAAGAGTTTAAAGATTTACGAAAAGCATATGAGTTAGCTATTAAAGAGGCTAAACGACCTGCTAAAAATGAAGACACAGCACCCAATCAAGTATTTGAAGATGAGCACGAAAAAAAAGGCGTTGTTGACGAGTCATTTTTTGATGAAGAAGAGCCCTCTCCCGCACCTACAGAAGTTGAAATAGTTAAGCCTCAACCTATCGAGTTAAATTGTGTTCGCTCTATTTCAGAGCTGCAAGCAGCACTCAATGAATTATATTGTAATGTGTTATCTCGCAGCGATGTTGAACAATGGAAGTTATTATTTTCGTCGCCATTATTTTGGGATGTCGATCAAAGTCAGCAAGTCTCATTTACTTTAATTGATTTCTTTTCAGAGAATTACTTTTTATCTGCCACGGTATTTAAATTTTTAGATGAGAGTATGAAAATCTCTAGTGAGTTAGTAACCAATAAAAATAATCACTACCGTGAACTTGCTATTGCACTGCATCATTATATTCAGAGCCTACCACTGCGAATCGATGCCCTATCTAACATTGATCACAATATTAGCTTTGAACAACTGCAGCAGCATCTTCAGTTACGTAACTTAATAGAAGAGCAATGTATATATTCTAAGCTTACAGCTGAGCAGCTAATTACGCTTATGCAGCGAATTAATTTGGTATTTTATAATGACGAGTCACTTTATCTTTATGTTGCTAACTATTTATGGACATTGGGTGCATATACAGAAATTAGTAAGTTACTTGCCTCATTGCCAGAGCCTACAGATGCAAGCATAGATCAGCTGCGAGATTTACAAGCACACGCAGAATTTAAGCTTAAAAACTATGATATAGCACTCACTATTTATCTTGCGCAGCGAGAACTTATGAAAAGTTTTTATGCGATGAATATGACTAAAGAGATTGGTCTGTGTTATTTGCACCTTAAAAATTATGAAAAAGCATATACGTATTTAAACTCTTATTTTTATACTAGCCCTGAGGATATAGACCTTCGCTCTGCTTTGATTATCGCCCGTCGATACTACATAAAAGATCTTAAAAAAAATGAGGAAAGTAACGCTCTTAAAATAGCGACGTTACAATTTGAAAATGGTCGCTACAAAGATGCTTTAATAACGACTCAAACATACCCTCTAATTTTTCACGCTGATTGCAATTATTTACAGGCTTTATGCCTTGCTAAGCTAGAACGCTTAGATGAAGCATTTGACGTTTTTATCGCCTTTATGAATCTACATTTACAAAAACAGATAGATCCTTGGCCACTACTGGTTGATTTATTTATATATTGCCCAGACTCAATTGATTTCAATTTGATAATGGAAACTATCGCAAAAAAAATACAACCACCTCCTAACAAGTTTTATAAAACCCCTCGCGTGCTAGGCTCTGTACAAGAGAATATATACTCACAATTAGAACTCAAAACATTAGATCTTCCAGCGACTGATCATGATGGAAAACCCAATAAACCCAAGGGTTACGCCCTCTATGCTGATTTAGACTATAAACAGCAATATGCTTGGGCAATGCTACATGCGTTAATGGCTAAATTGGCAAACTTCGAAGATAAAGCGATTGTGAAGCAAATAAAACAAGCCGCTATTTATGCGATTAAGCAAGCTATGCCAAAAATCACACACCAACCAAGTTGGAGCTTAAAGTTTCTTCACATAGCTTTTGATATAGATGATTTTGATACCTGTATTAAGCTCGCAAACATCACGATGAGCGAGTTTTCTAATTTACCACAAACCTACTATTACAAAGGGCGATCGCTAGCTGCCTTAGATCAATATGATGCAGCAATACCCATATTAATATTAGCCGCAGATAAATACGGACATCAGAGGCTTGGGATATACTCACTTGAATTTGCAGTGGAGTGTTGTGAAAAGCTCGTTGAACATGGACAACCAATGCATCCTAATTACAATGAGATATGCCTAAAACTGCAAACAACAAAGGAGATTGTAGATGCACAATCAAAGTGAAGTACCTTGTGTAATTACGGATGATGCGGCTTTAAGTTCAGAGCAAAAATTATGGCTTATTAGCCTCTCAGGGCACCTTTCAATGCAAAATGGCTATTCATTGAATACCTTAAAGCATCACAATAAAAACTACACTGACGAGTCAGTTGCTAACGGTAATTTAAGTATTTTAGATAATGCTTATGGCGTTACAACAAAAGAAGAATTAATTGAAACTTTAAATGTCTTTTATAACACATCAAATAGCCAAGTTTTCATGAGTTGTATGGCTGAACTCACCAGAAATGATTTATTAGCAAGATACTACATTGAGAATAAATCTACTGCCTATCAAAATACGCCTATAGGTATTATGTCGGACTGGGCAGGAATACATAAATTCTCACTGGCTCGTTGTGGTATTAGAGCTTTTGATATTGGCCGCTATGCTTTTTTATGTCGTTGTGCTGTTAGCGTTAATTTTTTAACCGAAGAAGAAGCATGGCATTACCTTAAGCCTATTGGAAAACTGGCACAAACCTTATTTATTAGCTGGCAAGAGTATGCAACTAGTTATGTAGTTGGTCGGTGTATATGGCAAAAGATTACAACTCAAGAAACGTACAGCGAGCCAAACCCTGACTTTAATTTTAGTCATGATTTATTTGAAAAAATAAATGATACGGCTACTACATTGCAAAGTATATTAGCTGATGACGAGCACCCATGGTGCCAACTAGATTGGGAAATGTACTTTTAATTTCAATACTTTGATTTTATAAATACTTACTGAATAACGCATTTTACAGTGGCGTTATTCAGTAAAGTTAATATTAGTGCTTGCGCCCTACACCATTTCGTACCATGTCTTGCCCTGTTTGGAATACGTCTTCTGTAATCATGCGTGCTAAAAGTAGCTTTTGATTATCGTCAAACACAGCAACAAAACGGCTGCCATCTTTGTTATTAGTAGCCATGCCAACACCAGCAACACCTTTAAGTCCAAAACCACCGTTTTCGACATCTATTAAAAAGCTTTCTAGTGCGGCTAAAGTATCAATTACGTCATTTTCATTATTCATTTTAAAACTCTTTTAGTAAGGCTTTTAAATCATTATGGTGGCTATTTTATAGAGAAGAGCCAAAAACTTAAACCCTTGGCTCAGGTTAGTCACTAAATCGACTTTATAACTAACTCTAAATTGCTTAGCGCACAACCAAACTCTTTTGCATTTACGCGATGATACTGTGTGTCACTCGTTGCTGTAAGGCTAATTATAAACTCGTCTTGTTGAGCGACCGCACTTTGCTCTTGGCTTAGGCACATAGCTTGAGTAAGTGAGCGAAGCTTTGAATTTGTTAAAATTGAGCCAAAACGCTGCACAGGCAGTGGAGGTATTTTTATAGCCGGTAACGCTTGCTCTATGGTGCGCTCGCTTAGAGTAAACGTGTTATTGGTAATATCAATTACGCTGCTAGCAGGCCAGTACGAATAACGATAGTTATTACTATCAGCTAGAGGCTTACCTTGCTCAGTTAAGTGCACAACACCACTTTTACCTATTACGGTCATTAAACTACCTTCTGGCGATTTAATAACAACCAAAGCCGTATTTTCATCAATACCAAAACCATGTTGGATCTCTGTTTTAGTATTTTTCACTTCGTTTTTATTTAGCGTTGCTGCAAGCCTAAACGTGCGGTTTTGTTCGCTAAATTGAGTATCTATAACACCAAAATTAAAGCTAGCAAGTCCACCAGCGTTAGCGTTAGCGTTAGCATTAGCGTTAGTTTCACTTTTACGAAGAGCCTCAAGGCTTGTCGTATTTGTCAGCATGCCCGTCACTTTACTCTGGATTGCAGCGCCCGCTCCCTCACCTACAATTACTGGTCGAGTTTGCAATGCTTGCGTCCACGGGTATGGGTTATTGTTTTGATCAAATAATACTTTGTGAGTTAATGCTGCATTACCGCTATTAAACATTACACCGGTACTATTTTTAATAAGTGATACAAGTGCATTAGTGCCACTTTTGCATAAAGCGTATTCGACCTTTGTGTACTCTGGATAAATCACTTCACGGTTATACACATTCATTAATGTATTTCTAAGTGCGGGCAATTCATCGCACGAGTTACTCGTTATAGCTTTAGCAAGCGCTGGGGTTAGTGCTAACCATTGAGTGCTTATATTTGATTGTGCTAAAAGACTCTGCGCTACATCTGCCGACTCATAAGGGTCGCGGCTCGATGCCGTAATAGCAAGCATAGTGGGTTTTGCGTTATTAACCTTTAAACTGCCCGACACAAATTGTAAAATATTATTAGTCGCGACCTCAATATTAAAATCGGTATTTACTTGCTCTTTTAAGCGCTCATCGTTTTTATTAAGTAGCGGCACTTCTAGCATATCTAATACAAAATTGTATTCTTGCTGAGTCAAGCTTTCTAATTGCTGGTTATTTATATCGCGCCATAGCCAGAGTAAATCAGTTTTTGAGACGCTATTAGACGATTTACTTTGTATGGCTTTAAGTGTTTTTAATACAGCCGTTTTTGCCTCAATGTTATTATTAGGCCAGTGCTGCGTGATGTTTTTTATTTGAGAGTCGTTAACCGTATATAAATTATGTGACTTACCATCTATAGCTGCCTCTTTTTGGCAATTATTAAGCTTTGCGCTTGTACAGGTAGTTAGCTCTGAGCCCACTAAAATTAAAGTTTGGCTTTGCTCTTGGGCCACTGAATTTATTGAAAAAGCAGCACTAAATAATGTAACTAACATACTCAGCAATTTTGGTTTTTGATTGCGTAAAAATGCACACATCGTAGTGTAAACCCTAATAAATTTATAAAAATAATGTGTTGTAGTTTAACAGCTAGCCACTTGAGCCTAAATATATTTTTATAAGTGTTAAATAATTTAAGCCTCTGAAAAGCGATAGCGTTAATAATTTATTAAATAAGTTGTTTAGTTTGCATGCTTGCCTTTATAAATATTTACTAAACAAATTTAAACAGAGCATTTATTGATCAAACTCATTGTTTAAATTACGGTGGTGCATTGTTTTATGTAACTAGGGTGAAATATGGACTTTTCTAATGAAGAGGTAAATTTTTTAGCTGAGTTATTCAAACCAAATACAAAGCAAAGCTCTCCTCGCGATCATATACTGACAATGAAAAGCTCAGTTCCTGCTAGCATAGCGCGCCTTCTCACTCATGCTAATTTAACTTTGCTTGCTGAAGTTGCTAATTACCAACTTTGGTTTCCCTTGCAATTAAAAATTGATGAGTTAGGTGTAATTAACCCCACTTTAAGCGCACCAGAAGTAATTGATACAAAGGGCACTCAACGTAGTTGGCGCTGGAGTGAGCTAAATATTAAAAGCCAAGGTTTTAATATTGAATCGATTTCCAGTACGGGCATATTTTTAAAACCATTAAAAAGTGGAGAGAGCTTAAAAAAATTACAGCACATGAGCTTTACCTTACCCAACAAAGAAAGCATATCGATAGATGTAGAACCCGTTAGGCAAAGTAGCTTAGGGATTGCAGCAAAAATAACTCAGATTCATAGCGGGCAAGAGCAATTACGCGCCTATCTGTTTGAAGAACATAAACGCCAATATGCTAAGCTGTACGAAGATGGACAGCTAATTGAACAGTTAATTTAGTCTCTTTTAAACACTCACATGCACTTCACTTGGCTTTATTTAACCCCCTCTCAATGTTAATCTGTACCGCTATTAATAAATCATAAGGATATGACAATGCCAGGTGCTTTTGCGCACATCACTGCCGTTAATATTGCAACGCAAACCAAATCACTCGCTAAAATGGATATGCCTAAAAAGGCAAAACTTATTTTAAGCCAACGCCAAGCATATCTCGAACTAGGTTGTGTAGCCCCCGATTATCCTTACTTAGCTGTAGCGCAGCCTAGCCAAAATGCATGGGCCGACCTAATGCATTATGAGCACACAGGCGATTTACTTAAAGCAATGATTGAATACTGCAAAACACTTGAAGGTGAAGCATTTGAAAAGTGTTTTGCTTGGTTATGCGGTTATATGGCCCATGTTGCTGCGGATATAACAGTGCATCCGGTTGTTGAATTAAAAGTAGGCCCGTATGAGCAAAACCAAACGGCGCACCGTGCCTGCGAAATGAACCAAGATGCATTTATTTGGCAGCGTTTAAATTTAGGTGAGTTAGGTTATGCTGACCGCGTGCAACAAAATATTGGATCTTGTACTAACAAAGACGATAATTTTGATACCGATATTGCAAAAATTTGGCAACATGCTTTATTAACTGTTCACCCAAGCTACGCTGCACAACACGCTCCTAACTTTAATTCATGGCATAACGGTTTTCAGCTTGTAGTAAATAATGTTGAAGAAAGCTATCGATTATTTGCCTGTGCACGCCATGTTGCTGCTGATTTAGGTTTGTTTTATCCTCGCCCAAACGAAGTAGACTCCACTTTTATTGAACAACTAAAAACGCCGCACGAGCCTATGCATTACAACGATATTTTTGACTTTGCCGTTAGCAATATTCAGCACTACATAACCATTATTGCCAATGCCGTATTTTTAGATACTGATTGCAGTGCAATTAAAAATTGGAACCTAGATACAGGCTACGATGAACACGACACGATGACGGTATGGAGCAAATAAAATGAAACACTTACTTTGTATAAGCCTCATAGTATTACTTAGCGGTTGCTACACTTCAAAAAATAACAATCCAGAAGTGATGGCCGACTTAGCCTCGCAATTAAAAGACATTGCTACAGCCGTTGATGGCACATTAAAATTTAGCGAAACCCCCTATTCAACAACTGATGAGTTATTAAAAGCTGCTATTAATAACGATTTAAGCAAACTTGCACCCTTTGAGGAATACACGCTTATCGTGAACGTACAAGATGATAACGCAGTGCTACTCTTATGTGATGCCAATACTGCTTTAATTGAAGATGCAGGCTGTACTGCTCAATCAGATATACAGCATTGGGGAGCTGAGGCTATTCATCAGTGCGAAATAACCATAAACGCCCAACAGCTCTGTAATTAGGTAATAAAACCCAGCTAGTTTTATAGAACATACATACCTTAGGTGTGTATGTTCTATATAGTGCCCACTAAATACATTTAAAGTTGAGCCGTCATCTCTTTAGCGTTAAACACTAAGCCATGGCGACTAACATGTTCTGCAAAATTTTCGGCTGGCATGGGTTTAGCAAAGTAAAAGCCCTGAAACTCTTTACACCCCATTTGCGTCATTATTGCTACTTGCTCTTGGGTTTCTACTCCTTCGGCTACACACTTAATATCGAGCTCTTCACACATAACGTGCACCGCTTTAACTAAACTTTTTTGACGCGTAGAGCTCGTTACTTGGCTTATTAATGAGCGATCTAACTTGAGCTTGTTAATAGGGTAATCGGCAAGGCGTGCAATATTAGAATAACCCACCCCAAAATCATCGACCGAAATAGTAAAACCCCACGATTGCAGCGTTTGCATAAGCTTTAGCGAATGCGCTTGGTTTGCCTCAAGAGAAGTTTCAGTCAGTTCTAACTCTATTTGAGGTGGCTTTACGTTAAAGTCGGCAAGGTATTTAACCAGTTTTGACATAAAATCGGTTTGGCTAAAATCAATTAGAGATATATTTATTGCCACCGGCACACTAGGTAAACCCGCCTTAGTCCAATCGGCAATTTGAGCGCACACCTTTTGAATAATCAGATCGGTTAACCTACTGACCATTCTGTATTCTTCGGCAATAGGAATAAATACCACTGGCGACACATTACCCAGTATTGGACTGTTCCAACGCGCTAAGGCTTCAAGCCCTATACATTGACCCGTTGCATCTACTTTAGGTTGATAGTGCACCGACAAATCGCCCTGCAGAAGCGCTTCATCTAATAACATTGAAATTTCGTATTTTTCGATAAAAGCTTGTGATTGCTTTTCGTTATAACCACTAAGGGGCATATTACAATTTGCTAGTTTAAGTGCTTCGCATGCATTGCTAAGTACTGTTGTGCTGTTTTTTCCATGATCAGGATACTTTGCAAAACCAAATAAAAATGATTGCTGACACTTAGTGCCAAATACATTATATGTTTTATCTAATGTATTTTTTATTTGCATTAATAGCTTCTCTTCAAGCTCGTTTTGCGAGTTTGCCCCAATTATAAAAGCAAGCTTTCCCACTCCTATATGAGCACACAAAAGAGGCCCATCTGGCATCGCTTTTAAACGCTTATACGCGTTAATAAGTAATGCTTGAGAGTCGGCTTTAGTGAGCTTCAAATTTAAGTATTCACTATTTGCACTTTGCGCAACAACGATATAAAAACCTTTTTGGTATTTGCTTGTTAATCTGTCGCATTGCAGCTCAAACCATTCTCTATTAGGTAGTTTTGTTTGCGAGTCTCTAAAGCGTAAACGTTTATTTTCTTGTTCCATCATCGATAAATTTTGTTTAATGAGCTGCTCTTGCGTGCAATCGTAAAAGTCGTATACACGGTAGTTTGTACTCATTGTTATTTGCTGATAACTGGCTTTAAAATAACTTTTTTTGTACTTCACAATTTTATTTTGAGCATTAGAGTCGTCAAAAACTAAGGCCGGAAATAAATGAGAAAGATTAACGCTCCTTTCTTTTAATTCTTTTTTTATGCCAAACATATCAATAGCATGTTGATTAAAATCAGTAATGACAAGATTTTCGTCAACAATAATTTTGGCTTTATTTGATTCGGTGAACAAGCTTCGATAAAGCTCATTTTTATCTTTAAGGTGTGTATTAGCGCTTATCATTGTTTTGTTTAAACGCTTAGCAGCCACAATTGTGCGCGCCACAGCAAGGGGAATACAAATGTTAAAAAATAAAAATATAAGTCCTGTAATGTATAAGTCAGCATCGGGAAGTTGTTGAGCTATGCCGGTTAAACCCGAGACATCAACGTTATTGATGATCATATAAAACGGCGCAATATTTAATACGCCATAAGCAAGAGCTGTTCTATAACCAAGTAGCATAAGTGCTATTATCGGGCAAGAATACATATACATAGAGCCCACTTTAGCAAGCTCTAAGTCTGTTAAAAATAAGTTCATTGACAAGCTAGCAGCTACAATGGCTATTAAAAGTGCATGAGCGCTAAAGTGATAAAAACGCTTACTTGCTATAAGTAAACCACATGCAGTAGCAAGAAAGCTGCTTGTTAATACAACAATATAAATTAAGTTAAATTCAATAGCGCTTGTGTACGTGTGGCACGCCACAGCAAAACATAACACCATTACTAATGATAGAATAATGCGCAGTGCACTTATTCGCCAATTAGCAACCTGACCAGGGGCTGAATAATGGTCATTTAATAAAAAGAATCTATTGAAAAAATGCATAATAAACAACAGTTAAAGCTCATTCTTCTATTAGACATTGATAGCTTGTTAAAATCAATCAAATGAATATAATTTCTATTTACATTGTTCTATAAAATAGACAGGTGTAAACCTACTTTTAAGCCGTTAAGCATTTATTTTCCGAGTGTTTTTACAGTTATCTTCTTTAAGAGCGAAACCACTGCATCCTAAAAATTCACCGTGCTTAGATTTGCGTTTACGCATTTCGCGACCACACTTTTCACAAATTGGGTGCTGCGTTTTACACTGTGCATTCACACATTGTGAGTGTGTGCTTTTATCAACCGATGGGCCACTACAGCTTTTACACACTCGTAATTTAGTTTCGCAAATTTGCGTATTAGTACAACTATAATAATCACCATATTGACCCATTTTTGGCACAATTAAACCGTCGCTGCACGTACTACACTCTCTTTGCTTTAGTTGCGACTTATTAAATAACGTGGAGCCAATTTGAATGGGATAATTGTCATTTACTAATTCTTTTACAAACGCTGAGCATGCATAAGGGTCTGCAATTAAATACGCTTTATGTTTAGCGCGTGTAATACCGACATAAAGCAAACGCCTTTCCTCTGAGTGAGTGAACTCATCTTGCTCTGGTAATAACGCCTCCACCAGCACATTATTTTGGTTATCGCTAGGAAACCCTAATTTACCTTGTTCAAAACCAATGATAATACAGTAATCGGCTTCAAGCCCTTTGGCACTGTGCAATGTCCAAAAATAAAGAGTGTTTGTATGCTTTTTATCTTTTAAATGCTGCTGCACGCTATTTAACATGTATCTATATCGACTAAGTATGGCAATGCTCGCTGATGCATCATTTTTTTGAATCGTGCTTATAGTCTGCTGTACTTTTATTTCTATCGATTTAGTGCCTTGGTATAAATCGTCTAATAAAATAACTTGTGGTGTGGTTACTTGTGTATGTGTGCTGATCTGCTTTTTATATTGCTCAGGGTTTTGCATTACAAAGCGCCCAGCTACATCGCTAATGCTATTATTATATCTGAATGTTTTTTGCAGCATAGTGAGTGAGTGGCTACCCACTAACTCATTAAAGCGCGTAATAAGCGCTAAATTACCACCCGAGAACCGATAAATTGCTTGCCAGTCGTCACCAACAGCAGTAAAGCGTATTCCGTTACCATGTTTTAATATGGCACTTAAAAAAGCCATACGCGTGCTTGATATATCTTGAAACTCATCAACTAAAATGTGGCTCCACGGAATATTAAAATCTCCACTTACTATCGCCTTTGTTGCTTGAATAATCATATCGTCAAAATCAATGGCACTTTGCGCGTTTAATTCATTTATATAAGCATCATGAATTTGCACTAACAAGTTTGCATATTGCTGGTAATTTTTTATACCGCTTTGCTTAATGCACAGTGCTATTTGCTTATTACTTAGCTGCTCTACCCGAATAGCTTGTAAGCATTTTATGTACTTATCAATCCCTTGCTGTAACTGCCCTGAGTTATTTAATGTATGAAATATTTCATCGTTACTTAAAGGTGTTAATTCAACATTATGCTGCTTTAATTGCTTTGCGAGGGTTTGCTCTAGCTTTCCTTCTACCCAATTGTAATGAAAGGTTTCGAGTAACGTGGTGTCATTTTGTTTATGCAGTTTGCGCTTAAATGCAATTTGCTCGTTATAGTTTTTTTTATTTATATCGGCACGCGTATTCCCTTGCCTATCAATGCCAAAGTGCTCTAAGTAAATATCATATTGAGGTATATAAAAATCAGGCTTATATTGCCCACTTAGCTCTGCGCCTTGGCTAAAGTGATAATTCACCTCATAACTATGCGGTACGCAATTCAAATGTAGCCAGTTTGAAATTAACACCTCCTGATAACTTTTTACTTTATGACCCGCAAGGCTACGGTATTCGTTATCGCGTACGTACCGCTCGTACTGTGCATTATCTTTAAAGCTAAATATATCAACCGGCTCATGGAGTAAATCTATAAATGCTTTTAAAAACTGTGGCTCGGTTTGTATTTTTTTACTTACCCATCCAGTTAACCAACTATTTAATTGAACTGGGTCAGTTGCAAATTTTGACAACTCGATTGGCTTTTTAGCACTTTGTAATAATTTAAGCCCAAGCGCATGAAACGTTAAAATAGTGGGTTCTTTGGTATGCAATTTTGCATGCGTGGCGCGTTTAATAAAACGCTCTTTAAGCTCATTTGCTGCTGTTTTATTATAGGCTAGCACCAAAATTTGCTCAGGCTTGGCAATATTGCAGGCTATTAAATTTAAAGACTTTGCTACCATCACAGATGTTTTACCTGTGCCTGCTGCCGCTAATATTAAATTTTTATCGTTATCGCGTATTACTGCTAAGCGCTGCTCTGTTGTTAATGGATTTGACTCTACTTGATTAAAAAAGTCATTTTTAAGAGTTAGTTGTTTTTTTTCATATTTATGGCGCAACTGTGCAATTGCATCGTGAGTATTGGGTGTGGTGCTCAGTATATTTAAAAATTTAATACTACTTGGCAATAAGTGTTGTTGCCACACACTTGTACTTTTAGCGTACTGCTTGGTAAGCAAAAACACATCATTATTAAGTGTTTTTATGGAACTATCACGTAAAAACTCATCTAAAGCATAGCGCTTTAGCAAAGCCTTTGCGTTATTTACCTTTTGCTCAAGCAGGGCTGAAAACCGCGTGTTAAGGGCTGTGTTTAAAGTGTTCGCTTGTGCTTTGTTTAAAAAACTAATTGATGTATTGCTACTGTCGCACAAATTAATTTTGGCGCTAAATAAACGGTTTTTAAGTATTGAGTAATTATAAAAGTCCTTAATTAAAAATGTCCGCGCGGGAGCACTTCTAAAATGAAAAACAAGCTCTTCTTGCTCAATAGTTACGTGTTTAATACGGGTAAAAAAACGGCCTAGCCAACTTGGGGTAGCAATATACTGCGCCATAATACTCAATATGAAGATATGCTTTACCTGATTGTAACATACTCTTTTGTAATACATTTAGCGCTAATTCGCTGCTTACTTAGTAAACAATTTAATTGGTAAGTTAGTTTTAAAACTTAGTGCTTAATGATTTATTTACAACCGTTAACAAATTTAAACATTTATGGATAGCGTGTTGTGTAACAATGCACACATACAAACTTATACTTCATATAATTGTTAGGTATATCCCTAATTAAACAATTATTTACAGCCTAATTTAGTGGTTTAAAGGAGCTAACATGCTTAAAAAATGCATTACCACAACGGCTTTAATTTTAGCTCTATGCGCTTGTGCATTACCACAACGGCTTTAATTTTAGCTCTATGCGCTTGCACGTCAGAAACAGAGTCGGATTTAGTAAAAACAAAAGGTATTTGGGCAGGTTTTGAACTGGTTTCTGACGGTAACCGCACGCGTGTCAACGCAGAACTAAATGCAGGCGACGCTAATGGCTCTAACATTGTTTCAAGCGATAGCGACTCATTACAAGCTGTTGTTAATAGCACCGCTATTGTACTTACAAAAGATACCGACTTTTTAGACGTTGATTACCAAGCATATATAAATGCCACTGACGACAACCAACAGTTTGATATAAAATTTAAACGGGACGATGGCATAAATGCTAATTCGAGCGTTGAGTTGCCTTTAAATTTTATTATTTTAACCCCAAGTAACGATCAAAATTTTGATATTAATAGTCCCCTTACAGTCCAGTTAGATGGCACTGATCCTAATAGTACTAGCCAAGTAGAACTGAGCAGTAGCTGTACTAACAATAATAATGAAACACTTTTACAATCAACACTTTTTGCGCTTAACTCATCTCGCCTTGAAATAGATTTTCAAAATTTAGATATGTTTAACAGCTCGCAAGTAAATCAAAATAAAACGTGTGATTTAACGATTAGTGTAAAACGCGATCGATTCGGTAGTATTTCGGGTGAATACGCAAACCAAAGTTATATTAAATCCCAGCAATCGCGCGCTATAAAAAATATGACATTAACGTTTTAATTTGCACGCTAATTTACTCAGCGTTAAGCTACACCTTTATTAAGTAACTCTACCAATTGTAATTGCCCTCCTTATTTATAGGGGAGTTAATAAAAATTGATATAAAGGTTTATTATGACTAACAGCACATACCCTATTGGCACACCTGGCAAAAAATGGAATAACAACGATAAAGCCCAGTGGTTAGCACGCCAAAACATTAAACGCAGTTACCAAAACGAAGTCGTAACGCTAATTAATGACCTTAAAAACACCTTAGATATAGAGCAATACGGCGAGCTTAATTACGCCGCTGGCACTTACCCATTATATATATTAAAAACGCCTAACTTTAATACTAATAAACCAACTGTTTTAATCACCGGTGGTGTGCATGGCTACGAGACCAGTGGCGTACATGGCGCACTTAGGTTTGCTAAAACATCAGCTATGCAATATTGCGAACAGTTTAATATTATAATTGCGCCCTGCATTAGCCCTTGGGGGTATGAAACAATAAACCGTTGGAACCCAGATGCTATTGATCCTAACCGCTCATTTTATGAGGGCAGCCCAGCTCAAGAGTCAGCAGCTATTATGACGTTTGTAAAATCATTAGGTACTGACTTAATCGCTCATATTGATTTACACGAAACAACAAATAGCGATAACAGTGAATTTAGACCCGCACTCGCTGCGCGTGAAGGCACTACAAATACTAACTGGAACATACCTGACGGGTTTTATTTAGTTGCAGATACCAAAAAGCCTGAGCCGGAGTTTCAAAAGGTCATTATAGAAAGCGTTGCAAAGGTAACCCATATTGCACCGAGCGATGAAAATAACCAACTAATCGGCGTACCTCAAGAGCAGTTTGGTGTAATTAACTATGCAGCTCGAGAGCTAGGTTTATGTATGGGCTTTACTGATGCACCCTATGTAACCACTACAGAAGTGTACCCAGATAGCCCAACTGCCACCGATGAAGAATGTATTTTGGCACAAGTCGCGGTTATAACTAGCGCGCTAAATTACATTACAACCTCTACAAAAGATTAACCACTATTAAAGAGCGGGTACTCATTAAATTAAGTACCCGCCCGACAAAGAAACAATCTGATAACAAAAAACAATCCAAAAGAACTGGTTTTATTGAATTTAAAGATATAAGGTTAGCCTTCCCTCAAATTCAAGGAGTATACATTGGGGTTTAAAAACAAATATGGACAGGTAAGCCTTTACACTGAAAATAACGTTGTTATCGCTCACTTTGCGGGATACATCACCTCAGGGCTTCTTCGTGCGTTTAAAATTGAACTATGCGAAAAAATAAAATCACTCAACAATCAGCCTTGGGCCTATATTAGTGATTCTTTTGATGTTTTGGCTGCAACGCCTGAGGCAGAAAAAGAAATGATAGATATTAGCCATTTAATGAAAGCAAACAACTGCCTAAGTAGCGCGTTTGTACTCACATCCGCTATCGCTATAAATCAAATGAAGCGCATTTTAGAGTGCGCAAAAAGAAACGTTAATTTTAGTGAGTGCCTATTTACCGATTTAGATAGCGCTAAACAGTTTATTTCTCACAACTTAAAAAGTAAGCAAGGCCAACTGATATAAAATAATTGACCTTGCTTTATCAATCTTAGTTTTTGTAAAACTGACTATCTTTGGTTATCGTAATGCTGGCGTTTTCTTGCGCTGTTACAATAAATTGTAACTTACTCACTTTACGCTCAATATCGTAACCATCGGCTGTTACAGTAACGGGGACTCTTTTCATCGCACCCGGTTGTACAAGCGTAGATCTCGGACTTGAGAGTGTTGCTCCTGGTAAACCCTCTATGGCAATACTGTAATGCAGTGCTTGCTGCGTTTTATTAATAATAGTAAGTGTGTAAGGATTTTCTACTAAGCCCTCGTAGTTCACTCTGTAGAGCGCATTCCTATCTCGTAGTACTGAGGCTTCTATTGGTGTACGTTGCAGCATCCATGCAAACATAGAAATGATTAACAAAGCTGTTAATGCGCCGTACCCTACTAGCTTTAATCTAAATGGATTGGTTTTGCCTCCCTCCATTTGTTTTTCACTCGCGTATTTAATTAAGCCTTTTTCGTAACCAAATTTTTCCATGGTATCGTCGCAGGCATCAATACATAAGCCACAGTTTATACATTCATATTGCAATCCATTTCGAATGTCTATTCCTGCAGGGCATACCTCTACACACAAGTTACAGTCTACACAGTCACCTAAGTTAAGCTCTTTTGGATCAGCTTTGCGTTTACGTGGTCCTCGGCTTTCACCTCGCTCGTTATCATATGTAACAAGCAACGTATCTTTATCAAACATAACAGCCTGAAAACGAGAATAAGGGCAAGCAATTGTGCACATTTTCTCGCGTAAAAACCCAGCATTACCGTAGGTGCAAAAAGCAAATAAAAACACCCAAAAGCTCGTTATACCTGACCACTCAAACGTAAGCATTTCCATATACAAACTTTTTGCCGGAATAAAATATGCCATAAACGAGGTAGCTGTTAAAACTGAAATAACAATCCACGCACTGTGCTTAGTTATTTTTTTGCGCCAAGTGCTTAGCGTCCACTGTGATTTATCTAATTTAATTCGCTGATTTCGAGTGCCTTCTATGCGTTGCTCTACCCACGAAAACATGAGCATCCATATAGTTTGCGGGCACGTATAACCACACCAAACCCGACCAAGCCAGTTAGTTACAAAAAATAATGCAAAAGCCCCAGTTATAAAAAATAATGCAAAAGCCCCCACCATAAATAGCAGCGCTAAAATCATAAAATCTTGAGGAAGGAGTGTTAAACCAAAAATAGTAAAGGTTTGCGTTGCCACATCAAGCAGCACAGCTTGTTGACCGTTATATTGAATCCACGGTATTGCAATAAAAGTTAGCATTAACAGCCAACCTAAATTACGGCGTATGCGCTGAAAAAATCCTTTTTGCTCGCGGATATAAATTGGGCCCTCGGTGTTATAGGGCTTAATGATCATGTCTTCTTCTTTAATATCAAACTTCATAGTACTTGCTTCATAATGACGGGTATTAAGCAAGTATCTGCAACTTTCAGACCAAGCTGAAACCTTAATTACTTCATTGATATTAAAGAAATTATTTTAAAAAACAAAAACCGAACTCGCGATATAAAGCGCATATCGCGATATATCACGATTTTTTAGTAATTCCCAGCTTTCGCATTTTTGAGCGTAGTGTACTCTCAGGTAAGCCCAACTTAACTGCCGCCCCTGTATCGCCCGATATTTGCCAGTGCGATAACGCAAGAACAGAGGTTATATGCTGTTTTTGCGCTTCATCAAGCGTAAGTGAAGGATTAATAACGACTTCACCACCCGCTTGCAAAGGCTGGCTTAGCTGAAGCACAGCCTGATTAGATAAAATAGCTTCGCGTTCCAGTACATTTTGCAGCTCTCTAATGTTGCCTGGCCAATCATAGGCTTGCAGTTGTGTAATTGCTTTTTTACTTAGCCCCTTTAAATGTTTACCCAGTCGTTTATTTAGCTGCGCAATTAAATTAGCGCATAAATAAGGAATATCCTCTTTTCGATCTTTAAGGGCGGGTACTTTTATAGGAAATACATTGAGCCGATAGTACAAATCAATTCTAAACGTGCCTTTTTGTACCATTTCCCACAGGTCGCGATTAGTCGCTGCAATTACTCTAATATTTACTTTTAGCGTATTGCTGCCACCTACACGTTCAAACTCTTGTTCTTGGAGGACTCTAAGTAGTTTACTTTGCGCCTCAAGTGGAAGCTCTGCTATTTCATCTAAAAACAAGGTGCCTTTATCAGCAAGTTCAAAACGCCCTTTACGGCGTTCATTTGCACCTGTAAACGCGCCTTTTTCATGGCCAAAAAGTTCCGATTCTAGCAAACTTGGGGTAAATGCGGCGCAATTTACTTTTATAAAGGCTTGTTCGCTACGCTTGCTTAGTCGATACAAATTACGGGCTACTAATTCTTTACCCGTGCCATTTTCGCCAAGTATAAGAACTGTGCTGTCGGTTTCACTTACCAATTTTATTTGATCTAACATGGTTTGAAATATATGACTTTGTCCAACTAGCCCTGAGTCTTGCCAATCTTCGTTAAGTTCTGCAATTAAGTAGTTGTTTTCATCTTTTAGCTGCTCACTTAAATGCTTTACTTGCTCAAGTGCCTCTTGCAGTGCATTTTGTGTTTGCTGTTGCAGTGATATGTCGCGAAATACCGCTACAGCACCAATTAACTCATCATTTTGATAAACCGGTGTTGAGGTGTATTCCACTGCAAATGAGCTACCGTCTTTACGCCAAAAAACTTCATTTTTAACTTCACGACGTTTGCCGTCAAACATGGTGCAGTAAATTTGGCATTCATCAGCGGGATAAGGTGTGCCATCAGCATGAGTATGGTGATGATATTGGTGTATTTTTTTACCTAATAACTCGTCTGCTCGCCAACCTGTCATGCGCTCAGCGGCAGGATTAACAAACACCGCATTACCCGACAGGTCAAAACCGTATATGCCCTCACCTACTGCGTTTAGTAATAATTTAGGATCGTTTAAAAATTGTTTTATCATAAATGCGCCTCGCGAAATATCGCGAGTATTATGACAATTTTACACACTAAGTGCACTCATTACTTAAAATGCACTCACGTGCCCATTAAAACGCTATAAATAGTGCTGAAATAGCGTTTTCACATCTATTTTTGCACCTAGCCTTGCGGCTATTAAATAAAGCCCTGCAAGTTTTCGGTGAATAAATAGGGCATCAACGGGCGGTGTGTGCCATTGCTGAGATTGCGAACTAAGGGCAAGCCCTGCATTTTTAATTTTGAGCGCGAGTTCACTGTTTTTAAAATCAAATTTTCCTTCTGCTCTTAGTGGCTCGCACGCCATTAAGAATAAATCAATGACGTTGTTTTTATACTCATCAACTAAATCATTTTTAAAATAACCAATATGTGAAGCTGCTTTAAGTACACCTTCTCTGTTGTTTTCACTACCCGCTTTAAATAAAGCTAAATACGCTAAACTAAGCTCTGTTGATATTTCTCGGGTTGCACCAAAATCAAATAAAACAATTTTTTGTGTATCAAGCTGATAATGAAAGTTGGCAAAGTTAGGGTCGGTGTTTGAATTAATTTAAATTCAAACATTTCTTTAAAAAACAAATCAATAAGTTGCTCTGCAACAAAGCTTTTTTGACTATCAGGTAGCTGTGTAATGCTCTCAATGGGCTCTGCTTTTATATATTCCATAGTAAGTACTTGTTGTGTGCTGTGCTCTGGATATACGTTAGGCACTTTAAAGTGGGGATTAGTTGCTAGTGCATTTTTATAACGTATTAAATACTGAGCCTCCCGCTTATAATCAGCCTCGGCTAATAACTGCGCTTTAGCCTCACTAATAAGTGGTTTAATATTAAGATCTTTTGGCAATAATCGAGAAATCGTTAATAAAGAAATAACGTTATCGACATCACTTACTACACTTTTTGCAATACCAGGATATTGAATTTTAACAGCAAGCTGATCGCCATTTTCTTTATAAGCTAAATGAACTTGCCCTATAGAAGCCGCTGCAAAAGGTCTTAATTCAATATGAGAAAAACGCGCTAGCCACTCATCCCCCCATTGCTCTTTTAACACTTCAACAAGCTGCTTATGAGGCATTGGATTCGCGTCTGAGCGCAGTAAAGCAAGTAACTGAGCCAATTCAGGACTAAGTAAATCACCGGCATCCATTGAAAGCAATTGCCCCAACTTCATTGCCGCACCACGTAAATGAGATAGCTGTATAGCTAGTTTTTCAATGTTTTTAGGTTGTAGCAGTAAGCTTTTATTGTCCCAACCTTTACCTGTTAGCGCGCTCTTAGCGCCATCAACTAACATGTTGGTAGCAACACCTGTGGCAAGTGAGCCTAATTTTGCAAAGCGAGAAAGCCTAGAAGTGGGAACAGTACGAGGAGCCGCCATAATATTAAAACCTAATTAGCCTGAAAGTCAGGCTAATTAATACGTATATTATAAGTAGGTAGATCTACTTATAGACGAGGTACTAGCTTAATTGCACCTTCAACCACTTTCATATCAAGTGGAAGCTTACTAAGTAGCATCATTTTAGGGTCATCCATATTTAGAGTATAAACAGGGTTAACCGCTAAAAAAGCATTAATAACATCCATTGCTTGGCTATCAAGTGCACCTAAATTACCTTTAAAACCACCGGCATCAACACTCGAATCAAGTAATTTAATATTACGTAAAAACACCGCTTTTTTCTCACTGTCGTAAAATGGGCTACCTTCAATTTGTAGCTTTAAACGCACTGGGTATTTAAGTGCGAATGCATTAATTTCAGCGCTTGAATCAGCACCAAGAACAACAACGTCGCGGTTATCAGGCCCAATGTTTACGCTCAAATCATTTACATCAAACTGAACCGGCAAACCCATTAAGCTTACTTTTTCACTTAACTTTGGTAATTGCTTACCCAGTACAGACTCAACCTCAGAGTTAGTAAATGAATATACTGATATGCCTTGCGTGGTATTACAGGCAGTTAAAAATAACGCTGCAATAATAACTAAAATTCTCATGAGAACCCTTTTGTTTATAAATTAGTGGTACATAAAAAAGCCGCTATTAAAGCGGCTTATTAAAATAGTAACCAGCATATATTACGCTGGTTCTAGGGCGTGTTGACCTTTGTGGATTGAAATTTGTTCAATCTAGGGTCGATTTAATCGCGGCGTGAGGTTTGTAACCTAGCGGGCTAAGTCAAAACCGAGCAACAAAGAGTTAATCGTCCCTAGAAAGAACCCAAAGGGCAGCGCATGTTTGGCATTTATGCTGCGTTATCGCCTATTTATGGGGAATAACCACACTACATAGACTCTGCCTTGCCTAAATACCAAACAGTTTGCTGCAAATTCAACCACGAAAGGTCAACACGCCCTAGTGCATTAAGCTGCAAGTGTCGCTTTAAGTCGCGTTAGTGTGTCAGGTTCAAAGTGTCGCTTTAAGTCGCGTTAGTGTGTCAGGTTCAACTGAACCGCTACTGAGCGCTAATAACTGTTTTAAATAATAGTTTAAATCAGCATGTTCGCCACGATGTTTGTCATCTAACATGGCTACTTGTTCTGCCATTCTAAGTGACTTATCAGTTGAACTTACGTTCGCTAATATTTCCATGCGCGTAATAAGTTGATCTGTATTTAATGCTGTTTTAAGCGGTGCTTGATACTGACTTGGTAACGCTTCATTGTTTTCAAGTGCTGTAATTAACGCATCTAGATTAGCTTGCTCTGATTTGCTTGTAAGCAATGCAAGTTTATCGTCAATAGC
>Ga0209309_10001064_pt1 | contig 28804 bp, 12 predicted proteins | sample COGITO_mtgs_1204_2_FD_184807 | JGI IMG/M metagenome (GOLD analysis project Ga0209309, IMG submission 184807) | Pelagic marine microbial communities from North Sea - COGITO_mtgs_120412 (SPAdes) (version 2) | ecosystem: Environmental > Aquatic > Marine > Epipelagic ... | reverse complement strand
AAGAAGAAGAAAAACAACAACAGCAACCCGAAGAAACCGAAGAAGAACAAGCCGTCGACGAAGAAGCCGATTCCGGATGCGCGGGCGCCCTCTCCAAAGTCACCGCCGACTGCCAACTTTCGTACAAACAAATCAACGACAAAGTCAAGTCTGGCGAAGTCGAAGAAGCTGCCGGTAAAGAACAAATCGCGGTAGCTGCGAGACAGTGCGTCGCGAAGACTATGTTGGCGACTTCCAACTGCGTGGACAAAGTCCAACGCCGTCGCTTGATGTCTTTGGCTAAGTAAGAGTGGCGTTCTCGAATACGCGCTGCGTGCACATTCACGCACACAACATCTTCTGTAAATGATACTATCGAACACAGCGTAAAAGTCGTTTTAATTTACTATTATAACCACACGTACCTGGTACCATATCTATATACTGCGTTTAACTTTTAACATTGCACTCGCGTAGTCTATTTTCGCCTCATAATACGAACACGAACTTCACCACATGGCAACGTAGAGAGAGAGAAAATGTCCTCCTTCTCCTCACCTTCTTCTTTGTCTTCTCTCCAATTTTGGTTCTTACCTGAGCTCAAACGTGCCTTCCCTCTCGCAGAGGATTGGTTGCTCGACGGATTATCTCAAACCTGCGTCGCGAGCAGGTCGGTTGAAGAAATGTGCGACGCCATGCGGAATTTTATGGGAGAAGAAGAGGCCGTCGCGGAAGCGCTGCGATTGAGCGAGATGCTCTTCGAAAAGAAGAAAGAGTATCAAGAAGAGGAGAAAAAGACGAACTCGCCGTCGTCGTCATCGTTTCGCGACGATGGTGAATTAAAGCTCAGAAAAGTGAAAGAAAAGACAAAAACGACGAGTGATGGTGATGGAGGGAAAGAGGAGGACCAAAAGAAAGGCGAAGCGAAAGCGTACAGGAAATACGACTCGATCGAGAAACCGTCGCGCACTAACGACCAAACGTCGTCGAAAGCAACACATTCGGTGGTAAGAGAACATCGTTCTATACTGGTGAAGATGTCGAAGAAAAAGAGCAGTAGCGCGGAGGACGTGGGGAAGCGGAAGGACCGGATGAAAAATCCAGGCGACGCTCTCGAGGTTGGCGATTTGCTCAAGCCGCGCGCCGCGAACTGTTTGCGATGCGGGAAGATTTTTCGATTCGATTTGGACGCGTCGGGGGCGGTCGCCGAAAACGACGCGAGGGTGTTTTTAGAGAGCTCGGGGAAGTGCACGTTTTGCGACGCGTTTGTGAATGTGAAGTTACGCGACGGTTTGGTTTGGAACGGCGAAATCGGGTACGCGACTGAACAAGAACAAGAGGAAGACACAGAAGGCGGGAAAGCGGCGGCGGAGAGATTAAAGGACCAGCTGGTATCGTTTGATCGTTCCGGAGCGAGTCGAACGAAGGTTGTGGACGACCAGTCGGAGTGGTACGATCACGGGGACGTGGACGCGGAAGCGTGGTTGGCAGAGGACGAGCGAAGAGCTCTGAAACACAAACGCGACGCGATGGATCAACAGCAAAGAGAGAGAGAGTTGGCGAAAAAGAGAACGTTCGGTATTGACATACTCGGACGCAAGACGATGATTTTGGACGAGGAGGAGTTGCAATTAATTCGCGAGCGAGACGAACGCGCGAAATTAGCGATGGAAAGCGCCGCGTTGAATTCAATGAGCGAGTTCGCGCAAGGCGGTGGAAGCGCGGTGGCTACCGCCGCGGAAACCGCCAGAGAGTTAGAGAGTAGACTAGTGAGAACCGAGCAACCGACGTCGGAGATTAAAGATTTAGCAGATGAACGAAAAGTGCGCGTGCCAAAGAACAAAACGCTCAATCTTGTCGCGACGTTTGTGAAATCGTTCAAGGACATTGCATCATCAAACGCCCCGCTGGAAGAGAAGGAGAAGCGTGCAAAGAAAAATGACAACGACGACGACGCGTTCAGCCGCCTCGAGGCGGACGCGCCGAGACGAGTTCTCGATATCAATCCGTTTGACCAAATAGCGCAAGAAGCCGCCGACGCCGGATTAGGATTCGTTTTATAGAAAGTCGTAGAGTGCTAGCTAGTATTTTTTAGAACAAGTATTCGGTAGTTTAAAGATTACAACGCACGAATGCACATTCAAACGCCAACATCATCAAACGTGTTGTTTGTTTCACTGCTCTTTTTTTTATTCGCGTAGTAGGCTTTGTACGCGTCGTTTTCTGCGTTTTCGTTAAACGCGTCGAGCATGCGATTCCCTTGCTCGAAACGAACGCCTTGCTTCGAACGACGGGTGGTCTCTTCTTCTTCGCCTTCGATTTCGTCTTCTGGGACCAGTCCGCTAGTCCCCGCGAGAAACATCGAGAAGGTCATTTTGACAAAAATCGGCGAGAAGAGTTGAAACGAGGTGAACAAGCGATTGCCATCGCTACCCAAACCGGTGATTGGGTTGAACGTTTTCGAATCCGCCCATCTCGTGGCCACCGCAACGGAGGAATCAGATAGATTCTCGATGCAATGCCACCACCACGGTGGGTTCAAGAGGACGTCGCCGCGTTCGAGAACCGCGGAGTAACGAGGCACAACGCGCCACAACGGTTTATAGCGCTCGAGGAGCGTATTTGGATCTTTAATCGCGCAACTTTGGTAAATTGCGTTTCGATTGATTGCCGGGAACATGAACATCGTCCATCGCGGATCGACAAACGTCCACTTCTTCACGCCTTCGATTTGGAAGAAAAAGTTATACGCGTTGGCACAATGAAACGCGGTACCTGTACCGCCTCTGCCCGCGAAGAGTTGCAACGGTAAAGGACCAAGCGTCGGATGGTCGTTTGCGATTCTTTTATTCCCGGCGAGTTTCTCCAGTCTGTTCACTTGTAATTGCTTCGCCAACTCTGGATGCTCCAGAAATAACGATTCACAGTTGTGCAAATAGTTTGGAAACGTGTTCAAATCTTTCATTTTCCCTGGAACGTTATCACCGTCCTTCGTTTTCAGTTTCACCTCGTCCTCGCCGAAACGCGCGATCAAAGAATCCAACGTCCATTGGGTCGCCGCTGCCGTCTCTTTGGCGAAACCTTTCAACACAACCGGATGCGGCCGTTTCACAAAATCGTGAAAGAACTTTTCACAATCAAACCCTGATAAATGCGCGTCGTAAATTGTCGGTATTTCCTGCACGAACGCATCTGGCACGCTCTCGTTCGCCTTTATCAACTTTTCGTAACACTTATCCACGTATCGTCTTGGAATCTCCACATTGAAGACGCAATGCGCGAGCGAATACACCTTCAACTTGAACTCTTGCCATCGTAAAACCTTTGGATGAGCCTTTTTCTTCCCAGCATCTTTCGATTCGTACGCGCTTATTGGCAGTAAGCACGGGTACACCAACCCGAACCCGCTGAAAACGACGTCCAAGATTTTGAACAGCGAGAAGATAATCAGCGTCCAAAAAAACCGGTTCCCGTTGGCGATTCGGGTGAAGAATTTCGCTCCCGCTGAAGGTGAAGATGAAGAAGAAGACGCAGGAAAGGCAGACGGGGTTTCCATCGCTCCAAACACGCCTCGTCCGAAGCAGCAGCGCGTTCTTTAATGAGGAACATTTTTTTTTCTCAATCCCCTCGGATTTTTTCTTTCTCTCTCTCTCTCTCTTGGGAAAAAAATCATCTGCTCGAAGCAGCCGCATCGGTACTCGCCGCCGCCGCTCTCCTGTGTTTATACTCGAACGGATCTGTTCTTTCAACATCTCCTCGTCCTTTGTTGTTATACCTTCGGTCGTAATATTCCACCCCGCTCGCGGCCAATAAAGCGGATAAAGTTATCGCTTGCGAATACAAACGCGAGTGAATAACTTTCACGGAAGTTCGCGTTTTGGAGTTTTGCAACACGTGTTGCCAGAAAAAAGTGCCGGTCATGCACGTGAGCCAAAGACCGCCGACGCAAGCGAGCTTGTTCTGCTGGAACCAGGTTTTATTGTTATGAGTATTTTTGGAGGAGAGGTCATCGGATGAGGAGAAGGACATGACGTGTTTGCGCGTCAAAAGTGTGTCGAGAAGTACATCGAAGATTAGGGGAGAGGTTCTTAAAAATTCTTCTCGCGCTCGCTCGTCGGTATTACGAACATTATTATTATCTATACAAGTTCTCTCTATTCAACAACTAATCCTGAACGCCGAGCTGAATCTTCTTCTTAATCGCCAGCGAGCCTTTATACACCACCTTATCGACGATTCCGCTCACCGCGAAGACGCCGCCGACGCTGGCGCATACCTCGGCTAAAAATTTCCAAACGCTCGTCCTGTACTCGGCGATGTCGACTTTAATCGGCGATAAATCGTAAAAGAAAAACACGCCCGGCAAGTCACTGCTACCTCCTTGAATGGAAGCCGCGTCCACGGGTTTGAAATGGTCCACCACCGAGTATTGGTTCGTGCTGATATCTTTCTTGAACGGATTGAGATAGGTGTACGTCGTCGGGACGATTCTAAAAAAGTACTGGTACACGCCGGTTTCCGCGGGAAGTTTCAGCGTTCGTTTCGTACCATCCAAAGGGTCGACTTTCCCCGGGTACCCTTCTCCAAACGATAAGTGTCTCACCTCGTGCGAAAAGTTGAACTTCCCGTCCGGAAATGGCGATAAATCGTGCACGTGTTGTTCGCCTTGTTGAAACGACTTCCCCGGCGCGATGTGAAAATTGCCTTGCACTTTATTCACATCCAAGAACCCTTTGAACTCGCACCCTTCCTCGTGCACGTTCCCTAACACCTCCGAAAACCCTTCCCGTTTACACTGCTCCATACTCGACGCGCCAGTAAACGCCCACCCGACTTCAATGTACGCCTCTCTCACCTCCTCGCACGTTTGACAACACCTTTGCTCTCGCCCTCGATTCGCTCCGCTCACGTCCGCGCCGTAACACGAACCGCAATACTTCGTTTTACCGTCTTCCATATATCTCGGAATCAACTCCTTCGCCGTTTTCTTTGTCTTATTCTTTCTTAAACTACTCGCAGTTTCCGTCTCGTTGCTGTCAAACGCTTTCTCGTTCACCACCTCTTCCTTCCCGTGTTCGTCGTTCAAGGCATCCGCCAACTTCACTCCGTACCGATCGTACCTTATTTTCCGCATCTCGTGATCCACCACGTCCAGGTGCGTTTCCCCGCTCACGTCCATCACGTCTAACCCTAAGCTTCCACAGCTTAAGTTTGGAAAGAACACGTCCACGTTAATTCGCATGGTTTCTCCTCTGCCGTTATCGACGTATAAATCGTGTTTCACGTGCGTTTTGAGGTACAACTTCGTTTCCGCGAGAAGGAGCGAGACGGCGACGATATAGGTGACGACGGTGATTATCCCACCCCCGAACGAGCGCGAGTAGAAATCCACGTCGACGAATTTTGGAAACGCGTCGAATTTGCGCAGAAAGTCTTTCGCGTTCCTCGATTTCTGTTGTCCTCCGGGAGACTCCATCGTCGTCTCGTCTTCTTCGTCTTCTTCTTCTTTTCCAAAAGTGACGAATTTCCCCACAAATATCTCTCCCGAACACTTGCGCGAACACAAACGAGAGAGAGAGAGAAAGAGCGTCAGGGATGACGACGAGGACAGTAACAACGACGAGGACAGTAACACCGTCGAGGTCGTTGTTTTCTGAGAATGGTTTTAAAGGTGGGTCGATGCAGCGCTTCGCGCCCTCGTCTTCTTCTTCTTCCAAAAGATATCTCAAAATGCGTATCGGGGAATCGTCTTCTTCTTCCTCCTCGGAAAGGACGATTCAGACGACGATTCCGACGACGACGAAGAAGACAAGGAGAGCGCGGAAGAAGGAGAACGACGGGGGAAGCAGAAGAAGCAGAAGAAGCGGAAGAAGCAGAAGGACGCCCCGCGAAGACGACGAGGACGAGGTGATGATGATGATGCGAAATGAGAGTAAAATGGACGATGATGGTTATCGATACAATCGACACCGGGACCGGTCGGAGAGGTTTGATTTGTCTTCCAAATTGACGGAGTTTTACCCGTCGTATCAATCGTTTCAACCTTTTGGGGAGGATCCGGAGAAGAACGCGCAAGAGAGCGAGAAGTGGTTGAAGATTGTGGAGAGAATAAACTCGCCGAAGAGTAAAGCGACGTTTACGTTATCGCTGTTAACGTTTGCGTACGTTCACTGCGCGGCGAGCGGGTTTTTAGTGTCCGCGTTGTTGCCGGCGATTGGCGGTGATTTAGAGTTGTCCGACGGGCAAGGCGCGTTATTGACGACTTTGTTCACGGTCGTGTATAGTTTATGTTTGCCGTTGATTGGTTTAGCGGCGGATAAGACGAACAGAAAGAATTTATTAGCCGCTGGAGCGGCAATTTGGACCGCTGGAACGGTTATGACTGCAAACGCAAACACGTTTACCGAGTTGGTGGTGGCGAGAATAGTCTTCGCCATCGGCAACGGGCCGCAGAATCCAATCGCGTTTTCGTTGTTGCCGGAACTGTTTCCGAGGAATAAAAACGCGGCGATGAGTTTGTACAACATGGGCGTTCATTTCGGTCGCGCGATATCGTTCGCGAGTGGGGCGATGGTCGCCGCGCCGCAAATGGCGACGGATTCGGTGTTCAATCCTGACTTGCCGATTACGATGCCGATAGAGTTTTTGAGCGATATCAAAAATCTTGGCTCGCATACGATTTTATACGTCACAGGTGACTCGGTCGTGTTATCCCCAAACGCAGGAACGGCGATGGAATCTGTCGGAGACGCGTTGATGGCGAATACTGGTTTGGGGTGGCGAGAATTGTTTGAAGCCGTAGCCATCCCGGGTTTCATCATAGCGCCGGCACTCTTTTTCATCGTGACTGATCCCGGAAGGAGTAAAGATGGATCGTCTCGCGCGGTGCGAAGGAAACAAAGACGTTCGCAGAAGCGAATGTCGGACGCGAAACGATTAATTCGTAAAGCGAGATTTTCGGGAGTGTTAAAAGACGAAATGACTGGGAAATCGAAAGAAAAACTCGTATCGGATTTGAACATCGTGTCTCTCGTCGCCTCGTACGACGAAGACGAAACGACGGACTTGATAATGCGAAAAGTGAAGAAGAAGGAAGAGGAAGCCGTTGCAAACGTAACTGCGTTAGTCATGCGCAAAGCCATCAAAGCGGATGAAATAGAGGACTTGTCCGATATCATCGAAAGTCGCGTAGACTACCAAATGAAGAAAGAAGGGGAGCAGGAGAAGAAAGAAGAATCCTTCTTCGATTCCGCGGTGAATAGATTTAAAAATCCGAACTTTCGCGCGCTGACGTTGGCGGCAACGTTAACCGATGTTGCGAGTTGGTCAATGATTGCATTCCAAGCGACTTTTTACCAACGAACGTACGGATTGGAAGCTTCGGAGTATAATCATCTCTTGGCGTTTGTCATTCCAGTCTCCGGCGCCATCGGAGGTTTGACGTCTGGGTATTTCTCCGATCGATTAAACGCGTTTCAGCGTAAACTTATGGTTGCTGGTGGCACCATATTGTGCGCGCCTTTAATCGCGGAATCGTTGGAGTCAAGCTCGTACCAACTTTCGATGACATACTTATTCTTTGGGTTTATGTTTTCTGAATTTTTTCGATCGCCGACGGCGGTGATGACGAGAGAACTCGACCCGGAAAACCCATCGGCGACGGTTGCTGCGCACCTGGCGGTGAGAAACTTAACCGCAGGCCTTGGACCGTTAGCCGTTGCGGCGTTGATTAGCAAAGGCGGTTTGGAAATTAAAGACGCGATGTTATTCGCGCCTGTGATGTACATCTTAGCCGGAGTCGCGTTCTGGTACGCCGATAGTTTAATCGAGAAAACGAAAGCAGAGAAACAAAAGCGTAAAAGCCTTCAAGCGGTCAGCAGATAAGTAGCTTATGTATAATTAGTAGTATTTATAGCCTTCTCTCTCATATCATTGAGTGAGTATTGTAATAAAACACATAGCCAAGCAGCAGCAGCAGCAGGAGCAGCAGCAGCAAGCTCTTTACGGGTACTAGAAATGTCAATACGCTAAAAATACAAATCACAAGAAAGTAACACATGACGCGTTCCGACCGATTAAGCGTTCAATGTCGGTGAACGCACCTCCTCCTTTTTCAAAACACCCAACGGCGATTTCGTGTTTTTAGTCGCCTTTGGCTCCGTCGCCTTCTTCTTCTGTTTCTTATTTGACGACAGAGGCAACGGTAACGGAGAATTTGGCGACGAAATACTCTTCGCTTTCTTCTTCTTGTTTGGCGAAGGCGTATTCGCCGCCGAAATCGCTTGCACAGACTCTCGCAAGTGCACGGCTAATTCATCGCTCTCGACACCTCCTTTCGATAGGTCGGTCTTGATTGGCGATAGTACGGGCGACGTTGGGACCGTCCGCACGTGATTCACAATCGCGGAGTGAATATGTGCCGCTGTTGTGGTCGTCGTCGTCGTCTCTGCCAAAATGTAATCGAACGAGGATAAATTCTGGCTACATCGAAACACGACTGCCGTTACGTTGTCTCTCGATCGTCGCTTGATGGAAACCGAAGTCAACGTTTCCGACGACGTGCGCTCGTTTCGAAGAGTCAAGTCTTTGTGCGGTGATCCCAGTCTACTATTTCGTCCATTCTTTGTCGCTACCTCGTTGTTGTTTAAACTCATTCTTCGTTTCCGTCGTTCTATCCGCGCGCGCTTGTCGTCCTCGATGGTTTTCGCGACCAACGAGCTCACGTCTTCCGTATTCATCACGTCCGTCACACCGTCCGTACACAAAACAACCGTCCCACAATGTTCAATCGGGAACTCGAAAATTTCCGGCACCGCTTCGACAAACTGTTTAATCCCGGCGTTGCCGAACGCTCGCGTCACGGCAAGAATGCCTTCCACGCGCGCCGAACCGTCTCTGGATTTCAAAAATTTCCCTCCAATATTATTAATCCTCGTTCGCTCATCTTCTCTCGCCGGGCGCTGGTCGGGCGTTTCGAAAAATACTTTGCTATTATTCTTTGCGTGATCGCTATTTGTCGTTTTCAATTGTTGTCGTTTTCGCGCCGGCGTTGTCGATCTTTGTTTCACTGGTGTCGACCGGTTGCTGTGCGACAACGACTGTCGCCGCGACGATGCTCTCGTAGGCGTGTTGTTATTATCCTTATTCTTTCCCCTCGCTCGCACGTTTGCGTCGTTTTCGTCGTTCTCTCTTTCCTCTTCTTCTTCTTCTTCTTCTTCTAATCGAACTACGGTCGCTTTCGAATCTCCGACGTTCGCGAAATACACCTTCCCCCACGAACACACCACGGCGACAATCGCCGTCGACCCCGCCCCGGGGCTCCCCAACAACTTCCCCGACACCTGACTCCTCCGACACTTCCCCGGATTTTCCTTCACCGCCACCTCGTCCACCTCTCGAAACGCCTCCGCGATGGTCTCCTTCGGTTTCCTCTTCAATCGACCGACGTCTCTGGTAATCTTCTCCCCGAGCGTCTTCGCCAACAGTTCGCTCACTTGGCATCCGCCGTGGCCGTCGTACACGCCAAACACCGCCACGCGGTTACACTTCGATCGAACGACGTTCCATCGGTCTTCCATGTATTGCCGCTCGCCTTTCACCGAGGAGCAATCAAACACGCACGCGAATTGTTTACCATTCATCTGTTTTCTCTTTCCCAAAATCATCGCTTTTGACGATGATAACGATGCCCTTCGTTTCGTCGTTACATCTGCTTTGTCTTCTTTGTTGTTGTTGTCTTCTTCTTCTTTGTCTTCTTCTTCTTCTTCTTCGCGCTCACAAGAGCCGTTTAAAACAAAAGGGACTTTCGGCTCGCAGTTCACGCTGGACCCGAAATCTGCGCTTTCTCTCGCGAAACTTCCTCTTCTGTGTTGTTGCTGTTGTTGTTGTTTTTGTCCTCCTCCTACTCCGAACAGAACGCGGCCATTCAAAATCATCGCCTCTCACTTCTTCTTCGTCTTCTTCAGATTCTCTTCCTCGAGAAATCGCGTGTACCGTTCGTACTGCGCGTCTCTAAACTTTGTCTCGTAATAGTTTTGGACGTAAAAACCAACTCCGGCACCGACGAGCGTGAAAGAAACGAGCGCTTTTAACGACGTAGGGGGCGAGGACATTCAAATGATGATGATGATGATGATGTGTGTGTGTGTTGTGTGTTTGCGCGTGCGGAGAAGTCGTCGTGTGGAGAAATGGCGATCGTTTTGCTTCGTTTTGAATTCGAAAACTTGGGAAGGAAAAAGTGCTCAGATTTGAATACGTAAAGGCGTTCGCGGGCGGTGGTTTTATATACACGTTTAATCTCTTAATCTCTCTCTTAATCTCTCTCTTCTTTATTATTTCTTCATCATTTTGTCGTCTCTTTGCTTCAAGAGCTGCTGGACTTCCTGGATCAACTTTTCGTGTTCGAGACACGGCGTTCCGTTCTCTCTACCGCGAACGCATACGTATCCGTTCAAGGAGTCGATTTCTAAAAGCGCGCCGGCGTCGAAATCTAACTTTGTGCTCGGGAAGTGCGCGCCGTACGTACGCAAACCGGAAAAAACGACGTCGTAGAAATTTTTGGGCATTTTATTGAATCCTTCTTTGTGTGATGGTTGTAACGCGGCGTACATTTCGTGGTACAAAACATCCATGCGCGTTCGCAAGTCTTTCGTATCCAACAACCCGTCGCAGTTGCAGTCGCCGACGATGGATAACAAGTTCGCCACGCAATTGATGAAGTATTTCCTCAACAGAGTGTACTCAAAATCCTCATCCGGTTGCGAGTTCGCGCCAATCGACGTCAACAGCGCGTGCACTCTCTTCGCCTCGTCCGTGTTCGGCATCGCCCACGGTTTCTCTTCGTTTTTCACTTTGATGGTAAACCTCTCGCCTTTCCCGTCTGACGCGTCGACAAAGTCGTAACTTTGCGGAATCACGCACGGTACGTACCCGTCTCCTAACCCCTTAAATATCGGCTCAACGATCCCGTTGTGCAACATGACGGCTATTTTTGGCGTCGGAATATTCGCTCGCGTCATTTCCTCCACCACTTTGTCAAACGCGTACGTTTTCACCGTCACGAAAACGTAATCAAATCGAAACTCTTCTTTTCCCTTCTTCTTCTCTCGCATCACCTTCTGGAACCTCTCGTCCTCGTACGACTCGATGTGCGAAATCTCGTGCTCTTCCACCAACTTCGCCACTATATCTCTCGTTTTATCACCACCAACTCGTTTCCGTCGTCCCGAGCCTTTCAGAAACACCTTCGCATTCTCCTCTCGCATTTCCCCGCCAGCGTCTTTCTGATTTTTGGCGAATTTCACCGCCAACCACGTCCCCAATCGCCCCGCGCCGACGATTAAAATCGAAACACCACTTTTACCACCACTACCAGTATCACCACCTCTCACAGGTGGTGTTTCCATCGTCGAGGCGGCTTTAGAGGAGAAGCACACCGGGCAGAATCCAAACATAATTATATGTCTCTCACGTCTTGCAGAGAGTTTTCTCCCCAGAGACCGACGAGAGAGAAAAAGAAAGAAAATTCACCTACTTTTTTCAAACCCTAAATATAAAAAGTCTCTCTCTCTCCGGATAAAAAAACTCGAACGAAAGAACTCGTCGAGTGTAATATCTTTCGTCACTGTTATTGTTACTAATGTCCTCGTTCTTTTACGCGGTCGTCCCCGAGGAGATTCAGGAGCGGCGAGATTTATGCGCGTTGATTCGCCTGTGTGGAGAAGGTGGTGGTGATGAAGCGTTGGATGATGCGTCAAATTCGTCGGAAAAGATGATTTCCTCTTTGCTCGAGAAGAAACCGTCGTTGGTTTCGGTGGAGATGCACGGCGTGACGCCGTTACTCGCCGCAACTTTTGCGAATAATTTAAAACTGATGGATGTTTTGTGTCAATTTGCCGAACATCACGGCGAAGGTGGCGAAGGTTTCGTGGAGTACGAATCCATCGCGAACGACCAGACGGCACTGATCGCTGCGAGCGCGATGGGGTACGAAAAAGCGGTGAAAAAATTGTGCGAAGAATACAAAGCGGACGCGAATAGAATCACGAAAATCGGAGGGAGAACGGCGATGATGGCAGCGTGCGAAAACGATAAACCAGAGATTGTGGTTTTATTGAAGGAGAAGTTCGGGGCGGATGTGAATTTGGAGGTGCGGAAGAGTTCGCGCGTTCGAGACGACGACGACGACGAAGAAGAAGAAGAAGAACTTTTTTACTCGAACGCGACGTTACACGCGTGCGCGAATAACTCCGTGGCATCTATACACGCTTTGCATCATTGCGGTGCCAATTTGGATTTTGAAAACGAGAAAGAGCTGTTTCCTATTTTAGTAGCCAGTCAAAGCGGAGCGACGGAAGCGGTAGAGGCGTTGGTCGCGCTCGGCGCGGATGCCAACGCTTGGGGGATGACGACGGGCGTGTCGCCGCTATTGGTTGCGGTTATGGCGAAAGATGAAAAGACGGCGAAAGTTTTAGTCGAACAAGGAAAGGTGGATGTGAACGTGTGCGGTCCGTTAGGACGGACCATCTTTTGCGAATCCGCCGCGCGAGGCGACGTGGACGCGATGAAGTTATGTAGAAAACTCGGAGGACGATTGACGTTGGAAACGCACACCGGGAGGACGCCGTTACACGACGCTGCGGTTTTTAACAACGCAGAAGCATGCGCGTGGTTGTGCGAACGCGGTGCGAGAGTAGATAGGGAAAACGCGCTCGGCGAAACGGCCATGTCCGAAGCGGCGTTGCACGGCGCCGCAGACGCCATGCGGTTTTTGAAAGCCAAAGGCGGGTCGGTAGATTTTGAAACGAGCACGGGCGTGATGCCGATTTTAAACGCGAGTTTGAGCGAGCACACGACGAAGGCGTTGAAGTTCTTAGTCACGGAGTTGAAAGCAGATCCGAAGAAACGCAACAGATTTGGTGAAAGTTGTTTGACGGTCTGTTCGAGAGAAAACAACGTGAAGGGAATTAAAGCGTGCGTGGAAGTTTTCGATATGAACGTAAACGACGATAACGAAGGCACGGGCGAGTTACCGTTAGTTTCTGCAGCGAGAGGAGGTGCAATCGACGCCGTTTGGAAGTTGTGCGAGTTAGGTGCCGACGTGAATAAAATTGCCAAGAAAACAAATGATTTCGCGCTCGGCGTGGCGGCGAAAAACGCGTTTTGGCGCGTTTGCGCCGAGTTGTATAAGAAAGGCGCGGATGTGTTTTTAGAAAACGCTATTCACGAAACACCGTTACACTGCGCGGCACTGAGCGACGACGAAGATACGATTGCGTGTTTGCTCGGCCAGTGCGGTGCTGTGGTTGATCATCAAAACGAACTCGGAGAAACGGCGTTATATTTTGCCGCTCGAGGGAATAAAGTAAACGCTACGCTGGCATTGTTGTCGCACGGCGCTGCGGATGGCTTGACAACACATGAGTCTGCTTACACGCCTTTGATGATTGCTATTGAAAACAAAAATATCGAATGCGTGGAGGTTTTGCTAGAAGCTGGAGCGAGCGCTCTACAAGTAGACGCGACGAACGAAACGGCTGCGATGAAAGCCGCGAGAGCGCAGAATTGCGACGCGTTGCGAAGGATCATCGAAATTGTAGACACCGAATCCGATTTGCACAAGTATTTATCCATTGAATCTACGACTGGTGAAACAGCGTTAACTATAGCGGCCAAATTGAATTACGTGGATGTTGTAGAAGTTTTACTCGACGTCGATGCGACTTTGTTGACACAAGAAACGACCGCGACTTCGCAAACGGCGTTAGTAGCCGCCGTGGACGGAGACGCAGTTACGACGTTGGAGTTTTTCTTCTCTCGTCTGCTCACTGCGGGTGACGAGGGCGACGCCACGTTGAAGAAAATTGCAAAAGATATCGTCGACTACGAAAATAAAGTTGGACATACGGCGTTAATTAAAGCGTGTTTGCTCGGCCACCAGGATTGTGCGCGAGTTCTACTCGACGCAAACTTGTGCGATGTGAACCGAGAATCTCGAGTACCAGCTGGCGAGGCGAGCATCACGTTGACGCCACTTCTTGCCGCAATTGAAGGTAAAAACGCGCGTCCGATTGTATCCGGTTTGTTCGAGAAAGGATGCGATATCAATTATACGAACCGAGATGGGGTTACCGCTGTCATGCACGCAGCGAGTTTAGGCCGGACGCAAATCATCGTTTCCCTCGCCGGCTACGGCGGCGATGTGAATCAAGCGACGCTAAAGTCGATGAGCGAAGAAACTCGATCATCGAGTGTAGAAGAAGTAAAAGCGATCAAAATAGAAGAACCATCGACGAGTGAGCAGCGCTCAGTTTTGCCAAATGTTTCACGAAACTCAGCTTTAATCGCTGCTGTTTTGAGCAAAAGTTACGATATCGTTGAATCTCTGAACCGTTCGGTCGCCGAGCGCGACGTTGAAGTAAACAGCACAACTGCGCTCATTACCGCCGTTGAAAACGCAGTAGATGAAAAGATGGTCAAGTTACTCGTAACACTCGGTGAAGACCCGGCGTTTGAAACCAGCGATGGTCGCACGCCGTTATCCGTGGCTTTTATGAGTGGAAAGTATGACATTGCAAAGTTTTTGTTGAAGCAACAATCGAAAACGCGAGGAAAATTGAACATCGACTCGCAAAATCGTGACGGCTTGACAGTTCTGTCCATTCTCACTTTAGCTGGGAAGAACGATAGTATCAGAGCGATATGCGCGATGCCTTTCAGTGCTAATCCGAATCTTGTAGATAGAAATGGTCGAACGGCTTTGACCTTAGCGGCTCGATATGCGAACGAGGCTAGAGCTGGACCGTTTCCGTGCGTCTGGCGCAACGGCGATAAAACCCTTCGAGTTGACCCGAAAACGACGTTTGAAGCTCTCCTTTCAGCAGGCGCTAAGCTTGATCAAGAAACACCGTTACCGCACGCGTATAACGTGATTCATGAAGCGGCAAAGTATTGCAAAGACAAAAATACGATTAGTATTCTGATCGAATTAGGCGCCGATCCGAACGCGATCGATAGCCTCGGGTTCACGCCGCTCATGAGGGCGGTAGAATTCGGGAATCTCGCCGCGTGTGAGGGGTTGTGCGAACATCCGAAGACGGAGAAAGATAAAGTTTTACCTAGAAAAGATGCGAGAAGAACGTCACAAGGAATGGAGTGCGCCGCATCGCACTCCGCTTTAACTTTAGCGGCTACGGTGGACGATCCGAACAACGTCGTCAAGAAATTGCTCGATCTCGGGTGCGATTACGAACGCGAAACACTCGATGGTGATATCGCCATTTACTTTGCCGCGAATGGTGGGAATTTAAGTGCCATTTGTGCGCTACTCGCCACTCAAACCATGGCCAAGAAAAGCTTACACGCTACGATTCTTTGTCGAATCGCGTCTGGAGATGCATCGGCGGCGGAGCCGTGTCGTACAATGCTCTCGTTCCCTAACACCGTCGATAGTGAAGTTGAGTGCCCAATTCAAAAGCAAACTGCGATTGTTTCTGCGTGTTTTAACGGTCACGAAGAGATCGTGCAGGCTTTAGTAGAATCTGGAGCGAGATTAGATAGTTTTGGGTCGAACGGCATTGTGCCAATCGTCGCGGCTATTCGCCGAAAGCGACATTCGCTCGTGAACTATCTCATTTCGAAAAAATGCGAGATTAACATGATACCTACTGCGTTTGAATCGCCTTTGAGAGCTGCCGTAAAAGGGGACGATAGCGTGTCTATAAACGCTTGTTTAAACGCAGGTGCAGATATTGAAGAGATTGATGCGGCTGGTTTATCGTTGCTTCAAGAGGCGGGTCGATTAGGTAATATTTTTGCGCTAAAAACGCTCATCGCTCGCGGCGCGGCGGTGAATAAGGAAACGCCTCTTGGCTCGGCGCTCATCGTCGCCTCGCTTGCAAAACAAATTGAATCTATCGAAGTGCTGAAATCTTTTGGAGCAAGATTAGACGCGGAGACGTCTAACGATGATGTAGTCCAAATAGTCGCGGCGACGGTGAACGATTCTGAACTTCTGCGGAAGCTGAATCAGCTCGGTGCGACGATGAACTTTGAAACCAGAGATGGGCGAACGCCCTTGAACGTCGCTTCGCGAGAAGGAAACGTCGATGCCATCACAACTGCTTTAGATTCCGGAGCGACCTTAGATTATGAAAATAGATTTGGTGAAACCGCTTTAGTGCTCGGTATTCACGCTGAGCGCGAGGAAACGTGCAAAATTTTGCTCGAGCGAGGAGCCAACATCAATTTTGAGAACACAAAAGGCGAGACCTTTTTAATGATGGCGGCTAAGGAGAACGACGTGAAAAAATGCGAACGATTGGTCAGCAAGGGCGCATGGATTGATAAAGTGTCTAATAAGCACGGATTCACCGCGCTCATGCGCGCAGCTGAATTTGGATCGGTCGATGCCGCAAGATTTTTAATCGACAAAGGGGCGAAGCTCTACGCCGAAGCGACGAAAGGGAGAAACGCGCTTTCTGTGGCGCTGGAAAAGGGCGAAGTTGAAATTTTAAAACTTCTCGCGCGCGCTGGCCACGAAATCGAAGCGGAAAACTCGCAGAGACTCACGCCGCTCTGCGTGGCATCTGCCATGGGTGATTTACGCGCAATGGCGTGTCTGTTAGACCTTGGCGCAATCGTCAATAAGGAATCTTCAGCCGGCGTGACACCGCTATGCGCCGCGAGTGAAAAGGGGCGTGTGGATGCTATTCACTTACTTTGCGATCGTGGTGCTGCTCTTGACTACGAATGTGAAGTGTCGGGCGTGACTGCGCTCATCATGGCTGCGAAGAACGGTCGTCCGGCAGCTATTAGGACACTCGTCGAGCGCGGCGCGAGTGTCGACTTGGAATCGTTCAAATTAGGAATGACTGCGCTCGGCGCAGCCGCTATATCTGGCGCATTTTCTTCCGTACACGCTTTGAACCAAGTTAACGTGAGCGTGAACTATGTCGGAGAATCGAACGGGAAAACTGCGCTCATACACGCAGCGGAATATGACGACCCGGAAGCCATCTCCGTGTTATTAGAAGTGAACTGCGCGATTGATTTTGTCTCTGGATTTGGTGCCAGTAACCGTCACTGCGCGCTGACTGCTGCGGCAAAAGTTGGCGCCTTGAAATCGCTTCAATTCCTTCTCAACAACAGTGCGAATTCATCCGTGGAACCAACGATTGGTCGAACTGCGCTCATTGAGGCTGTCGACAATAATCAACTAGAAGCGGTTGCGTTCTTGGCGACAGCTCTGAAAGAGAAAGATTACGAAACCTCCGCGCGATACACCGCTTTAGTTAAAGCCGCAATGAATGAAAATATAGAGGCAATCAAAGTGTTGAGAAAGTGTGGTGAAGACATGAACTATGAAACCTCCACTGGAGATACAGCTTTGATCGTTGCCTCTCGACTTGGGAACGTGGCGATGGTTGAAGAGCTTCTGGTACCTTCTGATGACGAAAGTTTATCTAACGAGGCCACTAAAACGGACGTCTGTCGAAGAGTGAGTGCCGTCGATTACGAGTCTGTTAGGAACGGCGAGACTGCGTTGATTGCGGCTACTTTGAATAATCACATAGATTGTATCAAATTTCTTCGTCGCGAAGGTGCCGTTTTCGACCGCTTCAACCACCGCGGATGCACCGCGCTTTTCACTTGCTGCGAATCGCAAGATACCACAGTCGAGGTTCTTGAGTCTCTCTTATCGAACGGTTGCAGTGCTGACGTTCGACGCAACGGTACTGAAGCGTCGCCTTTGTTCAGCGCCGCGGAAAGTGGGAGAAATGATTTTGTTTCCTTATTGATTCAACGAGGGGCGGATATCGAGCACGTCGACTCAAAGACTGGTTTGAATGCGCTCGCTGTTGCGATTCAAAACGACCGCATTTCCGTAGTCCAAACTTTAGTAGATGCAAACGTGAACGTAGGTTTTGAGTTACGCTCAGGGGAAACTGCTTTGACACTAGCCGTTCGTTTTGGACGCGCGACCATTTTAGAAATCTTAGTAAGCGCAAAGAGAAAGTGCGACGTGAACAAAAAAACGTCCACCGGCATAGTGCCCTTGCATTTAGCCGCATCGACGGGAAGATTCGAATGCGTAGACGTTCTCGCCAAAGCATACGAAGCTGATGTAAACTTTGAGTCGAAGATCTTCAAAGAAACGGCGTTGATTTGTGCCACCAAAAGCGGCAACTCGGAGATGTGTAGGCGACTCGTCGAATCTGCAGGCGCGGAAGTAGATTTTGTGACTAAATCAGACGGTCTTTCCGCACTCATGGTAGCCTGCTCCATCAACGAACCTGATGTTATTAGAACCTTAATTGATCTCGGGGCGGATCCAGAACTTGAAGATGAGATAGTTTCGAAGCAAACGGCGCTTCAAGCTTGCGTGAAAGCGAGTGCGATTGATAGCATTGTCGCCTTGATTGAGTGTGGCGCTGATCCAAACTTCGAAGCGTCTTCCACTGGATTCACGGCACTTCTCACTGCCGCGGAGTTGAACTTGCCGCGGTGCTGTAAAACACTCGTCGCACTCGGCGCCGATCCGAACTACGAGACGAAGGCTCGTGGTTTCACTGCGCTTACGATTGCGGCAGCCTCCGCTTCGCATGACGCCATTAAACGTTTGATTGCCTTGGGTGCATCGGTAAATAACGAAGACGCTAAGTACGGGCGCACGGCATTGATTTCTGCCGCTATTGGCATCGAAGACGATGAGTTATGTGCTGCGACGTGCGAGTTGCTTGTCCAAGAAAATGCACAAATCGATCTTGAGGCGAACTTCGCGATGTCGCCGGAGATGTCCAAAAGACCGCAAACTGCGCTCATGAGCGCAGCTGGAAGCGCAAAGTACAGAACGAGGGAATTAACTATGCGTAGACTCGTATTTCTTGGCGCAAAGCTCAACTTTGAAACCGTGGAAGGCGGCACTGCCGTACTCTTTGCTAGCCTCGAGAAGAATTTCGAAAACCTAGACATACTCGTCAAGGCTTTGGGTGCCGACGTCGACCTTGAGAACAAGTTCACGTTGACTCCGTTAATGTCGTGCTTAGAATACGATTTATACGAATCATGCGCGAAACTGTTAAAGCTTGGCGCAGATCCATTGAAGGAAAACCGCCTCGGACATCACGCCATGTCTGTCGCGGCGAAATGCGACTCGAGATCGTCAATCTTGTGCTTACAAAAGGATTTCAAGCTTGACGTAGATGTGCCGTCAAAGATGACAGGCGATCGACCGTTGGACGTGGCCGTGAACTTTGGCGCGAGAGATGCGACGAAGTTGTTACTTTCCTTGGGCGCCGACGTGAACGCGATAAATTCGATCACGCACGAGACGGCTTTGATGCACGCGGCAAAATCTGGTCAGCTCGGATGTTTAGGGCTCTTATTGCGTCAGCCACATTCTGCAAAAACTAAGCTCGTGAACGTAAACGGTGATACTGCGTTGACACTCGCTGCTACTCATGGTCGTTTAGATTGCGTGAACGCTCTGATTGAGAAGCTCGAAGAGGCCAACGAGGTCTTGCACGAAACGAAGAATGGGGACACGGCGTTGACGCTTGCAATTGAAAATGGTAACGAGAAGGTCGTTTCGAGTTTGTGCTTGGATGGCAAGGCGCGAATCGAGTACGAATCGAATTCGGGGAAGACTGCGTTGATCGCGGCGGTGTCTGCGGATCGCCCCGAAATGATTCGATTACTCGCATCACTTTCCTCGAAGCAAAAGAAACAAGGCAGTGCGAATGAAGCTTCTCTCGATTGCGTAGATTACGAAACGACGCGAAACGCACCGGAATTCGTCAAAGCATTGCATTATGCCTCTTTGATGCATCGTCGTAACGCGTGCATTGAAGCGCTCGTAGCTGTTGGTGCCAACGTGGACGGTGAACTATCGAGCGACTTCTCTGCTAAATATGGCAACTACACGCCGTTGATGTGCGCTGTGTTAACAGACAATGTCTTGGCAATATATCAGCTCACCAAACTGGGCGCCAGCATCAATCACGAAAATGCCGCGGGTTTATCGCCGTTGATGTTAGCGTGTGAAAATCGTAATGAAGGCGTATACTTTGCTTTGCTAAAAAAAGGAGCGAATCCTCGTTTTGAGACCCGCTTAGGTAAAAACGCACTCGTGGCGTCATTCGCGCCCGACAACAGCGAAATGTTAGAACTCATTTACCACTCGCTCGGTTCCGTGCGAGATGAAGAGTCCATCATTACCGGTGCTACACCTTTGATTCACGCGTTGAATTCTCCGTACTGCATGGAAGCGGTTCCGACACTCTTACGTCTCGGCGAAAACATTGAGCACGAGACACGAGACAGCCGCACGGCTCTCATCGCTGCTGCCTTATCCGGTGTCACTGATCGCGTCGCTTTATGCTTACGAAACGGTGCAAAAGCGAATCAAGAAACGCGTACAGGCGCAACTGCTATGTCTGCGGTGATTAAAAAGCTTGGTATGCCTATTCAAATGGCTACAGAGGAGTCCTACCAAGACGATATCAACGGCGAGAATGTCTTGAAATTTCTACTTACCAACGCCATCGATAAAGCGAACGTGAATCACGAGAACAAGAACGGTGTAACTCTGTCTATGTTTGCCGCGCGCGCATTTTCGAATAATCCTCGAGTTCTCGCGTTACTCCTCGATCACGGAGCGGACAAAAACGTCGAAAGTTCGAAAGGGTCGACGCTTTTGCTGGATGCGCTTCAGTTTGGCTGCGACGATGCGGTGGATTTGTTGATTGTCGAAGGTGTTGATGTAAATTACGAAACTCGCAAAAATACCGCGGAAGTGTTGACGCCATTAATTTTAGCAGCCAAGCGTGGTTCCGTGTTTCAAATCGAGCAACTCTTAGCGGCTGGAGCTGACATTAATTACGAGACAAAGGCTGGAGAAACTGCGCTCATGGCGGCGGTTTCAGCATCACGAGCCGACCACGTGTCCGCGTTGATGTCCATCGGTAATGCAGATGCGAATTACGAAGTTAAACACGGAAAGACGAAAGGTGATACCGCTATTGTTCTAGCTGGTCGTTTAGGTCACAAGGATGTCATTCAGCGTTTGATTTCTTCTCACAACGTCGATCCGTCGCGAGGCTTGAGCGATAAGACGACGCCGCTTATCCGCGCGGTGGTTGATGAGGATGCCGACGCGGTGAAGCACATGCTTCTTGCCGGTGTCCCTATCAACGTCGAAAGCGCCGAAGGTTACACACCTCTCGTTGAAGCTGCGAAGAAGCCGTCTCGGATGCGCTGCTTGGAGGCTTTGTGTGACTTCGACGCGTCCATCGTCGATTTTGAAACGAGTCGAGGCTTTTCAGCTCTACACGAGGCGTGTAAAGTCGGTAACGAAGAAGCTGTACTCGCCATGTGCTTGAAATACGGTGCCAATTCGAACAGAGAGAGTGCTCGAGACGCGACAACACCGTTGATGACGGCTGCAGAATACGGCCAAGTTACCGTTGTGGAAACGTTAATCAAGAAGTGCTCTGCAGATGTCAATCGAGAAACAGTCGCATCGAAACACACGGTATTTACGCATTGCGCCTTCAGAGGTAAAACATCTGCATTTTCTGCGTTGGTTTCCAACGGTGCGCTCGTCGACAGAGAAACACAAGATGGACGCACTGCTATTTTGTACGCCATAGCGAGAGATGACGCGAAGACGGTCGAAGCGCTTGTGAAAGTTGCCGGCGCAGACGTCGAGTTTGATTCCTCCTTGGGCGTTACGCCACTCGCCGGCGCGGCGACGGCGAATAAACCGAAATGCGTCGAAATGTTGTTGAGTCTTGGCGCTAAGCCGTTGAAATCGTCCAGGTCGAACAAGGTTCCCGTTTTACAAGCCTGTTTGATGGGTTCGATTGAAGCTATGAAAGCTTTACCGTCCGGCGCGGGGTTTTGGGACTCAGATCCTCTCGGTAACGGCGAGACGCCGTTATTCTGTGCCGCGCAAAAAGGAAAAGATGTCGCAAAAGTTGCCATCGCGTGTGGAGCGACCATTTCGTACGAGCCAAAGAGTACGAAACGGACGGCACTCGCTATGGCTGGGACTATTACGAAACGATCGCGAGCTTTTGACGCCTTAGTCGCTTTGGGTGGCGTCGCGACGAGCGTTTGCGGAAGTGGCGAAACGGCTTTGGATGTTGCGTTTGCGAACAACTGCGATTGGTGCGCGCCAAATATTCTAGTCTACACGGCGAGTGCAAGCGACCCGAGCGGTGACGTCAATTACGTTTCAACGATGTCAAATGAGACGGGGTTGATGTACTGCTGCCGTCGCGGCCTAGTAGATGGTGCGAAAGCTTTAATCAAACTTCCCGGTATTGATGTGGACTACTCCGCGGCGAAAACTTCACACAGAACGGCGTTAATAGCGGCGTGCGATAGAGTTGAGAAGTCGTCTCTCGCGAACGTCGTCGGTGGTGACATCGAAAATGCCTTGCAAATAATCGATGTTCTCGTCAACGACGCGCGAGCGGACGTCGACTTTGAAACCGAAACCGGTAAAACAGCGCTCATCGTTGCCGCGATGAATAACAACGACAACATCATCCGCAAACTCGTCGACGTTGGCGCAAACGTGAATCGAGAAAACAAGTTTGGTATTTCTGCGTTTTCGGCGTCAATTGAAGCTTCTGCAGATGCCGCCGGCGCTTTACTCGTTGAACTCGGCGCCGACGCGCATGCCGGTGATAAGATCAGTCACGATACGCCGTTAATACGAGCCGTTCGTATTGGCGACGTCGACGCGGCGAACTACATCTTGGTGAAAACCAAGGCTGATCCGAACGTAGAAACGGAAGTCAGCGGCGAAATCGCATTACTCGTTGCGTGTAGAAATGTCGACGTATCCATGGTGGAACTGTTACTCAACTCAGGTGCCGATGCGAGCCAAAAAAGCTCCGTGACTCGTCTTTCACCTCTGGAAGCGCTGTGCACTTCGAGCTCTTCGACGGAGAAAGCTGACGACATGAAGAATATCGTAAACATGCTTCTCGCGACTGAAATTGTTGATCCAAGTGCCATCGATAAAGTGACGCTCGAAACACCGTTGATGGTTGCGGCCAAACATGGCGACGCACTTGGCGTCGAATGTCTCATCAAACACGCGAAAGTCGACGTGAACGACGAGCGCACCGGTCGCACGGCATTGATCAGAGCGTGCGGGTGTGGTGACGTCGCCGCGCCGGCTGTTGAAAAGCTTTTACAGTTGGGCGCGGACGCGACATTAGACGTGACGCTCGAAGAAGGGAAGACTACTCAAGTCGAGAAAATCGGTGACACCGCGGTGCACTCCGCGGTTCGATCGAAATCTAACGCGAAGATTTTCATCGCGCTCGCTTCTCTCGGCCAAAACGTCCTCAACGTTGAATCTTCCGATCAAGACGGCTTGACGCCTTTACAACTCGCCGCGTCTTTGAATAGAAACGATGCCATGTCGCATCTCATCGCGGCCCATACAAAAGTCGACGCCGAATCTCGAATCAACGAGCACACGGCGCTGACGTATTGCGCGGACACGGACAACGCGACTGCCATGATACATTTGGTTAAAAAATGCGGCGCCTCGGTCGATAACGAAACTTCCGCGCACGAGACGGCGTTGACGGTTGCGTTGAAATCTGAAAAATGGCGAAAAGTAACGGACGCGTTGATGAATAACCTCAACGCGAGCGCGACTTTGGAAACATCCGTTGGGGATTCCGCGGTTTCCGTCGCGTTCGACTCCGACGACGAAGATAAAATTTTAAAAGTCCTGCGCGACGGGAAAGTTGACGTGAACAAGTATCCGTTCACGACTGCGGGAGAGACCATGTTCGGCATGTGCGCCAGACGAAACTGCGCTCAAGCCATCTCGACGATTTCTAAATTCAAAGACACAGAATTTACGAACATTGACCTAAACTTAACTGATGCTACGTCTGGGAACACGGCGCTTTGCCTCGCCGCGGCTTTAGGCCACAGCGAGGTTGCGCGAGCCTTGATTCTCGACGCAGGCGCGGACGCTTCGTACGCTCCGAGTGAAAACGGCAAAGTCGATCCGCTCTGCGACGCGTGCGCGGCGTGCCCAATTGACAAGTTACTCGCGACGATTAAAGTTTTGATTGAGATTGGTAAAGTAAACGGATCGTTGTCCAAAACTGAAGCCGGATGGACTCCGTTGATGCTCTTGGCGGATCGTCCAAACGATTTTGAAGGCGTGGACGAGAACGTCGCGAGCGCCATCATTGATTACTTGGTTGACCAAGGCCAGTGCGATCCGACGAAAGTGTTTGACGATAATGGCGCACCCAGCGGGTACCACGCGTTTTCTTGGAGTCAACTTCGAAAGAATCTCGTCGTTAGAGATGCGTTATCCAAATACTATCGCGAAGGCGGCGGTACCGAAAGGAAAGAGAAGACCTCCGTCGGGGCGAAAAATAACGTCTCGGATATCACCGCTTTGCGTAATTTTTTCAACGCCATCGCGAAGGACGATTCCGAAACCGTCGATGGTTTATTGGCGGTAGGGACCGTTCGCGACGCGAGCGTTTCTTTAGTTCTCGACGACGACGACGGATCGAGTGAACGAGTGAAGGCTATTTTACACGCCGTTCGATCTGGAGCGAATAAGTCCATCAAAGTTTTGGCCAAGCACAAGTGCAATCTCGACGGAGACGGCGCGACGATTCCGATCGTCGAAGCGACGTTTCTAGGTAAACTCGACGTCGTCAAAACGTTGGCATCAGTTGGTGCGAACGTGGATTTGTGCTCAAAAACGCACGAAGGCGCGAACGCGTGCTCCATGGCTGCCTTAATCGATCGAGACGACATTTTGCGTCTCTTGTGCCAAGACTTCAAAGCAACTTTGAACGCTGCGAACTGCGAGAGTAGTTTCGACACGCGCACGTTTCAAACTTCTGCAGACCGATTACAATTATCACCGTTGATGTATGTCGCCACGCGCGATAAAGGTGCGGCCAGTCGTAGACACGCGTTGGAATGTCTCGTGAACAGAGGCGCCGCTGCCGATTTTGAAGCGCCGGAATCCGGCGAAACCGCGTGCACGCTCTTGGCGAGATTGAACAGACCGGAGGTCATATGCGAACTCGCCGTGGTTTCTAAAATCAACGCCAACCGTGAATCGACGTTGTTAGCCTTTACCCCGTTGATTGCAGCGGCGGAAAACAACTGCGAAGACGCCGTACGAATTATTTTGGAACACTTGAACGCGTCTCTCCATCTCGAAAACTCGCGAGGCGACACGGCGATTCTCGCCGCCTGCCGAAACGGATCCGTCGGAGCATTGAAAGTGTTGTTGGAACATGCCGCGCAAAAGTCAAGCGACGATATCTTTTCCGTCGACGATCGAGGCAAAATCTTACTCAACAACTCCTACGGCGTGCACCCGATCATCGCCGCCTCTATGGGCGCGAGCAAAACTTCCAAAAACGCCTTTGAAGGCGTCTTGGACGTCTTGAAACGTAACGAGAAAATATTCGCGTTCGACCCAAACTGCGAAGCGTTCAACGGGCAAACCGCGTTGACCACTCTATTCGTGGACAACCAACCTCAACCAGGCGACGATCACGCAATCAACGAACTGCGAAAGAAAGCTAAAGTGCTTCTCCGCTTCTCGGCCGACGCGTCTCACGAAAACGCATTCGGTAAAACCTCCCTCGACGTCGTCGTCGAAAACGACGACTTTGTCGGTGCCGACATCCTTCTCACCGACTTGCACGTGCAACCGAATCGAGAGAGCACGAAAACTGGATACACCGCCTTGATGCTCTGTTCAGAGTTTGCTTCTTTAAAATGTTGCGAAACGTTGTGCCGAAAAGGCGCAGACGTCGCCCAACTTTCCGTCATGCTCGAATGCGACGCCATGGATATCGCGCACCACAGAAAACACGCGGAGGTTAAGCAGTGTTTACTCGGATTTGGCGCCGTTCCAATCGCAGATGATGATTAATAGTGCAATACTACTACTACTACTACACTACTCTCTTTTGAACGCGCAAAGCCGCTCGAGAACACACGACATCAAAAAACAAACAACTTTCACGAAAAAGAAAAGAGAGAAACATTCTTCCCACGAAAGAAAACACCAACACGAAATCAACAAAATCTCTCTCTCTCTCTCTCTCTCCATTTCGTTGGTCTCCTTCTCTCTTTCTGTGTCTCGCTTTTTTTTATCCAAAAATTTCGGCGAGAATGTGTTGAAACGTGGCAGCCAAAAAACAAAAAATTTCGCTCCTTTCCTCACATTCGTGCTTTCTCGTCTTGTGCGAGCCCCGAGACAGACGAGAGAACTCCTGCCTGCGCTTACTCTCGCGAGAAAGAACACTACCACAAAAAGCATATCAGTATCATCGTTAAAATCATGTTTGCCATGCGAATGATGCGCTCGAATGCTGCTCCGACGACGACGACGCACAACCAGAACAAGACACACAATTTTCACCCGAAAAGGCTTACTGCGTTTAAGGGGATCCGGAGGCAACGCCGATGTCGTGTGCCTCTCGTTGCGATGTCCATCCCGCAGCAAGGAGGAAACGCGCAACCACGTGAGTCTTATATATTGTTTTCTCTCTTTCTCTCTTTCTCGTTTATTAGAGTATTCTTAGTGTTCGCGCGATAGTATCGAGACGTTTTCTCGACGCCGCCGTGAGTACATTCTCTCTCTCATCTCTATCCACTTCTGGTGGGAGGTTTGGATAAAACTGACACACAAACTCTCACACAAAAATTTTTACGACGCGACGACGTCGCAGTGAAAAGACAACCGATCGAAGCGCGCGAGGCGATCCGCATGGGCATTCCATCCAAAGGCCGCATGGCGGAAGACACGCAAGGGTTATTGAAATCGTGTCAACTTTCCGTGCGGAAACTAAACCCGAGGCAATACGCGGCGGAGATTCCAAACGTCCCCGGCATGGAGGTGTGGTTCCAAAGAGCGACGGACGTCGTGAGAAAGTTGTTGACTGGAGACGTGGATATTGGGATTGTTGGGTACGACATGTTGAGGGAAATTGGTAACGAGGACGAGGATTTGGTGATTGTGCACGACGCGCTCGGGTTTGGCGGGTGTCATTTAGCCGTGGCGGTGCCGCAGGCGTGGGAGAACGTGAACTCGTTGAGCCAATTGAAATCAGACCCGAGATTTTCCAAGGAGAGACCGTTGCGAGTGGTCACGGCGTACGTGAACGTCGCGACGCAGTTTTTTAAGGATCAAGGCATGGAGAACGTGGTTATTTCCACCGCGGATGGGGCGTTGGAAGCTGCACCGGCGATGGGTGCGGCGGATTGCATCTTAGATTTGGTCTCGAGCGGGACCACGTTGAGAGAAAATAACTTGAAAGAAATTGAAGGCGGGAGAGTGTTGGATTCGCAAGGGTGCTTAGTAGCCTCGAGAGAGGCGTTGTTGAAACGACCGGGAGTGTTAGAGATTGTTCACGAAATGTTGGAAAGATTGGAGGCGCATTTGAGAGCGGACGGGGTGTTTATGGTCACGGCGAATGTCCGAGGCTCGAGCGCCGAGAGCGTGGCGGAGAAGATTTGCGGCGGGGGGAGTTTGTTGAGAGGATTACAAGGGCCAACGGTGTCGCCGATTTACACGCCACAAAGTGACGGAGCTGTCAAAGAAGGTCAATTTTACGCGGTCTCTATCGGCGTCCCGAAAACGAGGATATACGAAACGGTGAAGAGTTTACGCAGAATGGGCGGCAGCGGGGTCTTGGTCTTTCCTATGACGTACGTGTTTGACGAAGAACCACCGAGATGGACGAGCTTGTTAACGCAGCTTGGCTTAAAATCGGAAGATTTCAACCACTTGGCTCGCGGGGAGGCGCCAGTGGCGAGATAATACTATGAAAAGCGCACGATTGATTAAGTTATATCCTAAGCTAGACACGATTTTTTAAACAAAAAACACAACGTTACCGAGATGATTCCTCCCGCAAGATGGCTTATGTCCATATCTGCATGATTAATACAAAATGCTATCTACTTTTCAGAATATTTTTCTCACGCGAACGTGCCGCGCGTTCTGTTTGATGATTTTCTCTTTGTTCTTGTTGTTCTTGTTGTAATAGTTGTAAATCTCAGTAAAGTTTTCGTTTACGCCGCGTATTTCTTCGCCGGCGTTCTAGTTCTCGTGCTCGTTCTCGTCGGGCTCACCAAACTCGCCGCCGCCGTCGATTTCTTCGCCGCCGAAGAGCTCTTCGGCGTCGCTTTTCTCGCGGACGACGAAGTTCTCTTCGACGCAGAAGCCGGGGCCGCCGCTTTCGCTTTCGGCGTCGGCTTCTTCGCAGAGCGAGTCGAAGCCGCTCTCTTCGATCCGCCCTTCTTCGCCTTCGTCGACGATACCAACAACGGTTTGATCAACTGAACGAGTTGTCCCGCGCAGCCTAAAACTAAAGCGATGACGACTACCGTGGCGGCAATTCCCAGTGGATTGCTGAAATCGCCGATCAACGTCAGTGGGTTCTTCGAGATTGAGGACGCTTTAATGGCCATTTTTTAATTGAATGTTTTTATCTTTACTCTGCGTTCGCCAAAGTGCGTTTCGTGTTGTTTTTGGAGAGAGAGAGGACGAGTGAGGGTCAGAATTTGGATTAATTTTGAATGCACGTTTTTCAAGTTCTCACAGTGCTCTCCATCAAAATCGGTACGTGCTCAGAGACACCTTTTGCACGCATTCAAAAACACCTCTTTCGCGCGGTTGTTGTTGATCGGATGCTTATTTTAACGCTTTTCGTTCGCGAAAGAGAGAGAGAGAAGGAATAGGGAACACCCCTAATTTAAAATGTCGATCGTTCGCGCCTTTTCAAATTCCAATTGA
>Ga0209309_10001063_pt1 | contig 28842 bp, 26 predicted proteins | sample COGITO_mtgs_1204_2_FD_184807 | JGI IMG/M metagenome (GOLD analysis project Ga0209309, IMG submission 184807) | Pelagic marine microbial communities from North Sea - COGITO_mtgs_120412 (SPAdes) (version 2) | ecosystem: Environmental > Aquatic > Marine > Epipelagic ... | reverse complement strand
TTCACCACGAGGGCATTAATGAATTTCATGAGTATTTATGCTAATATTTATAATTGAACAAGAGGAATAAGTAAAATTTTTTTAATTTATCTCTCTATGCTCCAGTCTTGCTCCAGTTGTCCTATATTATCCTATACGTAATTAAAAATCAGAGTTCACAAACCATATTGTAAGTCTCTACTGAACCATCATACAGTTTTTTCTTTATCTTTTTATAATTTTTATAAAAATATTCATTTAATTTTCTTTCTAAATTCAAATGTTTATCTCCACCTGGATCTAATAATTTTTCTTTTTTAATCAATTTATATTGATTGTAGGCTTCTAAATAAATCTCTGAACTTTTAGTAATATCGTAAGGTTGATAATATAAATTTATCTTTTTAGTCTTATTATTAAAAAATAATTTATAATAATCCATACCATCACCAAACATTTCGTCTTCATTAAAATGAAACCATTCTATTTCACCATCAATTTTTTTTGCATAAGAATAACTTAATAAAAACTCTTCTTTAGTCAAATATTCCTCTACAAGAGTGTTTATAGCTCTTAATATGAATTCATTTTGCACTGAGGCATAAATTTTTATTTTTAAATTAAATCCACTACCGTCTCCACAAAGTACTTCTTGTTTTTCACTGTTTAAAAAATTATCAATTGTTACCACCTTAGATTTGGTTGATAAATTTTTTAAATTTTGATAACGATCATTACTTGGTACATCAATGGCTTTTACGAAAAGATCTCTTAACTTTGCAAATTCTTTAGATGGATTTGGGTTAAGACGATTCATATCATTAGAAAAATCTTCTAAACTCATTCCAAATCTAAAATCACCTTTTGTCCAATGTTCATAAGCTAAAACAAAGTAATCATGTGCTTTATTAAAATTTTGCTCAAACCCTGCGGTACCCCCATAATGAAATAATCCAAGATAATATGCTCCACCAGGGTGCCCATATTTTGATGCCATCTCAAACCACATAATTGATCTTTGATAATCTTTTTTATTTCCTGCTTCACCTGTAAAATTATGATAACCTAATACTCTCATTTTCTCTGCTGGTTCATCTGAACTAATAAAGTAATTAGATTGATTACCTAATATCTTTTTTTCATAATCTTTAATATTGTTTGCAAGATCTGTTTTAGCATCTGCAAACGATTGTGAAGAAATAAATAGTTGTAATAAAATAAGTATTAATATTTTTTTCATTTTATTAAGATTTATAACATTGCGTATTAATTTTGTTTTTTACAATAAATTTTTTTTTGTTTTCAACACTTAATGCTAAAAAATCATTAAATTCATTTGAATTTAAATTATCCTTGAACCAATTTGAGTAGCAAACACAATAATCAAGTCTTGCTTTATCCAAATTATTATTTTTTTTTGCAGCTGATATACATCCATTTTTTAAAGCATCTAAGTACCCTGCTGGTATACTGTCAGTTTCAACCGAAGCTTGACTTATATTGTAAATTCCTTCTTTTATACAAATTTGACTTAAAGGTGAATTCTTAATTAATTTTTTACTTAAATTTATCATTACTTTACCATCTTCAGTATCAGCAAATACTCTCTTAGAAATTCTATAATTTTTTAAATCAATTGTAATTTCTTCAAAGTGATTATATTTAGGCTCTTCATACTCTTGTGTTCTAATAGCTACTACCTCGTTTTCATCAATAAATTCAATCTTATAATTATAATTAGTAACTTTTGCTTTTGACGGGGTTGGTAAACCCTCTGAGTCCAATTTCTCGATTAAATTTAACATACTTTTGGTAGCCACACCTTTGTAATATACCAAACCATCTTCATAATTTATAAGATATTGTTTTTTACCATCAAATTTTCCCATCACTTCGTTATCAGGATTAGAGGAAAAATGACCAGCTGGATAAACTGTTTTACAATCTTTAATAAGAATACTTGAGAGAGCTAAATTAAACCAAAAAAAATTTAAAATAACTATTACTAAAATTTTTTTCATAAAATAATCCTATATTATTATCTCTCTATGCTCCAGTCTTGCTCCAGTCTGAGTAAAATTATAAACCTTATTTATCAATATCAATTTTAAACTAAATTGAAGTAATGGGATTTTATAGGATGTTTTAGACTACCCTGGACTACTATGGACTGACTCAAATGTGAATCCCTCGGCTTTTAAGTCCTTTGTGTCTACCAATTTCACCACGAGGGCATTAATGAATTTCATGAGTGTTTATTCTAATATTTATAATTGAACAAGAGGAATAAGTAAAATTTTTATGAAATTGATTTTTTAATAACATTTTCCAAAAGTTTAGAAATATTGTTTTGGAAATTATTCCAAGGTAAACTGCCACAAAAAGTAATAGAACCAGTTGAAAAGACTGAACCACCCCCTGGAACTTCAAAATACACCATATCAGCTTGTAAAATTTCTTCTTCAGGAAGATGTTTAATATTTGATAGATGAGTTAGTTGTGACTCTGGTACTAGTATGAACTTTTCTTTGGGGTCTTTTGATGCCTTCGATTGAGCTAGTAAAGTTATATCTTTTATCGAAGTGAGATGCGAGTCTATGTGATCTAGCTCAAATCCAGCAGCACCATTTCCACTAAAACCAAAGTCACCAATTTTATTATCCTTTATACCTTCAAAAACCCAATCAAATTTTGAATCAAAACATTTACGTTTATAAGGATGTCCGTAAAAATTACCTTGTGCTGTAAATCCAATACCAACAAGTTCTTGAGGTGCTCTTCCAATTCTTCTCCATAAACCTCCATAAGTTCCATCAAAAGCATTATAAGACTCCCCTGGTTCTGATGCCCAAGCACGAATTCCACCTTCTGGTCTTCTAATTTCTAATAAACTTTTATTTTCTTTATGAATAGCAATTCTCCAATAAAAACCATTGCCACCTAAATAGTTAAGCGATCCTCCATTATTACGAAAATCACGTAATGCATCTAATGTTTCTTTTGTGTGATACTCTGGATGTGATCCTGTTATAAGAGTTTTATATCTTTTAATTGCTTTATAACCATCTTCGTGAAGTTGCTCATCAGTAACTATTTCATAATCTATTTCTTTATTATGTAGCCAACTTATTAAATGACTGTCTGCCTGAAAATGCCTTAATCCTGAACAGGGAGAATTAGACCCACCAAAAGTTATATATCCAGGTCTTAAATTAAATAAAGGTCTTCGATGAGACGCATGACAAATTCCAGAACCATCAGAATGATAGTTGTAAGCTGAAAGACCATATTCTTTATGGTTAACTGGATTATATGGATATGCATTCCATTCTTTAATTCTATTTAACCAACTATCATCATAATCTACTCGAGCATGGTTTCCATAAATTGAATAAGTGAAAGTAGATATTAAAACGCATACTTTGGATTTAATCTTTTTAATACTTGGAGCAACAAAAAAAGGTATCGAATCTTGATACCCTTCTCCATCAATTTTCATAGTATATATCCCTGATGGCATATCTTTAGGAATCTTAAATTTAAAATCTGTATTCCAATTAAAATCATAGATATCATCTTCATGAAAATGAATTGCTGCATAATGCTCTGGTTTATGCTGCCAATTCATTTCTGAACCATCCCATTTAGAACCAGTTACTGCTCTTGTAGGATAATTTTTTAATGATAATTCTGGACCAATGAGTGATTTTATAAATGATGAGCTAGTATTATTAGATAAATCACAATCAAATATTATCTTTCCATCAGCTATAATCTTAGGAGACTCTATTTTTCCATTAAAATTGTTAAAACTTTTCTTTTTTAAGACCAATGCTGCAATAGATAATTGACCTTTAAAATTATTTTTTACATCAAATTTTGCTTGATTTATTAATTTTTTTTGTTTTTTATCTTTAATTGACTTTTGTGAAATACTTATTTTTCCATTTAAAGAAATTTTGACTTCAGCTTTATACCAATTTCTAAGTAATAATGGCTCTACAACTGAAATTTGTTGCTTATCAATACTAAAAGTTAGTCTTCCGTTTAGGTCAATGTAAAATTCTAAATTATCATGAGCTAAAATTGTTTGTTTACCATTTGTAGAAAGAGTAGGAAATATTATTACATTGATAGATAATTCTTTTTTAAACTTAATTTTAATTTGTTTTTTACTTATCGCATAAGATCCAGGATCAAAATCTTGAACCTTGGATTTAAATGAACTTGTTTTAAAATATTTTGATGCATCTTCTTCAATTATGCCAATACCTTTAGGGTTGGGGTCAGCACTAATGGATCTTTTTAAAGAGGCGGTAAAAGGTTTTTTTAAAGTAGATGATATTTTAAATGAAATAGTTTCTTCTGATCTTAGTGAAATTTTATCAGAATATCCCACTAGGGGAATACTCGTCATTTACTAACTCCATAAACTAAATCTGGTAAATATGTTATCCAATCAGAAAAATAAACTAAAATTAAAACCATTAGAACATAAGGTATTAGGAGAGGTAATACTCCAATAGATATTCTTTCGATTGAGTCTCCAGTTATACGAGCTGCAACAAAAAGATTAATTCCGATTGGTGGAGTTAAAAATCCTATCTCACATGTTAAAACTGTAAAAATTCCAAATACTACAGGATCAATCCCAAGTTTTACTGCTAAAGGCAAGAATACAGCTGTAAAAATAACTATCTGAGCAACGCTCTCTAGCCACATACCAATAAAAATATAAAATATACCTATTAACAGCATAACTATTTCAGGATGATTAGCTAATACTTGGAATAAATTTAAAATTGTTTCTGGGATATCATAAATTGTAACTAGTTGTCCAAATGCCTTGGTGGATCCTAAAATAAACATAACAGTTCCAATAACAACAGCGGTAAACTTAAATGAGTCTATTATTTTTTTTAAATTCAAACCTTTATATATAAACAATCCTACAAATAATCCGTATGCTACGGCTACAGCAGCTGCTTCTGATGGAGTAAAGACTCCAGCATATATTCCTCCTAAGATTATTATTGGAGCAAAGACAGCCCATTTTCCATCCCATAAAGCACAGAGTAAAGGTCTAAATTGAAACTTAGCATCAGCTCCTCCGTAATTGTTTTTTAAAGAAATAATAAATACAACTACCATAAGCATCAAACCAAGAACTATTCCTGGAATAATTCCAGCCAAGAAAAGTCTTGGAATTGAAACATCACTTACAAGGGCAAAGATAATAATTAAATTTGAAGGTGGTATCATGCTACCTAGTGCTCCAGCTGCAGCAGCAATTCCTCCAGCAAAACCTGAATCATAACCTTCTTTTTTCATAGCTGGGATGGTGATTGAACCAATAGCAGCAGTAGTAGCTGGACCTGATCCAGATAAAGCAGCAAAAAACATACAAGCTACAACTGTAACTAAACCCATTCCACCTTTGTAAGCACCAACTAATTTTTTAGAAATAGTCACTAATTTTTCAGACATCCCTCCATGTTCCATTAGTTGTCCTGCTAAAATAAATAATGGTATTGTCACTAATGGAAAAGGCTCAAATGCTGTCCAAGCACTTAAGGCCATAAGAGATAATGGGATATCAGCAATAATTAAACCTGAAACAGTAGCTATACCAGCGGCAAAAGGAATTGGCACTCCTATTACCATTGTTAAAACAAAGACAAGAGCCATTACTATTGGCCCATTAAAAAATTCCATTATAAAGGTAAACCTTTCCAACCTGTTTTTTTCCAAGTCCAGTAAACTTCAAAAACTCTGAATAACATTAAAACAAAAATCATTGGTATAAACATTTGGAGCCACTTTAATTCTATTTTAAGCCCAGGAAGAATATAACTCACATCAAATAAAAGTTTTGTATAAATAATTGTTTGCACGACCATAAGTGCTAAAAAACCTAACCATAAAATGTCTGCCAAAATTATTGATGCAACTTTTAATTTCTTTGGAAAAGATAATACAATAAATGTAATTCTAACATGTTCTCTTCTCTTAATACCTAGTGATGCACCAAGATATGTTGCAAAAATTAATCCATATACTGCCGTCTCCTCTGCCCAAACAGCAGCAGATGAAAAACCAAACCTTAAGATTACTTGAGTTATAACTGAAATAAATACAACGCTTAAAAAAAATGTACAAAGAACTTCTTCAAAATTTTTATTTATTTTTTTAAACATTGATCGAATAATATTAAAAATTGAAAAGGGGCGCTAGTGATTTAATACTATGCGCCCCTATTAATTAAAAATAAACTTAGTTTGCCGCTGCTCTTATTGCATTAACAAAGGCAGTAAACTCTGCACCTTTTGAGGTAGCATATTTATCCTGCACACGTTGACCAGCTGCAATAAAGTCTGTTCTATCAAATTCAGTAGTTTTCATTCCACCTTGACCTTCAGTTGTAAGAAACTTTCGAATTTCTCCAACTTTTTTTGACATTACAGCCTTTTGATAATCATTAGCTTCTTTACCAGCTCTAATAACTGCTTTCTTTTGATCAGCATCAAGTTTTTTCATCAATTTTGGACTTGCCATCAAAGGTGAAAAATAAGTAAAATGTTCTAATGCTGTAAAGTAAGGCATTATTTCATAAAACTTTGCAGATTTAATAAAAGAAGTACCATTATCTGCACCTTGAACTGTACCAGTTTGTAAAGCTGTTGGAGTATCAGCCCACGGTAAAGCAATTGGTGCTGCACCAAACTCTTTAAAAGTATCTATCATTACTTGGTTTTTTGGAACTCTTACTTTTAAACCTTTCATATCAGCCATTGATTTAATAGGTTTTCTTGAGTTATAAAAATCACGATCTCCAACAAAACCAAAAGCTAAAATAGTTATACCTGTAGCATCAAATAATTTTTTCTTATAACTATCTCCAACAGGTCCTTCTAAAACTTTATAAGCATGTTCTTTGTCCTGAAAAATATAAGGTAATACAAAAGCATCAGTTAAACCAAAATGAGGTGAAAGGTTATTACCAGTAATAATAGCCATATCTACTGTTCCTAATTGCATAGCTTTAAAGGCTTCATCTTCTTTTACTAACTGAGCACAACATCTAACCTTAACTTTGATACTGCCATTAGAATATTTTTCTGCAAGCTCTGCAAATTTTTTTGCTAATGGATCATAAGCACTTCCTTCAGTGTTTCCATGACCTAAGTTTATAGTGATGTTTCCAGCATTAGCACTCTGTAAACTTAAAGTTAAAGTGAAAACAAAAGCTAGAAACGTAAGACCTATTTTTTTAAAATTAATCATCTTATTCTCCTCTTTCTTTATTATTTAATTAGTCATACTTTGACTAAAATTAATAACCAAGTCAAATAATTTATATTGAAATTTAATTCATATAATTTAATAAATAAGCCAACTTCAATTTGAAATTGTATTAATTTAAAAATTAATTAATAAATTATTTTATCTTCCAAGTTATTGCAGGTACAAAAGTTGCTACTATAAATGATAGAAATAGCAAAGATTGAGATACAAAAACCGGAAAAGCTTCTGCTGGTATCAAAATACCTACCAATAAACTTTTTGAAAAATCAGGCACAGGAAATAAAAGAAACCCACCAATTAATCCAATTATTATTGAAATATATGCAGTTTTTTCATTTAATCTTTTATTGTAAAAACTATAAAAAACAGTGAGCACAAATGCACAGCAAAATAAATCAGCCAATAAAAACAAATATAAAACACTGAATCCTTTAGATGCTATAATAAAAGCAATAATTGAAAGTCCTATTATAAAATATTTAGAAAATTTTAAATAATTAGTTTTTTTGTTTAAATTAAATGTTGCTTTACCATCAACTACAATCAAGCTGGAAATTGCGTTAACTAAAGTATCAACAGTACTGATAGTCAAAGAAAGTCCAAGAATAATAATAATTAGTGATAAAAATTCTGTTTGTTCTTTTAATAGTAAAGAGAAAAATCCTAAATCTGGTATAACTTTTGGATCAACAGAAACAGCTACTAGACCACTAAATCCTGTAAATAGAACAATTGGAATAATCACTATAAATGCAACAATTAAACTTTTTGTTAATACTTCATTATTTTTTGCCGCGTAAACTCTTTGCCAATTTCCTTGGTGAAAAAGGTTTGTTGCAGCAACAGCAATAAAAAATGTTAGACCAGCTGTATAATTAGGAATGTAATTGCTGCTTAATAAATGTGGGTTTTTGTCTTGAATGAAAGAAAAAGAAAACTGATTACCTGTAAATGAAGTTAAGTAAAAGACAGATATTAGAAATAAAATTATTATTACAATCATTTGAATATTGTCTGTAAAAATAGATGCTCTTAACCCTCCATAAAGTGTATAAATTAGAGTTGCAATTAAGATAGTCAACGAAGTAATCCATAGCTCAGTTCCAGAAATATAATTAATTAACATAGCAACTGCTGTTACTTCCGCACATAAAAAAACAAACATATAAAATACCGTCATTAATAAAATTAATTTAAACAAACTTTTGCTGAATTTTTTTCTTAAAAATTCAATTAATGTTGTGCCTTTTGGAAATTCATTTCTTATTTTTTTTCCTAAAGAAATTAAAAAAATCATTGGAAAAGCTGTACCAAGGGCATAACCGATTACAGCACCTATTCCACCCCATGTTGCAGCAGAAGCTGGGCCAAATAAAATCCAAGCACCTAAAGCTGATGCAACTAAACTGGTACTTAAAGAAAAAAAACCAATATTTCTGTTAGCTGTTAAGTAATTATTAATGCCTCGATATTTTTGTGAATAAATTAATCCAACTAATGTAAAGATTAAGCTTATAACAATAATTAATATTAATGATGTTGATTGACTTATAAAGTTTATTTTATCCATTATTCTCCCTTTCTGAATTACCGGACAGGTTATAAGGGTTTAATCTCAGTCAGTTACGACACCCCTCGTAATTTAATATAATTGAAAATTTTATTTTATCAAAGTAAAATTTTTAATGGCAAGGGAGCTTCTGGGTACTTTTCTCTACATAATTTTTCATAATTTTTACATAGAGTAATGACAGTTTCTTGTGCTTCCTCTTCAGACCTTAAGAATTTTATCAAATTATCCCTTTCTACTTCTATTTGATTAATATCTTTTCCGCTAAGATATTCTCCTGTTTCAACTTCCCAATAAGTATCGTTTAATTCTTCTTTTGATAAAGAATTGAGTTTTTTTTGAAGTTCAATAATAATTTTGTCATTGGTTTTGGTATTTTTCATGGGGGAATTAATTAATTTACCCAGGCATTTGTCCTCTAAATCACTTAAAAAAGTATTGTATGGTTTACCTTCAGCCAATCCTTTAAAATGATTACTTTCAAAGTATTTTGAAACAGCAGCTTTAGTTGTAATTTTATTTTTTCCTTTAGCAACAGCTACTTGAACATAAACTTCTTGGCTAATATACTCACTTAAATATTCTTTAATTTTTTTAGATAACATTTGAGTGGTTAATTAATTTTTAAAAAAAAATTAGATAAGCTGATATACATATACCTAAGAGAGTGCTTATAAATAGAGTAAAAATTTTTTTTTTTATTTCTGTTTTTTGTAATTTAACTCTATTTAATAATATGTTGATATCAACTTTACTATTGTCTTTGACGTTTTTACGGTATTGAATATTAGAAATTTTAACATCATCTGAATACTTTGGTGAAAGCTTTTTATTCATTACTTAAACTAATCATTAATAGTAAAGTTTTTCAATCATTAAAATTTATAATAACAGGCAATATAAATAATTAATTTCTATAATAGTTGAAAGGATTTACTTTTTAAGGGTTCAGACTCTATAATTGCTGGATACTTTTTCTTTTCTACCTCTATATATAGATCACCATTTATTAATTCATTTTTGGAATATTTTGATTGTACATATCCAAAAGATATATTTTTATTATAATTAAATGAATAATTACCAGAAGTAGTTCTTCCTATTATTTTGTCTTCTAAATAGATTGGTTCATCATGCAACAACAATGGCTTACCGGGGTTGTTATTTTTTAATGAGAGCATAATTAATTTTTTTTTTTGATCTTTATTCTTTATTTTTAATAAACTTTCTTTTCCTATAAAATTTATTTCTTTTTTGTAACTAATGGTAAAATTTAGTCCTGCTTCATATTGATTTTCCTCAGGGGATATATCGTGTCCCCAATGTAAAAATCCACTTTCCATTCGCATAGTATCCATTGCATGCATACCACAATTAGAAAGATTAAAATTTTTGCCCTTATTTAAAATCAATTCATATATTTGTTTTGCATCTTTTAATTCTACATATAACTCATAACCTAATTCACCAACATAAGACAATCTTTGTGCCCAAATTTTAACTCCTTTAATTGTGATGAATTTAGCTGTTCCAAATTTAAATTTACTGTTTTCAAAATTATCTTCACTTAAGGTTTTTATTAAATCCCTACTTTTAGGGCCAAACAAACCAAATACACATAAATCATCAGTAATATCTTTTAATTCTATTTCTCGAGAGAGATGTTTTTTTATATGAAACTTATCCCTTTCTCTTGTCGCAGCAGAACTTATTAATCTAAAATGGTTTTTATTATGACATACAACTGTTAAATCAACTTCTATTCCACCATCACTATTTAACATATGCGTGTATGTGCACTTTCCAATTTCATTTTTGATATTTGCTGTACATATTCGCTGTAATTCATCATGAGCTTTATCTGAAATTATTTCAAACTTAGAAAAAGAAGTTAGGTCAAACAAGCCAACATTTTTAACTGTATTTGTAGTTTCATATTCTACTGAGGGGTACCAATTTTGATAATTATAACTGTATTCATACTCAGCTTTTTTACCATCTAATGCAAACCACATTGGTCTTTCATAGCCAGCTGAAACACCAAAACATGCTCCAAAACTTTTTAAATTTTCATGGTAAGGTAGAGTTTTAATATTTCTAGAAGTTTTGTGTTGTTTAAATGGCCAGTGCATTCCATATAAATCTCCCAAGGACTCAGTTATTCTTTTTTTAATAAACCCCAATTCAGAATGAAATTTTTGAAATCTTTTAATATCATAACTAAAAATATCTTCGTTGATGTGACCAGTCATCATCCACTCAGCTGTAACTTTACCAACACCTCCTCCACTTCCAATTCCTATACTGTTTAACCCACAGCATACAAAAAAGTTTTTAATTTCAGGAACTTCTCCTAATAAAGTATTTGTATCTGGGGTAAAAGACTCAGGGCCAGAAAAGAATTTTCTAATCCCTGCAGTTTCTAAAACGGGAAATCTTTTTAAAGCAGCATTTAGATATGGCTCAAAATGCTCAAAGTTTTCTTGAAATTCTCCAAAAGAAAAATCTTCTGGTACTTTATTTGTTTTATCCCAAGCAGGGATAGAATTGCCTTCAAAAATTCCAACCAATATTTTACCAGCATCTTCTTTAATATAAGTTCGGTTATCATAATCTCTTATAACTGGCATAGTTTTGGAAAGATTTTTTATTGGTTCGGTAATGATATAGAAATGTTCTGCAGGATATAACGGAATACTAACGCCAGCTTTTTCTCCAATTTGTCTTGACCACATTCCAGAAGCTAAAACTATATACTCACAATCAATTTTTTGTCCGTTAACCTTAACACCTGAGATTTTACCATTATTTGTTAAAATTTCTTCAACGGGTGAGTTTTCAAAAATTTTTGCACCTTCCGTTCTTGCTGCTTTAGCCAGCATATGAGTAACACCTGAAGGGTCAGCTGCGCCATCACCTGGCATTAAAATTCCTCCTATTACATCATTAGTGTTTACTATTGGGTATTCTTTTTTTATTTGATCTTTATCTAAAATTTTTACATCAACATCATAAAGTTGTGCAGTTGTTGCTTGTCTTTGTAGTTCCTGCCATCTACCTTTAGTTTCGGCTATTGAAAGTGCACCGTTTAATCTTAATCCGGCAGAATGATCTACTTTCTTCTCAAGCTCTTTATATAAATCCAACGTATATTTTCTTATCTTAGTTATAGCTGCTGATGGGCCTAATTGACTAACAAGTCCAGCAGCATGCCAAGTTGTTCCAGACGTTAGCTGGTCTCTCTCTAAAAGAATAGTGTCTTTCCAGCCAAACTTTGCTAAATGATAGGCAACAGAGCACCCAACTACTCCACCTCCAATAACTACTACTTTGGTTGATTTTGGAATTTCTTTATTCATTATGATGTTATATTAAATAACACTTTATAATGAAAACAAAAATTTTAATTACTGGATCCTCAGGGTTTATAGGATTTCATTTAGCAAGAAAACTTCTTGAAAAAGGAATAGAGGTTCATGGGTATGATTCTTTAAACAATTACTATGATGTTAAATTAAAAAAAGATCGTAATAAAATTTTAAAAAAATATAAAAATTTTTCTTTCACTAAGAGTAAGTTAGAAAATAAAAAGACCTTAGAAAAAACTTTTAATAAATTTAAACCTAATATAGTTATTCATTTAGCTGCTCAAGCTGGAGTAAGGTATAGTTTAAAAAACCCAGATATATATTTGGAGTCAAATATACTAGGTACTTTCAATATAATTAAAATTGCAAAAAAAATTAAGGTCAAACATTTAATAATTGGTTCTAGTTCATCTGTATATGGGGCAAACAAAAAAATTCCTTTTCAAGAAATTGATAAAACTGATCATCAAGTAAGTTTTTATGCTGCAACTAAAAAATCTGCTGAGAGTTTAGCTCATTCTTATTCAAGTTTATGGAGATTGCCTATTACTATGCTTAGATTTTTTACAGTTTATGGTCCATGGGGAAGACCTGATATGGCTTATTTTAAATTTACAAAAAAAATTCTAACAGGTAAAAAAATTGACATTTACAATAAAGGTAAGATGTTCAGAGATTATACTTATATAGACGATATTGTAGATGGTATTTACAAACTATTAAATAAGGCACCAACTATTAATTCTAAAAAGAAATTTAAAAATGATAGCTTATCACCCGTTGCACCATTTAGAATTTTGAATATTGGTAATACAAAAAAAATATCTCTATTAGATTTTATTAACACTTTAGAAAAAGAATTGAATAAAAAGATTAAAAGACATTATATGCCAATGCAAAAAGGTGATGTTCGCTCAACATTGTCAGATAGTTCTTTGTTAAAAAGAATTACGGGTTACAATCCTAGAACTAATTATAAAACTGGAATAAAGAACTTTATAAATTGGTATTTAAATTATTATAATTAAAGAGTAGACAAAGGGTCAACAAACTCATGACCAAACACATCTGCTACTGCTTTATAAGTTACCTTGCCCTTACAAACATTTAAACCTGCAAGAAGATGTTTGTCTTCAGTTAATGCTTTTGAATAACCTTTATTTGCAATTTTAACTAAATGAGGAAGTGTAGCATTGTTTAATGCAATAGTTGAAGTTCTTGGAACACCGCCAGGCATGTTAGCTACACAATAGTGAACTACATCGTCTATAATATAAGTTGGTTCACCATGAGTAGTGGGCTTACTAGTTTCAACACAGCCTCCTTGATCAATTGCAACATCCACAATTACAGATCCTCTTTTCATTAATTTTAACATTGGTTTAGTAATTAATTTTGGTGCTTCAGCACCAGGAATTAAAACACCACCAATTAAAAGATCTGCTTCAGATACTAATTTATTTAAATCAGTTTTATCACTTTGCCCTGGAATGATTTTGTCTCCAAATATATCAACAAGTTGCTTAAGTCTTTCTTCAGATTTATCTACAATATGAACTTTAGCTCTCATGCCTGTTGCTATCACAGCAGCATTTTCACCAACTACACCGCCACCTAAAATAACAACCGTTCCACCTTCTACACCTGGAGCTCCACCTAGTAAAAGACCTCTGCCATTTTGGTTTTTTTCTAAACAATGTGCTCCTGCTTGAACAGACATACGTCCAGCAACGGCACTCATAGGTGCTAGAAGTGGTAACCTTCCATTATCATCAGTAACCGTTTCGTAAGCAATACAAACACTTTTAGATTTAATCAATCCTTCAGTTAATTCTTTTGCAGCAGCTAAATGTAGATAGGTATAAACAATTTGATTTTCTCTAATCATTTTAACTTCAGCTGATTGAGGCTCTTTAACTTTAACTATTATGTCAGCGTCATTAAAAATATCTTCAGCTTTATCGACTATTTTTGCACCTATATTAATGTACTGTTCATTATCAAAACCAGCTTCAAACCCACCATTATTTTCAACTAAAACTTCGTGTCCTTCTGATATTAAAGTTTTAACACTATCAGGTGTTAAGCCAATTCGATGTTCTTGTGGTTTGATTTCTTTGGGTACGCCTATTTTCATTACTTTTTTCCTTTTTTTGCAAATTCTTTAATTTTATAAAGATTTTAGTTTTTTTGATTTTTTTGATAGTTCGTAATACCAGTTCTTAACTTTTCAATAATTTCATCAATATGTTTTTCTTCACAGATAAATTGAGGAGCAATAATTAAACAGTCTCCCGTAGCTTTAAAGTTAACACCAGCTTCATAGCATGATTTGAAACATTCAAATCCAGCTTTACCTGGCTTTGTATTTAATTTCATATCAATTCCACCCATCATTCCATAACCTCTAATATTATCAACTGACTCTAAATCTTGAAGAGAAAATAATCCTTTTTGGAAATAAGGAGCTAAATTTTTAGCTCTATTAAAAATATCATCTTTTTCAAAAATATCTTGAACTGCCAAAGCTGCAGCCACTGCTACAGGAATTCCAGAATAGGTATATCCATGAAATAATTCAACAGCACCTGTTGGAGAGGCATCCATTACAGCGTCATAAATACTATCATTACAAGCAACAACACCCATTGGCACAACTCCATTAGTTGTAGCTTTTGCCATTGTCATAATATCAGGTGTTACACCAAATTCATGTGCACCAAATTTAGATCCGGTTCTACCCCATCCAGTAATTACTTCGTCAAAAATTAAAAGTATTCCATGCTTATCACATATCTCTCTTAACTTTTGTAAATATCCTTTTGGAGGAACTAAAGTTCCTGTTGATCCAGCAATTGGCTCAACAATACATGCAGCTATATTTTCACCACCAAAGTTTTGACAAATAGTTTCTAAATCATTTGCTAAATAATCTCCTGTTTCAGGTTGACCACTTACAAATTTATGTTCTGGCAAATGTGTGTGTCGAATATGTTGAACACCCGGCATTAAAATACTTGCAAATGTTTTTACATTATTTACCATACCTCCAACAGATACACATCCAATATTCATTCCATGATATCCACGTTCTCTTCCAACAAATCTAAATCTTTGTGCATTACCTTTTGCTCTATGGTATGCAACTGCAATTTTAATTGCTGTTTCAACAGCTGTTGATCCACAAATCGTAAAAAACATTTTGTTTAAATCGCCAGGAGTATGTTTTGAAATTTTTGTTGCAAGCTCAAATGACCCACCAAAACCTTGTTGGAAAGGTTGAGCATAATCTAAAGTTTCTAGTTGTTTTGTAACAGCTTCAGTAATTTCTTTCCTTCCATGACCAAGAGGATTGCAAAATAATCCAGAGCTTGCATCAATTTGGGTTTTGCCATGATGGGTTTTTAAATACACCGCCTTTAGCTTCAGTTATTAATCTTGGATTTGCTTTGAAATCTTTATTAGATGTAAAAGGCATCCAATGTTCATTTAGAGAATTTGGTACTGAAGTTCTATTTTCTGAGCTCATTGTTTTTTTTTGTTTATGATTAAATTTTATTGTTTTATTAGACTAAATTATACCATTTTCCACAATTAATTTAATCTTAAAGACCAATTAATAACTTCAACCTGAAAGTGTATTGATAGGTTTTTTGTTTTACATCTCTCTGAAATTGAATTTTAATAGCTTTAATTTAATTAATTAAACAGAGGAATAATAATGAAAAAAATAATTAGTTTTATTCTTGGAACAATCGTAGCTCTTAACTTGTCTATATCAGTTGCAAACGCTGCTGCTAAAGAAGTTAGAGTTGCATTCTTTCTAGAATGGCCAACACCAAACCAAGAAGATAAAGTTAAAGGTTTATACGAAAAAGCCTTAGGTGTTCCTGTAAAATGGACTAACTTTTCAAATGGTGGAGCAATGACAGATGCTATGTTAGCAGGAGATATTGATATCTCTTATTCTCAAGGCTTAGTACCTTTCATAAATGCTGTTAAATCTAAAGCGCCTTTAAAGCTTGTTGATATTGCTATGGAATACGGAATGGGTGGAACTACTTGTGTTACATCTAATGCTTCTGGAATTACAAAAGCAAATGGATCTGAGTTAGAAGGTAAAAAAGTTGCAGTTCCACTAGGAACAATGGCTGAATACGTTTTTGATGAAAGTATGAAAGTTGTTGGAGCTAACAGAGCTAAAATGGATGTTATTCAAATGGACCCAGAAGAAGGTGCTGCTGCATTAGTAAGTGGTGATGTTGTAATGGCTTGTTTATTTGGTGGTAACTCTATCAAAGCTGCAACTGCAGTTGGAACAAGACTTTTAACTGTTCAAGAAGCTAGAGATGCTGGTATCTTAGGTATAGATATTACATCTGTTACTGACAAATTCATGAAAGAAAACCCTGGTATGTTAAGAACTTTCATCGAAGTAACTCATGAAGCTAATGCTAGATACGCTGCTGGTAAATCAGACATGAACGTAATAGCTAAAGACGCTGAAATGAAACTTGGTGATATGAAAGAAACTATCGGTGGATTTAAATTTCTGAACGCTTCAGAAACTAAAAAATCTATGGAAAGTGGAAATCTTTCTGGCTTCTTAAAAGGAATGGATACTCCTAGAGGAGCAGTAGATACAAGTTTCTTACCTCTATAATTTATAGAGTTAGAAAAATTTAAATAGGCGCCAATTTAAAAAATTGGTGCCTATTTTTTTAATTAAAGATTTATTACAAAAAAGTTCTTATGAGTGATCTAATTTCTCAAAATCTCAATATGATTTTTAAAACTCCTAATGGAGAAACTGTCCACGCTTTAAAAGACGTAAATTTTACTTTGAAGAAAGGAGAGCTATTAACAGTTCTCGGACCTTCTGGCTGTGGAAAAACAACTTTATTAAACATCACAGCAGGATTTTTAAGACCTACTTCAGGTCAAATAACTTTAGGCAACAATGAAATAAATGGACCGGGTGTTGAAAGAGGAATGGTTTTTCAACAAGGTGCTTTATTTGAATGGTTGACTGTTGCTGAAAATGTAAATTTTGGTTTAAGAATGAAAAAAGAAGATCCAATACAAACTGCTAAAAAAGTTGAAGAATGGTTAGGAATTGTAGGTCTACAAGGTTTTGGGGATACTCCTACTTATCAATTATCAGGAGGTATGCAGCAAAGAGTTGCTTTAGCAAGATGTTTAATTAACGATCCAGATTTAATACTAATGGATGAACCCTTGGGTGCATTAGATGCTTTGACAAGAGAAAAAATGCAGTCATTAGTTTTAAAGATTTGGAAAGAAACTGGAAAAACAATTATCTTAATTACTCACTCAGTAGAAGAAGCGCTATTACTTGGTGAGAGACTTTATGTAATGGCACCAAGACCTGGAAGAATTCATAAAGAATACAATCTTCCATTTGCATCAATGGGATTAAAAGAAGATTTAAGAAATATAAAAAATTTAAAAGATTTTACAAGTAAAAGAGAAGAAATTTTAACCATGATCTGGAACATGGAAGAAGAAATAATGGGAAAAGATATTTAGTATGTTTACTCAAATTATCACCTTTTTTATAATTGTGGCTATCATTGGCTGCATTATGTATGGCCGAAAGCTTATTAGAACTGAAAAAGTTGATGCAGTGTTTGGTAACCCTGAAAGAGCTAAAGGAGGTACACACTGGATTATTGTCGGAAGTAGTGTAATTTTATTAACTTGGCTTTATTATTCATGGGACATTGCTAAATCGTTTTATCCTCAATCAGCTAATGAATTGTGTCAAGTTGGTAAAGTAAATGACTCATTATTATCACTAAAATATCTATTCCCAATTGAAGAAAGGGAATTCAAAAGTACATCAATAATTAAAGCTGAAAATAAAAATATAGCTAAACTTAAAAATGAAATTCAAAATTCAAAAGAAATTAGTGAGCAACACAGATCGTTTTTAATTGGATTAATTAATAAAACTAAATCAACTATTCCATTATTAACAAATGAAAGTTTACTAGAAAATCAAACAAAAATTAAGATTTCAGAGCTTGCGGATAAAATTGATCAATTATCTAATGAATTTAAGAAAAAAGATTATCCCTATGAAAATTCAGAACAAAGAAACAAAAGATTAATTGAGGCTCAAGCTGAAGGTGGCTGGGGTGCATCTGGAACTGCTGTTGAAAATACAGTTGAGGTTCCAACAATTCCTAAAACTAATAAAGGTTTAAAATTTGATGCTGCCGCTCAAGAATTAAAAATAATTAGTGATGAGTTTTTTAAGTTAAGAAATCACAACTTTCAGTACAAATCAGCAATGAAAGTAATTAAAGATGATGTTAAAGCATTTAGGAGTGCAGCTGATGGTAGTGACGAAGTGGCTTCAACATTAGCTAAAGATATTCTTAAAATTGCAAGACGAATTGAATATGCAAGTATTTTTCCACCAAGCACATTGGATGGAATGCAAAAATCTATACTTACATTTGATGAAGTACAAAAAGATGAACAAGGATCTTTAAGATTAGTTGATATTTTTTTATTTCCAGCGGGAACCATTGTATCGAGTGGCCCAAATTGTTCAGAACAAGGTTCTGGTAGATGGTTGCCTAAACCATCAGATACATTAAATAAATTTATTCTTTTATCAAAACCAAGTGTCGGTTTTAAAAATATTCCTTTACTTTGGTTTGAATGGATGGATGTGAGTAAAATATTTGGTTTTATTCTTCCAGACTGGATTGCCGATATTATTCCAGGTAAATACCCTGTTCATAATGAATTTGGTGTTGTTGAGCCTAACTTTAAGAGTAAAGTTTTAAGCGTTGTAACTGGTGAGTTCAAATTATTTAAAATTCCAATTCCAATGGGTCACATATGGGACTCTTTTTTAAGAGTATTATTAGGTTTAGTAATTGGAATTATCTTGGGAGTTCCTCTTGGATTATTTATGGGCTTAAATAGATTTGCTAAAGGCTTTTTTGATCCATTAATTGAATTGTATAGACCTGTACCACCTCTTGCATGGGCACCTCTTATTATATCAGTACTTGGAATTGATAACGTTGGAAAAGTGTTTTTACTATTTATGGTATCGTTTTCTATCATGATTATTTCAGCTAGAGCTGGAGCATCTGGAACTCAATTATCAAAAATTCATGCTTCACACTCATTAGGTGCTTCTAGATGGCAAATACTTAGATACGTGATATTTCCTAACTCATTACCAGAAATCTTAACAGGAGTTAGAGTTGCAATTGGTATGTGTTGGGGAACATTGGTTGCAGCTGAGTTTTTAGCTGGAACTACTGGTATTGGTTTTGTTGAAAATGTTGCTAAAAAATACTTCCAATATGAAGTTATCTGGATCACTATTTTTGTTATGGGAATGTTAGGTTTATTATTTGATGTAACTTTAAGAAAACTTATAGACAAATATATCCCATGGCGTGGTAAAGGGTAACCGTGAAAACGCCAATTCTTAAAAAAGAAGTTATAAAAATCTTTCAAAAATATGGTCTCAGCAAAGATCATGCTTTAATTTCAGCTAATGCATTAATAAACGCTGAATTAGTGGGTGCTTATGGTCATGGTTTATCGAGATTGAAGATGTATTGTGATCGTATTTCAAAAAAAATAATTAATCCAAAACCAAGAATTAAAGTAAAGAAAATCTCTCAATCTGTTTCTCATATTGATGCTAATAATAGCATAGGTTTTGTTGCAGCAGATTTAGGGATTAAAACTGCAATTATACATGCACAAAAAACTGGTATAGGAATGGTTGCTGTCAAAAATAGTGGTCACTATGGTTTATCTGGCTATTATGCAGAACAAGCAGTTAAGAAAAATTTAATTGCAATGATTTATACAAACGCTCCTCCAGCAGTTGCGCCTCATGGTGCTTTAAAGTCTTTATTTGGTACAAACCCCGTTTGTTTTGGAACACCAACAGGTTCTAGTATTCCTTTTATTTTAGATACATCTATCTCAATGATTAACAGAGGTAAAATTAGAGTTGCTGCAAGAAATAATCAAAAAATTCCTGAAGGTGTTGCTTTGGATAAATTAGGTAATCCAACAACAGATGCAAAAAAAGCATTAGAAGGTGTTCAGCTTCCAATAGCAGGATTTAGAGGATCTGGACTTGCTTGGATGGTTGATATTTTAAGCGGTGTGTTAACTGGTGGAAATCATGCGGGAAAAGTTAAAGATCCTTTTGATGATTTTTCAGGTCCACAAAATATTGGGCATTTATTTATAACTTTTAAAGCAAACTTATTTCAAAAAAATTACAATCAAAGAATAAAAGATAATATTAAGATAGTTAAAAAACTTCCAAAGATTAAAGGTGTTAAAGAAATAATGTATCCAGGACAAAATAAATTTAATAGATATAAACAAAATCTTAAAAAAGAAATAAATATACCAGAGGCTGTATTGAAAGACTTGGAATTTTTACAATCTATCTAATTAACTAACTGTTCTAGAAAATTTTACTAGATCATTAACTAGAAGGTCTGGTTCCTCTAAAGCTGCAAAATGTCCACCACTTTTCATTTCGGTCCACTGAGTAATATTAAATATTCTTTCTACATAAGATCTTGGAGGCCATTCAGACATTTCTGCTGGAAAAACAGCTACAGCTGTTGGAATTTCTATTCTTTTAAAGTCTTCAGGAAAGAAGCGACCACCCTCTTCTCTTCTTCCATAGTAAATCCAAGAAGCAGTATTAAAAGTTTTCGTAACTACATAAACCATAATGTTAGCTAGTAATGTGTCTTTTGAATAAACGCTTTCAATATTATTATCCTTTAAATCTGACCAAGAATACATTTTTTCAATAATCCATGCAGCAATACCAACAGGGCTATCCATCATTCCATAACTTAAAGTTTGTGGTTTGGTTGCTTGTTGAGTTCTGTATCCATCTTGCATAATTTGATCTTTATTAAATCTTTCTTGCCATTCTTCCTCTTCTTTTGATTGTGGACCACTCTGGTGGCGCATTGTTAAACAATTAATATGAATTGCTTTACAAGATTTTGAATGATCATAACCAATCCAATTAGCTATTGTTGCACCCCAGTCGCCACCTTGAGCTAAATAATTTTTATATTCAAGTTTTTCTGTCATCAATTTATTTAAAATGTCTGCTATTTTTCTTGGTCCAATTGGTCTTAAAGGTTTTCCAGAGAATCCAAAGCCAGGTAACGATGGAACAATAACATCAAATGCATCTTCAACATTTCCTCCAAACTTTTCAGGGTGAGCTAGTTTTTCTATGATATGTAAAAATTCAATAACTGAACCTGGCCACCCATGCATAAGTAATAGTGGTGTAGGGTTCGTTCCACTACCTTTTTCATAAATAAAATGTATTTCAATATCATCTACTTTAGATTTAAAGTTTGAGAACTTATTAATTTCGTTCTCATGTTTTTTCCATTTAAAGTCTTTAACCCAATAGTCTGATAGTTTTTTTAAATAATCAAGATTTGTTCCATACTCCCACCCTCCATCATTTGGCATTTCATGCCATGGGTAATTTTTTACCCTTGTTTTTATCTCTTCAAGGAATTTATCAGGGATATCTATTTTAAATGGCTTAATCATTATCAAATTACGGTGTATACTTTTCAAAAATTCAGACTAAATATACCTCATGCTATCAAATAAAGAAATTGTTTGTCCTAATAATTTATTAGATCAAGCACATAAAAAAAAAGGTGTTAAAGTTGCTATCGTTAATGCTGGCTTACCCTTACCAATGATTTCTGTTCAAGATGCAGTTAATGAAAATTTAATAACACCTATATTTATTGGAGATAAAGACAAGATAATTAAATGTGCTGAAGATTTAAAATGGGATATCTCATCTTACGAAATAATCCATGAGCCAAGTGAAAATAATACAGCAGCGATCGCGGCAAAACTTGCCAGTGAAGATAAAGTAAAAATTATAGTTAAGGGTCATATTCACACAGATATTTTAATGAAAGAAGTTTTAAAAAGAGAATATAATTTACTTGGCAAAACTAGATTAAGTCATATTTGGCATATGACTACTACAAAAGAAGATCGGCCACTTATAATTACTGATGGTGCATTAAATGTTTTACCCAATGTTAAAACAAAAATGCATATTTTAAAAAATGTTATCGATTTTTCAAATCGAATAGGAATTGATAGACCTAAGGTTTCTATCCTTTCTGCCACTGAGGAAATCTTAGATAGTGTACCAAGTTCTCTTGATGCTGATGAAGTTACTAAACTCGCAATAAAAGAAAATTTAAAAGCAGATATATTTGGTCCTTTAGCGTTTGATAATAGTATTTCAAAAAAATCTGCTGCTATAAAAGGTGTTAAAAATATTGTGGCCGGTGAAGCAGACGTTTTACTTGTACCAAGTGTCGAAACAGGTAATGCCCTAGTTAAAATGATGATTTATTTTATGGGTGCATGTGCTGCTGGAGTTGTTGTTGGAGGAAAAGTTCCAATAGTTATAACTAGTAGATCTGATGAAGCAAAAGCTAGATTGGCTTCAATTGCAGCTGCAGTTGTTGCTTTAGATTAATTCTAAAGAAATGATTAAATTATGAAACCAATTGACTATATAAGTTTATATCTGCTAGTTACAATCTTATGTGTAGCAAGTATAAATATTTTATATAGAATTTATTTTTAATCTATTGAAAATATAGATTTTATACTTTAAACACATTAAAAAAATTAAAAAGGAAAGTAATGGCAATCACGTATTTAAAAAAATCACCTAAAACTTCATCAACAGACGACTCTAAAACTACAGGAATTGTTCAAGATTTATTAAAAGATATTGAGACTACTAAAGAGCAAGGATGCATAGATCTTACAAAAAAGTTTGATAAATATGATGGTGATATTATTGTTTCAAAAGAAAGAATTGAAGAAATTAAAAAAACCTTAGATCAAAAAACTAAAGATGATGTTCAATTTTCATATGAAAGAGTTAGAAAGTTTGCAGAAGCACAATTAAAAAATTATGGTCAAGACTTTGAAGTTGAACTTTCAAAAGGTTTGTTTGCTGGTCAAAAATTAGTTCCGGTAAACACGGCTGGTTGTTATGTTCCAGGAGGACGTTATGCACATATTGCTTCTGCTGTAATGAGTGTTACTACAGCTAAAGTTGCAGGTGTCAAAAATGTTATAGCTTGTAGTCCTCCAAAAGAAGGTGTGGGTGCACATCCAACAATTATTTATACTGCTGATTTATGTGGAGCTGATGTAATATTAAACTTGGGTGGCGTGCCTGCCATTGCAGCAATGACTAACGGATTATTTAATAATCCTCCAGCTGATATTATAGTAGGTCCTGGAAATCAATTTGTTGCTGAAGCTAAGAGAATTTTGTTTGGGAAAGTAGGTATTGATTTATTTGCTGGTCCTACTGAAATTGGAATAATTGCAGATGCAAAAGCCGATCCAGAAATAGTCGCTGTAGATTTAGTTGGGCAAGCTGAACATGGGTATAATTCTCCTTGTTGGTTGTATACAACAAGTAAAGATCTTGCTGAAAAAGTTATGAAAAGAGTCCCAGAGTTAATTGCTGAATTACCTGAAGTTCCAAGAACTAACGCTGATGCAGCCTGGAAAGATTATGGTGAAGTTATTCTTTGCGATACCAATGAGGAGATGGCAACTATTAGCGATGAATATGCTCCTGAACATTTAGAGGTTCAAACTGAAAATCTAGAATGGTTTCATAAAAGACTTACTAATTACGGTTCTTTATTTATTGGAGAAGAAACTACTGTTGCTTATGGTGATAAATGTTCAGGCACAAACCATATTCTTCCAACAAAAGGAGCTGGTAGATATACAGGTGGTTTATTTGTTGGTAAATTTGTTAAAACTTTAAGCTTTCAAAGAATGACAAAAGAGTCAACAGAGCTAGTTGGCGCTGCTGCTGCTAGAATTTCTAGGTATGAAGGAATGGAAGCACATGCTAGAACTGGTGACGTAAGACTTAAAAAATACGGCTATTAAAACAATTTATATATAGTTAATATTTAGAAAGTCCTAACTAATTTATAAAACTTTCAATTAATTTATTAAACTCATTTGGTTTTTCGAGGTGGACGTTATGACTACAATCTCTAAATATTTTTAACTGACTATTTTTTATATTTTTTCTTAATGTATCTACTTGTTCAAAGTTGTAAGAAATATCTTTATCGCCCCAAACAATAAGTGTTTCGTTCTTAATATTTTTTAATTCTTTTAAGCCCGACCAATTTTTCATAGCTACCAAAGCATCGTCTGCTGCTTCTAGGGAAATATTTTTAACGGCATTTTGACATAAATAATAATTGGAGTCTTTTTCACCTTTAACAAACCACTTTTTAGGTACTCTAGCAGCTGTTACATCAAGGCCATCAACTTTCAGTCTTTTTCTGGTTTCATCCATTGTTTCAAATCTGCCTGGTATTTCGCCTATTGAACTAGTTGCAAAACAAATTAGTTTATCTATTTTGTCACCTGCTATTTTTGTCATTTCTTGAACTATCATGCCTCCCATTGAGTGTCCCATCAAATTAAATCTCTTAATTTTTTTTTCCTCAACAATTTCTAAAATAGTATTAGCCATTTTGTTTATGGAGTTTAATGATTGAGTCTCAAAACTTTCTCCAAAACCTGGTAAAGCTGGAGTTATGACCCTACAAAAATTTGAAAAATAATTTTTTTGATGACACCACATTTCTGATGAACCCAAATATCCATGCACTAATATTAATGGATGGCCTTCCCCCATATCGTCTACAAAAATTTTTTTCATAAATATACGAACCTATTGATTATCTGGCTTAAAAATTAAACATAAACCATTATTGCAAAATCTTTTTTTAGATAAACCATTTGGAAAAACATGGCCGTGATGTACACCACAATTTGCACAATGATATTCTACTCTTTTCATGCCTAAGGAGTAATCAATTTTTGTTTTAAAAGCACCTGGTAATGACTCTGTAAAAGAAGGCCAACCTGTTCCACTATCAAATTTTGCTTCTGATGAAAAAAGTTTAGCTCCACAATTTGCACAATGAAAAAAACCATTTCTTTTTTCATGATTTAAAGGACTTGTATAAGGTCGCTCAGTAGCTTCATTTAGCATTATTTCTTTTTGTTCATCAGTTAAGTTTTGATTAATTATCTTTTTAGTAGCAGAATAAATAAATCTATATGGCAATAAAGCTACTGATATAAGCGATAGTCCTAATAATTTAAAAAAATTTCTTTTAGAGTTTTTCATAAGAGCTTAAAAAATATTAAAAAAAGTTCAATATTTCAATAAGAATATATAGAGCAATGATGCTCATAAATATTATTATAAACAGATTTATTCTTTTCCAAATTTGATCGCTTTGAAGGTGATTGGATAATAATTTTGATGAATATCCTAGTATAAAAAAGAATATAAATGATGCAATAGATGCTCCAATTCCAAAATAAAATTTGTCAATTAATAAAAAATTTTTAGAGAAATTCCCAAGAAAAAAAACTGTGTCTGAATAAACATGAGGGTTCAAGTAGGTAAAAGCTAATGTTTTAGTTGTAATGTTTGATATAGAAATTTTTTTTATCTTTTTACTAAAAGAGATTTTATTATTTTTAAATGAAATTTTTCCATAAATAAAATAAGCTAAAAATACTAATAAAAGAATATTTAAAATAAATTCTAATGAGGGATTAAAAAAATTACCAAAATATTGGAATAAAAATATACCTAAAAAAATTAATATTAAGTCAGATATTGAGCAAATAAGACAAACTAAGAAAACATATTGTTTTTTTAAACCCTGTTCTATTACAAATATATTTTGTGCTCCAATAGCTAAGATTAAACTTAAACCTGTTAAAAAACCAAGTAATAGATAATCCATAGAGTTTGATTAAACTCTTTTTTTACCTTGAACAACTCTATCAAGAATTAATGCAACAAATAATATCGCAACACCTGCTAGTATACCTTGACCCACATTTGCATATTGTAAGGCTTCAAGAACATCTTGTCCAAGTCCTTTTGCACCGATTAAAGATGCAACAACTACCATTGCTAAACTTAACATTACTGTTTGGTTTACTCCTGCTAATATTGAAGGAGTTGCTAAAGGTAAATCTACTTTTCTTAGTAAGTACCATTTGGAAGCACCATATGCTATTGCAGCTTCTCTAATTGTTTCTGGCACTCCTCTTAAACCAAGCACAGTTAATCTTACAACTGGCGTTCCACCAAATATCATTGTTATTATTACTGCTGCAACCTTTCCAGTTCCAAAAAATGCAATAACTGGAATCATAAATACAAACGCTGGCATAGTTTGCATAAAATCCATTATTGGTCTTATCATTGAATAAAATCTTTGACGTCTTGCACAATAAATTCCTAATGGAATTCCAATTGCTATACTTAAAATTGCAGCTGTTCCTAACAAAGCCAGTGTAGTCATTGCTTTAACCCAAAACCCTAAAAAGCCCATGTAACATAAAAAACCTGTAGAATAAATTGCAGCCCTAGGTCCAGCAGATAATCCTGTTAATGTTACTATTGTAGTTATAATTACTATCCATGGTGTTTTTACAAATAGCAATTCTAAAAAATCTAAAACAGACCTAATCCCAATGGTGATTGCCGTAAATAATGCGTCTCCTTTTAATACTGCATAATTAAATACAGTCTCTACCCAAGCTATAGATGTTAATCTAATATCTGGATGAGTTGGAAACTCATTCATTATTACAATTAAGCCAGGGAAACTATAGTGAACTACTGAAAAAAACATAATTACTGATGTGAAGATAGTACTTAATATGTAATTCTTTGCTTGCATTCCAGGACTTATTGATTTGTCCGATAACCACTCTGAATATCTTTTTTCTAATTTAGAATTTGCAAGAACACCTTGAACAATTTTAACTGAAATTAATAAAACTATACCAAAAATTGTTATCCAAATTGCAGATGCTTCAATTCTATCGACCTCATTAATATAGCCTTGCATAGCGTCTTCTAGTGATTTTATATTTCTTTTATAGACATCTACTTTATCAGGGTTGTTTGTTATTGCAGACTCTAGTTGTTTGTTTCTAAAAGCAATAGTTGATTGAACTTGTGCAATTTTTTGGATAGCCTCTGCTGTAATATTTCCAAACAACCCTCTAATTATTTGAACAACTGAAAAAGTCTCTATTATTAAAAAAGTTAAAGCCCAATTCCAAATATTTCTCATTCCAAACCAAATTGGTCCAAGAATTGCTGCATATAAATTAAATGAAAAAGAAAATGTAGGTTTGCTTCCTATTTGCTGGAATTTTTCAATATAATACTCAGGATTTGATTTAACGAAGTCTGTTATTAATTCTGATCTTGATGGGTTGTTAAGTTGCTTATTCTCCATCACCACCCTCGATAACAGCTTTTAAAAGATCTGATTGTGAGATAACACCTATATTTCTATTTTGACTATCATTAACTATTATTGGTTTATCTTTTGAAGCAGAGGTCTCAATAAGTTTGCTTAATAAGTCATGTTCATTTACAACTTCTAAATCATTAGACAATTTACCATTTTTGTTTTCAAAACTTTTTATTGGTTGCATAATTGATTTTGCCTGAACAACTTTTAATCTTGAAATTCCTTTAACAAAATCAGCAACATAATTATCAGCCGGGCTAACTACAATTTCCTCAGGTGTACCTACTTGAATTACCTTACCGTCTCTCATAATTGCAATTCGATGACCTACCCTTACTGCTTCATCTAGATCGTGAGTAATGAATACAGTAGTTTTTTTCATTTGCTTTGAAAGTTTAATAAATTCTGATTGTAATTGTCTTCTAATTAATGGATCTAATGCACTAAAAGGTTCGTCCATTAATAAAAAATCTGGGTCTGCTGCTAGGGCTCTCGCAAGTCCAACTCTTTGTTGCATTCCACCAGATAATTCATGGGCAAATTTGTTACCCCAACCTTGTAATTCAACTATATCTAAAATTTTATTTGCTGCATCTAATCTATCATTTTTACTAACTCCTCTAATTTCTAGTGGCATCGCAATATTATCCAAAACTGATCTATGAGGCATTAGTGCAAAGTTTTGAAATACCATACCTATTTTTTTATTTCTTAATTCTTGTAAGCTTTCTCTATCGAACTGCATTACATCTTGATCATTAATTAAAATCTTTCCAGAAGTTGGTTCTAGCAATCTATTAATATGTCTTACTAGAGTAGACTTTCCACTTCCTGAAAGTCCCATCACACAAAATATCTCTCCTTTTTTTACATCAAATGAAACATCAGAAACCCCTATTACTGAGTTATACTTTTCTAGTGCTTCTGTTTTTGAAATTTTTTGATTTTGAATTGCATTTAGTGCTTCCTTAGAAGTGTTGCCAAACACTTTCCAAACGTTTTCAATTTTGATTGCTGATCCAGACGAATCCATTTAACTCTCTTTTAATTTAGAAAAATATACCCAGCAATATTATATCGCTGGGTATAAATATTTAATTTGACTTAAAGACCTAACCAACCATCAACAGTTGACTTGTTAGCTTTCATCCAAGCTCTTGCAACA
>Ga0209309_10001062_pt1 | contig 28851 bp, 26 predicted proteins | sample COGITO_mtgs_1204_2_FD_184807 | JGI IMG/M metagenome (GOLD analysis project Ga0209309, IMG submission 184807) | Pelagic marine microbial communities from North Sea - COGITO_mtgs_120412 (SPAdes) (version 2) | ecosystem: Environmental > Aquatic > Marine > Epipelagic ... | reverse complement strand
CTATTAACGACGCAATTATAAATCTCGAATAAATACCCAAGACAACAACCCCCACGCTAAGAATGTGACTGAAGCGGTCTTAGATCGGCATTCAAAATAGTTTTAACACGGGCTGGGTCGAAAACTGACCTATTCCCAGACTACCAGACAATTTTCTGTGTGTCCGTTTTAAGCTTAATTTAGCTAATCAGCTATTAAACTAGGCTGTGCCATCAACTGACATAATCACTATTTAACAACAATGAACTTCGGTTTTAGTAAGGCTTATTTTAGCTTTCTCACTACAGGCGGTCTGTTGTATAATTACCAACAGTGACGCCCTTATCTTCGACCAGCCATAATAATGAAACCATGATTTATAGACTTTGTTTTCACAGAAACTTGTTTTAATGCTGCATACCGACTTTGAAGCTTTTAGCTTACTGCAAAATGCAAAACTTTCAGTATCGTTAGCTGGGTTTCACCATTGTGAACCCAAAGCGTACTCCAATGCTTTGCGTGTCTACATATTGAGTAAATTTGAGATAAAAGCGGTTTCTTCCGAAACTGAAAATGCCTTAAGGTTTGAATTAAAAGTTAATACAAAGAGTTTTCTGTCCAATTTAAACAAAGAGCTTGAACGCATTCAAAACATATGCAAATTGCAATACCATTTATCTCTGATTAAACGACATCAAAGATTATAGAAATTGGCCACTCGCATTAAAAACGTTAAGTTGACCGTAATTTTAAACGACGGCGAATCTGACCAATTTAACTGTAAAAATTCTGATTGGAAGCTTGGGCTAGTGACCATTGGTAAAGAAGCCATTGAAGCCGCACGCAATGGTTCTCCAAGTAGAGTCAATATCAATGCGGTTTTAAAACACAAAAAAGCCTTTCACATCCTGTCAAATGAACTTGCAACGTTGGGATTTTCTCCTCAATTTGACCATATTAATATGAATGAAATTATTACAATTTCTATTGATTTAAATATGAATCATCAATTCAAAGAAATGGCGTTGTGTATCGGTGAAAACTTGGAAAATAAAAATATTGAGAGTAGAGCTACTTGAAATCCAGGCCATATAATAAGAAGGTCAAAAGCCTTAGGTTTATCTGTCTCTTGAAATGTGAGATCCCGATATGCAGCTATGTGGCCACACAGATAGGCGTTTTTCTGTCCTAAGTAGTTTTGCATTTTTACCGCTATGCGAAGTTAAGCCAGGTTCGATAAATCACATAACCTGCAAGAATACACTCTGGCACTACTTCCAGTGAAGCTGGGCCACTTAACCAGAATATGAGGAGTATTTTGAGTTCTAGCTGGTATCTCCACTTCAGCATAAAAAGAAGCCAAGATCTGGGCTTTTGTTTTAATTCATCGAAAGTGACCGCTCCACTTCGCGGAGCGATTGGTAGCCAGAATTACCCTATATACGATATTCGTGATTTTACTACTTCAAATCCAGATCGTTGTCTATTAACCAAACATTCATTCATCATTTCAATGCTGTGTTCAATAATACTGTAGTGCCTAGTTCTTTTACCGCACTCGTCTTCACGCTCAGTATTTTCAGTCTCAAATCCAAATTGTTCAAGCAATTGAATAACAGTCCTAGTACCAATTTTTGGAAGTTTGGTTGGCAATTTTTTATCAAACCTCATTTTATTAAACTTTCTACGGTCGATCATCAATTCTACAAGCAAAGCATTTGCATCTTCAACTGTAAAAGAGCCTTCGCCCGTGAAAGGGCATAAACCTAACTTATCAAAGATTTTATTAAAAAAGTCGTGATGAATAGTGAATTTCTTGCGGTCACGGTCTGGGCCAGAATCACCGTTATCAGTTAGTACGCAGTTATCTCTATTTGCTATTAGTAACTCAAAGTTTTTAACTAATGAAGTTAATCTGCCTCGACTATAGTTGGAGATATCTTTTCTTGTTAAGTCGGTTTTACCGAGAGTTCTTTCAATCTTTTTTCTTTCAATTGCATCAGCATCGTGACTAGCACTTTCACCGCCATTAGCCATTGCTTCAGCTTTATATATGCTATCAGCTGCTACTGTAGCCAGCATGCGATTTTTAAATTCATTTGACTCGATTGTAGTTGCTGAACGCTCAGCAGTTTCACCAATTTCAACACTGGTTGTATCTTTGCTAACAACGACATTAAAGCCGTCGTGTTGAGCACAAAAGTAAAAAGCGGCTTGGATATTATTTCTATTGTAATTGCCTTCTGCTTCAACCTTAGCAATAAACGTATCAAGTTCAGTAGCAGCTGCATCATCATCATCAGGTAAAAGCTCATTGATATTATCAACCAGGTATTCTTTGCGACTTCTAATGCCGACCCTAAAGTTATTGCAAGGGCGATTTCGTCGAAGCATCTGAATTGCGTCACTTGATGTAACAACACCATTAAAAAGGCCATAGTGAAGCTTGTATCTGTCAAACTCAACGCTTAATGAGCTGACGATGACAGGAGAATAAATAACCAGGTTGTACTGCTTATTACTATTTATATTTTTCAGAAACTCCTGATTTTCAGCATTGCGAATGTTATCGGAAGTGATCACGATAGCGTTTACGCCATCATTGTTTTTGTATTTACTATACAGTCGATCGGCTTGAAGCTTTGAGTCAGTAGCAATCATGATCGGCTCAGAGCCAACTACTTGGTCAATCTCGCCAAGCGCCTGATTATAGTCAATCATGTTGATAGTTTTATCTGAGAAGTCCATGTGGCCATGCATTAATCGCGCATCTTTACCGGTGGTTTCCCGAATAAACTTAAGTGTGCGATCGTTTGAATCCGCGTCAGAAACAATCACTGCTTTAGCATTTTTACAAACCATTTTAAGAGTCTCAAAAACCTTTTCACGCTGCTCAACAGTGCCTGTCGCAATGAAGTCCAACCCTTGCTTACCTTCCTCTAAAATAACTACGTCAACGCTATTCATGAAGCCTCGTAAGTTCGTTTTGATTATACTGTTTGCAACCATCTTTAAGCACTTAATGTCACGTTCAGTTCCTGGTATGATTTCTTTGTAATGCGTAACGTCAGGGATATTAATGTTGTTGTCTGCAATGGTGATGCGATGAACAACGTAAAGTACCTTCATCCCGTTCTTTATGCAGTGCTTGATAATCTTTTCGTTAAGTTCTGTTTTGCCATATCCCGTATCTGAACAATTTAAGTAATTGCCTTTCATAAAATCCGGCATTTTAAATAATTTGGACCAAGTGCTTTTTTGCTCTTTTGCTTTAGTAATTTTCTTGTCTTTTAAGATACGAGCTTTTTTACGATCAATGATTTTGTTAGCAAATTCGATTGCCCACATTAAATCCAAGCTCTCATTTACATTATAAAGCTTAGTAACTGATGACTCAGGTGTTGCGAAGGGGTAATTGCTAAGAAGTTGATATAGAGCGGCTGTGGCATGCTTATATACTTCGTCGTCAGAACAAACAGTAAAACGAGCTACGGAAAGCTCTTGAAAATTCATCTTGGTGCAATCCATCAGTTTGTTATTGTGCTCAACTTTCATTTTGTTGTTAACACCAATAATAGCTTCTGCGTCATTTGCAGCGGTCAACGTCAATTCTTTGTAACCAAAACTTTCGCGGTAAAAAGATATAACTTCCTGAAGGTTACTTGCAATCAATACAGTCCCATCCAAGGTTTGAGCTTGCTCAACAGTACTTACGATACGAGCTGTGCTGATGTTTTGTTTGTCGCCGATCAGGCTGTGCGGCAATACGTCTTCGTATAATTTGATGATGTTCATAACTTCTCCGAGTCTTTTTGTATGCTTAATTAAACTTTGCATTGTTTTCACTTTTAAGTCAATATTTATTTATAACTTTATTATGTATTAGTTATTGCTAATAATAATACCGACAGGACATTAATAGCTTTAATGCTATTTATTATGGACTTTTCGGATGTTAAAAATTATATTAATATAAAATAAACTATAATTAGATTATAATTAATGGTTGTTATTTTTATGATCTGACACTATAATCAAGAAACGATGAGCTTGATAACTCCAGTTTTTCCCCGGCCACCTTGGTTGGGGGGTTCTTTTAAGAGATAAAGATAAGGCAATTATGGTATTTCTGATTAAAAATGGTTCTATAACAAGCAGTGAATTTAAGACAGCAAAAGATGTTTTATCTTGTTTTATGCAAGAACAATGGTCTGAAAATTCTGAGATCTGTATGCGCATCTCAGCCGGTGATATACCAATTCCAAAAAAGGCGATTGGCAAAGCTTTTAGCGAAGGTAACTTAGCAGAAGCGGAAGGTGATATTCAGGCCTGGGTAGCTTTAAATATGGTGCATCATCTATAAAATGGTCAGCTCAGTGAGCTGGCTTTTTTGTTATGTTAGATCTATATCAGTACCTCCAGATCCATCATCGTTTGTTAAGTGTTTCCATACCTGAAATTGGGTGTCTGTCTCAATTTGATTAACGATATCCAAACGCTCATTAAACAAATCATATTCATTAGTTTGTTCTTCGTATTCATAAAGTGTGTATTCGTAAAATTCAATTTGTTGACGCTCAAACAATAGCATTAAAAGATCCATGACAGTCTTGATCAGAAGAGCCATTGTTTTTTCATTTTTGGTGCGACAAAATGATAAATCGATGTAACCGGCACGAGTTATTCTTGTTTTAAATCGTGAGCCTAGCATTTTAATTGAGCGCGATTGTCTACTGTTAACTTTGATCGATGCAATCAAGTTCTGCTGCACTGGAGCAAGACCAATATATTTGTCATCACGATCCGGCTTGTAATTCATACCCTCAACATTTTTTAATTTAGTCCAAGTAAATCTGCTGCTCTTTACATTCGAGCCGCTGATGTGAGGCGAGTCCATTATTTTTCCATTTTTTTTAAATCCGATAACTTGATAGTTAATTCCTTTGACCGTTCCATCTTCATTTTTCACTGCTTGCATACTTACATTCCGCTTAGCAAGCCCTAGGGCAAAACTGCCGATGGTTTTGGGCTTTCCGTCATTCTCATATAGATTTTTAATACGCGCTCGTATTATGGCTCCCCAATCGTTATCTAAGCATGCTTGTCGAGTGCCATACCCTTTGATCTGGTTTTTAGTAAAGTTAAGGCCGAAGTCATTTTCTGAGCCTGGTGAAGCTAGCTGTTGCAATCCATATAGCTCTTCGAACTTCCGCATAGTAGGCCAGCCTTTGGCGTAGTCATTAGATGTGCTGACAAGGTTCTGAGCAGGAATAGTTGAGACTAATGAGGCGAGGATATGAATATGCTGACATTCGCCTTCCGAGTCGTTATGAATGCATGCAGTCCATTTATGTGATAAATCAAAACCAAGTGCCTCCAAATATTCAGTGGCAACCTGTAGCCATTGTAAGCTATTTAGCTGAGCTCCTTTTTCTATGCTAATTATGTAGTGTTTGAACTTCTTTTCTGCTGTTTTGTTGTTTAGCGCAGCATGCTCGAATTCCGCTTCTATTTCACTTACATCTACAATTCGTTCCCCATTTTCATCGTGCGAAATAGGGTCGCTAGCAAATATGTTGCCGCCAATGTGGGTGACGCCAGGGAGCCCATCAAATCCATCGAGTGAGTGTTCATGGTCATCACCGCGATACATATAGTTAAGCGTGCCGCCCGAGGACGGGCGAGCGTCTGTAGGATTATGAATCATGCTGCTTTTCCCTGTACGTTAGTGACAGGCAGTTTTTGCGGTGCTGTGATTGACCTGGTAATTGCTAGCAGTATTTTACGCGTCATCTCAACATTATTAGTTAAGTTGACTAGCTCAAAATCGGTGTTGTAAGTGTTCATCGCATGCATAGCTTGGTTAAGGTTTATGCCAACCGACGCAAGTTCTTTCATCATGTCTAACGTTATTTCAGAAGGCTTAATAACTTCATATCGACCTTGTTCAAGCATTGTGATCAAGAAGTCACGCAGGAATGCAGCTACATTTGTTCTTTTTGCAGTTGCGTAACCTGCTGATTTGGATTGCTCAGATAAAAAATCATAAAGCTCAGGCGTACAGCTAAATTTGATTTCTTTGTCTTGTGTCACCTCTTTTTTTGGTGCTCCGCCTTTATTATATGTAGTCATGATGAACTCCTTTTTTGTTATTATTATTTTCATCTTTATTATAGATTATTTTACAGCGCAAGGCCTCCGGCCAGAGCACCATTTACCACGTAGTGCCGTTGTACTCCTAATGATAGGTCACGCAGTGTGCCTGTTATTAGTGAGTTAAAACATTGCTGGCTTATATTTACCTAAAAAAATAGAAATTTAAATATTTTAGTTTTACTGCACTAACAATTATATTTTTGTTAGCTCTTATGCTTATTTTCCTTTTTATTATGTCCTTGTACAAGCACTTTCTCCTGTATGTTAGAAACTTAATTTTTGTCAATTTGGTGGTTGGGTGTATTGGCTGGATGTTAATTGAGCTTTTAAGTGCGTTATATCTATATTTCGTTGTCACCAGTGACACTGTTAGTGTCTTAATTGACAATAACTGTGTCATTCAGCAATTTCACAGGATATTTTTGATTTGGGCAGCAGCTGCGCTGCTAACAATATCCAGGTTGCTATCTTGTTGTCGCACTCATCCACTGCGACATCTTTTAATTTCGCAGTCACATGGTGTGAATCAATGTGACGACCTTTACCTTCGCAGTCACGTGTTGTGAATCAATGCGACAACTTTTACCTTTGCAGTCACCTAGTGTTAATCCAACGTGAGGGGTGGAAGCGGTGTGGAACTGGCCACCTTCGCCGCAGGCGGCACAAAACAATTTTGAATACACTATAAATAAAAGGGCTATCCACTTAGCTCGACCAACCACTACATGTTGTGTTTACTAGATTTAAGCTCGTCGATCTCTTGTGGTAAAGCGGACGTTTGGCAATACCAAATTACTGATAATTTAATTCGATAGTTGGCACCAATATCAATCCAGTATTATTCTTGTTCAAGAGCAAAAAAGCCACCATTGCGGACAGTCGGCAATTTTAGTAGATAGCCTCTTTGTGCCAAAGCAATGGGATGGACTCCCCCTCACCTTTCGGCATCGATGTGCCAAACTGAGATTGATGATTTCCATTAACGATGAAAAAGAGGAGCCCACTATGGAGATTAGTCGAGTTGGTGTTGATTTAGCAAAACGAGTATTTCAATTACACGGCCTAGACCGAAAAGGCAAAACGGTTTGGAAGCGTCAATTGTCCAGAGACAAATGGATAAAGGTGTTGTCAGAGACCGTGAAACCCGGTGCTGAAATTGGTATTGAAGCGTGTTCCGGTGCCCACCATTGGGCGAGATTGCTAGGTGATAAAGGATATCTTGTTAAAATTATCCCACCTCAGTTCGTCAAGCCGTTTGTGAAGAGTAATAAAAATGACGCCAATGATGCCCAAGCCATATGCGAGGCGATGATAAGGCCAAACATGTATCCGGTGAAAGTCAAAACAGTTGAACAACAAGATATTCAGGCCATACACCGGGTTCGGGAGGAGATTAAAAGTCACCGAATAGCAAAAGCTAATCAGATCCGGGGACTAGTCGCAGAGTATGGGTTGGTTGCTCCTCAAAAACTGCCTTCATTGCGGTGTGCTATTCCTATTTGGCTTGAAGATGCGACCAACGGGCTGACTAGCTGTTTCAGACAACTCCTACAAGGATTATGGGAGGACTTGTTGGCCTTAGATAAAAGAATGAAGGCGCTGGACAAACAAATCAGCCAGTTAGCAAGCGAGCCAGAGGCCAAACGCCTTCAACAATTAGATGGTATTGGCCCTTTGATCGCCACAGCAATACTGGCGACAGTGGGTGATGCTAAACAATATCGTAAAGGCCGAGATATGGCCGCAGCTATTGGGTTAACGCCAAGGCAGCACAGCTCAGGAGGAAAAGATAAGATGCTCGGGATAAGTAAACGCGGCGATTCATATCTACGATATTTACTTATCCATGGAGCGCGCTCTGTTGTCGTCAGAGCCAAGGGTAAAGATGACCGACTGAGTCGATGGATAAACAGTTTGATGGTGAGACGAAATATCAATGTTGTAACGGTAGCTGTTGCTAATAAGCTCGCAAGGATGGCGTGGGTAATGTTGAGTAAAGAAGTCGATTACGACCCTGGCTATTGCTCAATGAAAAGTTAGAAATAAAACAAGTTCAATGTACGATTGCGAAGCAAGCTAAATGATGGCTAACAGGTCGAACCGGCGCAGATAAAACCCGACAATGTCCGAGTGTGTCAAAAGCACGTAAAAGCGATAGGGAATCTGCGCGCGAACAACCCATTATGGCCCGGCATACTCGTATGCCACCTTGAGAGGCCGGATATACGTATGCAGTCGAGCCAACTGCCATTAACTAGATTGCTTGCAAACGAGGGGGAGTCCATATACGGTCATTCAGTTTTACTTCAAATGAGCTGATTGTCACTCTAGTTTGCAGCCCAAAGACCCGTTTTTTGTCCGTTTGAACATTTGGCATGGCATTTTTTGCGGTTATTTTATACTACCTATTGAATTTCACTGTATGAATACCCATGTAAATGATATGTGATTGCACACACAAGTTCACCAATACGACTTAAACAATACAAGGTACAAAATCATGTCTGACAATGACTATAATGTATATCAAGGCACTGATGGCAAATGGCGCGGCGAACTTCAAGATGCTACCAGAGCAAGTGTAGTTGGAACAACTCAAGAAGAGGTATTCCAAGCAACTCGTGAATTAGCACAAAAAGCACAATCGGAAGTCTCAATTCATAGAGGTGATAATGGACAAATTAGGGCAAAGCATAGTTACGGCAATGACCCCAAATCGACAAAAGGCTAGTTCATAGGCAAAAAATTGTTAGTTAAAATGGAGACAAGGACTAAAAGACAACAATTTTTTATCCTTGTTTAATTTCTTGTTATGTTTCAATCGCTAACCAATCTGAAATGTGTTGCATTACTTCAATAATTTGAACATCATCTACAGAACCATGTCCATCTTTCTCAACCACTTCATCATGGCAGCGAAAGTAGCACACCAGCACGTTATGTCAGCATAATAAAACCTGAGGTAGGACTTATCAGTGTGGGAAATCCTAATTGCTCATATCGCCATCCCCGCAAAGATGTTGTGTCGATGCTATTAACTAAAAGTAACGATGCAGACACGGCTTGCTCATTAGTTAAACCTCTTGAATATGTATTCCAAACCGATAAAGGCAGCGAAAAATGCAGTAATGAAACCGTCGGCAGAGAAACATACAATAGTTGCATTATTTCAGGTGACATCGTAGTTAGTACGGATGGCAATAGCGAATACAGTATTAAAACTTCTGGAATGCTATGGGTTAACGGTCGAAAGCAAAAAAAAGTTAAAAGTCAGATTTTTGTCATGAAAATGGATGGAAAAAAGGATAGTTAATTAGAAGTGAAGCCATTATTTGAGTAGGGCTATTCAGTAGAGGATGCCGTCCTGCTTTATGTTTTTAGGGGGGCTTTTTGGAGACCTAATGAAATTTGGGGGGAGTAAGGTTAACTCTATGGACAATTTGTCGGGTAATGAATATGACAAGATATATTCACGGGCTAGCTGAGTGTCTATAAATTCGGGGGAAGATCAGTATCAATTACTTGGTTATCTCATTTATAAAGTGCCATTTTAAAAATAGAGTGGAATTCTGCTTGGAGCTTGTTATGAAAAAAATTGGATTTTCTATTTTAGTATTTCTTTTTTACAGTTGTGCAGTAATTGCTAGTTAACGGAATAAATTATTTATTGCCAACTTGAAGAAAAATTCGCACTTTTCGATGTTGGTTCATTTGTTGGTTTTTTCATTTTTACTGTCATAGGAAATGGAAAATCAACACCTAGTAATAATGCCTCGCCTTGACCTAATACGGGAAGAAATGAAGCTGAGCGTTGATCTATTGCACCAACGGCTTTTTTTACTACCTCTTGATCATGTTGATTTGTTAATCTATGAACGATAAGTGTACCAATTTGACTCAGCACATCTTCAGGTATATCGCGTGGCCTTTGAGTGGCGATAACAGTATTCAAACCGTACTTTCGACCTTCTTTAGCTATATTACCAAAAGCATCAAGCTCAAACCTATTAGTTTCTTCACCAACTTTTTTGTTGAGAAATTGATGCGCCTCATCAATAAAAACTAACAGTGGCTGCTCATGATTGATTTGACCTTTTCTTGCTAACGACAATAACTTTCTACCAATTGCATTTACTAATATCTCACGCGAGTTTGCTTCAAAGGTTACTTCGGATAAATCAAGTCTGACAACTCGCCCTAGTTCTTCAGTACCGCAGAACCGTTCAAGAATGTCAGGAATCATTTGATATTTGTAATCAGGATCTATCATCCACTTGAGGTATGGGTTATTCGAATATGCCCTAATTCTCGAAGCCAAATTTAAGCAATAACCAACGTCATTAGGAGAAACATCTCCCCATCTTTCGGGAATCTTTCCAAAGTTCGCTGATGGATAAATACATTCATTTTCTATTTGAGTCGCTAGGTTAGAGAATCTCCATGACCTCAAGTGCTCATCTGAAGCAATACTTGTTACTGCTAATTCAAAGGGAATTTTAAGACACCCAGTTTTCTGAACTGTACCATTTGGAAGAAAAGTCATGTTATGTGCGGGAACTGATTGATATGTATCGTAGACTTTTAAACTTCTAATAGCCTCATCTAACTTTGGTGATTGACTTTGTGAGGAAGGTCGAAGAAATGCTCTAATATCACTATCTGTAAACTTCCAATGAGGGAAAATAACCCTGTTACTATCATTTGATAATGGGTGCTCTCCCACATAGTAACTTTCACAAGGAAGGTTTTGATATTCGCCCGTTGGGTCTATTATTAAGGCTTTACCTCCAGCAAGCTGAACTTCTTCTATAATCTTTGCCATCGAAAAGCTTTTACCACCACCTGTAGCACCAAGTATTGCGCAATGTCGAGAAAAAAGTTTTTCTGGTGTAACATGAATAGTAACGGAATCGTCATGCGGTAAACTCGCCAAAGGAAGGTGAATTTGATTTTCCAAATCATCTTGCTTACCCTCAGCAAGTAATGACACCAAACATGGATGAGCTGAGTATATTTGACTACCTAATCGTGGATGTTGCTTTATACCTTTATAATTCCGGCCGTTAGAGGGGTTCAGGCTCACTAATATTTGAACTAAACCAATAGGATGATTCTCTGTTGGCTTATCTGCCAAACCATCAACACTGAGACGCTCCCCACCTTCAATCCATACTTTTACTAGACGTCCAAGTATTGCAGTCTCGCCTACATCTATAAATACGAACTCATTAACTTCACCTGCGGCAATTCTGTTACCGAATGACCAACTAGCCTCGCCTGACCCCGCTTTAGATAAGTTAACAATTACTTCAGTAGCTGACACATTAATGACACTACCAATTCTTCTAGTCGAGTCGTAAGGTGAGAACCATTCTTGTAAATCCATTTCTTTCTGCTCCCTACTTAACATTTTCAGCTAATTTTTCAAACAGTTTGAATAAGTCATCTTCAGGACTTTTCGATCTTCGTTCAGGCAATAAACTTGAAAATTGCTCAAAAGTTGAATCCAAAATAGCTATTCTCCCATCTCCGTGATTTATGGCTGATCGTAACAAATCCCTAATATCACTGTTAAAAGAGCCACTTTCATTAAAAGGATCTTTAGTAGCCACCATTAGCATAAATTCAGGGTTCGTTCTTAAAGCCATAGTTAAGGCGTTATTAATATGTTTATCATTAAAGCCAAAACCTAAACAAAGTACACCTGTTCTAGGCTTTTTAACTGCTTCTAAAAATGATGACATCATGTCTAAATATGGTGAATCGTAGGAGGTTTGATATTTACTGCTGCTAGGGTAGATAAAAACAGGCTCCCCCTTTTCGCTGTCGGCAGAAGTTTTTCTAATTCTCCCGTTTATTTTTCGCCAGTCCACAGAGCCATGCATTTTATATAGCTGAAAAACATTCGGGAGATACGCACCTTCATTATTTAATGATTGTCCTCTATTTACTATGTCGTAATTAAACCACATTGGATTAAAATATGAAGGATTTGAATATTCAAAACCATCTATTACAACAAATCCAGTGTTTGACGCTGCATGCTCAAAGGCTAAGTCATAATTTGTAGTAAAAAGCTTTAACCTTTGTTGCTGTGCACTTCGTCTGCCAACAGCACGAATAAATTTATCATGACTTACCCAATCAGCGTTATCTTGAATCAGATCAGTGAAATTAGTTTTGTCTAGTATTACTTTCTTAGCTTTCTCTAAAAATCTTGTTACTTGATCTATTCTTGTAGAAGATAAAGCACCAACAGCTAAGGCTGAGTCACATAGAGAGAGTAGAAGCTCAATATCGGGCTTAGCACTACCATCCATTGCTTTAAGTGGTTGCAGAGCCTCATATTTTGTAGCATTAAGTATTAATTCGAATAATTTTAAATCAGCTGTACGACAATACTCCCATAAGTGCCACATACTAGGCGCTATCGGTGGTACTGGCAGCGGTACTGGAAGTTTATTAAATGTTAGAGATGTACCAGAACCAGCCAAAATAACTAAGTTATCAATATCTAGAATTTTATTAACAAAACGAAAAAAAAACTTTAATTCATCATTTTCATCTTCATTATTTAAGTCAATTTCAAGACAATCACGATAGCCTGTAGTATTTTTTTTGGGCACATCTGAAGAGAGAAATTTGATTGTATTATCAGCTACCATTTACCTGATTCCTTTCGATTATGAAATATCACATAACTCAAGATTCTAAATATCGATGTTAGTACCAGTTTGCTTGAAGTATAAATAGTAAGCAAGGCAACAGATGTAAAACTATAAATTTCCCTAGACTCTGAATGACGGCTTTGGTGGCATTTCTGGCGTTCAAAGCCAGAAATTTCGAGTTATCGATACGACCGCTGGCACCAACAAGCCATAGGCTGATCGGCAAGTTCGAGCGAACTATCGACATAATCCCACCAAATTATATTTTTTTAGCTTTGGTTCTAACTACTTTTATTTCAAAAAAATGCAGCTTCTGCTAGGTAAGATCGAACGGGCTTCTCGTTGACAGTTTATTAACCAAGCGTAATATTCGTTCAAAAAATAAGCGAACGAACACGTTTTTCAACTTTTTTTAATTATTTCACTATCACTTTTTAAAAAAAGGTCCTCTGTTATAATTGTAAACAAATAAAATAGTTAAGTTGGATCTCATTTTGCAATGAGAGATGCTTAACTATTACATTTTTCATTCTTATCTACTTTAGCCAGTCCATTTATTAAACTGGATGTTTTTCAGTCACCCCGTGACTGGCCAAACAAAAAATGGTGATTGTTAAGGGAGCTTGAAGCATTACATTAACTAATTCATTTGAGATCAATTAATAAAAATCACGAAATTTTAAAATTTTAGCTCGATGTGGGAGTGGCCCGTCAGATTGAGAAAGAGATTGGTTTGATAGGTGAGCAAATTGCGCTGGTCCAGTTAAAATATGACAAAGCTCTTTAGTTGGCTGAAGTTAATATCGTTCGATATGGGCCTTCAGTGCGTGTTGGTGCTCGTCCCGCTGCTGAAGTTGACCGTTGGGTTGGTTCGTAAGATTTAGCTGGCAAAAAAGATTTAGAGCAATCTGAACAATCGGAAGTTGAGACACTTAAGCAATAAGTGCTTGGAATGAAAAAATGATGCAGGAGCAAGCCGAGTTAATTAAATCGTTAACAGCTAAATAATAATTGTAGTTGGCCCTGCTTCGCAGGAATACAGGGCCAGTACTCTTACTCACCACCTATCACTTAGTTTATCAAACTGAACTGGATTATCTTCGCCGTAGGCGGCACAAAACAAAACCTTTGAATGCAAATAGCAATTAAATAAGCTCGTATCAACAGACATAATATAGCAACATACTTTAGTAATTTTTAAATGTATAATTAGCACAATTATTAAATCATTCAGTGCTTAGTCATGTCAGTTAATACGTACAATCCCAACAAAACCACCACTCTTGCAACTCCGCTCAAAGTTCTTGATGAAATGTCAAAGACACAAACAAAGGCACCAGGTACTAATAGAATTCCTAGGATTGGTGTTTGTAGCCTCGGCTGTCCAAAGAATTTGGTGGACTCAGAACGCATTTTGACTCAGTTGCGCACCGAAGGGTACGACGTAGTGCCAACTTACAACGACTCCGACTTAGTCATAGTCAATACTTGTGGCTTTATTGATTCAGCGGTTCAAGAATCATTAGATACCATTGGCGAAGCCTTAGCCGAAAATGGCAAAGTGATAGTCACAGGTTGTTTAGGCATTAAAGAAGACGAAATTCGAGAAGTGCATCCGAATGTATTGGCTATTACCGGCCCTCATGCCTATGAGGAAGTAGTCAATCAAGTGCACGAACATTTGCCTCAACCTGAACACAATCCTTATTTAAACTTGGTGCCAGATATTGGCGTTAAGCTGACTCCGCGACATTATGCTTATTTAAAAATCTCTGAAGGCTGTAACCACAGATGTACCTTTTGCATTATCCCTTCAATGCGCGGCGATTTAGTAAGCCGACCGATTGGTAGCATTTTAGACGAAGCAAAACGTTTAAAAAATGCTGGGGTAAAAGAGTTATTGGTGATTTCTCAAGATACTAGTGCTTATGGTGTAGATGTTAAAAACAAAACCGATTTTTGGGATGGCATGCCGGTTAAAACCGATATGAAAACCTTGTGTGAAAAGCTCGGTGAAATGGGTATTTGGGTTAGATTACATTATGTATACCCTTACCCTTCGGTAGACAAAATTATGCCATTGATGGCTGAAGGTAAAATTTTGCCTTATTTGGACATACCTTTCCAACATGCCAGCCCGCGTATTCTTAAACTAATGAAACGCCCCGCTGCTGCTGAGCGCACAATGGCGCGTATCAATGCTTGGCGTGAGGTCTGCCCGAATATTGTTATTCGCTCAACCTTTATTGTGGGCTTTCCCGGTGAAACCGAAGAAGACTTTCAGATGTTGTTGGACTTTTTAGATGAAGCCCAACTCGACCGAGTAGGTTGTTTTAAATATTCAGATGTGGACGGCGCAAAAGCGAATGATTTGCCCGATCCTGTCAGCGAAGACGTCAAACAACAACGTTACGACCGTTTTATGCAAAAACAATCACTCATCAGTACAGCTAAGCTAAAAGAAAAAATTGGCTTAGAATATCAAGTTATTATTGATGAAGTTACGCCAGAAGGGGCTGTGGGTAGATGTTATGCCGATGCCCCTGAAATTGATGGCAATGTGCATTTAACAGACGAATTTGATGTAGAGCCCGGCGATATTATCTGGGCGCAAATTATTCATAGTAATGAATATGATTTGTGGGCGGTAAAAGTGGCTGATGATGAAGATGAAACAATCGAAACAGCTGAATAACTATAAAAGGACTCAACTTTGTCAACATCGGTAAACGATCTCGCCCAAGTCATCCAAATTGTGGTGGCGCCTATTTTTATGTTGACCGGTATAGCAGGCTTTTTAAACGTGATGTCAGGGCGTTTGGGACGGATTGTCGATAGAGCACGTATTATGGAGCGCCGGGTTTTTACTGTTAAAAATCCGGAGTTTTTAGAACACTCAGAAAACGAATTAAAAAACTTATGGCGCAGAGTCAAACTGATTAACCGTTCAATTGGTTTATGTACCGCATCGGCTTTGTTTGTATGTGCCGTAGTGGTATTTTTGTTTTTAGGTGATCTATTGATGTTTGATTTAAGTCATTTAATCGTCACACTCTTTGTTATTGCATTGTTTTTACTGATTTTTGCCTTACTGACTTTTTTAAAAGAAGTACAGCTAGCCACAAGAACCTTGCAAATGGGTAAAGAAAAATTATTTGACGATTGAACTTATAACCACTGCATTTCACGCAATACAAACAAACCTAACGTAGAACTCACGATCGACATGAGGGTGCTGCCAGCAATAATGGCTGCAGTAAGGTGATAATCGCCACCAATGCTTCTGACCATAGGATAGGCTGCAGCCGCAGTGGGTGCAGCGGTCATCATAAAGAGCACACCAAGTTCTTCGCCCCTAAGCCCAAAATAAAAACCCAATGCGGTGGCGATAAGAGGGATAAACACAATTTTACTACTTATCGCCCAGTACAATATGTTTGAAGAACGAAATTCATGCCAACGAATAGTCGCACCTACGCATAACAACGCTAAAGGTAGGGTCATTTTGGCTAAATAATTGCCTGTATCTAAGATTAAGGTCGGAACTTGAATAGGCAATAAGGCCACCACTATCGCCAGCGATATGGCGATGGCCAAAGGATTAGTTAACACACTACGGGCGACTTTTTTACCACTGGGCGTTTTTTCTTGGTGGTAATACAAGGTTAAAATCGAAAAAATATTTAACGGCACCACCAGCACCGCTAAATACATTGAAGCAATCGCCAAAGCAGATTCACCAAAGGCATTGACAGATAAAGCTAAACCTATAATCGCCATATTGCCTCTGCATGCCCCCTGCACAAACGCTCCTCGAGCCAGTTTGTTACCTATGCCGTAAGCCATTAAATGAAAAATAACAAAAGCGCCTGTCATTACACAGCCTGCAAAAACAATTAAAAAGGTAGGGAAATGAGCAGTTAGATTAGTGGTAGCAATATTAACAAACAATAAGCAAGGCAAAGTGAGGTTGAATACCAACTCTGAGCCAGTTTTAGCAAATTCATCGGTAATCCAACCGATACGTTTGAGCAAAATACCTAAAGCAATGATCAGGCTAATTGGCAGGGTTACGTCTAGGGCATAAGCTAACGAATCAAACATAGCCTGTCACCCTGTGGTCACCCGATACCGGCAGATTAGTCATCATTTAATTGTTTATTTTCGCTACCCTCGATACTAAATTGATAATAAATATCAATGGCATTGCTGACCCCGCTAACGGCCTCAATATATAATTTGGGAAATAACTCGTAGCGAATAGCGACCTCAGAAATAGAATCAAAGACCCCAACGCCATAACGTAACTGAACACCGGGCGCTATGTTACCGCTTAAGGACAGTTGGGTTTCGTCACCTTGGCCTGACGTGTCTAAATTCACGTCTTCAAAACCTAATTTATTGCCTACTTTGCTAACCAAGTTTTCGCTTTTTCCTAACCCCAAAGACAACAAGGCATTAGTTAGCATAGTATTCTGACTGTCACCGCTAGATTCGCCCATACCTCGACCGGTTAACATATATGACAATGCTTGCTGTTGCTCCATGGTGGGTTCAGAAAATACGCTTATTTTTGGATTTTGTGCAACACCTTCGACCCTTAGGCCAGCCACTACACCGTCAGCGGTTAACTCAGGATCGCGCACCGCTTCGATATTCAAAAATGGCCTATCTAAAGAGCTAGTAAATAGAATGTCTCCTTCACGAATAACCAGATTTTGCCCATATGCCTGATAGCGACCATTAACCAACCGCACCTCGCCACTACCAAATATTTCAGATTTATTGTTTTGTAATCGCAACTCACCTTGTAAGTCGGTGGTTAAGCCAAAGGCATCTAATTTCACTTCGTTGCTACGCTGCGGGTCGACTTTAATCAGTACATTGAGTGTTAGTCCTTGCTGGGATGCACTTCGTTCAGCTTCCTTCTCCACCAAAATCACATCTTTCGATGGCGACACAGTCCCCTTTGCTAATTCACGCACTTTCACTCGTGCATAAGGAATTGTAACGTCGCCCTTTATTTCAACATTATTAGGTTCAAACAGTATATTAATATTTGGACTGATCTTGGCTTTAATCATACTTTGATAATCTAATTCCAAAGCTTCACCCGAAACACTTAAATGACCTTTAAGCGCTGGCATCCAAGCAACATCACCTTGCATTTTACCTTGACCTTTGCCTAACTTATAGGTGCCTTCAAAATCAGCGCTTTGTCCTTTTAACCTAATACTCTGTTCAATAGCACTGAGTGCAACAGGCAGGGATTCATCTTTTAAGGCACCATTTGTTAGCTTCAATTCACCGTTAAATAAAGGGTTACCCAAAGTGCCATCAATTTGGGTTTGACCATTAATGCCGCCCTGCAATACCTCTATTTGTGGAACTAAGGCTTTAAAAGCCGCTAGATCAAGGTCTTTAATAAGCAACTCACCTTGAATAGGTCTGGTTAGCGGATCGGCATAGACACCAGACTGCCCTTCCACATTTGCACTCAAAGTACCAATTTTAGTACCGGATAAATTGATATTCGCTAGAATATTTTTCGGACTTACCTGTGCTTCAACAACGGTTTCGTCAAAGGTCAGTTTAAGGTTGTTTTGGTCGGTAAAGACCCATTCTCCAGAACTTAAACTGGCTTTTAACTTTGCGTTAGGTAATTGTTCAATATCCCAGTTTCCTGACATTTCCAAATTTAAACGACTCTCAGTTTGAATTTTAGGCATTTCTGGCACTAAGCGGCGTATTACAGAAAGTAAATCAAATTCTTTAAGTGACACATCCCAAACTGCAGTATTTTGCTTAAACTCAGCCTGCTTAATACACAGCTCGTTGTTGGTATGACGCCAGCAATGGGGAGCAATAGAATACGCTTGCTTTTCCCAGTCCGCCTCAATCTTAAAAGGGTTCAATAAGGTTAAATTGGCGTAAGTCGATTTAACCTCACCCGACAACCAATTACCCTGCCAAGAGGTTGGCTTAAGCTGCCCTTGAAGACTCAAATTAACACTGGTACCCGGCCCACTGGTGGTCAGCTCTAATTGATGATCATTGGCATCACCCATTAATACTATCTGGGCGCTATCAACTTGGTTATTAATGCCTTGGATCCCCGTCAGTGCTAAATTCAAATCAACCGGTTTTTGCTGGTTCCACTTGATATTGCCGTTACCCTCAGCGCGTTGCACAAACACGTCAGCAACGAGTAAATCAGCACCCGACAACTCATAACTGATTTCTGGTTCCTCAGTGCTGCCGCTAAAGTTACCCACCAAATTGAGACTACCGCCAAGTTGTGGAAGGCTATTCGATAGGTCTGCGGCATCAAGGATAAATTGAATATCAAGTTGTTGTTGTTGAGATATCTCACCGTTTAACGAAAGCGTATTGTCCGCATTTTTTAAGGATAAAGCCTGCAACTTTAGTCCGTCTTTTTGATGAAAATCGATATTACCTGACATACTTAACGGATATTCTTGCCATTGTCCGTTGATGTCTAACTTACTTAATTTGGCTTTCCAAATATCTTGACTGTTATTGGCTTGCGTCGCCACTTCACCATTGATATCAGCCACTAATTCTGGCCAGAAAACACCAGGATTAAGATGGCTAATACTAGAGCTGCCTTGCCAATCAATAAATTCTGAAAAGGTTAATTTACCCTGACTCAAGACTTTTCCACCTAAGGTTTCGAGTAACAATTCATTTAGCTCAAATTTTTTATTGTCTGGAGATGACGCGGCGATAGCACTGAGGTTAATTTTAACTTCTGGTACATTTTTTCCTGATAACTGGGTTTGAATAGCCATTTTTAGTGCGTTTAAATCGCCGTTAATATCAATCACACCGGTTGCAGATTTAACTTCTGGTTCTGCTAAAGGCCATGCCAAATGACTCCAATCGACCCTCAGTTTTACAGGCAATGTCGCTTTAGAGGGTTGTGCACTCAACTCTAGAGCAAGCTTTAGAGGCTTGACTTTAGATACACCGGATTGTGCGTTAGCAGGTAAAGCCGTTTCACTTAACTCGGCTTGAGTCGACAAAGAGTCAATATTTCCTGAAGACCTTAAGGTTAACTTTAAAGGAGGCTGCTCAGCCAATTTAGCATCGGCATCGATAGAAAATACGTGTTCAAACTGACCATTTAGCTGCACATCACCTTTGGCTAATACTTGCCCTTGCTGATGCTCTATCAGCAATTCATGCAATTGCACTTTTTTGGCACTACCTTTGGCTTTAAGGCTAACGGTTTTCAGTGAAAACGGTTGTTGTCCAGCCAGTTGCACACTAGTGTCAGACAGTTTAAAGGCCAAAATATCAAAATGAATGGGTAATACTATGGGTTGTGGTGTGATTGGCTGGTACTGCCATTTAGTCCAATCAAAGGGTTCAGCCTGTTGGTTTATTGGTACTTTTTGTGAGGCATAAGTGGTGATATTAAGTCCATGCAACTGCATCTTTTCTATGCGCAGGCGCTGATAAAAATCCAATTTTCCACTTAAGGTCTGCCAAGTAACGTCTGCCGTGTCTTGCAGTTGCAGCGAAAAATTATTTAAATTGATATTTTGCAGAGAAATAGGCACAGGTAATGTTAACGGTGATGTACCGGTCTCATCACTCGGTGATGGCTCTTGGGATTGTAACTGCACGACTATTTTGTCAGTACTAACAGAATCAACACACAGGGCTAAGCGCCATACACAAGATAACTGCAATGATAAGCGCAAATTATCAATATCGACTTGGCTCGCAGGTTGCTGCCATTTAACTGAAGACAAATGCAACTGGGATCCCAGACCGCCACTGTGATAATCGATAGTCAGCCCATCGACTAAATTATTTGCGGCACCTACAACGGATTTTGTCCCCCATGGGGTCAGTAAAAAACCTATCAAAAGACATACAACAATTATTAGTCCCAGACACAACTTAATAATGACTGTGGCAAATTTGCCGGTTAAATGAGTCTTACCCTGCTGTTTTCCAGTGGGTGTGGGTTTTGGTGATCCTGATACAGAGGTCATAATGCGGGCCCCATGGAAATATGGAAATAACGTGATTCACCAAAATCACTCTTACCTTTGGCTAAATACAAGCGAACCGGTCCAATGGGAGAAATCCATATGGCCCCAAACCCCACTCCAATAGCGGGATCTTTAAATAACTCATCGGTGGCATTACCTGCATCCACAAAAACAGCGGCTCGCCAACTTTCGGCAACAGGATAAGAATATTCAATACTGGCTACTGACAGATATTGCCCCCCCCTTAGCACCGGACTGCCTTTATCGTCGAGTTTGGGATCTCCTTCGGCATTCAGCTCTACCGGTGACAAGGTGTTATAATCAAAACCACGTACGCTTTGGTCACCCCCAGTAAAAAATCGCAGACTTGATGGCACTTGGTCAAAATCATTAGTGACAATACCGCCAAGCTCAGCGCGTAATAAAAAGCGGTGTTGGTCGAAACTTCTAATCCACTTAGATGCACCAGTCACCCGAAACATGTTGATATCTGACAACAGTGAATCTGAAGCAAATTCGGTGGTGATAGTTTGTTTATCTCCCCAAGTGATGTCTAAACCGCCCTCACTACGCAACCGACTTAAGGTTAAACCTGGGGTCAGCAAACGCGTGGTTTGTTCTGGCTCTAATCCTTGGGTAAAGGTTTCTTGCTCGAGTCGCAGAAAAGCCGAACGCTGCCAATCTGAATCCTCAACGGTCCAATGCCGGGTGGCTGATAAAGACCACTTACGACTGCTTGTGTCATTATCATTTTGCGCTTGAAATCCAGCCTGATAGCTTAGATAGTTTTGAATAGCGTCTTCCAAAGGCACTTTATAATCAACAGACACGTATTGTTCGGGAGATGAAACAAACACTTCAGCCCCAACAGAATGGCCACTTTCATTGACCCAAGGACGTTTCCACTTGCCGGTAAAACGTGGCCCAACATCAGAGGATATGCCCACCCCGACATCAAAATTGTCTCTAGGTTTGTGAGTAATAATAACTTCGATTGGCACAGCGTTATCCACCGCCTGTGCCACTAGAGGCCTGACAACAACATGTCGAAAATATTGGGTTTGTTTAAGCCTTTGATTAAGTAATCCCAGTTGACTCGCTTGATAATAATCGCCGGTTTTAAAAGGCTTTAAACTCTCAACCAATTTTTGCGACCGAGTATCGTTACCAAAACGCAAATCTGCAAACTTGTACCGCACACCACTATTAATATGCAGCGTTATATCGGCGGCATTTAAAGTCTCAAACACTTTGATGTTACTTTTCTCAAATACAAAATCAAAGTAACCTTTTGATAAGGCTAGACTTTGTAGTTCGCTTTTGGCATTTTCATAGACTGAATGTTCTAGTGGTTTACCCTGTTTAAGTTTAAAGCTATTAAGTAGCCCTTGGATGTCTTTGTCCTGTTCACCTTGGCCTTTAATTTCAATAGACAATTGCCTAACAACGGTTAGGGGTCCCAAGTCAATCTGTAGGCTCCAACTTTTATCTTTTGGTATTAAATTATCCGCTCCTACAACAGGAGGCGTAACCACTGTGGTTGTATGGTAATAACCAAATACTTGGGTGGCGACTTCCACTTTGGATTGTAAACTATCGCGATATTGACCAAATTGGTAACTGGCGGTGGGCATATCTAGGGAGTCGATATGAGCTCTGATATTTTCTAAGACGCGATCTTTTTCGACGCCCTTGATGACCACATCTGTTCCATGTGCATCAAAAAAAGTAAATAACAAAAGGGAGTATAAAAAACACGTTTTTAATAAAGGATTATAAAGAAACAAAACTTCTCGCTTTTTAACATAGGGCGCATAAGAAAATAGTACGCTTTTGAAAGATCACTGCCCTGACACTATAAAATAATTCGGTGAGTATTCTACAATAGGCGAGCGCCAGTGTATTGCAGAATATTTTCACTTGGTCAGCCAGCCATGTTGCATTACCCTAGTACGATGGTTTTAAATCAAATTAAGTTCCCATGTCTGACACAATTACCCCTAAAACAATAACCAATCACTTAATAGATAAACCCGTTTGTATTGTCACCGGTGGAAGCTTTGGCATAGGTGCCGCTGTGTGCGAAAAATTTAGCGCTGAAGATCACACTGTAATAAACCTAGATATCCTGCCTAATCCAGCTCAATCAAAAGCCATAAACTGGCTTAAATGTGATGTATCGGTATCTTCTGAGGTTAGTCAATGTATTCAAGATATAATTAAACAATATGGCAGAGTTGACTGCCTAGTTTCAAATGCCGGCATACATTTTTCGGGAACGATAGAAGATACCAGTGAAAAAGATTTTGAACGAGTATTTGGGCTCAATGTAAAAGGCGCCATTGCTGCCACTAAAGCAGTCTTGCCACAAATGAAAGCACAAAAACACGGGGTGATTTTGTATATGGCGTCTGAGCAAGCCCTTATTGCTAAACATAACTCCTTTGCTTACAACATGAGTAAAGCCGCCTTAGCCTCGATGGCCAAAACCACCGCCTTGGATTATGCAAAATTCCAAATACGAGCGAATGCAATATGTCCTGGCACCATAGAAACACCGCTCTACCACAAGGCTATTAATAATTATGTTGCGCAATCGGGTACCGATATTGACCAAGTGCATGCTGAAGAGGCGGCTCTTCAACCTATTGGACGCCTCGGCCAACCTAGAGAAGTGGCTGCGCTAACTTATTTTTTAGCCTCTGACGATGCCCAGTTTATAACGGGTAGTTTGCAAGTGATTGACGGGGGTTACACTACCCAGTAGTGAATTTTACGATATGACTGACTTACACAACAAAATTATCGATCCACATCTGCATTTTTTTAATCTGCAAAAAGGCGATTATGAATGGATAAAACCTCAAAACCCACCTTTTTGGCCAGATAAGCATCTGATAAATAAAAATTTTGTCGAAGCTGATGTGGCGTTATCACCACCGAATCAGCTAGTCGGATTTGTACATATCGAAGCAGGATTCGATAATCAACAACCTTGGCGAGAAATAGACTGGTTAGAGCAACATTGCACCCTGCCTTTTAAAAGTGTGGCCTTTGCAGATATCACCGCCTCTACATTCCCCGAACATATTCAATTGCTGGAACAACGTCAATCGGTGACGGGTATTCGGCACCTGCTGGATGATCAGGCTGAAAACATCCTCAGTTGTGCATTGATAGATCCGCACTTTACTTTGTTAGCAGAAATGAAGTTTAGTTTTGATGCACAGTTGTCACTAGTGAATAGCCGAGCTGTTGATTTATTAGTAACCTTGGCAAATAAACATAAAAAAGTGCGGATCATTATTAATCATGCTGGTTGGGCACCAGTAGAAAACCATAAAAGCGAAAGAAAAGAGTGGAAAGTGAATTTAGCAAAAGTGGCTAATTGTGAAAACATAGCCATAAAGTTATCAGGCTGGGAAATGTCGAGTCGCACATGGCAACCTCAACATGCCGCTAATGTGGTCCAAGATTGCCTTGCATTATTAGGTGAGACAAGAGTGATGTTAGCCAGCAACTTTCCTTTGTGTTTATTCTCAATGTCATACACAGACTTATGGAATACCTACGCAGAATTGCCTGATATCAATGTACAATGTTTTGAGAGTATTACCTACAGTAATGCTAAAACTTGGTATTGTTTACCTTGAACAAAAAACTACAATTTCTCTAATCGTTCATTGATACATTCGTAAGAGCCCATTTCAAACTCTCGACAAATCCATGGACGATTTTCATAAATGGAACACATCAAGGTATCTCGGTCTAAAGCTGAACACCAACCATCGTCTAAGCGCAACATAGTTTCACTGCCATGTTTATCCACATGAATATGCTGGCTAGGCACGCCTGTATCTGAAATGATCATCACTTCTAAACTGCAACAGCATGCCTGACAGTTTGCACATGTCACTTCAGCGACTGGGATATTTTTCACTTTAATCATAATAAACAACGATTAATTAAATTATCGCTAGGATACGCTAGATAATGAAAATTCTCGAGGTTGACGCTACTGATTAAAAATTCAATTTCTTCAATTTAACGCTGTTACTATGAGTGTTCCAATAGAAGTAAAGTGAAAAATACATGTCGAATCAAAAAGCTGGGACGGGCAGTTATGATCAAGTGTTCGCTGAGCAGCAAGAATACATAGCCAAACGTGCATCGGGTTATCGGGAACAAGCGCTTAAAATATACCCTTGGATCTGCGGCCGATGTCGTCGTGAGTTTACCCACAGAAACCTTTCCGAGTTAACGGTTCACCACGTCGATCATAACCATGGTAATAATCCTAGCGATGGCAGTAACTGGGAATTACTGTGTTTATATTGTCATGACGAAGAGCATTCTAAGTTTGAAAGTTTTGTGCGCTATGGCAGTACTGAGGATACCGAAATCAAAACCAGCACTTACAATCCCTTTGCTGATTTAAAAGACCGGATGAAACAAAAAAAGTAAATTACAGGAGGAAAATCCACTATGAATACCGCATTACTTCTCTGGGGTATAGTGTTTAGTTCTATAGGTGTTGGTTACTTTATTTATGGCAAAAAACGCGCAAACTTGATCATTCGTTACACTGGTTTAGTTCTTATCTTATTTCCGTATTTTTTTGATAATGCCTTTTATTTGGTATCAGTCGGTATAATGCTGATGGCTCTACCAAAACTGCTTATGCGCTATATTTGAAAGCGACGCGCCACTCTGATCTACTGTTATATTTCTTTCAATACAAGTTTACAAAAGCTGGTAATATGCGCGGGTTAAATACTTAGTATCGATGCGTGAACGCTCAGAATAAGTGATGGTTTAATCCTTTTTAATTTTTACAGGTAATATAATGTCAGAACAACCAAGCAGAAATAAACGTCTTCAAAAAAAATTGTATATGGGCGACTGGGCTATTTTAGGTTTTGAGTTTAGCTTTAAGTTAACTGAAGCGTCAGATGAACAGTATGAGCACTTTTTTAATAGTCTTGAAGAATTAGTGAGTACCGAAGAGCTTTATATTAGTCTTGATAACAATAACGAGTCATTTGAAGGTTCTGCGACATCCGCAGAACGTTATGGCAACGCCACAGAAGAAAACAGAGCCGCTATTGAAGCACTGCTTAACAGCCATGACATAGTCAGTGAAGTGAAAGTAGGTGCTTTGGTAGACGCATTTTACGAAATGTAACGATTAAAGAGTCAGTTAACCTGAGTTAAGGTTTAGACAATCTTATTAAAGATGTCTACCACTGAGGAAATTGGGCGCCGCCAACTGAGCGCATCAACTACACAGAGGAAAAGATTTAAACAGGAGTTTCTTTCTCTGTGCCCTCCTTTTCCTCTGTGGTTAAATGCTTTTAGGTTTTAGCTCGTATCGAGCGGCGAGCGGCTCAAAAATTATACCGCAGCCCTATATTGGCTGTTATCACAGTTAAATTATCCTGGCCTTTGATATATTCGACTTCTGTACGCAACATAGTGCGAACTCCTATAAAATAATCAAAACCCAAACCAATAACGCCTGCAACACCGCCTTCGTCATAATCACACATTGTGGCGTTACCAAAATCAGCGATTGCTAAAACCTTGCTTTGACCAAGCTGGCACTCCCTGACACCCGCAAAAAGTTGCTGACCATGTATATCTGTTTTGAGTACACCTAAGCGATAAAACAACTCGCCTACCGGGCTAGACGCTTTACCAAGAAAAGCCAAAAATAAAGCGTCTCCTTGTTGTACGTTTTCTTCATTGGTAACATCTGCAACAGAGGGCAGTTCGGATGCGTAAAGTTTGTTGTGGATCAATTGTTGATAACCCGCTTCAACATACCACTGAGGGTCAATCTGATAACCAAATGCTACTTTATAACCCACCCCTTGATTAGAGTTTTGGCTGAACTCAACATCTGAATAACCTACTGAAAAAACAGTATAAAGATTATCTGCAGCTAAGGTTTGTAAGCTAACCATCCAACTTAGTACCACTAAACAAATCTGCTTTTTTGACACGCTACATTTCCACATTACTTACAATGAAGAATACAATACTACATTCTTGCTGTGCTGCAAGAGTGCGGGGCCTATTATCTTGATACGGGTGTATAAATAACCGTCTTCAAACCTAAGCTGAATGAATTGATTGACATATTTGTCGTTAAATCGCAGATGACAAATTGCGATCCTCTTTCACCCTGTTTAGTATATGAGAAGATTCAACAGTCCCTACCAACAGTGAATATCAAACTGGAGTGTAATTTGTTCAACCATTTATTTTCAGGAATGTTAGCGACCAGCTTTTTGCTTAGTGCATGTGCTAGTAGTACTCCACCTATTATGACAGATGAGAAGTTTGACTCACGAGTAACCGAAAAAGGGGTAACTGAATTTGTTTATGGCATATCGTGGCAAAACACCTCTAAAAAGTCTTTACTACGTGATGGCCGCACAGAAATAGATCGTCCTAAAGAGGACCCACGTTTTATACAGGAAACCCCAGACAGAATAGCCATGCAAGCCAACAATCAAACTAAACTTGATTTGGAAGACCAAGCTGCTGAGGCCTTAAAGAAAAGATTATCCAAAGAGCAACTTTGCGCAAAAGGTTATGAGATCAGTAATGTGATCTGGAAGGCCGACAATATCCGTTTGCTAGGATTTTGTTTTTAGTAACATTTGCTGAATAACCTGCACAATAGACCAAATAAAATAAGGACAAATTATGAAAAGTATTAAAACGCGCGCTGCTGTTGCATGGGCAGCTGGTGAACCACTTACAATTGAAGAGGTTGATTTAGCACCACCACAAAAAGGTGAAGTGTTAGTAAGGATTGTCGCAACCGGTGTTTGTCATACCGATGCCTATACCTTATCGGGTGATGATCCCGAAGGTTTATTCCCTGTGATTTTGGGTCATGAAGGTGCAGGCATTGTTGAAGCGGTTGGCGAAGGTGTAACACTCGTTGCGGTAGGCGATCATGTCATTCCTTTATACACGCCAGAATGTGGTGAGTGTAAGTTCTGCCTGTCAGGCAAAACTAATTTATGCCAAGCAATACGTAATACCCAAGGTAAGGGAGTCATGCCTGATGGCACTAGTCGTTTCTCTATTAAGGGTCAACCCATTTATCATTACATGGGCACATCTACATTCGCTGAACATACAGTGGTGCCTGAAATTGCCTTAGCAAAAATCCCCAAAGAAGCGCCTTTAGAAAAGGTCTGTTTGTTAGGTTGTGGTGTCACAACTGGCATGGGCGCCGTCACTAATACGGCAAAAGTAAAAGTGGGTGACACAGTTGCTGTATTTGGTTTAGGCGGAATTGGACTTTCGGTGCTAATAGGCGCAAAAATGGCCAATGCTGGGCGCATTATTGCTATCGATATTAATGAAGATAAGTTCGAAATCGCTAAACAGTTGGGTGCCACAGATGTGATTAACCCTAAAGACTTCGACAAACCCATTCAAGAAGTCATAGTGGATATGACCGAAGGTGGGGTGGACTTCTCCTTTGAGTGTATCGGTAACGTTAACGTAATGCGTTCGGCATTAGAGTGTTGTCATAAAGGCTGGGGCGAATCCATTATTATTGGTGTAGCAGGTGCGGGCCAGGAGATATCCACTCGACCATTCCAATTAGTCACGGGGAGAGTCTGGCGCGGCAGTGCTTTTGGCGGCGTAAAAGGCCGCAGTCAATTACCCGATTATGTACAACGTTATATGGACGGCGAATTTGAACTGGATACTTTTATTACTCATACCATGCCATTAGAAGAGATTAATTCTGCCTTTGATTTGATGCATGAGGGCAAGTCGATTCGCACCGTGGTGCATTTCTGATGGCCGATTCAACTGCTGATACACAGACAACTGGATTAGCAGAACTGAGCGCTAATAAATGTTTTGGCGGTTGGCAAAAACGTTACAGCCACACATCTAGCGTACTCAAATGTGAAATGCAGTTTAGTGTTTTTATTCCACCCTTTAGCGACCCAAACGAAAAGCTACCAGCGCTGTATTGGTTGAGC
>Ga0209309_10001058_pt1:0-25000 | contig 28961 bp, 27 predicted proteins | sample COGITO_mtgs_1204_2_FD_184807 | JGI IMG/M metagenome (GOLD analysis project Ga0209309, IMG submission 184807) | Pelagic marine microbial communities from North Sea - COGITO_mtgs_120412 (SPAdes) (version 2) | ecosystem: Environmental > Aquatic > Marine > Epipelagic ... | reverse complement strand
GTTTTACCAGTTTGACGATGAATTAACTTTATTAAGATTCTACCTTCAGTTTTGGTCATTTTTTTAATTTGCTCTGTAAACTCGCCTTCAATATACTTTTGAATTTGCCTGGTATATTTTCGTTTTTTGCTTTTAGAATCTATCCTATCTAACCTTGCATTTAAAGAATCTAACCTTTCTGATGCTAGTTTTGCATAAGGATATGATTTGAAAACTTTTCTGCGTAACCATAAATAATAACGAATATCGTCTCTAGATTTGAATTTTTGCTTTGGTAGTAGCGTAAATTCATTTAGTTCTATAGTGATACTGTCTCCTGGTTTTACAAAAATGTAGTCGTCTATATTATGAGGCAAAGAATCTAGAACTTCTTTTTTTTGAGAAAAAGAAATCAAAGTAAAGAGACCTATATATATGTAGAGTAGTTTTTTCAAATTTTTGCGGGTTTTCGACATAAAATTTCTGTAAAAAGAAATTTCAATCGAACTGATATTGTTTGTATTTTATGTACTCAAAAAGTTTGCCAAGGTTATTTTAACTTATTTTATCAATAAAATCTTGTTCTGAAATAATTGTAACACCCAAATCTTGCGCTTTTGTTAATTTTGATGGTCCCATATTATCGCCAGCAATAATAAAATTTGTTTTTTTAGAGATGGATGAACTCACTTTACCCCCATTATCTTCTATGGCTTTTTTGAGTTCGTTTCTCGACATTTGATGAAAAACGCCAGAAACTACAATCTTTATACCTTCCAGAATATTTGATTTACTCCAAACAAAACCAGAAGAAACAATCTCTTTCTTAAAATTATTACTAATCTTTTTTCTTTTTAAAATTGAATAATTTCCTGTAATTAACTTATGATAAACTTTACCACAAACAATAGCATCTTCTAGAGCATTATGATAGTTATTTTGTTCTATTTCAAAAAAATTTGCTATTGTTGATAATTTATGATTATCTAAATCAAGATATCTTCTTGACAATTTTAAAGTACATTCAAACTGAATATCTGATTTTGAAATACCATAACACCCAAAACAATTATTTAAAATAGCCCTTTCAGTTCCATAACTATGAGCAATAATTAACTTTCCTTCTATTAAATGCTTAACTTCTTCCCATATTTCAGGGAACTCTCTTTCATTTATTACATCCTTTAAACTTATTCCATGAATTCTTTGGGCAAAAGGATTAAATTTTAAATCTTTAGGCTTTATCAATGAATAATATTCATTAATTACAATTCCATTTTCAAATTCTGCAATACCAATTGAGCAAGGATTATTTCCATTGGACGTTTCAAAATCCAGAGCTACATAGTTTTCTATCATAACAATTCATTAAAAAAATACTTTTCACTAATTATAGTAATACCATTTTTTTCTGCTTTTTCTTTTTTTGCAGGTCCCATTTTTTCTCCAGCAATTAAATAAGAAGTACTTTTAGACAAAGCAGAAACATTTTTCCCTCCATTAGTTTCTATAATTTTCTTTAATTCACTCCTATTAATGTCGAATGTTCCAGATACTACAAAAGACAAACCTTTCAATTTGTCTGAACTATTTTCTGATTCAATTATTTCTAATTGTAATCCTGCATTCTTTAACCTCTCTAATATTTCTGTATTATTTTCAATTTTAAAAAAATCAACAACACTTTGAGCAATTCTCTCTCCAATTTCATCAACATTTACTAATTCTTCAAATGTTGCTACCATTAAATTATCAATAGATTTAAAATGTTTTGCTAATTTTTTAGCAACTGTTTCTCCAACAAAACGAATTCCAAGTGCAAATAATACTTTTTCAAATGGTATTTCCTTTGATTTTTCTATCCCTTTAATTATATTTTTTGCTGATAACTCTCTAATACCAATCGTTTTTCTATTACTAATTTTGGTAATAGTATCTGTAAAACCTTTATAATTAATATCAAATATTTTAGAATTTCTTAATTCGTCAATAAAATTAACTTTTTTTGATCTATCTAGTAGGTTTTCAAAATCATAATTAAATAATACATCTTTATTTTCGTCATAATATTTTAAGAATAAAAACTCGGAGAGAGAAATATAATTATCAATTCTTGGAAATCTGTAATGACTTGATTGCTTATAAAGATTCACTCTATTAGAAAACTTACTTTTAAACTTTTCTAGTGTTTTAATATCTTTTTCGTTATCATTTATATTGTTTAAATTTAGAATGTCTTCAATATCTAAAATTTCAATTGAGATATCTTCTGATAATCTTCTTGAAATATTTCCATAACCTAAAGCAAAAATAGCATTGTCTAGTTTTACTTGTAATTGATTGTTAATAAATAATCCTGCATCATCAGAATCATAAGTTTTCTCTTTATTTACAATTTTATTTTCTGTCAAAAAATACAGGTCAGAATAGTTCTTAATTAATTTGTTTTCTCTCAATAAATCAACAGTCTCCTCTCCTAAACCATCAATATCCATCGCTTTTCTGCTGATGAAATGCTGAATTCTTCCTGTTATTTGTGGAGCGCAACCAAATTCGTTGGGACAATAATGTTTTGCATCACCTTCTGTTCTCACCAATTCTGTATTACATTCAGGGCAATGTGTTGCATAAATAGTTGGTGTAGAGTTTATTGGTCGTTTTGTGATATCAACAGCAATAATTTTAGGAATAATTTCCCCTCCTTTTTCTACAAAAACAGTATCATTTTCACGAATGTCTAACTTTTCAATTTGATCTGCATTGTGCAAAGACGCACGTTTTACAGTGGTTCCTGCCAATTGCACAGGTTCTAAATTTGCGACTGGCGTAATTGCACCTGTTCTACCAACTTGATAGGTAATTTCGTTCAAGATTGTAGAAACTTGTTCTGCTTTAAATTTATAGGCAATTGCCCATCTTGGAGCTTTGGATGTGTATCCTAATTCTTCTTGTTGTTGTAAATTGTTTACTTTTATAACAATTCCATCAGTTTCATAAGGTAAAGTGTGACGTTTTGCGTCCCATTTATTTACAAAATCGAAAACTTCCTCAATTGATTTTGATAAAGCAATTGTTTTTGGAACTTTAAAACCAACCTTTCTTGCATTTTCTAAACTTTCGAAATGTGTTTTATATTTTCTTTCTGATGTTACAATTTGATACAACAAACAATCCAAAGGACGTTTTGCAACTTCAGAAGAATCTTGTAATTTTAAACTTCCACTGGCTGTATTTCTTGGGTTTCTGTATTCTTCTTCGTCATTTGCAACACGTTCTTCATTCATTTTAATAAAACCATCTAAAGGTAAAATGATTTCACCACGCATTTCAAAATCTTTTACAAAGTCTTTCTTTATTGATAAAGGAATTGAGCGAATCGTTTTTATATTATTAGTAACCTCATCTCCTTGAAAACCATCCCCTCTTGTAACTGCTTTTATAAATTGACCATTTTCATATGTTAGATTGATAGACGCTCCATCAAATTTTAATTCGCACGTATATTCAATTTCTGAAGTTCCCAACATTTTTTGAATTCTCTTTTCCCAATCCAACAAATCGTCTTTTGAGTAAGAATTATCTAAAGAATACATTCTATTTTGATGTACAACTGTATTAAAATTCTTGGTGATGCTACCTCCTACTCTTTGTGTTGGTGAATTTACGTCGAAAAAAATAGGATTTTCTTTTTCTAATTTTTCTAATTCTTTGAGTTTTATATCAAAATCGAAATCAGAAATTGTTGCATTATCTAACACATAATAATTGTAATTATGATTGTTTAATTCATCTCGAAGTAAATGTATGCTCTCTTCAACAGTCATATATAATTGTAAAAAAACTTGTTTATAATCTTATTTATATGTAATTTCAAGTAATAATCAAAAATGATTTAAATAAATGAAATACGCTATAAAAATACATAAAATTTCTGCAGTTGACGAACTTGAAAATTCTTGGAATATTGCCGATTACAAGGAACTTTTAGACAGGTTTGAGCTGCCAAATGTGGAAAGCACTGATTTAAAAGAGTTAAGAGAATTGCTTTTTATGGCAATTGCTGATAAAGACCCAAGTGAAGCTGCCAGAATTATTTTGGATTATAAATTATCTGACGAAATGAACGAGCATCAAATAGATTCTGTTTCTTATGAAATGTTGGTTGATAAAATTTCTGAAGAATACCCAAGAATTGCTTTGCATAAAAGATTATTTTGCGTGAATCAGTTATTATACAAAGCTTTTAACGGAAAATTCCCAACTGCAAAAGCTACGATTGTCGATTTTGAAATTACTCCAAAAAGAAATGCTCAAGAAGAGATTACCAAAGAGATTGCATTAAAATGTTTCGCTCAAAATTTAGATAGTCACAATGTAATTATCAGGTTATTTGGCAAACAATTAAATGGTGATGAAGAATTTGATGAAGCCAATGATATTATTTGGGATATTTTAAAAACTGAAACTGGCTACCAATTTATTACTTCTGAATATTTTATGAGTAAAGAGGAATTTATTAATAAAGAATTTGATTGTGAAATTGAGTTTTTTAGTGAGGAGTAAAAGCTCATCTTAATGTTCCTATTTCGACTTCGCTAAATACAGGCTTCAGGAAGAAATACTCTTTTGTTAGTTGGTTTGCTTTTTTTTAAATAATTGTCACTTCGACTTTAGGAGAAGTCTCATCAGAAGAGAATACACAGTTTAGCATCTTTATGAGATTTCTCCCAAAAGGTCGAAATGACAAAACTGTGTGGAAGCAAATTCCTTATTTTAATAAAAATGAACTATTTTATTATTAGTTCTGGACTGCGTTCTAATAGACAATCGTTTAAATTTATAAAACGTTTACTCCCTAACAGTTCCAGAAAAATGATTCACTTTTTGGTTGATAGGATTTCCTGAAGAACGCCTAAAACTTGAAACTTGACCTGCATGCCAAATTGCATCTGCTATTGGACCATTAATCATGTAGAAAAATGGAATGCTAACTTCATTATCTTTTTTTACTGATAAATCTTTTAAATCTTTAGTTGATAGAATCTTGTTTCTTAAAGCTTCAAAATTGAATAAGGTTTGTTTTCTCATTTCCGAAAAAGTCATTAGTTCTTTGTCTTTTGCTTGTTTGAAATCTGTATTTGTTAAACGTAACATGGTTGCAGATAAATCGTAAATATGCTGAATTATTTCTAAGGATGTTCTGCCTTTTCCTGCTAGTTGATACTTCAAATCTTTTTCTCTCAATCCTTCTGATGCCCAAAAATATCTAAAACCTAAACCATCAATCATTCTTGCAACTGTGGTTTGTGCTGTGTAGTTTTCTTCCATAGTTGGAATTTTGTAATATGGAAGTTGTTCTTGTGCTTTCAAATTAAAGATGGTTATTAGAAAAACAATAAAAGTTATTTTTTTCATTGATTTGAATTTTGATAAAAATAAGTAAAAAGACTCAAAAATTGAAAGTTGATTTCTTTTTAACACAAAAGAACATAGAATTGCTTTTACAAAAAATTACGCTGAGAACTGGCAAACAAGTTTAGCCCAGATTGAACGACTTGTTTGAGCTCTTTTTTACTTTTTTCAAGCAAAAAAAGCGAGTAGTGAAAGCTGGAAGTAGCTCCTAAAAAACAAAATCCAAAACATTTAATTGCTTCGGATTTTGTTATTATAATTTGTGATTAGTATTTTAGTAGTAAGTAAATCTGCGAACTTTTGCAATGTGTTTTGCCAAACGCATTACTTGATGCGAATACCCATATTCATTATCATACCAAATATATAAAATTACACTATCACCATCTGTAATGGTTGCTTTGCTATCGAAAATTGAGGGTGCAGTTGAGCCAATAATATCTGATGACACCAACTCATTATCTAAAGAATATTTAATTTGCTCTACCAAATCGCCTTCCAGAGCGTTTTGTTTTAAAATTGCATTGATCACATCTTTAGTAACTGGTCTTCTTAATTGTAAATTTAAAATAGCCAAAGATCCATTTGGAACAGGCACTCGAATTGCGTTCGATGTTAATTTGCCTGCCAAAATTGGAATTGCTTTTGCAACTGCACTTCCAGCTCCAGTTTCAGTAATTACCATATTTAATGCTGCAGCTCTACCTCTTCTGTATTTGCTGTGCATATTATCTACCAAATTTTGGTCGTTTGTATATGCGTGAATGGTTTCTAAATGTCCTTTTTTAATTCCGAAATTATCTTCTAAAACCTTTAAAACTGGCGTTATTGCATTGGTTGTACAAGAAGCTGCTGAAAAAATGTCAACTTTATCAGGATCGTTTTGTTTATGGTTTACACCATGCACAATATTTGGAACTCCTTTTGCAGGCGCAGTTATTAAAACCTTGCTTGCTCCTTTCGATTTTAAATGTCTTGCTAATGCAACATCGTCTCTAAAAGCACCAGTATTATCGATGATTAAAGCGTCTTTAATTCCGAATTTTGTATAATCGATATCTTCTGGATTGTTGGCAGAAATCATAAAAACGGTTGTTCCGTTTATAATTAAAGCTTTATTTTCGATATCTGTTTGTACAGTTCCTAAAAAATCTCTGTGAACAGAATCTACACTCAATAAGGAAGCTCTTTTGTCTAAAACTGTTTGTGTAATTTCGCCACGAGTTACAATGGCTCTTAATCTTAACTGAGAACCTTTACCCATTTTTGACATTAATTCTCTTGCTAACAAACGTCCTATTCTACCAAAACCATATAAAACAACATCTTTTGGAGTGATGTTTTTTGCTTCTGTTGCGTTTTTAAGTTTTCTTTTGATAAATGTCACTTTATCTTCACAACCTTCTGGATGCAAATAACATTCGTAAGCCAATTTACCAATATCTAATTTTGATGATGGTAAATCTACTTCTTGAATTGCTTTTGCAATATTCAAAGCATCTTGTATAGTAATTGGTTTGTTTACAAATTCTCTTGAATACTCAATTAAATTTAAAATCTCACTTGCTCTTTTATCAATAAGTGGATTTCTAAACATAACCAACTCAATAGATTTATTATACCATAAATCATTTACGATATTAATAAATTCTACAGTTGCTTTTCTTGTTTGTGTTTGTAATTTAACTTCTTTTTCGTAATCTAAAGTTGATGACATAGCTGTGTAACTAATTTAAAGTTTTTGCAAAAGTATTTCTTTTTTTGAAAACACGAAATCGATTTCGTAAAAACTTTTAACATAAAAAAATCCTGATTCGAAAATCAGGATTTTTATTTTATTTAAAAGTGTTTTTTATCTAATTGCGTATCTTTCTGTTTCACCTTTTAGATTAATTACTTCAATATAAAGAGGTATACCAGAATTAATTTTTGTGTTTTCTATTGCTTTTAATGCCTCTGAAGCATTTAAAACAGGTCTTTTATTTACTTCTGTAATAATATATCCTTTTTCAACTCCATAATAAGCTAAGGTTCTATTGATGTTTTCAATAATTTTTGCTCCACCTTTTAAATTATACTTCTTTAATTCTTTATCAGATAAATCTTTTAAAGACAAGCCTAAACTTTCAGAAATAAAAGTATTCTTCTTATTTAAAACAATTGTTTTTGAAATTAATTCTCCACCTCTTTCAATCACAACATCCAAATTATCTCCTGGTCTTTTAGACGTTAATTGTCCTTTTAATTCGGAAAATTTAGAAATTTTTACATTATTTACTTCTTTAATAATATCACCAGTTTTTAGTTGGGAATTATTTGCGCCTTCCTCATAAAAAACTTCACCAACTCTTACACCATCTTCTTTATATTCTCTATCAACAGAAATCCCTAAAATTGCTTCTTGTACAGCTCCAAATTCTAATAAATCATCTACAACTTTCTTTGCAATGTTAGAGGGTACTGCAAAAGAATACCCAATAAAAGAACCTGTTTTAGAAGAAATTGCAGTGTTAATTCCTACCAGTTCACCTCTTGTATTTACTAAAGCTCCTCCACTATTTCCAGGATTCACAGCTGCATCAGTTTGTATAAAAGATTCAATATTTCCATTTCCTTCTAAATCTCTTCCTTTTGCACTTACAATTCCTGCAGTAACTGTACTTGTTAAGTTATAAGGATTCCCAACTGCTAAAACCCATTCTCCAATTTTAATATTATCGGAATTTGCAAAAGGTGTGTAAGGTAAATCAACATCTGCTGTAATTTTTAATAAAGCAATATCATTGTTTTTATCAGCTCCTATTAATTCAGCTTCGTACTTTTTATTGTTATTTAAGGTAATTTCGATATTATTTGCATTATCAATTACATGATTGTTGGTTACAATATAACCATCAGCAGAAATAATAACACCACTTCCTGTTCCTACTTGTTCAAATTTTCTGGTACCATTTCCATTTCCAAAGAAAATATCTAAGGGGCTAGATTGTGTTCTGGTTGCAGTATTTTTTACGTGTACAACAGAATGAACTGTATTTTCTGCAGCCAATGTAAAATCAATTGATGCTGCATTTATGCCAGTTGAATTTTCATTCAATGCAGGGTTGTAACTTGTTTGAATAATTGATGACGAATTTGGTTGCATATGTTCTACCACAACATTTTCATCGATAAACATTTTGTAGCCTCCTAGAGTAATTGCTCCTCCAAGAATAGCCATTCCTAATAAACTAAAAATTTTTTTCATAATTATAATTTTGATTTTAGTAAATGTACAATTTTAACAAATTCAAAAAATCTGTTTAACTTGTTTTTAACTCAATTTAACCAGTTTTTAACACACTTTTTTTATTGTTGAAATCAGTATCTTTGTTTTATGAATTTACCGTTTTATAAATATCAAGGAACAGGAAATGATTTCGTTATGATTGATAATCGATCTTCGATCTTCAATAAACAAAACACAAATTTAATTTCTAAGCTATGTGACAGACATTTTGGCATTGGTGCAGATGGAGTTATTTTAATCGAAAATGATCAGAAGTTCGATTTTAAAATGATTTATTTTAATGCTGATGGGAGCCAAACTTTTTGTGGAAATGGAGCAAGATGCGCAGTTGCTTTCGCAAAATATTTGAACATTATTCAACACAAAACAACTTTTTTAGCGGTTGATGGTGAGCATTTTGCTGAATTAGAAGACGACACAATTTCTTTACAAATGATAAATGTTGATGACATTATAGTGAATGAAAACTCTGTTTTTATGCATACAGGTACTCAACATCATGTAGAAATGGTTAAGGAGTTAGATAATTATCCTGTTTTTAAGAATGGTAAAAAGATAAGAAAATCTTACGATTTCCCTGGAAGTAACGTGAATTTTGTACAACAATTAGATGACACTACTTTTAGAGTAAGAACCTACGAAAAAGGGGTTGAAGATGAAACTTTAGCTTGTGGAACTGGTGTTACAGCAGTTGCAATTGCTATGCACAAAACGAATAAAACAAAAAGCAATGCTATTTCTTTACCTGTAGAAGGTGGAAATCTAGAAGTTTCTTTTGATGAAAATAATGGAGCTTATACAAACGTATTTTTAAAAGGGCCTGCAAAATTTGTTTTTAAAGGGGAAATTAATATTTAATTATTATTTTCTAACACATAGTAACACAGAAAACATAACCAAAATTCTCTTTGCCACTTTATGTGTTTTTTTTCTTCACAATAAATGCTATGTGACCCTATGTTTCTATGTGGTTATTATTTTTTTAACACATAGAAACATAGAAAACATAGCCAATATTCTCTAAGCAACTTTATGTGTTTTTTTTTCACAGTAAATGCTATGTGACCCTATGTTTCTATGTGGTCATTAATTTTTCAGCACACAAGAACATAGAAAACATGGTCAAAATTCTCATAGCCAAACTGTAATATTTTTTTTCTCACAATAAATGCTATGTGACCCTACGTTTTAATGTGGTCAATTTTATTTTTAGAATACTAATTTATAACAAAGATTTACTTTCTCTATCTTGCATCATAAAACTATGGAAATTACAAAGCAATATTTAAACGAATTAACTTATGCTTTTTTGGGTTGTTGTATTAATGTGCATAAAGAATTAGGTCCTGGTTTGTTGGAAACTGTTTATCATCAATGTTTAATTGAAGAACTCAAATATGAAAGAATTTCTTTTTCTTCAGAAATAATTGTACCTGTAATATATAGAGGCTCTAAAATAAAAACAGAATTAAGAGCAGATTTGTTCGTCGAAAATTGTTTAGTTGTCGAATTAAAATCAACCAACGAAATGAAAAATATTTTTGAAGCACAACTATTGACCTATATGCATTTATTAAAAGCTCCAAAAGGAATTTTAGTAAACTTTAATTGCTTAAATTTATTTAAAGAAGGACAAAAAACTTTTGTAAATGATTTTTTTAGTGAATTACAAGAAAATTAAAATCGAGAATCTATAAATTATGCTATCTATAATTTATAGATTGTAAAATAACAAAATAAGATATGACCCTAAAAGGTGAAAACTTACAATTAAGAGCAATTGAACCAGAAGACCTCAATTTTTTGCATACTATAGAAAATAACGAGCTATTTTGGGAAGTAAGCCATACACAAACTCCTTTTTCTAGATATGTTTTAAAACAATATTTAGAAAACGCACATTTAGATATTTACGAATCAAAACAACTACGCTTAATTATCGAAGAAATTTCCGACAAGGAACAAGTGGGCATGATTGATTTGTTCGATTTTAATCCTCAACATCATAGAGCTGGAGTTGGAATTTTAATTCATCCTTATTTTCAAAATAGAGGTTTTGCTGCTGAAGCATTAGCTCTTTTAATTAATTATTCTTTTTCTTATTTAAATTTGCATCAGTTATATGCAAACATAACTCCAGATAATGTAAAAAGTATTGCGCTATTTGAAAAACATAATTTTACTAAAATTGGAGTAAAAAAAGATTGGCTTTTATCAAATGGAAAATATAAAGATGAAATTTTATATCAATTGATAAAAGTGTAGCTTTGCATTTCTCACAAAAAATCAATACAAATTGGGTAAAAAAATTATATACGTTTTAGGATTTATTCTTATTCTTGGAGGCATTTTAGGCTACAATTACTATCAAAAAATATTCGGAAAAGCAATTACGAAAGATTTAGAACTCTTTATTTTTTCTACTGATAATCTAGTAGATATAAAAGAAAAAATAGCAGATTACTCTAAAAACCCAAATACTTTTCTTTGGGTTGCAGCAAAAAAAAGTTTTTCGAAACCTAAAACTGGTCGTTATTTATTAAAGGAAGGCATGTCTAATAACGATGTTGTAAATATGTTACGAAGTGGAAACCAAACTGCTTTGAGCGTTTCTTTTAACAATCAAATTACCTTAGAAAAATTTGCTGGTAGAATTGCAGAACAATTAGAAATAGATTCTATCTCGATTATAAGCTCGTTTACAGAAAAAAGTTTTTTAGATGAAAATGAATTGACAGAAAAATCTGCTTTACAAATTTGTATTCCTAATAGTTACGAATTTTATTGGACTGTTTCTGCTGATGACTTCAGAGATAAATTACTAAGAGAATACAATCGTTTTTGGACTGCAGATAGAGTTGCCAAAGCAAAAGATTTAAATTTAACAAAAAGCGGTGTTATTACTTTAGCTTCTATTGTTCAAAAAGAAACTGCTAAAAAATCTGAAAGACCAATTGTTGCAGGTTTATACTTAAATAGATTGCAAAATGGATGGCCTTTGCAAGCAGATCCTACAATTATATACGCCATAAAAGAAGTTAAAGGGCAAGATTATGTTGTAAAAAGAGTTTTAAAAGTAGATTTAGAAATTAATTCTCCATACAATACTTACATAAATAGAGGTTTACCTCCTTCATTAATTGCAATGCCAGATATTTCTTCTATAGATGCTGTTTTAAATGCTAAAGATCACGATTATTTTTACATGTGTGCAGATATTGATAAGATTGGATATCACAAATTTGCTAAAACATTAGCTCAACATAACGCAAATGCTGCCAAATACCAAAATTGGCTGAATAAAAAAGGGGTAAATAGGTAAATACGCATTTTCAACATCCTTAAAAAAATGCGTATTTTTTAAATATTTAATAAAGGTAAACGTTATAGTTCGCCAATTAAAGTAAAAAACAAACCTTTTAACAGCATTATATATAATTTCGACGAAATTAAATGATTGATTGTCAGGCGCTTTAAAATAAAGCCTAGCTTTGCAGCTGTAAAACAGTAAGATTTATATGATCAAAAAGTTTTTATTTTTATCGGTTTTTGCATTCGTTTTAATAAGTGCAACTACTGCAAACAAAAGAAAAGATTTAGAGAAAGTAGTAGTACAACCTGTTAACGTAGACTACAACATCCCTTATTTACAGAAAAACTTTGTAGGTTTTAAAGAGGCTGTAGCATTTAAAGAATCTCAAGGAAGCTATACAGTTGTAAATACATTAGGTTATTTAGGTAAATATCAATTTGGCAAAACTACTTTAGAGCGATTTAATATTCATAATACAGATGCTTTTTTAAAAAATCCTGAATTACAAGAAAAAGCTTTTGTTGCTTTGTGTAAGGTAAATAAATGGATTTTAAGAAGAGATATTAAACGTTCTGTTGGCAAAACAATTAATGGTGTTAAAATTACTGAATCTGGTATTTTAGCAGCTGCTCATTTAAGTGGAGCAGGTAACGTTAAAAAGTTTTTAAGAAGTGGAGGAAGTCAGCGTTTTTCTGATGCTTATGGAGCTTCAATTCAATCTTATATGAAGAATTTTGCTGATTATGACGTTTCTAATATTATTGCTAATAGAAAAGCAAAGGTTTAAAAAGTCTTTATAAGTACACTCACTATTTCATCTGCATTAATCAAACCAATCGTTCTAGAATCTATAGTATAACTTCTGTTATCACCTAAAACAAATATTTTATTTTTAGGAATTATAATAGGTCCAAAATTATCTTCATTCCAAGGTTTATTATAGATAGCTTTCGTTTCTTGATTTATAAAATCTCCATCAGAAATTAATCTATGAACTTCAAAACTTAATTCTTTTACAAAGCTATCTTCCAACAAAAGTTTTATAGTATCATTATCTATTTGTTCAATAATTATAGTTGATAAATCAACGTCAGAATTTTTTAATTGTATTAAGTTTTCTTTAGAAGTTTGATAAAAATGAGTAAGATTTAAATCTTTGTCGAAGTTCTTATCATTCAGAAACACAACTCCTTTTTTTATTTGAATAGTATCTCCTTCTAAACCAACCAATCTGTGGACTCTAATCTGTTTTCCTAAATATTCATCATTAAAATTATAACAAACAAAATCACCATTTTTTGGAGTAATTGTATTTGTTCCAATACTTCTTGAACCCTCAGGTAAATTTGGAGAATTAGAAATTGTTGGGTTACTATATAAAACTAATATTCCTGATAAATTTAAAGCATAGTAAACAATAATTAAAAAAGTAAATACATATAAAATATAATTAAGATACTTTTTATTCATCGTTATTTCTGAATAATAAAAATAGCTGGTTTCTTATGTAAATCTGGTTGTTGATGTTTCCAATCCTGAACCGACATTGTTTTTATATATTCTGATGGTAATGTTATATCTGCAGCAATACACAAGCTAGTTTGAGGTGATAAAATCGCTTTTAAATCTGCCAACATTTTATCATTTCTATAAGGGGTTTCTATAAAAATTTGTGACTGACCTTTATCCATAGAAATTCTTTCTAAATCTTTAATCGCTCTTTTTCGATCACCTTTATCAATTGGTAAATAGCCATTAAAAGCAAAGTTTTGTCCATTCATTCCAGAAGCCATCATTGCCATTAATATAGAACTTGGCCCAACCAAAGGCACAACTTGTATATTTTGTTGATGTGCTAATTTTACAATACTGGCTCCAGGGTCTGCAATTGCAGGAACCCCAGCTTCAGATAATAAACCAACATTAATTCCTTGTCTACAAACATCTAAATAACGTTGCGTTTCTTCTTCCACTGCATATTTGTCTAACAATTTTAAATTTAAAGATGGCTGTGATTTTTTAGGAGCAATACTTTTAATAAATCTTCTTGCTGATTTTTCGTTTTCTACAATATAATAATCTATTTGCTCTATCACTTTTTTTATTGATAAAGGCATCACTTCCAAAGGTTCTGTTTCGCCTAAAGTTGTAGGAATTAAATAGAGTTTACCAATCATTTTTGTAGTTTTTATATTGATTTTACGAATTTACTTAAATTAATTGAATTATAATTTAACACTGACTTCTCTGGTTTTATTAATAACTATGAGAAAAATGATCAAGCTAATTTGTTTGCAATCACTTCACAGGCTTCATCTAACATTTTGTAAACGTTTTCAAAACCTTGGTTTCCTCCAAAATAAGGATCTGGGACTGACGCGTTTTTATCAGCTTCAATTTCATTTAGAATTAGTTGTACTTTATCTGTATCTGCTGAATTTCTAGCCAGCATCAAAATATTCTGATAATTGCTTTCATCCATAGCATAAATAAAATCAAAGGCATCAAAATCTTTTACTGTAAATTTTCTTGCTCTTTGGTTGGTTATATCAATGCCGTATTTTTTTGCAACTTCAATAGAGCGTTCATCAGCTAAATTACCAACATGATAAGCAGCAGTTCCTGCAGAATCTACAAAAATTTCACTTGTATTTATTTTTGATTTTAAAATACCTTCTGCTAATGGAGATCTGCAAATATTACCTAAACAAACCATTAAAACTTTTTTCATCAACACTATTTATATTTAAAATTATGAAAAAAAAAACATCAAACTTTTAAAAGTATGATGATTCTTAAAATTAAAAACTAGATATTTAAAAGGCTAAAAAGTTAACTTTTTAGTTAAATCATCAACATATTTTTTGAATTGTTTATCAGTTTCAGTCAAATTATCTACGGTTTTACAAGCATGTAAAACTGTTGCATGATCTCTTTGCCCAATTTGATTTCCAATACTTGCTAACGAAGTTTTTGTTAATCGTTTTGCAAAAAACATCGCTAATTGACGTGCTTGAACAATGTGTCTTTTACGAGTTTTAGACTGCAAAGTAGCAACATCCATATCAAAATATTTAGAAACTTCTTTTTGAATGTAATCTATAGAAACTTCTTTTTTGGTGTTTTTAACAAACTTATCTACAATTTGTTTTGCCAATTCTAAAGAGAATTCTCTTCTATTAAAAGAAGCTTGTGCAATCATCGAGATTAAAACACCTTCTAATTCACGAACGTTCGATTTTATATTTTTAGCTACATATTCTACAATATCATCTGGCATTTCAACACCATCTCTGTACAATTTATTTTGTAAGATCGATATTCTAGTTTCGTAATCTGGTGCTTGTAGTTCTGCTGATAATCCCCATTTAAAACGAGATAATAAACGTTGTTCAATATCTTGCATGTCTACAGGTGCTTTATCCGAAGTTAAAATAACCTGTTTTCCATTTTGATGTAAATGGTTAAAAATATGGAAAAACACATCTTGTGTTCCTGCTTTTCCTGATAAGAATTGAACATCATCAATTAATAAAACATCAATCATTTGATAAAAATGAATAAAATCGTTTCTTGTGTTCGATTTTACTGAATCTATAAATTGCTGTGTAAATTTTTCTGATGAAATGTATAAAACAGTTTTATCTGGATATTTATCTTTAATATCAACACCAATTGCATGTGCCAAATGCGTTTTACCTAAACCTACTCCACCATAAATTAAAAGCGGATTGAAAGAAGTTCCTCCAGGTTTGTTAGCAACTGCCATTCCTGCAGAACGTGCTAATCTGTTAGAATCGCCTTCTATAAAATTTGCAAAACTGTAATTTGGATTTAATTGAGATTCTATTTTAACCTTCTGCAAACCAGGAATAATAAAAGGATTTCTTAATTCTCTTTTACTAGAATCTATAGGCGCAGTTACTCTTTGTGGTTTTAAAGGATCTCTATTCGAACTTGGTATTTTTACAGTTTGTGGTCTATTACTACTGTAATTATTTTCCATTTTTACATCGTAAACCAATTTAGCATCATTGCCTAACTGTCTTACCAATGCAACTCTTAAAAGTTTTATATAATGTTCTTCTAACCATTCGTAAAAAAATTTACTAGGTACCTGAATCGTTAACGCTTCTCCAGAAAGTTTTACTGGTTTTATAGGCTCAAACCAAGTTTTATAGGCTTGTGGCTTAATATTATCCTTTATAAAAGATAAACAGTCGATCCAAATGGATTCAGCAGTGTGACTCATTGAGGTAATAGATAATTTTTTGGTTAAAATAATTGGCTATAAGATAGCCTTTAGTGTTCTTCTTTTAAGCACTACAAAAATGTGAATAAATTTCAGTATAAAAAAATGAAATTGCTATTGATTATTAACTTTATTTTACGTAACCTGTCATAAAATTTAATGTTTATATAATTTGAAAAAATCATCAACAAAAACTAGAGTCCGTTATTCAGAAACCGATCAAATGGGTGTAGTTTATCATGGAAACTATGCACAATTTTTTGAACTTGGTAGAACTGAATGGCTAAGAAAATTAGGTGTCACATACAAAGATATGGAAAATGGAGGGATTATGTTACCAGTAATTTCATTAAACTGTAAATTTATCAAATCCGCAATTTATGATGATGTTTTAACCATCGAAACTTTTTTAATTAAAAAGCCAATGGTTAAAATTGAATTCGATTATAAAATTACCAATCAAGATGATGAATTAATTTGTACAGGAAATTCAGTATTAGCATTTATGAACATGGAAACTAAAAAACCAACAAGATGCCCTGATTATTTGTTAAAAAGTTTAGGGTTTTAGTTTGATGAAATTAAAACGAATGTGACTTCGAGTAATTTCGATTTTTTATCGAAATTGTATCGAAAACTCGTTAAGAATCGAAATTCATAAAGTTAGTCGTAGAAAAAATTTATAAACTCGCTTTAATCATTCTATCATTTCCAAATAAATCTTTTTTTAGTTGGATATTTTTAAAACCTTTTGCGTTTAATAAATCACAAGTTTCTTTGCCTAAATACTGGTTGATTTCAAAAAACAACAATCCGTTTTTTGTAAGATGATTTTTTGCTAAATCAGCAATTTTATCATAAAAAATAAGCGGATTATTATCAGATACAAACAAGGCTAAATGTGGTTCATTCTGTAAAACATTATTCTGAATTTCCACTTTTTCTAGTTCTCTAACATAAGGTGGATTTGAAATAATAATATCGAAATTACAATTATTATTCTCATGCTGAACTGGTTTCAGCATCTTATTGAGTGAATCGATTTTTAAAATATCAATTTCAAGAAAATCAACTTGAACTTTATTAAGTGCTGCATTTTTTTTGGCAATTTTTAGAGCATCCACAGAAACATCAATAGCAGAAATTTTTGCCTCTGGTAAATTTTTAGCTAAAGAAATAGGAATGCAACCAGTTCCTGTACCAATATCTAAAATTGATAAAGACCCCAAACTTCCAGCTTCCACCTTCAAACTTCTAGCTTCTTCCAAAATCCACTCCACCAATTCTTCAGTTTCTGGTCTTGGAATTAACGTATGTTCATCAACCAAAAAAGGCAAACCATAAAACTCGGTTTCACCAATTATATATTGAATAGGTTCTTCATTTTGTAATTTTGCTAACACTTTTTTTAATATTGATAAATTCTCTTCATCAATCTTAAAATCAGGTTTTAAAACAGTATCGATTCTTTGTAAATCCAGGTATTCTTCCATTAACAAAAAGAAAAAAGAATCTATTTCTGTAGTTGGATAAATTTCGGAAAGTGAATTTTTGAAATGAAGTTTAAAATCTAAAAGTGTCATCATAATTTACAATAAAGGACTAAAAAAACGAGATAAACGCTCTAAAGTTTTTTGTTTTATAGATCTTTTTCTGAACTCTTTATACTCAATTTTATGTGCATTATTTTTACGCTCATCAAATTCTTTTTTGACTTCGTTTGTTATTTTTTTATCATAAAGAATGGCATTCATTTCATAATTATGCTCAAAACTTCTACAATCGAAATTTGTGGAACCCACAGAAATAATTTCATCATCAATAAAAATAACTTTACTGTGCGAAAAATCATCACGTAAATAAATGTTTACACCTGCTGTTAACAAGTCTTCAAAATAAGAATACATGCTATAACTTGCTACTCTAGAATCGCTCTTTTTAGGTAATAAAAGTGTAACATTAATACCACTTAAAGCTGCAATTTTAAAGGCTTCCAGAATTGCAAAAGTCGGAATAAAATAAGGATTTAAAACACAAATACTTTTTTCTGCTAAATTTATAAAGCTTAAATATTGTTGCATAACCACAGATTGTTCGTAATCTGGCCCACCAGAAACAATTTGAAGTTTTGTTTCCCCTTCAATATCACAAGGAGTATTATATTTTTTATCTTTCGTTAAATCTTGATTGCTGGCATAATAAAAATCCTTTAGAAAAGATTTGTGAATGCTATTTACTGCACACCCTTTAATTTGCAAATGCGTGTCTTGCCAAATGCCTAAAAAATCATCATCTGTAATATATTCATCAGAAATATTTACACCTCCTGTAAAACCAATTTCATTATCTATAATTGCAATTTTTCTGTGATTTCTAAAATTTAAAGAAAAGATAAAACTTCCATATTTAAAAGGCGTTTCTGGGTATAATTCTACACCAATATCTTTTAATTTTTGCTTGGTGCTTTTCTTCAATTCAAAACTACCAAGTGTATCATAAAGAATTCTAACTTCTACATTTTCCTTTATTTTCTGTTCTAAAATAGTGATGATTTCCGACAAAATCTCTCCATCTTCAATCATGTAATATTGTAAATGAATAAAGTTTTTGGCGTTTTTTAAAGCTTCATTTAAAGCCTTAAAAGTATCTTTTCCATTTTTTAAAAGAATCACATCGTTTTTATCTTCCACACCAAAATGCGTGGTTTCGTAGATTAAATTGGCGATTTTCTTTTCTTTAATCGTTTCTAAAACTTCAATATTAGGACTGCTTTCAGATTTAAAAGATTCATTTATAAATGTCTTTCGTTTTTTAGTTTCCTTTAACTCAAAAAACTTAATTTTTCTTCTATTAATACCAAATAACATGAAAGCAAAAACGCCAAGAAATGGAAAGAAAAATGCAATTAAAACCCAACTTAAAGACTTAGAAGGTTTTACACCAAAATATAGGATATTATAAAATGCCCAGCCAAATAATATAAGATGTATAACTCCTAAAATATAATAAATCATGGTTATTTAATTTCTTTAAGCATCCAAACATCACAGTTAAAATGACTTGTGTTTCCCATTGGTTTCTCTAAATTTACAAAACCGTTTCTTTTATATAATTTTACTGCGGCTTCCATATAAGGTAAGGTTTCTAAATAGCAGTTTTCGAACCCAAAATCTTTTGCTTTCTCCAAACATTTTGTAATTAGTTTGGTTCCCAATCCTATACCTCTAATGGTTGGTAAAAAGTACATTTTTTGCAATTCGCACGTATTTCCTTCAAAATTATCTAGCTTGGCAATGCCTGCACCACCAACAATTTTATGGTTATATTCAATCACATAATAAATTGCTTTTTCTTTCTGATAAGTTTCAAACATTTTATCAGTTGCAGCATCTGCATAGGCTGTACCTACTTTTGGTGCGCCCATTTCTACAATTACACCTCTAATAACTACTGCCATTTGAGAATTATCTGCACTTGTTATTTCTCTAATGATAAAATCTTCACTTGTCATTTAATACTGTATTTTTGCAAGAGCAAGTTACCTAATTTTTTAAAGATTTTTAATGAAAAAAGCATTCTATTTTATAGGTTTATTTTTATTGATATATAGTTGTACTGTTCATAAAGAACCTATTTTTGTTAAAGTTGATAACATAGAAGTGATCAGCTATGCAGCAGATACTATAAAACTAAAAGCCATGGCTTTTTTTGAAAATCCTAATGATGTTGGTGGCAATATTTCTACTGATAATCTAAAAATTTTAATCAACGATTCAGAAGTTGCTCAACTTTTTTCTGAGGATTTTAATGTACCAGCCAAAAAAGAATTTTCAATTCCATTATTGGCAAATATTCCAACTAAAAACCTATTAAATTCAGATAAAAACGGACTTTTAGGTGGTTTGATCAATTCGCTTTTAAGTAAAAAAGTAACTGTTAGAATTCAAGGAGATTTGGTCTATTCTTTTCTTGGGTTTCAAAAAGATTTTTTAGTCGATAAAACTCAGGATATAAACATAAAATTTTAACGAGCTATCAATCACGAAACTTACATAAAGCGCTGTTTACAAATTGCCAAAAACGGACTTGGTACAACAAGACCCAACCCAAGTGTTGGTGCTGTAATTGTTGTTGATGATAAAATTATTGGCGAAGGTTTTACCAGTAATTATGGTAAAAACCATGCAGAAGTAAATGCTGTAAATTCAGTTAAAAACAAAACCATTTTAAAGGACGCAACAATTTATGTTACTTTAGAACCTTGCTCTCATTTTGGCAAAACTCCACCTTGTGCAGATTTGTTGGTAAAACATCAATTTAAAAATGTGGTTATTGGTACTGTTGATACAAATAGTTTGGTTGCTGGCAAAGGAATTGAACGTTTACAAAATGCAGGAATTAATGTAATTGTTGGTGTTTTAGAAGATGAATGTAAGAAACACCACAAACGTTTTTTTACGGTTCAAGTTAAAAAACGACCATTTATAATCTTAAAATGGGCAGAAACAAAAGATGGTTTTGTTGCTCCTTTAAGTAAGGATGAAAAAAAGCCAGTTTGGATTTCAAATAATTATTCTCAACAATTAGTACATAAATTAAGAGCGCAAGAACATGCTATTTTAGTGGGCACAAACACTGCAATTGCTGATAATCCTAAATTAAATGTAAGAAGTTGGACAGGAAATAACCCTGTAAGAATTGTGTTGGATAAAAACTTACGAATTCCTAAAAATGCAAACGTTTATGATGGAAGTGTAAAGACAATTTTTATTATTGATAAAAAAAACAAAGAGTTTAAAACCCTTATCAACAGTGAAAATATAATTTTTGAACACATCAGTTTTTCCCCTTTGGGGAAATTAAAAGGGGCTTTTGCTGAACAAATTTGTGCTGTTTTACAAAAACACAGCATTCAATCTGTAATTATTGAAGGTGGCACACAAACTTTACAAACTTTTATTGATGCCAACCTGTGGGATGAAGCAATGGTTTTTACAGGAGATAATTCTTTCGAAAAAGGCATCAAAGCACCTATTTTATCAGCAAAAATTACAATAACAAAAAATATTAAAAACGATATTCTAAAAATATATACCAATGATTAAAAACATCATCTTCGATTTTGGAGACATATTTATCAACTTAGATAAAGAAGGAACTTACAAAGCCATGGCTGCTTTAGGAGTTTCAAAAATTACAGACGAAATGATACAAGTGTATCAGAATTATGAAAAAGGGTTGATGACCACTGATGCATTTCTAAATTTTTTTCATGATAAATTTAGAATCCCTAAAGAGAAATTAATTGTTGCTTGGAATGCTGTTTTATTAGATTTCCCTAGAGAACGTTTAGGCTTTTTGAAAAAATTAGCAGACAGTAAAAAATACCGATTATTTTTATTGAGCAACACAAACGATTTGCACATTAAATGGGTACAAGATTCTTTGGGTGATGAATTTTATAACGATTTTAAAGACTGTTTTGAACAATTTTATTTATCGCACGAAATTAATTTCAGAAAACCAGATACAGAAATTTATGAATTTGTTTTAAATGAAAATAATTTAGTTGCAGAAGAGACTTTGTTTATAGATGATTTAAAAGAAAACACAGATTCAGCCAATACTTTAGGCATTAACACTTGGAATTTAATGCCAGGAGAAGAAGATGTTACTGAATTATTTACTAAAAACAACTTCTTTTGATTTACCTATTTTTTAGCATTTTAATAGCGACAACTTTATTTGTTGTTTTCAAATATTTTGGCATTTATAAAGTCGATATTTTAAAAGCTATTTTTATCAATTATATTGTTGCTTTTTCATTAGGTTTCGCATTTGCAGAAAGAGAATTTTCTTTTGCAGAAATCCCAACTCAGCCTTGGTTTGTTGGCGCTTTATTTTTAGGCGCTTTATTTGTGGCTATATTTTTTGTCATGGCAATGACAGCTCAAAGAAATGGAGTTTCTGCAGCGTCTGTTGCAGGAAAAATGTCTGTGGTAATTCCTGTTGTTTTTGGCGTATTTTTATATAACGAATCTGTAACTTTCTTAAAAGTTATTGGAATTATTATTGCACTAATTGCTGTGTATTTAGCTTCAGTAAAAGAAGAAAAAGTCGATTCAAAAAAGGCAGGTTTGCTCTTTCCTATTTTGCTTTTTTTGGGCTCAGGAACTATTGATACCACTTTAAAATATGTAGAAGTAATGTTTGTTCCAAAAAGCGACGTTTCCATTTTTTCTGGAAGTCTGTTTGGTATTGCAGCCATTTTTTCGCTATTTGTACTATTGATACAATTCATTAAAAAAAGAGAAGCTTTTGGTTTAAAAAATGTAATTGCAGGAATTGCTTTAGGAATTCCAAATTATTTTTCGATTGTCTTTTTAATCAAAGCTTTGCAAACAGAAGGTTTTGAAAGTTCTACCTTATTTACCATTAACAATGTTGGAGTTGTAGTTTTATCAACCTTGGTTGGAATTTTAATTTTTAAAGAACAATTTAGCATCAAAAATAAAATTGGAGTTGCATTGGCTATTTTAGGAATTGTAATTGTAGCTTTAGCCTAATGGAAAATGATAGTTACAAAACAATTTTAAAACCCTCTGAAGAAACACTTTTTAAAGACAGAAATAGTAAGTTTTTCGGCTACGCATTTCCTGTATTCCATGAAGATGATGTAAAAGATTGTTTAGAGGAGTTAAAGAAAAAACATCATACAGCTCGTCATTTTTGTTATGCGTATCAAATTGGTATTGAAGACATAAAATATAGAGCCAATGATGATGGAGAACCCAACAACTCTGCTGGAATGCCTATTTATGGGCAAATTCAATCTTTTGAAGTTACCAATATTTTAATTGTTTCTGTACGTTATTTTGGTGGTACAAAATTAGGGGTTGGTGGTTTGATAAATGCCTACAAAACTTCTGCTCAACTTACTTTGGAAACCTCAACCATCGTAGAAAAAACGATTGATATCTTTTATCAACTCAACTTTGAGTACGATATGATGAATAAAGTAATGCGAATTATCAAAGAGAAAAACATTACGCTCGAAAATCAGAAAATGGAATTGGCTTGCGAGTTTATCATTTCTATCAGAAAAAAAGAAGCTGAAAACATTTTTGAAATTTTTGACACTTTATATAAGGTTGATGTGAAAATTGTAGAGCAAATTTAAATACTATAAAATTTAATTATATTTACGGAATAACAGTAACTTAAAAAGTGCCATATCAGGTTAAATTTACGGGATATGTGTACTAAAAGTTGTTATATAACGAGTTGGCAACAAGTGAAATCAACATTCCGTTAAGTAACAAAATTTTGAAAAAATGACAATTGAAAATATTAATGATTTTAATTTAATATTAAAAGAAGCAGAAAACGGAAATTCAAAAGCGATGAATAAAGTTGCTGAAATCTACGAATTTGGTTTAATAATTGACAAAATTGAGGTAATTAAAATTAACGAACGACTTTCATTTGAATGGACAAAAAAATCTTATGAAAGTGGAAATATAGAAGCGACTGAAAAGTATGCCGATTATTTAAGCGATAATGAAAATATATTCTGTGAAAAAAATATTGAATTAGCAATGCAATTGTATGAAAAAGCTATGAATTATGGTTCTGACAATGCAACTTTTAGTTTAGGAATTGAGTATAGAAATAAAAGGAATTTTGAAAAAGCGTTTGAATTATACGTAAAAGCTAATAAATCTGAAAAATATCATAATGAATTAACTGTTGGACTTTGTCAATATTATGGAATTGGAACAAAAAAAGATAAGTTAAAATCTTTAGAGATATTTAAGTCATTAAATCCGAATAATTATAGCGAATATGAAATTGATGAGGCAAATTATATGATTGGAAAAATATATTTAGAGGGAGAAATTATTGAACAATCTTTAGATAAAGCAAGACAATATTTGGAATTAGCAAACAAAGATGGCGACCATCGTTCGGCTCAAGAAATTTTGAATATAATTGGAAAAGGAAAAGAGAAACTGAAAAACACCTGTTGCCAACACCGTATATAATTTATTGCTGGTTTCTTGCTTACTTACGAAAGTCCTCGCAGACTTTCTTGGTCGGTAATTATTTACTAAATTAGTTGCTTGAAACACGCAACAAACCATATACATCAACGTTGGCAACAAGCTAAACAGAACGCTGAAAAATGAATACGATAACAAAAAAACTTGATTTTAGCGGAGGAAAAAATAGCTGGTTTGACTTTTGGCACACTCATATCGATTGGAATAGTGACGGAAACAAAAGCTGGAATTTAAGAAAAGAGTTTCTTGACAAACTACTGACTGAATTTGAGAACGTTAAATCTGAACTCAAAAAATATCCTAATGAATATCAAACTTGGATTATGATTGACGAAAATGACAGCGGAGAAGATGGAATTTATATACATACAAAAAATCCGAATTCTGAAAACTTCCCTTTAAAAGTTCAAACGGAAAAGAATATTAAATGTTTAAATCAAAATCTATCGGATTTTATGAAAAAAACGGATTTAGAAATACTTGGATTTGAACACGAAGACGGAAATTATTTTTATCTGTCTGACAAAAATTACGGAATAAGTTTAACCGAATAAAAGCCAGTTGCCAACAAAGAACTGAGTTAAAAACCAAATAAATTCTTCGTTAAATTTAGGCAATAATTTTCTGGCATTGTTGAAGTAGAATAAATCTCCTTTGGTCGATTTATTTCCAATTCAACAAGCTATAAATAT
>Ga0209309_10001057_pt1 | contig 28976 bp, 27 predicted proteins | sample COGITO_mtgs_1204_2_FD_184807 | JGI IMG/M metagenome (GOLD analysis project Ga0209309, IMG submission 184807) | Pelagic marine microbial communities from North Sea - COGITO_mtgs_120412 (SPAdes) (version 2) | ecosystem: Environmental > Aquatic > Marine > Epipelagic ... | reverse complement strand
TACTGCGACATATCGTACCGATGCAACGATCCTACGAGATGATTCCATGCAGGAATGTTACTTTTAGCTTTAATCACCTCGGTTATAAAACCATCGAGGAATATGGGAATACTAAATTCTTCTGTTTCGACGATCTGGGCATAGAGCCCCCTGGAAGATTTTATGGCAAGGATCTCAATGTAATGGGAGAAGTGCTTCTGTCACGATATGAGCTTTACCTTCAAACAAAACATAAAATAAAAACACACGCTACCACCAATCTTAACGCTGAAGAATTGGAGGAACGCTATGGGAATCGTGTTCGTAGCCGAATGCGTGAATTGTTTAATTTGATTGCGTTTGATGAAGGGGCTGGGGATAAAAGAAAATAGGTAATTATTATGCAAAGCTTAATTCGAAACCAACTTTTATAAGGATTACAAATTTTCACATCTAATAATTTTTTAAATTCACTACATTTGATAAAAAATAATTGGCAGCAGCAGAAAAAATAAAGGCATTATTACAAAGCTATGGTGATGAGGACGCAAACCGTTTTTACACCACCGCAATGCAGATTGCCGCTGCTGAAGCTAAAAAAGGACACACCAAACTTGCCGAAGAACTGAAAGGACTTATTGAAAAAATCAAGTCTAAACGAAATATAGATTCAGTTACCAAAACAAGAATTCTTCCAATAAATGAAGCCCAAAGAGAATTAAAAGATTTACTTGAAGTATATCGTCCTCATATCAAGACCAAGGATATGGTTTTGACCGAGCAAGTTTCGGAAGCAATTAAACGAATCCTTTCAGAACAGCAGAAATTTGACCAACTTTTACAACACAATTTAGAGCCGAGAAGAAAGTTAATGCTTGTCGGGCCTCCGGGTTGCGGAAAAACAATGACAGCCAAGGCAATTGCTGGAGATTTAGAAATTCCTCTATTTATAATTCGTTTGGATGGATTAATTTCCAGATATATGGGAGAATCAATCTCGAAACTAAAATTAATATTTGACTCTATGTATCAACATAGAGCGGTTTATCTATTCGATGAATTTGATTCTATTGGATCTAATCGAAGCTACGGAAATGAAGTTGGGGAAATAAAAAGAGTTCTAAATAGTTTCCTGATGAACATTGAGAAAGACAAGTCAAACAGTTTATTAATTGCTGCTACTAATATACCTGAATCACTCGATAAAGCTTTATTTAGAAGGTTTGACGATATAATACAATATCCCCTTCCAAATGATAAAGAAATAGCGCAATTAATTGCAGTACAACTCAAAGGCTACTCCATTGAAAAAGGTAAATCTATAAACGAAATCGCTAAAGAGGCAGTAGGTTTAAGTTTTGCCGATATTTCAAATGCCTGTAAAGATGCTATCAAAGAAATGATTGTCCATAATTCAAAAAATGTTTCGTCTACCACCCTTCTTAAATTCATTAAGAACAAAAAAAATCCGTATTAAAAGATAAATGCCAAGAAATTTAGAACACATAATTATTTCTGGGTATGTATCTACAGAGCAATATACAAGTCCAAATACGGGTCGCGACCGGGTAAATCCCATTGATAGAAATAGAAACTCCCATGGTAATGCCCTAATGAGGCAATTGGGTATGGCTGTTACGTCGTTTAGGCAACATTCCGACAATGATTTTGTTTATTTGGAGTTTATTTCCGAAAGGGATTGCTTACTCGCATTTGATAGTTTTGAAGATGGCAGAAGTGGTGACTATAGATTCGTTTCTTCAAAATTGGAAAAGGTTATAATTGATGGTCAAGAACACAAATTATACAGAGCTTGTGTTTATTTAAACACCAACGGAATTTCGAAATTTCTCAATAAAATTGAAGCTTATTTAAATCCTGATAAGGATAGTCCATTAGGTAATCCAAGAAATACAAAACTGCTGAATAATATTGCCACAATACAGCAAGCGACTTTAGCAAGTTTTTGGCAAGAGGATGAGATTGAATTTCCAGATGAAGATCAAGAGGTTTGGTGGGAAATTTGGTTGAGAAGAGAAGATACTCATAATGATGTTCGTGAGGATGAAGGTATTATAAATACCTTCTTGGATCAACTTATGGAAGTTGCTGAACGTAGATTGTTGTTTCCTGAACATATTGTACGTATGGTGCGTACTACAGCGAGAACACTTTCTACTACAGTTCTATATTCAGATCAACTAGCAGAGTTAAGAAAGCCAAAAGAAGCGGCAGACTTTTTCACAGGTCTTGAAAGTGAAGATGCCAATGATTGGGTTCAGGATCTTAAAAACCGTACCATAAATAGAACCACGGACGATTCAGTAATCGTATGCATTTTAGATACTGGTGTTAATAGAGGGCATCCACTTTTAGAAGATTTTCTTCCTGAAGATAATATGGATTCTATTAAATCGGAATGGGGTACAGCCGATACGCACAGCCACGGTCACGGTACTCCAATGGCTGGGTCAATCCTTTATGGTGACCTTACAGATATCATTCAAGATTCTTCGAATATTGAAATTTTCCATCGTCTTGAATCTGTTAAACTTATTCATCCCAATAATCCACATCAACCTGAATTATACGGTGCTGTTACCGAAGAAGCAGTTGCGAGGGCAATTATATTGAATCCTTCAAATAGGAGAATTATTACCATGGCCATTACAGCAACCGATGGTCGAGATAGAGGTAAGCCATCCTCTTGGTCAAGTGCGGTAGATAAAATAGCTTTTGGCGAGGAAGGTACATCGAATGATAAATCCACTTTCTGCGTTTCCGGTGGAAATACCGTAATTAATGATGTTACTGAATATCCAAATAAGAATTTTGAAGAATCAATACACGACCCAGGGCAAGCATTTAATGTGCTTACGATAGGTGCTTACACGCTAAAAACTGTAATTGACCAAAATATATTTAGAGGCGCAACCCCTTTAGTTAATGCAGGTGGTATGTCTCCAAGCAATAGTACTTCACTCTCTTGTGATAATGGTTGGGCAGTTAAACCTGAATTGGTTATGGAAGGCGGTAATTATGGCATCCATAACAAGGGACTTATTGACCCTGATTCGCTACGCCTGCTTTCACTCGGAAAAAACTTTAGGACAGACCCATTGTATAGCTTTGGAGACACAAGTGGTGCAACTGCAATGGCATCAAGATATGCTGCATTGTTAACTTCCCAATATCCCACATTATGGCCTGAAACTATAAAAGGGCTTTTAGTTCACTCCGCAAACTGGACTCCTGAAATGTTGGGAAATCGCAATATTAATGAATTGCCCAAAACAGAACTAAAAGAGTTATTAAGAATATATGGGTATGGAGTTCCCGATTTTCAAAAAGCAGTCAGAAGTGCTAATAATTCTTTGACACTAATTGCCCAAGAATCCTTGACACCTTATAGACTTGACGGGAGTACTGTCAAGACTAACGATATGCACTTGCACGAATTACCTTGGCCTGGAGAAGTTTTAACCGAACTTTTTGACAACGAGGTTAGTCTTACGATTACGCTGTGCTATTTTATTGAACCCAATCCCGGAAACAAACAATATACACAATCCTACTACTATCAGTCCCACGGCTTAAGATTCAAAATGATTGGTGCAGGAGAATCTTTTGAGAACTTTCGTGAAAGAGTTAACAGAGAGGCAAGGGACGAGGATAGCAACGGTTCTTATCCTGGCGAATCTTGGATTGTAGGTGCTCAAATACGAGACAAAGGATCTATACATAAGGATATTTGGAAAGGTAGTGCCGCAGAACTTGCTACCCGAAATGTCATAGCAATCAATCCTGTAAACGGTTGGTGGAAAACAAGAAAAAAACTGGAACGCTATAATAATGCTGCTCGATATAGCTTGATAATAACTATTGACTCCCCTGATAATAACATAGATTTATATACACCTGTATTGAATCAAATTGATATTTCTATACAGCCTTAAATTCTCTTCCAATCAAAATCTACACTTAACTTTGAAACTGACCTTCCTGCAAATGCAAAACTTATAAATTGGAAACATTAGATATACGAAAAAAATCCCTTGAAATTCAGGATATCATTTCACTATACACAAAGGAGAGCTTTGTATGTTTTTTTGCGGATTTTATTAGGCATAATCCAGAAAGAGGTGAATTAGGTTTTTCAAAAAAACTGAAGTCCAAGCTAAAGGATTCCATTTATTTGATAATGTTAAGACTATCCTCTCCAATAGATGGAGAACAAGTTTTGATTTATTCTGAAGAGGTTGATAAAAATCTTCAATTGGTAGCTGACATCCTTTTACAAATAGTGGATTTTTATCTTGGAGATATTTATTCAAAAGATTTTGATGAAATCAAAGATGAAAAACATAAGGCTTTTATTCACGAGATGGCATTCAAGGACTATTTTCAAAATGGTGTTTTGAATTACAGGGAACAGGAGTTAAATAAAGTAATTCGATTATTTCATCCGTATCAAGATAAAATAAAGGAAAGATTAGGAATTGATTTAAGAAGTCTGATTGATATCTGTCAATATTCTGAAGATGATTACATCAAAAAGTCAATAAAGTATAAATCCTTTTTTTTAAAAAAGGAATATAAAGAATTTGCTAAAAAATCCTTTAAAGACACAAAACTAAATAAAGAATTTTCAAATGAGTTCTTTCATCTACCAGAAAATATTCAGAATGATTTTTTAAATTATAATGAAAGACCGTATAGCTGTCTTTTATTTACAAAATCAGATTATTACGAGGAGTTTGAGAAAGATGATGTAGATATATTTTGTAACCTTTTTTCACTTCCAATGGATGGCGTTTATGATATCTTATTCTATTCACAACCAAACCCTTTAAGCTCCAAACCAATAATAAAAATTAATGATACCGAATATCTCAATATCTATCAAAAACAATTGCCTACTGCTCTATACAATCTATTGTACACTACACTCACAGCAACAGGTAAAGAAACGGAACAAGTAAACTTAAGACGAGGCAAAGTAATTTTAGAAAACCATACCAGAGAAATATTTGAAAGGCTTTTTAAAAAATCGAAGCACCTAAAAGTATTTAGCAATTACTATGTCAACAAAAACAAGGAAGAAAAAGATTTGCTAATAATTGCTAACGGAAATGCTTTTGTAATCGAGTGTAAATCCTCCCGGAATAGGGAGCCTTTTAGGGATTCAAACCAAGGTTTTCAAAGGATAAAATCAGATTTTAAGGATTGCATTCAAAAAGGGTATGAACAATGTTATCAGGTGGAACAACTAATTTTCAATTGTCCGAATCTTTCAATTAAGAGCAACAATTTAGAACAAGACCTTGATACTTCCTACATTAATGATGTATTCAGTATTGTAGTGACATCTGAAAGATTTGCAACTATTCAATCCGATTTAGGTTACCTTCTGAATAAGGCGAATCCAGAAGACCTTTATCCTTGGTCAATAAGCATTGATGATTTAGAAATATTTCTGAAAACATTAAATTTAGAATTTAATAACCCCACTAGAAGATTCGCGGAATTTTTAGAATATCGAGAGTTATTGAATGAAAGAATATTTTCAAGGGATGAATTGGATGTTTGTGCGATGTATCTAAAAAATCCATCAAATTTCAAAAAAATATGTGAAAGTAGCGATTACGTTGTGACCGACCCTCTACTGCAGCGGTACTTTGACGAGCTATACTTTGCCAAAAAATTAAGATTTAATGTTTTAGATTTCTAAACACTAAAAGTGCTGCCTTCAAAGTGATGATCATTATTTCTTTTATCACTTTAATTATCTCGATTCCTAGAGTTTCCATATTTTGTAAAATTTTTCATTAAACATTCCAATAGCACCCTTGATGTAATCACTAAATTTTTAGACTTTTGGTAATATTTACTTTCATCCCAATTACTCAAAAACCCCATTTCCAAAAGTACAGACGGACAAAAATCAGCAGTTTCCCTTAGCACCTGAAAATTCCCAAACTTCACTCCCCTACTTTCAAATCCCAATTCCTTATTAAGCGCAGCTTGCAATTGAAAAGCCAACCAAGTTGAATCATCTAAATAATGTGATTCATTATTAGATACATATACTTCAATTCCTCTAGCATTCTGATTATCGGAATGGTTGCAATGCAGCGAAATAAACAAATCTGCATCCAAGGATTTGGCCAATTTAGTCCTATCCAATAAAGAAATAAGTGTATCACTATATCTAGTCAAATAGATATCCATTGGTGTTTCTGACTTTTCGTTAAGACTCAAAATTTCCTGAGCAATATTCAATACTACATCCTTTTCTTGGATCCCATTTATTCCGATTGCACCAGAATCTTTTCCACCATGTCCAACATCAATTACAATTCGTTTTTGAGCTACTGTTTCCTGTCCAAAAATGATACACATTTTTAGAAGCAAAAGGACAAAACTGACGTTTTTGAAGACTTTTTTCATTTTCAATTTTTGGGTTATTAACAACCTCCTTTCAAAAATTCATAGAATTTGATACCAAATAATAGCAACGGAATTTAAACGAAACTAAATAATATTTTATTCACAATTACTTGATTATCAGTTATTTATAATCAAATATATGTAAATTTCCAATAACGAAAACAAGACATAATTTTAAACTGTTACGTTATGAAAAAATCAATCTATTTAGCGACTCTCCTGGCCTTCCTCTCAACATCACTTTTTGCTCAAATTGGTGGTATTGAGAATTCGGTTAATGATGTATCAAACACCATTCGAACCATTTTCCCCATCATTCTAGGGGTAATTTTCCTAATTGGTTTCCTGTTTAATGCAGGACACTTCTTTGGAGAAAATACAGACCTCAAAAAAGGAATTACAAGGGTACTTGTATTTGTTTTAATCGCTGGGGCAGTAGTAGGCATTTTTACCTACCTAATAGGAATCGTAGTCTAAGCCTCTAAGAGGCATTTTAATACAAACAGTACTTATGAAAAAGTTCGAGATTTATAAAAATATCAGAAAACAAGCAATCATTTTTGGGCTGCCCATTTCGTTTTTCGCCTTAATAATGGTTTCCATTTTGGTCTCATTGCTCATAGTAATCTTCTCGTTCAGCTTTGGGATGATTATCGGCATACTAATTTTCAACGCTGCCCTTTACATCGCATTAAGTCGGATAACGAATACTCCACAGCTTTTTCAGGTAGCCAACACCTTTCCAAAAATCATCAGCAACAAACAAAACTCTGCCTTCAATTATGAATAAAATCAATCTTTCGACATATCGGCCAATTGCGGATATTCAGGACAATATCGTCTTTGCCAATAATGGCAATGTGATTTTATGTTATGAAGTCAATTTGCCTGAAATCTATTCTCTGTCTGAAAAGGATTTTGAGGATATGCACGGAGCTTGGTTTCAGGCTTTGAAATCGTTACCCGTTGGCACTGTAGTCCATAAACAGGATATCTATCTTAAAAAATCATATACTTCAGAAAAGCTTCCGAATACGACCTTTCTCGAAAAGGCTACACACGAACATTTTAAAGGACGTGGACATATCGAACACAAATGCTATTTGTTCTTTATACTGACAAATAACAAGACACTCAACAATCCAAAATACGTTAATCCCTTTCGAAAGATTTCCAAGGGTATTGTACAGGAACTGGATGACACCATTAAAAGCTTCATCAACTCGGTAAGCGATTCCGTTTCCTTTATAAATAACAGCCGTAGAGTGTCTCTCAGACCATTAAAAGAAAAAGAAATTGTCAGTCTCACAGAAACTTATTTCAATGGCTTTAATGAGGGCTTTGATACCGATATTTTACTGGATAAGCAAAGCGTCAATATTGGAGAAAACTATTTTGATGCCCTTGCTATCAATAGCGAACTGTGCTTTGGCGAAAGTGTACAGAGTAGCAAGACCAATGAGAAATTCACTTCAGACGATTTTGTATTTCATCAAGGGTTTATTGATGGTATAGGGCTTACGCTAAATGAAAACCATATAGTCAACCAGATTATTTATCTAGACGACAAACATAAGTGGCGCAAGCTGCTCGACAAGAAAATAGTGGAGCTTAGCAAAAGTTCCAATTTCGGTTCACAAAACAAGGTGGTGCTTGGGAAGATCCAGCATATCCTTGATCAAATAAATGCAGATGATAATGCAAGGATCATTCGTGGACATCTCAACATTGTGTATTGGGCTAAGGAAGCCAAAGACTTGGATAAAATTACCTTAAAGATAAAGACTGAATTCAAGGAACTGGATATCATCCCATATTATCCGAGAGGGGAGGAGCGGAAGAATTATATACTTAACAGCTACTGCTGCTTTTCGTCTAATTTCTCCAATGACGATTTGTACGTAACCGATTTAAAACATGCGCTTTGCCTGTTCATCAACAACACAAATTACAAATCGGATGCTACCGGAATTATCTTCAACGATAGGGAACATAACATCCCCGTTCTAAAAGACGTCTGGGACGAAAGAAAGAAACGTATCAAGGCACGGAACTTTGCCATTTTCGCACCTACAGGCGAGGGTAAGTCTTTTTTGGCCAATAACATTCTACGCCAATATTTCGAAAGTGGCGTTCGCTTGGTAATAATTGACTTAGGTGGTTCATATACCAAATTCGCAAAACTCTATCCTAAACAATATTCCGTACTACGTTATGAAAGTGGAAAAAACTTGGGAATCAATCCATTTTATATCAGCAATCAAAATGACCTGACACCAGAACGACTTGAAGATTTATCGGTCTTCATATTTGAACTCTTTGCTTCAGACTTGAAAGTGTCCAAGGCACAATCGGTTTCTGTCAAGAAAATCCTTCGCCATTATTACGATAGCACTTCAGAAAGTCATTCGCTCGAAGGCTTCTATAACTTTATAGAAAGTAATCAGAATGATCTTCTGGATACGCTTAAAATCCATCCCGACTACTTCAATGTTACAAACTTCTTGCACGTAATGTCAGAATACGTCGGCGATGGTCTATATAGTTTTCTGTTCGAAGTAAGCGAAGACCAGACCTATAAAATCGAAGACAAACGATTGATTGTTTTTGAATTGGATGAAGTGAAGGACAATAAGGAAATTCTGTCGGTAATGTTGAAGCTGATCAAATCAGCCATCCAACGAACGATTTGGAAAAACCGCGCAGAAAAGGGAATTATCCTTTTTGATGAGTTTGCCAAGCAACTAAAGTTTGAAAATGTATTGGAAAGCGTAGAATTCTATTATCAAGCTATTCGTAAACAAAATGGTGCCATTGGCATAATTCTTCAGTCTATCAATCAGCTACCGAACAATTCAACTTCAGCAAGTATTTTAGAAAACACCCAAGTTATCTACAGCCTCAACAATGAAAAAGGCTATGCAGAATTGGCCCATCGGCTCAACCTTTCCGGTCACGACCTGAACCAATTAAAATCCATCAAGAACAATCTTTCTGGTCCAAGGAAATACACCGAAATGTTTATCAAGATTGGAAAGGAAAGCAACATTTTTAGGCTTGAAGTTCCCAAAGAAGTTTATGCCGCTTACCTGACGGACGGAGAGGAAAACGAAGCCATAATGGCCATTTATAAAAGAACCCAAAATATGGAACAATCAATAATAGAATTCACATCTAAAACATAATACTATGAAGACTAAAATCAAAACAATCTCATTAGGTCTAATCCTTTCGATTGCCCTTTTATTGCCTGGCGGTGCTACCGCCCAGGGAATGCCCACTTATGACAATACCAATTTTATCAGCTTGGTAAAACAACTGATAGAATCAGGGAAGCAAACCGCAAACATTATCAAGACCGTTCAGTTCTTAAAAACCCAACAAGAAAACATTGAAAAGGTCAACGATGTGGTTAGGCAATTAAATGCTGTTCGCGAAATAGGAAGAAACAACCAACGTCTTATCCAAATGATGCAAAACGATTTAAGGGATATTCTTGATAGTCCTTATATCCAACCCGGTGAGGTAACCAGAGTTTCACAATCGTTTACTGCCATTGTAGAAAATTCTATAGAAACAATGGACTTCATCGATGAAATATTATCCAGTGATTACCTAAAAATGAGCGATGCCGAACGTGCTGAAATCCTTAAACAAAAGGAATTAGAATCAAAGGAAATGGTTTCCAATATCAAAGTCAAAACTAAACGATACAAGGATATTATTTCTTTCCGAAAAATGCAGGATAAAATTAATAACCGTGAAACTGATTTTTAGAAAATGACCGCAACTATTATTTTAGGGATAGGACTGGAATATATAGACACGGTATTCCAGACCATACAGGACAGCAGCTTCTCGCAATATACTATTGCTGGAATGAAAACGCTTGCCGTGCTATTCTTTCTGGTTAATATTCTTAAAAAATATAATGAAGGTATTTCAGATAAGGACGGATATACTTGGGGATTGAGCCCAGGAGAACTTGCTAAAAATTTTGCGGTAGTACTATTGGTTATTTTTTCAACACAGATTTTAGGATTCTTCGATAGCATTCTAGTTTCCATAGAAGGGCAATATCGCGGCACAGCACCTGCTCTTATGCCTTTGCAAATGCAGGATATTCCTATTGAAGAGGATGTTAATCTTATAGATGTTGCAAAAAATGCTATGACATTGCTTTATGAAGCCTTGGTAACCCCTCTCTATGGTTTTAAAATATTTGCTTTTATTATAAGCATATTCCTTTGGATTTTGGACTTGTTTATTTACCCCCTCTTTCTTGCTGAACGTTATTTCCTTTTGGGCATCATGCAAGCCTTTTTTCCTTTGGTTATAAGCTTAGCAGTATTTGAGAAATTCCGATCCTTAGCCTATACCTTTTTTAAATTGTATGCCGCGGTTTATATGCTTGTACCGGCGTTCTTTCTAGTCAATGTATTTATCAATGCTCTTTATACAGAAATCAATACAAATTTCTGGACCAACTTATTCGGAACCGATACTGGCCAAGGCTTTTTTGCACCTGTAGTACAACTCGGTTCAGTAGGTTTTATCGTCTTCTTAAAATTCAAATTGTACAGACGTGCAACTTCTTTTACGCTCAGATTATTCACAAACTAATTTCTATCAGAATGAAAGCACCTTATAACAACATTTACAACATCTTAAAATTAAACCGGTTCATCGTGTTCTCGGTTGTGATTTTTGCTTTTTTATTTAGCATATTTTCTTTATGGATGGCATTTAGCACGAATAAAAAGGCGCTGAACAGTGCATTTGCAATCAACACAGATGGCAGTATTATTCCGCTAAAACTTATTACCCAAAAGGAGAATTTCAGGGTTGAAGCTTTGGCGCATTTAGAGTTGTTCCATACCTATTTCTACAATATCGATGCAAGCAATTATGAACGCAACTTAGAAAAGGCACTATGGTTGGGCAATAGTTCGGTAGACAATCTGTACCGTCAAAAGAAAGCGGATGGCGTTTATAATCGTCTATTGCAATATTCATTGGTTCAAAAGGTACAGAGTATCGATTCGAGGTTAACCGAAAGTAATGGCTCATACAGTTTCACAACCACAACCATTTTCGAAATCAATAGAGGTTCTATAATAGACACCTACGAACTGGTTTCCACAGGAGGCCTAATGATGGTTGACCGAAACTTCCCCAACAATCCGCACGGATTATTGATTACAGACTATTTCGAAAATACCTTAAAAAAATTAAACAATGAAAATTGAGCCGATAATCGGCATTTAAAAAATCACTCTAATGAAATGAGCCATAAAAATTTGGGGTATTAACCGGAATATTGATTGGCGAATTACATCTGACAAACGAAAAATAAATAAACAGCAACAAATGAAAATAGAAAAGAATAAAATTGTCTTCGCAGCAGTTTTGGCTGTAATTTTTATATTCCTGATTTCCTATTCCCTGATGGTAATGGGAGATGATGAAAGTGAAAATGAAAACCTTGAACAGACCCAGATACCAGATTTGGAAGAAAACCAAAAAGAATACGATTCTAAATTGGATGCTATCAATGATTTAAAGGAAGTCCGTGAGAACAATGCGCCGAGTATTTACGATGAAAAACTGATTGATTCACTTGGTTATTATGATCCAGATTTGCCGGAACGTGAAAAAGAACGCATTGTGGATAGCATCTATTCCGCTGGGAAAATAAAATATTCTAAATCGACCTATCAGAAACTTGGGGCTGGAAAAACAGTTCCTAATAAAATTCAAGAAATAGATTCTGAAGAAATAAAACGGGAACAGAAGATTGAAACCCAGGAATTAGGTTTGGAACATCAACTTTTCTTTGCCGCCTCGCCCAAACCCAATGACAATTCAAGTATCGGGAAAACAGATGAAACAATCTATGTAGTTGTCGATGGCGATCAAGTTGTTAAAGTAAATAGCCGATTGAGAATGCGACTTTCAAAAGCTGCAATGATCAACAACAGGCAAATGCCAAAAAACACCCTTGTTTTTGGATTTATTAGCTTTCAGCCTAATCGTGCTTTAATAGAAATCGAGAATATCAAACATCATCCAACGAAGCTCAAAGCCTTCGATTTGCAGGACGGTAGCGAGGGCATCTATGTTGAAAACAATTTTCGGACAGAAGCTACCAATGAAGTATTGGATGACATAATTGGCGATATCAATATTCCGAGTGTTCCTCAAGTTGGTGGAATTACCAAAGTTCTAAAGCGCAATAACCGAAGTCTGAAAGTGACAGTGTTGAACAATTACAAACTTATTCTAAAACCAAAACTATGAACCCATAATGGGTTTTTAAAATTTAATCTTATGAAAAGATATATAATAACTTCAATTATTTTAGTTGCTTACAATTTTGCACCTCTTCTTTGCTCGGCACAAATTACAGAGCAAAAATCCAAGGACCTCGATACTATTTATGCCAATGACACCAAAAATGTGGCGCTGTTTTTTCCAGAGCCCATTCGCCAGGGAATAACTGGTGCAGAGAATTTTGTATTTTCTTACAACCGTGAAGAAGAACAGTATTTCGGACTGCTTCAGGCAAAGCCGGGAAAGGAAAGCAATCTGTTGATTATCAATAAAGATGGCTCAATTTTTTCGTATATTGTAAGATATAAAGAGCAGCTTTCAAAGCTCCATTATTTCATTCCCTTATCAAGTAGAATCGGGAATGAAAAGCCATTGGTAACCGATTCAATTGAGGCAATAAGTTATGAAGAAAGTATAGATAATAAAACGTATTATTATCAGAAATTCTCTTCTCATCTTCTTGAAAGACAACAGCATATTGGTCGGATTAAGAAGCGAAATGAAGGCATTGCGTTGAGCGTTGAGAATATTGTTTTCAATAAAGAGGAACTCTACTTCGTTATCCAGATTGAGAATAAATCTACCTTAGATTACGATTTGAATTTCTTAAACCTCTCGATTGAAACAAGACAAAAAGGGAAAAGGAAATCATTGCAACGACTAAATAAAGAACCTCAGTTTCGATATAATGTGCCTTCCCGAATTAGTGAAAACGAAACGGTGAGATTGGTATATGTGTTGCCCAAGTTTTCATTATCCAATGATCATAGGGCAATTTTAGAGTTGAATGAAAAGAATGGCGAACGTAATATAGAACTGAAAATATCGCATAGATATATTAATAATCCAAATTGATAATATTATGAAACATATAGTTATATGCTCGGTAGTAATTTTATTTATTTCCTGTTCTCAAAATAAAAACCTAAGCCCTACAGAAACCGCCAAAGTTGTTGCCGAAAGTTTTTATCACGGTAATGAAGTAACCTTAAAAAAACATACCACTGAGGAAGGTTATGCAAACCTTTCAAGTATTCAGGAGATGTTTGCTCAAGACAAAAGCTCAGACTCCAATTTCAAAATAGTAGATGAAGCTATGGAAGACAAAGTCGCATGGATAAAATATTCCACAGATTACGACCCGAAGCCTGGGGTTTTTAAGTTGGTTCAGGAAGATGGTCAATGGAAGGTTACTCATAATGGCCCAAGAGAAAGAGGGCCTTTCTAAGAACGGCGATTTTTCTTAAAATTTTCCGCTTGTTCAAAGATTTCATCATAAACTTCATCCCTTTCCACTGGGGGATAGCCGTGTTCATCAAGCAATAGAATCAAACCAACCTTTAAGGCAGCTTTAATGTCATTCCGTTTGCTCCAATCGGGAAATTGCGCTTGTTCGTTCACTAAATACTTTACGGATTTTGAAAGTTTGATAAGCTTATCTTCTGGATACCGAAAATCATATTTTATGCAAAGTTCTTTCAAAATATCATAAAAAGCCTTTTCCTCAAAATCAATCCCTAACTTCTCCCCTGCCGAAAACTCCTGTTGTACCTGCCAAATAAGATCAGTGAGTTGATCAGCCATTTCTTCATAGACTTCCCCACGTAATACATCACCTTTTCGCTCATTGTATCGGGACACTAAACCTTCCATCTTTTTGGAAAAATCTACTCCTTTTACCTTGTTCACCTTTTTGATTTCCCCAATTGCTTTGGCCAATAATTGTTGCAAGAGTTTAATCTTAGTGTTGGGCAATTTAATCTTGTCGATTTTCGCTAGATAGTCTTCATCAAAAATATCCTGTTGGCTATTCGTTTCATCCCCCATTTTAAAAATTTCCTCTACACCTTCACTAGCCAAAGCATTTTTGATCATCTCCCTTACTTTAGTATTCATCCGGGCAGTATCGGGAGCATTCCCTTTGGTGAGTTTAAAAACGATAGAGCGTACAGCCAGATAAAAATGGGTGTAATCCCGTTCTGTTTGAGTTATTTTTTCACTTCCCGCACAAATATCATAAGCTGCTTTTAAGCGTTTGACCAAGCCCATAAACCTCGTTTCCAGTTCTTTGGTTTTTTGTACAAATTCCACCGCCATATTGAGCGTATTCAATTGAGCTAAGGGAGTTCCTTCAAAATAATTCGTACTATCAAAGTTATGGAAAACCTTAGCTAATAAATCCAAGTGGTTTCTAACGATGGTCAGGGATTCTTTAATATCTTCAAAATTCTCTCGCTCTCCCTTGTTGTATTTAGCGAGAGCTAAGTTCATTTGCTTTTTAATACCTATATAATCGACTACCAGGCCTTTATTCTTGTTCTTAAACTTTCGATTTACACGAGAAATGGTTTGAATCAGATTGTGTTGTTGAATTGGTTTATCAATATAGATACTATCTAAAAAAGGAACGTCAAAACCAGTAAGCCACATATCGACCACAATTGCAATCTTAAAATTAGATTTCTCATTTTTAAATTGTCGATCCAATTCTTTACGATACTCTTTTGTTCCCAACAAATTATACATTTCTTTAGGATCATCTTTACCACGGGTCATAATCATTTTAATACGCTCCATAGGTTTGAGCTCCCGTTTTTCTTTTTCGGTGAGCTCCGCTCCTCTTTCCGCTTTTCTAATTTCTGCCCATTCTGGTTTTATCTGTATAATGTTTTTATAAAGTTCATAGGCTATTTCACGACTGCTACACACAAACATCGCTTTTCCTTTAACCGTGGCACCTTCTGAAACTCGGTTTTCATAATGCTTAACAAAATCTTCAGCAATAGCCTGCAAGCGATCGGGATCACCCAAAATAGCGTTCATATTTGCCGATTGCTTTTTACTCTCTTCTACCTGATATTCGTTCGCGCCTTCTTCTTCAGCTACTTGATAGTATTCTTCAATTTTCTTTAACTCACTATTTTCAAGGGCTACTTTTGCTGCCCTGCCTTCATAAACAATACGTACCGTAATTTCATCCTTTACAGATTCGGTCATGGTATATTCATCAACCACTTGTCCAAACACATCTAAGGTAGCATCAATGGGCGTACCGGTAAAGCCTACAAAAGTTGCATTGGGTAACGAATCGTGTAGGTATTTGGCGAAACCAAAAGTTTTCTGAACGCCTTTTTCGGTAATTTTTATTTTCTGGTCAAGATTGGTTTGGCTTCGGTGTGCTTCATCAGAAATACAAATAACATTACTTCTGGTAGTCAGCAATTCGGTGTCTTCGGTGAATTTATGAATGGTGGTAAGGAATACGCCTCCACTTTCCCTTCCTCTAATCCTTTCTCTTAGATCTGAGCGACTTTCAACACTGGCGATGGTATCATCCCCAATAAAGGTTTTGGCATTGGTAAACTCCCCCGCTAGCTGATCGTCTAAATCTGTTCTATCGGTTATTAAGACAATCGTCGGACTTTCAAAATAAACACTTTTCATTAGAATCCGAGCCAAGAAAAGCATCGTAAAACTTTTGCCAGATCCAGTTGCCCCAAAATAAGTACCTCCTTTTCCATCACCCGCTGGTTTTTGCGCCTTTTTAATGCTTTCAAATAAAGCCCTGGCTGCATAATACTGGGGATAACGGCATACAATCTTTTCATCTTTCTTTGAACTATCCGGCAGAAAAATAAAATTCCTTATAATATCACGTAATCGGTCTTGCTGTAGCATTCCCTGAATAAGTGTAAACATACTATCTATGCCATCTACGTCTTTCGATAAACCTGCAATCCTGCGCCAAGCGTAAAAGAATTCGTAAGGAGCAAAAAATGAACCTGCCTTGGTATTTACTCCATCACTAATCACGCAAAAGGCATTATATTTAAAAAGTTCTGGAATATCCCGCTGGTAACGCACGGTTAACTGGATATAGGCATTGTGAATTGTACAGTTTTCTTGAATAGCAGTTTTAAACTCGAAGACAACTACAGGAATTCCATTTACATAGAGAATCCCGTCTGGAATGCGTTTATGGGTACCTTTTATTTCAAGTTGGTTCACAAATTTATAGCTGTTCTGATTTTCTGTTGAATAATCAATCAAATAAATCCAGATATCTTTTTGTGAACGGTCTTCCCTTTTTAAAGGAAAACCATCGGAAAGCATTCGCATAAAATCTTTATTGCTTTCGTAAAGATCGGAAGCCGGAAGGGTTTTGAGCTTAAGAAGAATAGATTCTACCTCGATTTTGGTTATGCCTTCTTTACGGTAGGTTTTCATTAAAAAATTCCGGAGGTCTTCATCAATAAGCACTTCGTCTTCCTTTCGAGAAATAGTGCTCCCTAATTGATGCGTATAGCCTTCTTGTTCTAATTGCTCGGCAAAAACGGTTTCCAAGTGTGCTTCGGTAAATTTCATCCTTTCCTTGCTTTTTTTCCTTTCTCGGTAAGCCTGTACTGCTGCTTACTACTTTTTGGTTTATCGGGGAGTGTGAGTTCTACGAAACCTAATTCTATTGCTTTTTGAATATAGGCTGCTCTAAAATGTTCCCTATGTGTTAATTTCAATTTTTCCATTAATTCTTTTCTACTATACGCTTTATCCATAACCGATAATAGATTTTTGACTTGCTCGGTGACTTGCTCGTTAACATGCTCGGTGACTTGGGGGATACTTGCGGGGTACTTGGTGGGTACTTGCTCGGTTGCATAAACAGATTCTGCTGAGGGCAATACCATTCGTAGAAAATTATCGGAAAAATGAAAGCAATCTTTATCATAATGCTCCAGTATTCTAGGAATCCCAGATCCCAATTGTTCCACCAGGTCCAAATCTTTATACACACGCATTAATTCTTTATTTCTGGGGATTGAAAAGTCTTCGGAAAGTTCTCGTTTATATTCTATTCGGTTGGTTTCGGACATTGTTTTAAAGATCTAATTATAATTTGTGAGTTGTAGCGTCATTTCTTATTCTTTAAATTCTTTATCATCTTATCAAAATCAGATTCTATCTTTTGTGTTTTGTTAAACTTGTCATATTCCGAAAAGGCTTTCTTATCTGCTTGTATTTTCGACTTTTTGCCCAATCCCTTCAAAACTTTGTATTCGTTAAACTCTAAAAACTTATTGACACTTAATGCCAATCCCTCCATTGTAAAAGTGTTTTCCCGTTCTATCAGGCCTTCTATATAATCGAAGTAACCAGAAACCGTGCGTTCTAATTGTTTGATTTCTTTCTCTTCCAAATAATTTTTACCAATGCTCGTGTCTGATTTTAGGATCCGACCATCCGGGGCATTTTTCCAAGTGGTTAATCCCATATTTTCTTTTTTGCTATTTGCATTTTGGTAAATAATTTCTGCTGCCGTTTTACCGGTAATCGCGTAATGAAATTTGTTTTGTACCCTTGCATAAAACTTTTTGGTTATTGGGGATCGGGAATCGTAATCTATACTACACTCAGCAAAAACATCAGTAACTTGTTGGTAAATTCTACGTTCGCTGTTGCGTATGGAACGAACACGTTCTAATAATTCTTTAAAATAATCTTTACCAAAGAGTGTTTTTCCTTGCTTTAACCTCTCATCATCTAAGGTGAAACCTTTTATGATATATTCTTTTAAGATTTTGGTTGCCCAGATACGAAACTGCGTGGCTTTGGTAGAATTTACCCGATATCCCACAGAAATAATGGCGTCTAAATTGTAATATTTAGTTTTGTATTTTTTGCCATCAGCGGCAGTTGTTTCCAAAATGGAAATAACTGAATCTTCTATCAGTTCACCACTTTCAAAAATATTGCTAAAATGTTTACTTATAGCTGGCACTCCAACTGCAAAGAGTTCTGCCATTGCTTTTTGAGTAAGCCAAATACTTTCCTCAAAAAGCCTTACATCCAACCGTACATCTCCGGAGGGTGCTGTGTATAACAGAAAGTTAGATTCTTGCATAATTATTCGTTTACTGTTGTGTATTGAAACGTTTGGAAATCCCTAATAATTGTTTATTTTTCTGTGCCTGAACCAATAGCAACCATTTTCCCGACGTCGGCAAAATGGTTAGAAATCTCTTCTTCAGAAAAGCCACAATTTCCTTTTCCAAGCCTTCGGAAAGTTCACGCTTATATTCTATGCGGTTGGTTTCGTGCATATTTTTCTAGTTAGATATCCAATCTTCAAGTTTGTTATATGAGCGAGCTTTTCCAGTTTCCAATGGAGAAACAACGTAATAGCCTTCATCAAAATAACCACCAATTTGTCTCTGAAGAGTAAATCCTCTAACAAATTCTATAGTAGGGTAGATTTGAAGATATTCATTACCTGAATAATTTCTATGATTTTCTTTAATTGGAAGTAAGGCAATGTGATTTAAGTACTTATGAGTATCTCCAATACCCAGTTCCCAATTACACCATTTAGAGTTAATTGCACCTTCAGTAGCTAAGAATATAAATTTTCTATTTTCCTTTATCTTATTTTTTATTCTTGAAGCTGTGATACCAGAAGTTTGGACTGGCATTTCATCATCAAGCCAATCCACATAAACATTAACGTTCATTTTCTTTAAGAATTGGATGGCAGCATCCAATTCAGTTCTTTCATCATGTTTGTGAGATAAAAAAATTGTTACTTTCCCTATTCGGCTTTCATTAATAAATTCATTTAAACTGCCACTCAAACCTTTAGAAAAAGTTCTAGTCTGATTTCTAAAGCCTAATAGCTGTGCTTTATCTATTATACTCATTTAATTATTATTTCTAATCTCTATTGCTTCTTCAATCCAATCCTCAATGTTTTCCCTAATGTAATTGTAAACCTTTTGACTATCTGTATATGGAGGATTATAGCATTTTAGCACAGATGATAACTTTTTGCTACCAAAATCAAAATAATCGAAGGGGTTATCTCCTTTAGTAGATTTTTCTAAATCTCTATTTTTTAGATTGTGAATATTAATCCCAAATATGCCTTTCTTTTCAGACCATGCTCTCTCAATTTCATAATTAATCCACTTTCGATTTGCAGTATCTTGTCCTACTAAAACAATAACACAAGATTTACCTGTCATATTATCATTAATCCATTTCTTAATGGCGGCATCTCCACCGTTAGTTACTGTTTCCCATTTATTGGCTGTTGCAACCGTATTGCCTTCTATCTTTCCAATATTTCTCACTGTTGAAGCTCTCCAATTATCTGGGACATAATGAAAACTTGTAAATACATTTCTTGCCATTTTATTTGCTTTTAATTAATAAATCTTGAAAGAGTGACATGTAAGCGTAATCCTCTTTATATCTTTCATTTTTTTCAAAATCAAAATTATCATAAACCATTTTAGCCCCCGCACCAGTGCTAGCTATAGGAATTACTTTTGCATTCCGATGGAACTCTCTGAACATTTTATACTCTATTTCAATTCCCTCCATGCCACCTATAAAAATACCAGCATAAAAATCATTAGTTCCAATCATTAATTCGCGCATTAAACCTAAGCTGTTATCTCTGCCGTTGTTAACTGGAGTTAAAATCACATTGTCAAACTTATTATTGTCTTTAGGAAAGTATTCTTCAAAAAACCTAGATTGATAAAGTACCACATGATCTTGGATATTCAAATTCATTTTTTTTAAAACATAATAAATTAAGGGTGTAATTGACGGATGTCCACCCCAGATTAATCTATAGTGGGGCAAAATAGTAGTGACTAATGCAATAACCGAATCTCGTATCGCAATAACATCGGCTGTATCTATATATTTTGGGTCTCGCCCTTCTAGTGGTATGCTTGCAGATAGAAATATATTTTTTAGTTCTTTTGAAACCATTTATCGAAGTTTTGTTTTTTAAGTGTCTTGATTTTTAAATAATTGTTCAACCAGTCCAAATGTTTTAACCAATTTTCTCTAATCCTAATATCATCAAAAATCAGGTAAACGCTTTCCACTTCATATTCACTTATCTCTTTTGCTAATTCTTCGGACATATTACAATCTAGAGATTGTGGAATTCCAATAGTTGGAATAAAAATTCTTCTTTTATTATCACCCAATTCCTCTGTGATAATTCTTTCGGGCTGTAGGTTAATTTTTTTTCCATATTTCAAAGCAATATTTGAAAACTCAGTTATTAAATTATCTTGCCTGGAAGCTAAATTTCTGGCTCTAACTGATTCTGCGCTGCTTACTATCTCATTAACAATATCTTCTTTTAATTTAGAACTATCCTTGTTGTTATATAACCCATCAATAAAATCGGAATCCTTTAAGTGTTTTGGAAATGAGACGTGAGCAGCGCTGTCTATTTTATTGTTTGGCCAAATGAGCTGAACAATTCCAATCTGTTTAGCATTAGCCTCAGCTAGCTCCTCTTTACACCACTTACTAGTTAAAAACCTTGGGGTGTTTAGTAAAACAATCACATCACAATCGGTCATACGATGCCATAATTCTTCTTGAAAAGGCTCTCCTTGTTTGATGGAGTGTGTATCAAGAAAAACATCAAAATTATTTTTTTCTAAAGCCTCATATAATTGAATCGCAACAGAAGAGGATTCATCTCTTTTATAACTAATAAAAATCTTGCGTGTATGTCTTAGTTTTCCGAAAGATTCTAGAGCGAGATTTACTATTTTATTATCTTTAGAATTATCATAAAGCTGACCGTTTTGATTCTCTAAGATTTTTGGAATTTCTTCACTAAAAGACTTATAATAAACAGGAAGAATTAATGTTGCGTCTTTTAGCAACCTGTCTACAATTTCAATATTTTTAAAATCACCATTCTTATCTCCAAAATATATCGCAAATGAAGGTTGATTTGCCTTATACTCTCCATCAAAATTATTTTCATCAATTATTATGAATGAATCTCTGGATTGCTTCAATTCAACTAACTTTTCAAAAAAAAGATCGACTATCTTATCTGATAATTCTCCAGTAGTTCCTAGAATAATTAGTTGGTATTTATATATCATATTTAATAGCTTATTATTTCTTCCTCACTTCCCACAGTTGCCATTTTGGAAAGAAGTAAAGTTTGAAATTCATTTAAACAAACAATTTCTCTTGCTTTAGATTCAACTATCAAATAAAGAGTATTAACTACTTTATTAAATAATCTAACAATTTCAATAGTAGGAATGATTGAAGAAAAATTTAGTAAAGTTTGACCATCCAGATTGGGAAAAGTCGATCCCGTGGTATAAGATAAAAGTTCCTCTAAACTATATTTATACAACTCGTCAACAAATCTTTGTGAATGAATTGCTTTAAAACTACAAACTCCACGACCTAAACAATAGATTCCATCACTTTTCACAAATCTACCTACTGTACTTCCCCTAACGCATATTATCAAATCTCCCTTTTCACATAATTTGGTGGGTGCCGAAGTCCATTTTCTTTTTTCCGTGAAAAAATTACCGAATTCTACAGGGCCATTAATTAATGGAGTTCCATTTCCATTTTGATTATAAGTACTTCCTTTTGGAGATTGTCCCATTTTTATATTTACGTGATCCTGAAATTTTCCGTTAGACCATCCCACCGGTATCTCCTTATCCAATTCCTCATTAAAAACCATTTTACCTCCGGCAGATTTATAGCCAAGAGGTTGAGATCCTGAAACAAGTTTAGGATGACTTTCTTTGGAGACTGGAAATTCAAAATCGACAAACCAAAGTTTATATAATGCCTGCGCAGTTTCTTCTAAGTTTCGGTTGAGTTGCTCATTTAAAGCAATCCGGTTTTTCACCACATTGTATTCCTTTACAATTTCTTGCTGTTTTTCAATGGAAGGAACAGGAAGTTCCATCGCCAGAAAATCTTCCCATTCTAAAGTTCCCCGAACTCCTCCTACTGCTAAAAATTCCGCATGCCTGTCAAATTCTGCACGAGAAAACCACATCATCAAATATTCAGGCAGTATTTGGTTTTTATCATGTATTTCAAAAATGGGATAAGCCTGTGAAATAATTGCTTCATCAAAATCGGTCAATAAAGCAACTGGCATTTTTCTATCACGCCGTACTTGCATGGTGCTACACGCAAATTGATTTTTACGAATTATTTTATAGTTGCGCATATCTGTCCCAACCGTATTCGCCACTGACCGAATGAATTCTTTAGATATGCTCAACCCTAATAGTCTGGTTACTTTTAAATCTTTATTGCGTTCATCAACAAGATGTATGTAATCACCAATAGGCTTATAGTTTGATCGCATAGCCCAGCTCTTTAAAAACATCCAACAATTCACTTTTAGATTGCTCTTCTTGTTGCAGCAAATCGGTCAGTTCGCTTTGTAAACTCGCCATTTTTGTATCAAAATCGATATTTTCATCTCGGTTCACGAACTCGATATACTTACTGGGCACCAAAGAAAAATCTTTCTTTTCAATATCCGTCTTGGTGGCACTATAACAATATTCCGGAATGTCTTTAAAATCGGTCTTTTTTTGTTGCCAATCGTGGTAGGTTTTGGCGATTTCTTGAATATGTTTTGGACTAAACTGAATGAATTTTTTCTCGAATGGTTCCCCTATCTGTCGTAAATCCATAAACAACACTTCCTCTTCACGATCCCGGTATTGGCGTTCTTCGTCACCAATGGAGCGTGTATGCGCTTTTTTGTTTTTATTCAGTATCCAAACGGTTACGCTTATATTGGTAGTATAAAACATGTTTTGTGGCAAAATCACAATGGCTTCCACCAAATTGTTTTCCACCAACTTTCTCCGGATTTTATACTCTTCACCACCACCAGAAAGGGCGCCATTTGCCAGGATAAAACCTGCAACCCCATCGTCTGAAAGTTTGGAAACCATATTCAAGATCCATGCATAGTTTGCATTGCTTTTAGGAGGAACCTCATAACCCATCCAACGTGGATCATCGATTAACTCCTGTTGCCCACGCCAATCCTTTTGATTAAAAGGAGGATTCGCCATAATATAATCGGCTTTCAAATCTTTATGTTGGTCGTTGCTAAATGTATCGGCTGCTTTCTCACCTAGATTAGCTGATATACCCCGAATTGCAAGGTTCATTTTTGCCAGTTTGTACGTGGTGTTAGTATACTCCTGTCCATAGATAGAAATCTCTTGTTTACTTCCATGATGGCTTTCTATAAACTTTATAGATTGTACAAACATTCCTCCTGAACCACAAGCCGGATCATAAATTATTCCTTTGTAAGGCTCTATCATTTCGGCAATGAGATTTACAATACTTTTTGGCGTATAAAACTCTCCCTTTCCTTTCCCTTCTGCCAATGCGAATTTGGATAAAAAATATTCATAAACGCGACCTACAATGTCCTGAGATTTATCTTTCTGGGTATCAATTTTATTAATGGTATCTAAAAGTGAGGCCAATTTACTCTTGTCCAGTCCCAAGCGGGAAAAATAATTATCTGGCAATGCGCCTTTAAGGGAAGGATTGTTCTTTTCAATTTGGTTTAGGGCAGTATCTATTTTTATTGCAATATCGTCCTGCTTGGCATTTTTAATTATATAATTCCATCGAGAAGTTTCTGAAAGAAAAAAGACATTCTTCATATTGTAGAAGTCTTTCATTTCGAGATATTTTTCTTTTCCTTCTGAGAGGAGTTCCTTTCGGCGTTCCTCAAATTTATCATTGGCAAATTTCAGAAATATAAGCCCAAGGACTACGTGTTTATATTCCGAAGGTTCGATGGAGCCACGTAATTTATTGGCCGCATCCCAGAGGCTTTCTTCAATAGATTTCCCGCCTGACTTTTTATCTTTTAACGGTTGACGGGCAGGTTGTTTAGTAGTACTTTTCTTGGCCATTTATAATTTTCGGTCTTTATGTTCTAATAGTAATTCTTTTGCTTCCACATTTAGGATTTCGGCTATTCGATATAAATCTTCCAAACTGGGTTGTCTTCTGTTCTGTGCGTAAGAGTTAACCATATTATAGCTTTTTGCCATCTTAGTAGCAAGCCATTTTTGCGTTAAGTCTTTTTCTTCCAGAACTGCTTTGATTCGGTTCATTTGTTAAAATTATTACGAAAACCCTAATTTATAAAATTTTCTTAACTATCTCATTATATGAGTATTTAATTATAAACAGACTTACTCAACGATAGATTTATTATTGAAGGGACATCTTCATAATTTTATTTCTTAATATTTCTTATCCTAGGAATCACTGTGCCCCGTATTCCTAAAAGTTTTGACCATTTTTTATTATTTTACTCTAATTCTAATTGCAAAGGAACTGATTTAGATTCTGTGGATTGTTTATATAAGGAAATGGCACAACTTACATCTTCGTTTGTTGTAGGTGGAAATATTTCAAACCAATATAAAAATAGTCCTGAAAGTGTACCTAGGTTTACAAATGGTTCTTTGTGTTATTTGGAATAACTTATGTCGTTAAGATTCTTATCTTGGAAAAGCGAACAATCAAAATCGTGCTGAAAATTAGTTTTAGCATTATTTCGCGAACGTTTTGTAAATGTTTAATGCGTTTGTCGGTTGCCTCTTTAATTTTGTCAATTATAACTTAATTACTATTCCATTTTATCTCTTTAAGCCTTGACCCAATCTTCATCAATGATTGTAGCACATCCTCTTCATTAGGAAGATCTCCAGTTAGTAACTCCTTAAAAGAGCCAGTATAAGTTTTGCTCAAAGTTTTCCAAACTTTTTCGGTTTCGCTGAAAAATAAAGATTCTGATGGATGTTTGGATAACCATTCCTTATCGTTGGGTATGGCTTTGTCATCATCTTTTCCTACTTGTATTAGCATTGTTTCAAAATCATCCGATTTCAAAAAAGATAAGATCCTACTTTGCTTTAGTAATTGGTGTAAATCGTAGGTGTGACGAACTTTATTAGTCAACTCCTCTACAGGGTTTTCGGAATATGAAAATCTTACAAGGCTAATTATTTTTTCACAAAAAGTACGCTCGATGGATAGAGCAGTCACCTCAAAAGGTTCTAATTCATAGAATCTAATTAAGTCGGTATTATTAGTTGCCGCAATAAATTCTACAATCATCGTTTGGATTTTTACCTTTTTGGATGGATGTGAATTACCAAGACTTGAAACTTCCAGAACAATTTGGTCGCGAACATGACCATACGCTCCTTTAACTCCAACCTTGTCATACCCATAGACCACTTTTCTAATCTTTCCACGTTTGTTTTCTAAAGGATGGTTGGGAATGACAGTCATAAATTCTTCCAAAGTGCTTGTTACTTTTTTGAGTTTTCGTTTTAAAGAATTTTCCGTTTCTCCATCTTCTTTTATGACCACCATATCAATATCTTCAGAAAAACGCTCAATGATTTTGAAGCATTTGGAAAGGGATGTTCCACCTTTAAAAACAGCGATTTCCTTGGAACTGGGATCCGTAAAAATCTTTTTGAGGGCAAAAGTTACCCAATAATCCTTTTCAACATAGATTTCTGCAATTCCAAAGTGCTGAGCAGTTGCGACGATTGCGCCTTCAAAGGCGTCTTTATAATTATGTAATTTCATTAGGCAATGTTCCAATTTGAGATAGTAGGCAATGTTTTTTCGGATATTCCAAATTCATAACTGCTCAAATAATTAATTGTTTCTTTAAGTGATTCACTTAATTCGTTAAGGGAAAGGGTTTCAAGAAGTGCTCCCAATAAAGCCCTAACTTTTGGTGGGTAAGCTTTTGCGAAAATGGTCAACTTGTCTTTATCTGCATCGGAAAGTTTATCAATCTTTTCCTTTAAAAAATCAATACCTAACTTTTTATCCATATCTGGAATGTTCTTAAAATCTTTCATTACGTCCAAGAGTTGTAATAAAGGTACATTCTTTTTCGTAACAGAAACATAACTCTTGGCAGGCTTTATTACAAGGTTTCCGATTTTTGTCTTAATCTCTTTATCCTTGCTTGCTAATCTTACAACCTTAGAAACTTGGGTAGTCAATCCAAGTTGATTGTATAATCGAACACCAGTTATGTATGCAATTTGATTATTGTTCTCAAAGAGATAATTTTTAAGCAATTCATCCTCTCTTGGTTTTAGTTCTCCAAAAGCGGTTTGTTTGGGTTTATAGTACATCCCATTTTTATACCTCTTGATTACGCCATTGGAAACCATGCGGCTTAAAGCCTTTGCAGCTGCTGAAAATTCACTTTGAGCAATAGATAACGTATCGTATGTAAATACTTCTCCAGTATCTATACGAGTGATTTTGGCCTTTATTGATGTTGTTATATTCATAGTTATGATAGGACAAAGATACTCATTACAGCCATACTTGTCAAGTTTTTTCCGTTTTTTACTTGACTGCTGAAGGTAGTAATATTTCAGTAATAGATTTAGTGAATATATTATTTATTAAAAATAGACCTAGCCTCCTCATAGATCCTTTCAAAATTAGCTTCCAAATCTGCATTAGAAAATTCTTTTGCACCCCGTGGAAGTTCTCTCTCAATCTTCTGCAACTTAAATTGCACTTTTTTATCCTTCCCATCCGCATAGGTAATAAATTCACCTTGCTTTAAACGAAAGAAAACATCAGCTCTTATTTTAGGGATTTCCTTCTCTCCTGTTGTTACGCGCGTATCAAAATCTAGGTTATAACCTCGACTTACACTTTTGGTCGGATCTTTAACTATCTCAAAAAATCGTTCGTAATATTTCGCGGTGTCTGGATCGTTGACCTTTCCGAAAAACTGATAAGATAGATTACTTAGAATCGCCTTGCTAGCTTTATCACCATACATCATATCATTTTGAATCTTGTCCTGCATCACATAGATCGTGGCAATGTCATAACTTCGCAATGTTGCAGGAATACGGTGCATATTCAATAAACGAATGGTAGGAGCCTCTTCCATGAGTAGGAAAGAAGGTTTGCTATTTCGGACACTCATCTGCTTAGTGATCGTATGGATGATCGTAGCGATAACAGGCGAATACGAAGTGTCAAATTTTGGATTGTTCACGATTGAAATTACGCATGGATTTTCAGGATTATTTATATTGAGTGGTACTTCATCAGCTGAAAGTGTCATAAAAATACGCTGTGTACTAATTCGCTTTAGCGCATTGGCCAAAGTGCTCTTTACACCAGCGGTCTGCCGTTCCGAATCTTTTCCACTTATAAACGCATCCGCCATTGCCCTCGATGTCGTATTTGTTTCCAAAAACTGTATAAGGCTGTCCGTATCAAGAAATTGGTAGATCGCTATTAAATGTGGTAAAGTACAGAATTCGGGATAAGAGGTTTTCAGTTTCCAAATTAATCCACCAATTAATCCCTCGGCGGCATCGTTGAAAAATTTTGTCGTTCCAGATGTTCCAGATTCTCTTTGTTCCAATAAGTTTTCAATTAATACCCGTGAAACTTCATTAACGCTCTCCTCGTTCTCCAAATACCGTGGGGCTATGGGATTTACTTTATGGATGATTTTATCAAAGGAAATAACCTTAAATGGAATTTCTCCATCTTTAAAAAGTGGATACGCCATTTCCGTGAGTTCAAAATCTTTGTAATCATGGATAATTCCGCAGAACTTATACTTTTGAAAATGTTTTAGAAAACCGAAAACAACGCTTTCAGTCTTTCCACTTCCAGCAGAGCCAATAACTGAAACACCCCTCCTGATATTTTCAATTTGAAAACTTTTCTTTGAGGTTTTAAAATTAACCTTATATTTTTCTGGAACTGTTTCTATCAACTTTCCATCAAAATAATATGCATATAACACCGTATTCAAAAAGATTAGTGGACATGCTAGATAGACCATTCCTCTTAATACAGAATTTATGGTATAGCTAAAAAGAAATATCATTAGCAAAATAGAAATATTGGTAATCAGGAGATAGTATTTGAAACTATAATAAAGAACACAGAGTATTAAATTTTTTGCTTTCATAACATTTAATTTTAGTTAATTATCTCGTCAAATTCCTATGGAACTTGATTTAATAGCCACTTCGACACCTCGACGTAGCCTGTTAAAAACTTTCATTGCCAATTGTGCTTGCGTGACTGGAATACTGGACATCATCGGAATGCCAGCCTTACCCATTATTTTGAATGCTAATGCTTTTTCATTAGTGGGTAATTTCATCAGGGACGCGAAATAGACTTTGGGATTCTTAATAAAATCCTTTCTTGCCGTATAGGTTTCTGCAAAATTTCTTTGGTAGCCGAATGTTTTATCAAACCTTTTCTCAGCACTCTCAAAAAATTTATCACGGTCAAAACCACGTTTTACATTCTTACCGTGCATTTCAACT
>Ga0209309_10001051_pt1 | contig 29095 bp, 31 predicted proteins | sample COGITO_mtgs_1204_2_FD_184807 | JGI IMG/M metagenome (GOLD analysis project Ga0209309, IMG submission 184807) | Pelagic marine microbial communities from North Sea - COGITO_mtgs_120412 (SPAdes) (version 2) | ecosystem: Environmental > Aquatic > Marine > Epipelagic ... | reverse complement strand
CTCCTTCAAAAGCGATCTCAAAAACATGATGCGGCGTAACGCTTCGTACCGGACCAAATCTATCCAGTGTGTTTTTCTTGATCCAAGCATCTACTTTTCTAAATTCTTCATCGGTAAGGCCGGAATAGGCTTTTGCAAAAGTAACCAGTTCCTTTTTTTCTTCATCCCAAAGTCCGAAGGTGTAATCTGTAAATAAATTGGATCTTCTTCCATGGCCGCGCATAGCATAAGTAAGCACCGCATCTATAGTTAAAGGATCTACCTTCCATTTCCACCAGTCACCCTTTTTTCTACCCACTAAATATGGCGAATCCAAACGTTTCAGCATTAAGCCTTCAGAACGTTCTTCTCTTGCTCGATCTCTTTCAATCGCTACTTCTTCCCAAGAATCAAAAGATATTTTTTCTGAAAGATATAGCGGAATATCTTCATTTTTCACATTGCTATAAAGTTCTTCTAAGATCTTTCTTCGTTCCGAAAATGCTAATTCTCGAACATCTTTTCCTTCCCATTCTAAAATATCATACGCCTTTAAAATAACAGGTGTTTTTTTAAGCAAGGCTTTAGAAACTGTTTTTCTACCAATTCTGGTTTGCAGATCATTAAAAGTTCCAATTTCATTATCTGGAAAGGGTAAGATTTCTCCATCTAACACAGTTCCGTTAGGCAACGCCTCAACAAAAGCCTGAAATTCGGGATATTTATCTGTAACCAGTTCTTCTCCTCTACTCCACACAAAAAGTTCGTTATTTCTAACGATCACCTGACTTCTAATGCCGTCCCATTTGTGCTCTGCACTCCATTCTGAAACATCTCCCAGATCTTTAACATCATTCTCCACAGCATACGCGAGGTAAAAAGGATAAGGTTTAGACAAATAATCTTCCTCATTTTGTTGTAATATCAACTGATCAAAAGAAATTTTACTCGGCTCCCAATTTCCCATGAGCTTATATGCCAAGATATCTTCATCTATTTCTGTAGCTTTTGAAAGCGCACGAGTCATCAATTTCTGACTTACTCCAATTCTAAAACTTCCGGTGATAAGTTTACTAAAAACAAAGCGCTCGTAATAATTAAGATCTCTCCAATTATTGAATAAATATTCTTTCTTCTCTTCCTCCGTTTTCGACTTCAACTCTATGATCTCTTGCAAGAACTGACTCAAACTTTTATCTGAAGAAGCACTGGATGCAGGAACAATTAAGGCAATAGTTTCAGCAAGATCTCCAACTATATGATACGATTCTTCAAAAAGCCATGCAGGGATATTTGCCAATTCTGATGCCCACTGTCTTAACAACGTAGTATTAACAGGACGAGGTGGTTTTCTGTGCGAAAGTATCGCAATAGCCCAAACCTTATCTTTGGGAGCTGCAATTTTAAAATAATGCGTGAGCGCTTCTACCTTTAAGGTGGTTTTGTTAGTGCTATCTAAGGTTCTTATTAATTCTGCAAACTGTTTCATGGCGTAACCTCCTGCTCGTTTTTAGTTTCCAACACACCTAATTCTCCTTCATATTGAGTGGCTTCTGTTCTTGCATCATATCCCTGTTCGGTCAAATATTTTGAGAAAATATCAGAATATCCGTGTGTACAAATCACTTTTTCACAACCTGTAGCTTTTATAGAAGTAAGTAATCCTTGCCAATCACAATGGTCTGACAATACAAAACCTTTATCTATAGCTCTTCTTCGTCTTGCACCTCGAAATGCCATCCAACCACTTGCAGAAGCGGTTAAATACGGTACCATTTTTCGTATCCAAGTTGTTCCTTGTGCACTTGGTGGTGCTAGAACTATGTTTCCTTTAAATTCTTCTTTTTTAGTATCTCGAGTAATTCTGATGGTTTCCGGAAGGTCTAACATTGGCCGAATCACTTCTGTCATATTCTCTATAGCACCATGCGTATAGATCTTCCCTATAGAAGGATCTAAAAATTTTAAAAGACGTTGTGCTTTCCCTAGAGAATATCCAAATAAAATAGAAGTCCTGCCATCTTCCCTATTTTGCTGCCACCAATTGTTGATGTCATTCATTACCAGATCTTGAGGTAACCATTTAAAAGCGGGCAATCCAAAGGTGCATTCTGTAATAAAACTATGACATTTTACAGGCTCGTAAGGCACTGCCACTCCATCATCTTCCGTTTTATAATCGCCAGAAAAAACCCAAACTTCACCTTTATATTCTACTCTTATTTGAGAAGAACCAATAATATGACCGGCAGGGTGCAATGAAAATTTTACATTATTAATTACAAAAGTTTCATCCCAAGCTTTTCCGGTTACTTGAATATCCCCCAAGCGGTGCTTAATAATAGGTACATTGGTGTGATGCGTAATATATTGTTTGTGTCCCCAACGGGAATGATCTGCATGTCCATGAGAGATAATCGCCTTATCTACAGGTTTCCATGGATCGAGATATACACCTGCCTCTGCACAGTAAATTCCCTTTTCGTTAAATGCTAATAATGGCGCTTTCATCACTTTCTATTATTTCGAAATGGAAATTAGCGAATTACCAGACTATCCTAAAACGATTAAGAAAAGATTAGCTTCTGTTTGTAGTATAATTTTTAGGATAAATTTGATGTAACATCCACAACGTATTAACTATATTTGTGCGTTAAAACTTAATAAAATATGTCATTTTCAGATTTGTTTGGCTCGGGAGAGCACTTGAGAAATTTAGGCCACTTTGCCGCTATTGTAAACTTAGCAGCCGTTGATGGCGAAATTAATGAGCGCGAAGAAGCTCAGTTAATGAGATTTGCCCGTAAGTTAGACATTAGCGAAGAAGAATATTTACAGGTAATTAAAAATCCTGCATCTTTTCCTATTCAACCGCCTAATGATAATGAGAGAAGATTAGAAAGATTGCACGATCTTTTTACCATCATTTTTTCAGATCATGAAATAGATGCTGAAGAAGCAGATCTTTTACAGAGATATGCTATTGGACTAGGATTTTCTTCGGAAGCTTCAAAACAAATCATCAACAGATCTATCCAAATATTTAGCGGTCAGTTAAACTTTGAAGACTATAGATACCTTCTAGAAAGAAAATAGTATTTATTAGTCATCATATTTAGCCATAAATTCTTCGGCTTTTTCCACCATAGTCGTACTACCACAAAAGAATGGTACTCTTTGGTGTAATTCTGAAGGATCTATATCCATTATTCGTTTGTAACCGTCGGTGGCTTTTCCACCGGCTTGTTCTACGATGTACGCCATTGGATTACATTCATATAACAACCTTAATTTCCCGCTAGAAGATTTTGAACTTTTTGGATATATATAGATTCCACCTTTAATCATATTTCTATGAATATCACTCACCATAGATCCAATATATCTTGAAGTGTAAGGCCTATCTTCTTTTTCTTCCTGACAGTATTTAATGTAGTCTTTCACTCCTTGTGGGAAATGCACATAATTCCCTTCATTTATAGAATAGATATTTCCTGTTTCAGGAATTTTCATATCTGGGTGAGAAAGATACCAAGACCCTAAAGCCGGGTTTAAAGTAAATCCATTTACTCCATTTCCGGTTGTGTATACCAACATGGTAGAAGTTCCATAAATAATATATCCAGAAGCTACTTGTTTATTCCCAGGCTGAAGAAAATCTTCTATAGTTACTGGAGTTCCTACTGGGGTTACTCTTCTATAAATAGAAAAGATAGTACCAACAGAAACGTTTACATCTATATTGGAACTTCCGTCTAACGGATCTATCAAAACAACGTATTTGTTCTTATTATCTTTATTACAACCTTCTATAGTTATAAAATCATCATTTTCTTCGGAAGCTATCCCACAAACAATCTCTCTGTTGGTAAGAGTTCTAATAAAGGTCTTATCGGCATAAACATCGAGCTTTTGCTGCTCTTCCCCTTGAATATTGGTTTCTCCAAAGGCACCAATAATGTCAACCAAACCTGCTTTATTCACTTCATGATTTACCACTTTTGCGGCTAATCTGATAGAGTTTATTAATCGTGAAAGTTCTCCTGAAGAATATGCAAAATCCTGCTGATTCTCGATGATAAATTCACCTAAGGTTTGATTCTTTTTAGCCATTTTATGGGGTATAATTTTTAAGATGACGTAAAAATATTCAAATTTATAAGTTACTACAACGTTTTCGGAAAATATATAAGCGGTAGGTTCCTTATTTTTGAATATATTAACATACTATGGATTATAAAATACGACAAGCAGAGAAGAAAGACCTTCCGCAGATCTTAGACTTGATCAAGGAATTGGCAGCATTTGAAAAAGAACCCGATGCGGTAGAAGTTGATATAGACATTCTTGAAAAAGAAGGTTTTGGCAACAACCCACTATTTACGTGCTTTGTTGCAGACGTAGAAGAAAAAATTGAAGGTATGGCCTTGGTCTACTTTAGATTTTCTACCTGGAAAGGAAGAACCGTGCATTTAGAAGATCTTATTGTAAGAGAAAAAATGCGTGGTACAGGATTAGGAAGTGCCTTGTACAAAAAAGTTATTGAATTTGCGGTAGAAAAAGGAGTAAAACGAACCGAATGGGTTGTTTTAGACTGGAATAAACCGGCGGTAGAATTTTATAAACGCAGTGGAGCCACTGTTTTTGATAATTGGAATACGGTACAAATGGATGAAAATGCCATGAAGAATTTTATAAAACAATAATATGCGCAACTAACTATAGCAACGCATTAACAGGTTTATAAAAATCAATTACTAAATTTGTAAGAAACCAAAAAATACGATGGATTATACTATAAGAGAAGCCGAAAAAAAAGATATGCCACAAGTTCTTGAACTTATAAAAGAACTTGCTGCTTATGAAAATGCATCAGATCAGGTGGAGATTGAACTTTCAGACCTTGAAAAAGAAGGATTTGAAGAGGGAAACTTTAAATGTTTTGTAGCAGATGTAAAAGGAAAAATTGAAGGTATGGCCTTAGTCTACTTTAGATTTTCTACTTGGAAAGGGAGAACTGTGCATTTAGAGGACCTAATTGTAAGAGAATCTATGAGAGGAACCGGACTTGGTGGAGCGTTATATCAAAGGGTTGTGAAATATGGTCATGATAATGGCGTTAGAAGAGTAGAATGGGTGGTTTCCGAAGGAAACAAAAATGCCATTGAATTCTACGAAAATACAGGTGCCGATATTAAAAAGAATTGGTATACCGTACATATGGATGAAACTGGAATCAAGAAAAATATCAAAAAATAACTATGGACATATTTAAATTCGGTGGAGCATCTGTAAAAGATGCCTCTGGCGTTAAAAATGTTCTACAAGTCCTTAATAAAACAGGAATCGATAATAAGCTGATCGTGGTTTCTGCTATGGGCAAAATGACCAATGCTTTTGAATTGGTAATATCTGAATATCTGCAAACGGGCAAAATACCGGTAGACAGTTTAAATTATATAAAAGACTATCATTATCAACTTTCAGAAGAGTTATTTGATTCTTCTGAAGGGATTGTTTTTGATAAAATAGAAGGATTCTTTAAAGAGCTTCAAAATTTTATGAAGCACAACAAATCTTTACAATATGATTTCGTTTACGATCAAATTGTGTGTTATGGCGAATTGCTCTCTACAACAATTGTTAGTGAATATCTGAAATCTCAATCTATAAATCACACCTGGATAGATGCTAGAAATTATATAAAAACAGATAATACCTATAGAGACGCCACGGTGAATTGGCAGGAAACTCAGGAAAAGATTTCTGAATTAAAATCTGGAAAATTATATCTAACTCAAGGTTTTATTGGAACAGATCCAAACAATTTTACTACTACTCTCGGGAGAGAAGGAAGTGATTATACAGCGGCTATTTTCGCTTATTGTTTGAATGCGGAAAAAGTGACTATTTGGAAAGATGTTCCGGGAGTTTTAAATGGAGATCCCCGAGTTTTCGAGAATTCAATCCTGCTTAACCAGATCTCTTATGAAGAGGCGATAGAGCTGGCATTTTATGGCGCTTCGGTAATTCACCCAAAAACTTTACAGCCATTACAACGAAAAGAAATTCCTTTATATGTTCGTTCATTTTTAGATCCGGATGGGAAAGGAACAGCGGTTAGTAAAGGTCAGGCACTTATTCCGGCTATTCCTTGTTTTATTGTTAAAAAGAATCAGGTATTGATCTCACTTTCATCATTAGATTTTTCTTTTATGGTGGAAGAAAACATTAGTGAGATCTTTAGATTGTTTCATTTATATCAGATGAAAGTAGATCTAATTCAAAATTCTGCAATTAGTTTTTCGGTTTGTGTAGATAATAGATTCAACAATCTTGAAAAATTAATTCAGCATTTAAAAGCCAGATTTAAAGTAGATTTCCTAACAGAAGTTTCGCTTTACACCATCAGGCATTTTGACGATAAGGCCATAAAATCTTTAGAAAAAGATAAAGATGTGTTGCTAAAACAAGTAACTCACAATACAGTTCAACTGGTTACCAGAAACTAAGAATTCTGTGTAGAATACTAATCATTATAATTAATAATACCTAAACTATCCTTCATGGGAATTGTGAACGCAAAAGAAGTCGCCAAAGTTATGAACCTCGATAAGTTGGGTGTTCTGGGAACTTCAATAGGATGGGTTGTTTTGCGAACTACTAAAATCTCTCAGCTCAACAAAGAATACGAAAAAAGGAAAAATCTCTCTGGAGTAGATTTTATCAATTCTATTTTAGACGGATTTGAAGTAAATTTTGAAATTCCACCAAAAGACCTCAAGAGAATTCCTAAAACAGGACCTTTTATAGTAGTGTCTAACCACCCACTTGGCGGAATTGATGGGATGATATTAATGAAAATATTATTAGAACATCGCCCAGATTTTAAGATAGTTGCAAACTTTTTACTGCACAGATTAGATCCGTTAAGGCCATATATCATGCCTGTTAATCCTTTTGAAGATCATAAAGAGGCGAAATCTAGCTTAGGTGGAATTAAACAAGCACTTCAGCATGTAAAAGATGGTGGGGTGTTAGGAATTTTCCCAGCGGGTGAAGTTTCTACCTATAAAGATGAAAAAATGATCGTGGACAAGCCGTGGGAACCTTCGGCTATGAAATTGATTAGAAAAGCAAAGGTGCCGGTGATTCCCGTATATTTCCACGCTAAAAACAGCACCTTTTTCTATAGACTTGCAGGTATGAGTGATGTACTTCGCACTGCTAAATTACCAAGTGAAATGCTTTCTCAAAAGAAGAGAAAAATAAAAGTTAGAATTGGAAATGCAATTTCTGTAGAAGATCAAAATGCCAATGTAAACCTGGAAGGTTTTACCGCATTCTTAAGAAGAAAAACCTATATGCTTGCCAATTCCTTCGAAAAGAAGAGCATTTTTGATAACATTCCAAAAAGCATAAAACTTCCAAAAACGCCTAAGAAAATTATAGACGAAACCAGCGAAAGCTTAATGGAAACGGAGGTTGAGACTTGTAGAAGGCTTGATAAACGCCTTCTGGAAAGTAAGAATTACGAAGTTTTTCTAGCTAAAAAAGAGATCATTCCAAACATTTTAACTGAAATTGGAAGACTTCGAGAGATCACCTTTCGAGAGATTGGTGAAGGAACCAATAATGCTACAGATCTTGATGATTTTGATGATTATTACTATCATCTTTTTCTTTGGGACAACGATGCTAAAAAAATAGCCGGTGCCTATAGAATGGGAATGGGTTCTGAAATCTTTAAAAATCATGGAATCAATGGTTTTTACCTGCAAGATCTGTTTAGGTTTGAGCCGGAATTATACACTATGATGAGCCAATCTATAGAAATGGGGCGTGCTTTTATCATTAAAGAATACCAACAAAGACCAATGCCTCTTTTCTTATTGTGGAAAGGAATTGTGCATTGTACGCTAAGATTTCCGGAACATAAATACCTTATTGGCGGGGTAAGCATCAGTAATAAATTTTCAAATTTCTCTAAATCGCTGATGATTGAATTTATGAAGTCTAATTATTACGATCCTTATGTGGCTCAATTTATTAGACCTAAGAAAGAATTCAAGGTGAAATTGAATGATGCCGATAAAGATTTTGTGTTTGATGAAAGCGAAGCAGATCTTAATAAATTTGATAAGATTATAGATGAAATTGAACCGGACGGACTTAGAATGCCAGTGCTTATCAAAAAGTACATCAAACAAAATGCACGGGTGGTAGCCTTTAATGTAGACCCGTTATTTAATAATGCTATAGATGGGTTGATGTACATTAGAATAGCTGACCTTCCCGAAAGTACCGTAAAACCTATTATGGAAGAATTTCAGAAGGAATTGGAACAAAAATCACATCATCCTTAACATCTAAGTTTCTCTCTGTTAATTTCATGTTATACCTCCACACTAATTGGGAATTAAGACATATCAATTTTATCTTAGTAGAAATTAAAATGAAACGAAGATGGAAAAGATATTAATTGCTGGAGCTACCGGAAATACCGGAAAACGAATTATAGAAATTTTAAACAACTCAAATAGTTTTGAACCTGTTGCTCTTATTAGAAAAGAAGATCAAAAAGAGGTTTTTGACGATATGGGTGTTGAAACTGTACTAGGGGATCTTGAAAAAGATCTTGACCATACGGTAAAAGGAATAGATAGAGTAATTTTTGCAGCCGGATCTGGTGGGAAAACCGGAGAAGATAAGACCATTGCTGTAGATCAGGAAGGAGCAAAAAGACTGATAGATGCTTCGAAAAAAGCGAATGTCAAGAAGTTTATCATGCTAAGCGCCATGGGTGCCGATGATCCTTCTAAAAATAAAGATCTTGAAACATATCTTAAAGCTAAAGGTAATGCCGATGATTATTTAAGAAACAGCGGCCTTGATTATACCATTGTACGTCCTGGAGCTTTAACAGATGACCTAGGACTTGCTAAAGTGAAGCTTGCAGAAAATTTAAATGAACGTGGTGAAATTTCTAGAGATGATGTTGCTTTCTTATTAGTAATGAGTTTGGCAGATCCACTAGCTAAGAATAAAACTTTTGAAGCTTTGGAAGGAAAAGAACCTATTAAAAATGCATTGATAGATATTAGTCAAGCATAATGAAATAAATGCTTGTAAAGAAAAAGGGTTGACAAGTGTCAACCCTTTTTTATATTATTTATAATTCAGCTTATTAGAGTGCTTCATCATTAGGTTCCCAAAGTTCTATTTTATTGCCTTCCGGATCTAGGATCCATGCAAATTTTCCTTCTTCGATACTCTGTATTTCTCCTAAAACTTGAACTCCTTCAGCTTGTAATGCTGCCATTAATTCTTCTAAGTTCTCTACTCTAAAGTTCATCATGAACTCTTTTTCTGAAGGCTCAAAATAAGTAGTATCGTCTTTAAAAGGGCACCACTGTGTTGAAGCGTCATTCCCTCTTTTATCTTTCCACCAAAAGGAGCTGCCCCATTGATTGGTATCAAAACCAAGATGCTCATTATACCAATTTCTAGCTGCTTCTGGATCTTTAGATTTAAAAAATATTCCGCCAATTCCGGTTACTCTATTTTTCATACTGTTTAGTTTTATTGGTTTCCTTTTCCAAACTTTGAAATGATCTTATCCACGATGGTAGTAGCTAATTTCTGGTGAGATTCCACGGTCCATCCGGCCACATGCGGACTTAAAATCACATTTTCAAAATACATCAATTCCTTAAGTGCTGCAGGAACATTTTCTTCAGTAAAAAGATTCTCAAAAGAGCTTTTTTCAAATTCTAAAACATCTAATCCTGCACCTAAGATCTTCCCTTCTATCATGGCATGAACAAGATCTGCAGTAACTACACTATTACCTCTAGCCGTATTGATCAACCAAAAAGGCTTCTTAAATTTATTGATAAAATCTGAGTTAATCATTTTATCCGTCTCTGGAGTCCAAGGCGTGTGTAAGCTTACTACATCTACTCTTTCTTGAAACTCTATTAAGTTCACCTGAGTTGCATTTTCGTCTGCCACATCAGCTTTAATATCGTAACAAAGAACTTCTACATCAAAACCACGCAGCTTTTTAGCAAATGCTTTTCCCATGTTGCCATAACCAATAATTCCTACCGTTTTGCCATCCAGCTCAATTCCTCGATTATCCTCTCTATGCCAGAAGCCTTTTTTAACTTCTCTATCTGCTTTATTCAATTTATTGAAAAGGGAAAGCAGCATTCCTAACGTGTGTTCTCCTACTGCATTTCTATTTCCTTCTGGAGCAGAAAAAAGCGCAATACCTTTACTCTCGGCATATGAAACATCTATACTTTCCAATCCGGCACCAACTCTGGCGATAAATTTTAAATTGGGAGCTGCATCTATAAAATCTTTTTCGATTTTGAATCTGCTTCTAATGATGATCCCATCAAACAAATGCTGTTTTTCTAGTATCTCTTCTTTGCTCCAAGAATAAGCTTCAATATTTTCATGCCCGGCTTTTTCGAGCATTTCCATCATTAATGGATGATTGCTATCTGCGTGAAGAATTCTCATCAACAATTATATTTTAGGATAGTCGTCTACGGTTAAAGTACTCTCTACGTTTCCGGTATGTTTTAAGGTAAGTTTTTCGAAAAGCATTATATGAACTTCTTCCCCTTCGTCTGTTTTAGGGCAATGTTTCACCCCTTTTGGAACCACCAACATTTCTCCTTCTTCAAGTATTTCAGTTCGATCTTCAAATTGAATATAAAGTTTGCCTTTAACTACTTGAAATAATTCGTCTTCTTCGTCATGAACATGCCACACGAATTCTCCGGTTACTTTTGCCAGCAAAACCTGCATATCATTAACCACAGCTATTTGATGTGGATGCCAATGATCGCTAAATTTGGTAAGCTTTTCTTGTATATTGATGGTCTTCATTTTTTACTGATTTTAGAATCCAAGAATAAGTTGTGCAATGGTGAAATAGATCAAAATTCCGCAGATATCATTACTAGTGGTAATAAATGGTCCTGTTGCCATTGCAGGATCTATCCCAATTCTGTCTAACATTATAGGTACAAATGTTCCTATTAGAGATGCGATTATAATTACTGAAATCAGCGATATTCCAACAGTTAGACCAAATGTAAGATCGAAACCTAATAAAAATATTCCACCTATAGCTAAAATTACAGCTAAAACAACTCCATTAAATAAACTTAAAGTAACCTCTTTTAACAATCTACTAAAGAGTGATCCTTTTAAGGTTTTATTTGCTAAACCTTGTAATACTATAGCCGAAGATTGTACTCCAACATTTCCCGCCATTGCAGCGATTAAAGGAACAAAAAAGAATAAGGCTGCATGATCATTCATTGCAGAAGAAAATGTTCCCAGAACGGTAACACTAATAAAACCTCCAAACAGCGCTAAAATTAACCATGGTAAACGTGCACGTGTAAGTCTCCAAATACTATCATCTGCCTCAACATCTTCAGAAATACCCGCCGCCATTTGGTAATCTTTCTCGGCTTCATCTTTAATAAAATCTACAATATCATCAATGGTAATTCTACCAACCAGTCGGCCCATTTCATCTACCACAGGAATTGCTTCCAAGTCATATTTCTGCATAATTCGCGCTACTTCTTCCCCTTCGGTATGCACATTTACATAATCTACTTTGGGAATATAAACGTCGCTGATGTTTGCTTTGCTTGGCGCTGTAAGTAGATCTTTTAGAGAAAGTCTTCCTTTCAACCTATTTCTATCGTCTACCACATAAATAGAGTGCACACGGGTCACATTTTCTGCCTGTGCACGCATTTCACTCATGCAACCGGTAACGTTCCAATTCTCATTGACCTTTACCAATTCCTTCGCCATTAACCCCCCTGCAGAATCTTCGTCATACCTTAATAACTCAACAATGTTATCTGCATGCTCTTCATCTTCTATATGAGAAATTACCTTTTGTTGACGTTCTTCTGAAAGTTCAGAAATAATATCGGCAGCATCATCGGTGTCCATCTCCTCTAGCTCTTCGGCGATTTCTTTTGGAGAGAGATTTTCAAGAATTCGAATTCTAACACCTTCTTCCAGCTCCATAAGAGCTTCCGAAGTTTTTACACTATCTAATAACTTTACAATATAAGTAGCATCTTCCAGGTCAAGATCTGTAAGGATCTCGGCAATATCAGCATGGTGAACCTCATCCAGATGCAACAACAATTCCTCATCGTTCTTTTGCTCGATAAGGGATTCTATTTTTTCAATTAACTCATCAGTAACTTCAAACTGCATAAGGCTGAATTTTTAAGGTAAGGTCTATAAATTGCTGGGTGCTTAATTGCTCCGGACGTTCTCCAAAGATAACATCTTCCCTTAAATCATCTGGTAATTGAAAGATCTTTAAACTGTTTCTAAGCGTTTTTCTACGTTGCTGAAATGCGGTTTTTACCACTCTAAAAAATAGCGCTTCATCACAAGGCAGCGTAAAATTCTCTTTTCTTGATAATCTAATAACCCCACTATCTACCTTTGGCGGCGGATTGAAAACTCCGGGAGGCACCGTAAATAAGTAAGTAACCTCGTAAAATGCTTGAGTTAGAACAGAAAGTATTCCGTAGGTCTTATTTCCATGAGGTGCGGCAATTCTTTGTGCCACTTCTTTTTGGAACATCCCAGAAAACTCAGGGATCTGATGCCTATTCTCCAAAGTTTTAAACACAATTTGTGTAGAGATGTTATATGGAAAATTACCAATGATGGCAAAAGGCTCCTCTCCAAAGATCTCCTTGATATCATATTTTAAAAAATCTTTTTCATGTATTTTCCCTGCAAGATCTGGGAAATTATCTCCTAAATATGCAACACTTTCTCTGTCTATTTCTATAACATGAAGATCGATTTCTTTCTTGATGACGTATTTGGTAAGCACTCCCATTCCCGGGCCAATTTCCAGCACATTCTTATACCCGGAATAGTTTAGCGAATTAGCGATCTTTTCTGCTACAGTTTCATCGGTTAGAAAATGTTGCCCCAGATGTTTTTTAGCCCTAACAGAACCTTCTACAATTTCTTCTGGAAATTTAGAGGAACCTTTATGCTGTCCATATTTCTTGTCTTTACCTGAATAGGACTTCTTTTTATTATTTTTCATGGGGATTTTTTTAACCGACTTCTAAAGACGACTTTAAAAGTAAAATTTATTGTTCGCTTATAATTTCAAGTTCTGTTCTAAAAGCTACAAATTTACCTTCAAAAGGTTTGGTTTTGGCTCTTAGTTCTGCAGCATTTTCTGCCTTGTAGCTTTCCAAAAGTTCTTTACTATCTGCAGTGTACTGAACAGAATAGGTAATTCCGCCCATTTCTTCATTTACCAAAACCTTTGTCATTAAAGCTTTCGAGAATTTTTCAGTTTTAAGCATATCAGGAATATGCTCATTTTTCATCCAAGCCAGCCATTCATCATGAATTTCTTCTTGAACATTGATGGTAACGTTATATATATACATTTTTTTCAGTTTTTTAAGGCTGAATTATTGAAGATCAGCTTCTAAACATTAATTTATTCCAGTGAATCGCCTCTTAGGCTGCGGTAATTATTTCTGGCATCTACAAAGTAAATACTATCGGCGTAATTAAAAATGATTTGCTCGTAAAAATCCTTTGCTTTTTCCGGCATATTTAAATGATCCTTGTACAGCTCTGCTAAAAGATACGTGGCATTATCGCCTAAAATCCCTTTTGAGTAATACTGAAGTATTTTTAAATAGTTAGCTTCTGCCTTTTCAAATTCATTTTGACCTTCAAACAACAATGCTTGCTTTAGCAAGGCTTCATCTTCTATCTTCTCCCCTTTATGTTGCTGCAAAAGTTTTTCTAAAACTTTAATAGCTTCTTCGTCTTTATTCTGAAACGCCAAAAGATCTGCTCTGGCATACATTTTTAAAGCAGTTTGAGTAGAATCGTCCAACGTATTCTCTTGAATCAATAAGCTTAGCTCCAAAGCATCATTAGCAATAAGCTGGGTAGAAGAAGCTTTTAACACATCTAACTGAGATTTAGCCCAATCAAAATCGCCTTTGTAATAACTGGTTTTCGCTACTTTATATCTGGCTTCTTGCGCCAACTCATCATTCTTTACCAGATTTTGAATCTGAGAATAATTAATAAGCGCCTGATTGAATTTTTGTTCCAACACCAAAATATCTGCAAGCGCCATTTTTACGAAAGCTAACTGATAATTTGAAGTGATACGTTCTGCCAATTCCGAAAGTAATTTTTCGGCCTCATTCACCTTGTTCAACTTAAAGGCTAAGAAATTAGCATGATCTATCTGTATAGAAATGGTCTCTTCGCCAACTCCATATTCAGATAAAACCTGAGCGTACTCTTTTTCGATCTGATCATAATCTTTTTTAGCAGCGGTTTGCACTTCCATATTCAGCAATAATTGCTTTGCTTGGAGAAGAATGTTTCCCGGCGGATTTTCAGCAATAATAAATTCTAAGATAGATTTTGACGTTTCCAAGTCTTCTTCTGATCTTGCTATTACTGCCAACTGAATAATGCGTTGTAGATTTTGATCACTCCGCCTATAAATTGCTTTTTCTTGGGCAAATGCTTTATTGAATTCTTTTTGCTGAATGAACAACCACGATAAAATCTCATTATAAACCACTCCTTGATTCTGCTGAAGTCTTTGTAAAAGCGATTTCTTAAGAACTAAGTTGGCTTCGTTTGTAGCATCTTCCAGAATATACCTATCAAATTCTCGAATGATGTTGGTGCTGGTTTCCGGTTCTTTTTGAATAAGATCTAAATAAGAAGTAAACATTTTCTCCAGCTTTCCTTGTTCCCCGTAAATTCGAGCTAACGGAATTTCAAATCGCATCATAGGATTTCCGGCCATTCCTGACTTATAAGCTCTTTCAGCATAATCTAACAAACTATATTTTTCGAAACTACGTGCTAAAGAATAGGAATAATTTGCATTTTGATCGATAGTTTTTAAAGCCTGCTCATAATAGTTTTTCGCCTGCTCGTTTAGCTTTTGAAGTTCAAAATTATGACCCAATTCAATAAGATAATTCGGGTCTTTACTGCTACTAATCTTTTCTTGGATGAGTCTTTCTGCGGAAGTGAAATCTTCTAACTGCTGATACGAATTTATGAGTCCGAAGAAATAAAGCTGATTGTCTGGATTTTGTTTTACCAACTGTTCATAGGTTTTCAAGGCCTTTTCATATTCGCCTTGATCCATATAATTCTTAGCCAACTGTTCAGACTGCGCAAACAGACCGATATTGGATAAAAAACAGAAGCATATAAAAACAAAACAGCGCATTTTGTAAAGATAACAAAATGCGCTGCTTGCTTAATTTATTGTAAAGTTAAAATGAGATGCTGAAACAAGTTCAGCATGACGGCAACATTCAAAAGAAACATCGTCAACCTGAGCGTAGTCGAAGGGTTTATAATGACATCTCGACTCCGCTCGATGTGACACCGTATATTTAAAAAACTTAATCTATAATATCGAAACCTGTGTAAGGCACTAAGGCTTCCGGAATTTTAATTCCAACTGAGGTTTGATAATTCTCTAAGATGCCAGCTAAAACTCTTGGTAGTGCTAGAGCACTTCCATTTAGCGTATGCAATAATTGCTTATTACCATCTTTATCTTTGTAACGCAATTTCAATCTATTGGTTTGAAATGTCTCAAAATTTGAAACAGAACTAATTTCCAACCATCTGTCTTGTGCAGTAGAGAACACTTCAAAATCATAGGTGAGTGCAGAAGTAAATCCAAGATCGCCTCCACATAATTTTAAAATTCTGTAAGGTAATTTCAGATCTTCTAAAATTCCCTTTACGTGATCTACCATAGTATCTAAAGCAGCATAAGAATTCTCCGGTTTTTCCACTCGTACCAATTCCACTTTATCAAACTGATGCAAACGATTCAATCCGCGTACATGCGCACCATAAGATCCTGCTTCTCTTCTAAAACAAGGTGTATAACCGGTACAAGCCAAAGGCAAGTCATTTTCAGCTAACATCTCATCTCTAAACATATTGGTAAGTGGCACCTCTGCAGTAGGGATCAAATAAAGATCATCTTCTGTAACGTGGTACATTTGCCCTTCTTTATCCGGCAATTGCCCGGTTCCATATCCGGATGCTTCATTTACCATAAGAGGTAACTGATATTCCTTATAACCGGAATCTGCTGCTTTATCTAGAAAATAAGAAATAAGAGCTCGTTGTAAACGCGCACCTTTTCCTTTATAAATTGGAAATCCTGCCCCGGTAACCTTGTTGCCAAGTTCAAAATCTATGATATCGTATTTTTTTGCAAGTTCCCAGTGAGGCATAGAACCTTCTGCCAACACAGGAATATCTCCGGCTTTAAAAACCTCTTCATTATCATCTTCAGAAACTCCCGCAGGAACAGAATCATGAGGAATATTAGGGATAGTATATAAAAGCTGCTCCAATTGCTTGGCAGCATCTCCTAATTCTTCAGAATAACTCTTAGAAGCTTCTTTAAGATTAGTAGATTTTTGTTTTAGCAAATTCGCTTTTTGATGCTCTCCGGTTTTAAACAATAAGCCTATCTCTTTTGAAAGCTGATTAGCTTCGGCCAAAGTTTCATCTAATTTAGATTGGGACGAGCGTCGAGTTTCATCAAGTTTTAAAACATCGTTGAAGATGCTTTCTGCTTCAAAATTTCTCTTTTTTAAGGCTTGAATGTATGCCTCTTTATGCGCTCTGATATTGCTTACTTGTAACATAAGGCCGTTTAATTTTTAATAAGCAGCAAATGTAGCAAAAGCCAGTAAAAATATCATTCAAATTGCGAAGGTAAAATCCAGTCGTTATGTTTAAATTGATGCCAAGGTAGGTTTGCCAGATCTACTTTAGGATTTGTAAACTGATGATAGCCTTGCCCATTCACACTAACTCTTGCATCTGCAAACACCTGTACATCTTTACCTTTTTCGGCATAATCTCGCTTTAACCGTTGTGCAAACTGCCAAATAAGATCTGGTTTAGAATTGATAGCACGATTCTGTTTTGCTGATAAATAGTCAGTTTTTTCAATAATAATAGTGTCCTTAGTTCCTGTTTCTACTACTTTAAATGTGCTTCTTCCAGATTTTGCACGCAGCATCATCCTCCAACTTAAGCGATGCCCTTCTTCTGTCCATAACACATCATCTTGAAAGAACCAATGTCTTAACGGCAAACCAATTTGAATAACAAACCAAATCCCTAAGACAGTAATCAATAAATTTCTATACGCCGGAACTTTGATCTCACTTCCTGTATAAAACTCCTTTTTACCTCTAAGAATATATTTGTTGATCTTTTCAGAAGAGAAAAAGAAGAGCGCAAATGCTAAAGATAAGTATGGGAAGATTCCAATATGAAAGATGAAACTATTGAATAAGTGAAAGAAAACCGCCGCGATAAAAGCCGGCACTCTCGTTTTTCTATTCAAGAATAATGGAATAGTGGTGAGATCGAATAAAAACCCGAACCAAGCCATGACAGTGTGCACCCATTTTTCCTGAAGCAATTCTCCCACCAAATAATAATGCTGTTTTGGTCTTAACAAGATTTCGAAAAAAGATCCATCAAACCAACCTGCATATAATTTAGCTACTGATGCATAAGTATACACTATAAATAATTGAAGTACGATCACCAACCACACCCAGCGAGGCATTGAGACAGATCTTAATTTTGGATTTTTCCATGCATCTATAGAAGCATATCTGTTGGCAGGTAAAAAGCTCATGATTATCCCTAAGAGCATGAGTAAATAATAATGATTATTATAGGAAGTTTTCTGCATAAGATAAACCCCTGCCCACATAAGGGTAAAGGCAATAATACTAACTCTATACTTATAACCAACCATTACCAAAAGGCCAAAGATGCCCATTACAATGTAAAAGTAGATCATTCCATTACCGGGGAGCGGTTGCAGAAATTCAAATCCTATAAAATTAAAGGTTTCTTGGGGTTGCATAAAATTGCGCTTAACAGCGCCTAAAGCAACATCTGAAAATGCCTGAAGAGCAAGTAGCAATCCAAAAATAACACGAAATACCACAAGGGCACTGTTATCAATTTGGGTAAAAAGCCACTTATTCAGCATAGTTATCTTTAATATAAACTTTGGAGAATGCTTCGTCTTGTTTCATTGCAATTTTTAATGCTGAAACAGAATCGAATTTTTTCTCATCGCGGATCCAAGATAACATTTCGATGGTAAGTTTTTTACCATACAGATCTTTATCTAAATTGAAGAAATAGGTTTCTATAGTTTGAGAGGTTCCTCCAACAGTAGGATTGGTACCTATACTCATCATTCCGTAGAACGTAACCCCATCTATTTTTGAGCTAACAATATAAACTCCATTTTTAGGTATAAGTTTATAGTCTTCTTCAATTTTTAAATTAGCAGTTGGATAGCCAAATTCTTTTCCTAAGCCTTTTCCTCTTACTATAATTCCTGAAACTGAAAATGGATGCTTCAGGTAATTATTGGCTTTTTCTACTTTTCCGTCTAATAATGCTTTTCTGATCTTGGTAGAACTTACTGCTACATCTTCAATTTCTTCCTTCCCGATCTCTTCCACTTCAAAATCAAATTGTTTACCAAATTCCCGAAGGTCTGAAATATCTGCAGTTCTATTTCTTCCAAATCTATGATCGTAACCAATAATTACTTTTTTGGCATTGAGTTTATTCACCAAGATATCTCTTACAAATTCTAATGCGCTTAACCTGGAAAATTGCATTGTAAAAGGATGAATTATTAGGTGATCTATGCCAGACTCTTCCAGTAATTCTTTACGCTCCTCAATAGTATTTATAAGCTTTAATTCTCCTTCTTTTTGAAGTACCATTCTTGGATGTGGAAAAAAGGTGAGAATTGCACTCTCCATATTATTAACCTTTGCTGTAGCAATAAGACGCTCAATTATTTTTTGATGACCGGCATGTACGCCATCAAAAGTTCCAATAGTTATTACCGTAGGACGGTCGCTTTTAAAAGCATTTGCTCCTTTATGTTCTTTCAAGTGAGGTCTATTTTCCGTTAAAAGTATTCATTGTATTATTAATTCCTGCAGTACCAAAAGATTTTATTAGTTTATGAGCAGTTTCCAATCTTTCCGGCATTTTAGATTCTTCTTCATCTGTCCAATCTCCCAGTACATAATCAACTTGATTTCCTTTAGAAAACTCATCGCTAATTCCAAATCTAAATCTGTTATAATTGCTCGTATTCAAAGTTGCCTGAATATCTTTAAGGCCGTTATGACCTCCATCACTACCTTTGGTCTTTACGCGAATAGATCCAAAGTTAAGATTAAGATCGTCTGTAATAACCATTAAATTCTCTAATGGCACTTTTTCTTTGGCAAGCCAGTAATTAACAGCTTTCCCGCTAAGATTCATATACGTGCTTGGCTTTACCATTATAAAGGTTCTACCTTTAAACCTAAAAGTTGCTACATCTGCCAACTTATCGGTCGTAAAAGTTACCTCTTCTTTTTCGGCAATATAGTCTAGTACTTTAAAACCGATATTATGTCTTGTATTGTGGTATTTTGGACCGATATTTCCCAATCCGACAATCAAAAATTTTTTCATAGGATCTACTTCTTCCCGGATCTCTTGTTTCTTACCTAATATTCTTCCGAAGAAAGCCAGCATAGCATTAAATTTTGGTAAAAATAAAAAAAGCATCCCAAATCCCGACAAAATCGGAAAGGAATGCTTTTAATTTTTGGTAGAAAAATGTTTATTCTTTTACCGCAGCTACATCATCAGTTTCAGTTGCTGGAACTTCATCTGCTGCTACTTCATCTTCATCATCTTCAAGATCTTCAGTAATATTACGAGAAGTCTTAACTTGACAGATAACTGTGTTATCTGGATGTTGAATTACATATTCTTCACTAGCTACTGCAGTTACATAAAGTTTGTTTCCAATTTTAAGTTTAGAAACATCTGCTTTAATGTAATCTGGAAGTACACTTGGAAGACCTTTTACTTTTAGGCGACGTAAGTTGTAACGTAACACCCCACCATTTTTAACTCCACGAGCCACACCTTCAGTATGAATAGGAATTTCCATGGTAATTTCTTTATCTTCAAAGATTTGGTAAAAATCCATGTGTAGAATGGCATCTGTTACAGGGTGAAATTGGATGTCTTGTAAAACAGCATCAATTTTTTCTGACCCTAAATCCAGAACCACAGTATGCACATCAGGAGTGTAAACCAAGTCTTTGAAGTCAATCTCATTCGCTGCAAAGTGTAATGGTTCTCCCCCTCCGTATATAACGCAAGGCACCTGTCCAGCATTACGTAGGGCTTTAGTTGCCTTTTTCCCCACGCTTTCTCTTTTAGATCCGTTGATCGTAAGTGATTTCATTTTTAAAAAATTTTAGGCTGCAAAGGTGCGACATTTTTCGCAACTTTTAAAACCCTGATGTGAAAATATTTACGGCGATAAAATCGATTAAATTTTATCTTTAATTTTCAATTACATTATAAATTTTGAACTGATCGATTTATTTTGATGAACGCGTTGCATTACATCTGCAAATAGATCGGCACAGCTTACTACTCTAATTTTTTTGCTTTCTTTTTTTAGCGGAATAGAATCTGTTACGATTAATTCTAACAACTGAGAATTTTCTATGCGCTCATAAGCTTCCCCAGAAAGTACCGGGTGCGTACAAATAGCACGTACACTTAAAGCTCCTTTTTCCATCATTACATCTGCAGCTTTAGTTAAAGTTCCGGCAGTATCTACCATATCATCTACCAAGACAACATTTTTACCTGTAACATCTCCAATAAGCTCCATGTGAGAAATTACATTTGCCTTAGCGCGTTGCTTATAACAAATTACCACATCGCTTTCTAAAGCTTTAGAATATGCGTATGCTCTTTTAGAACCACCCATATCTGGAGAGGCGATGGTAAGATTATCAAGATTTAAACTTCTTAGATATGGTAAGAAAACAGTAGATGCAAAAAGATGATCTACCGGCTTTTCAAAAAATCCTTGAATTTGATCTGCATGCAAATCCATAGTAATTATACGAGTAGCTCCGGCAGTTTCTAAGATGCTAGCAATCATTTTAGCAGCAATTGGAACTCTAGGCTTATCTTTTCTATCCTGACGGGCCCAACCATAATAAGGAATTACAGCGGTAATATGTCTGGCAGAAGCTCTTTTTGCTGCATCCAGCATTAAAAGCATTTCCATAAGATGATCTGAATTTGGATTGGTAGAACCAATTATAAAAACTCTTGATCCTCTTACAGACTCTTCAAAAGAAGGCTGAAATTCACCATCACTATAAGTTACTGTAATTACGTTTCCAAGAGGAGAACCGTAAGCAGCGGCAATTTTTTCTGAAAGAGCCCTACTTTGGGTACAGGTAAAGATCTTGGCTTCAGGTATTAAATCAGGCATGTTGTGTTGTGTTTTGTGGATTAATACTATTGATTTTGTTGCGAGGAACAAATTTAGAAATTAATTTATTGCTAGTATGCACCACATCGCATGAATATTGAGAGATTTTGAATTTTTATAAGAAACTGTTTTTCAGAATTTTATCATTTAATTTTGATAGAGATATACTTATAACACTAAATAAATTTAGGTTGATATTGAGGAAGTAAATAAAATAAGAGAATTAATGTTTGACAAACAGATAATTTTTATAATTTTGCCACCTCCTATTGCTCGAGTGGCGGAATTGGTAGACGCGCTGGATTCAAAATCCAAATTTGAAATAACTAAAAAGACACTTGCCGAAGTGGTGGAATGGTAGACACGAAGGATTCAAAATCCTTTGCTGATAAGGCGTGAGGGTTCGAGTCCCTCCTTCGGTACTAAAAAAGTCGGGATGAAAATCTCGGCTTTTTTTATTCTTGGGTACAACATAGGTACAACATTTTGACGTTTTTCCTGTTCACTTTAAGTTTGATAGGTTTTGGTGTCAAAAGCCAATATATTCTATTTTCAAGGCCTTATTTTAATAAAATTTGGTTTTTCATAACCTCTTCAGCCCATTGCCCTACATTCCGCAGAAAAGCTCCATTCCGGGAAAAGCGCTTCATTAAAAAGGTCTTGGACACAACTCCAAAGCTTCCGACTCCCATTCCGCTTGCTCGCCCATTCCCGAAAAAAACGGGAAGCGTCCAAACTCCATTCCCATCTACACCTTTGAAGTCAAGTCCGCTTTAAAAGAGAAGAAGTATTCAATCAATATATGCGCAAAGGTAAACTCGTAAAATACTCCCATCAAAAGACTACGGCATAATCGGGCTCGTTTCTCACTCCTTTTATTCCGTTTCCTTTTGAGCTGAGATTTTATCTTCCGTTTGGTTCTAGCTTAAATATTAATTGTTTAACTAAAATCAAATGTTATGTATTTATCAAATTTACAGCAGGATGAAATCTTCGTTCCATCAGAAATGAAATCCTTGAAAAGCCTGACCCAGATGGAATCCCGAAGGGGACTTGAAAATACCATAATTTCAAATGGCAAAATTGTCAACGTGGTATCGAACAGCTACGGCCACGTACCGAACGAACTATTCTTTAAGAAAGCAGAGGAAATGTTGACTGATGCCGGACTGAATTATCAGAAACGGACGATCAACAGGAATGATAGGTCTTTCATTACCGACTTTATCATCGACGATAAAAGCCAGTTTTCGGTAAAGAACGAAAAAGACCTGATACTGCCGATGCTGCGGTTTAAGAATTCCTATGATGGTAGCGAAAAAACATCGGGGCATTTTGGCTTTTACCGGCAAGTATGCTCCAATGGCCTTCACGTTTCACAGGCGGAAATCGAGTTTTCCATCAAGCACAGTAAGAACAATACCGACTTGATAATGCCAAGGTTGAACAATTTGTTCGATAAGTTCGTGGATAATGAATTTTATAGCATTACCAAGAAGTTCGACAGAATGAGGGAATTTGAAATTATCGACACCAAGGAATTTGTAAAAGAAATTCTGGAAAGCACGAGATTGTTCCGGTATGAATGTAGTGATAGGAACAATGATCCTTCAAAGAAATCCCGGGAAGTCCTTGAAATTCTTGATAATGAAGCGTTGCTGCTCAATGAAGTTCCCAATTTATGGATAGGCTATAATGCTTTTAATCAAATGCTTCACAATACATTGAAGAAAAGCTTTTCACAACAAGAACGCTTGGACAAAAAACTGTTCGATGCCGTTTATGAAATGGCTTAATGCTATTAAAGGTTCATCCAGTACCTCAAACTGGATTTTTCCTATTTTCAGCAAAAGGATTTAATTGGAAAGTTGGCTTTGCAATCCCACTCAGCCCATTCCCCTGCATTCCGCGAAAAGCTCCATTCCGGGAAAAGCGCTTCATTACCAAAGGTCTTGGACTCGACTCCAAAGCTTCCGATTCCCATTGCGCTAATCCTGCTGAAATACGCAGGAACGCTCCATTCCCATCTACACCTTAAAAGTTAAGTCCGCTTTAAATCCTACTTCAAGAGGATAATCCATTTTCATATTTCAGGTCGGGTCAATGTGTGTGCATAAATAAATTGGTAAAACTCTTTTTTAACTTACTTCAATTTTTAATTCAATTCACTCATAGCTTTTCTTAACTTTACAAAAAGTAAGTCTAAATAAAAATAATACTTAAGATGAAAAAAATACTGATTTTATTAAGTCTTTTTGGATTATTAACTGCCTGTAATAATCGCAATGAAAAACCTAAAGAAGATAAGAACACATCAAATCTGGAAAAATCCGTTTCTCAGGATTCAACGGATTTAGTCCAACAAAATTCATTTAGGGTTGAGGAAATAGACAGTTTCTGGAACAAGAAACTAGCGGACAATAAGGAATTTTACAAAGTGACCTTTCCCCGTACTGATATTCACCTAAAAATTGATGGAGCGCCTGTGGAGGCCGGTTTGGCATACACTTCTTGGATAGCATACCGCCCGATGGGGAACAAAACACAAATTATGGGGGATATGGTAATGCTGGACACCGAAATCCCTAGGGTTCTACCTTATTTGAAGGAAAACGGCATTGTAATAACCGCTATTCATAATCATTTGTTACGTGAACAGCCCCGACTGATTTATATGCACATTGCGGGGAACGGGGACGCTCTGGAATTATCTAAAATTATGAAAGGTGCTTATGCGCTTACCGCTACACCATTGACCGAAACCAAAAGTGAAAGTGAGAAAAAAGAAATGGATTGGGCTCCGGTAAAGAAAATCTTGGGTTCGAATGGCAAAGAAAGTGGAAATTTATTGAAATTTGGTTTTCCCAGAAAAGGGTCAATTACTATGAATGGCGAAACAATGCCCTCAACTTTTGGCATTGCAACCGCAATTGGCTTTCAGGCCATCAATAAAAATGAGGCTATTATAACAGGCGACTTTGTAATGAGAGCCGACGAAGTGAATGCGGTCATTACAGAATTGGTGAAAAACAATATTGAAGTTGCAGCACTACATAATCATATGCTTTTTGAGGAACCCCGATTGTTTTATATGCATTTTTGGGCCAAGGGAAACCCGGAAGAACTTGCAGAAGGATTTAAGGCTGCATTAGAACAAACTTCCTCAATTCAATAATTTAGAAAACCCAAAATGACCGTTAAAAATTACCGCCAAAGTTCGATCAAACATTTAAACTTTTTGTTGTTTTATTGATGGTGTGTTATTTTTATTTCACCATATAAATCAATATTGAAGCTTCACTATTAAAATCCGAAGGAGATGCAACCATTAATTGGTTTAGTTCTGGAATAAAAAGGGATGTCCTCGCACCCGAACCAGTCGAAATTTTTCCTTCGGTTGTATAGGTGTCGGCATTAATTTGATTAAATACATCGATATAACCAGCGCCACAGCTCAAATATAACTGTTCGTTTTGGGGGCTGTAAAAAATATCATCCACATCCCTGTCAATATCCAAAGAAGAAATTTTATTTCCCGTTTGTGTGTCCAATATTAAGAGCATTGGGGCGTGCCAACATCCTATAAATAAACGATGGTGCACTGCATCTAGGCTCATTGGGAAATTTGACTTTGCTTTTGTCACTTTCCATTTATCAACCACCCTATTTTTATTTAAATCGATAATCTCAACAAGCTTTTTACCGGGAACATTTACATACATTTTTTTTGCAGCTTCGTCTATTTGAAAAGATTCCGGATGTCCTGAAAGTTGTATTTTGGCAATAAGATTAAAGGTAGTGGCATCAATTATGGCAATGCCGCCGTTGCCATAACCCACATAAATTTTTTTATCTGTAGGATCGTAACGAACATTATCGGCATCATCCGGTAGTTTTATTGAAGTCTTTTTATCAAAAGTGGTTGCATTGAAAACCTCGCAAACCCCGTTACCGCCATTTGCAACAAAAATGGAGTTGCTTTCAGGAAGGTAAACGACACCTTGGGGTTCGTTTAAATTCTCTATAGTATGGATGATTTTTTTGCTTTTTAAATCAACCACTTCAATGGTATTGTTGCCCAATGCAGCTACATAAAGTATTTGTTGCCCGTTGTTATAACTTAAATGGTCAATTCGCCCTCTTACTTCGGACAAGGGAACTGTTGCAATTAATTGAAGTGAATTGCTTTGATTTTGTGCCTTACACCCATTAAACAAGAGAAGGAACAAAAAAGAAAAATTTAAAATTGTTTTTTTATCCATTTCCTTAAAATTTAAAGTTTTGGAGCCATTTTAGCTTATTGTTTACATAGCCACCAACTCATTTATATCCCTACAATATACAAACTTATAAGTCCGGATTCCGACAAAAGACAAAAGTCATATAACTTATTATCGCCCCTTATTTTATGCTGAAAAATTAATGGTTGAATTACAAATAATAGTTTTTATCCCACTCAGCCCATTCCCCTACATTCCGCTGAAAAAGCTTCATTCCGGGAAAAGCGCTTCATTCCAAAGGTCTTGGACACGACCCCAAAGCTTCCGATTTCCATTGCGCTAATCCTGCTGAAATACGCAGGAACGCTCCATTCCCATCTACACCTTTGAAGTCAAGTCCGCTTTTAATCCTACTCAAAGGATAATCCGTTTTCATAACCCGGTCAGCACATTGCCGCTGCATTTCGCGAAAAGCTACATTCCGGGCAAAGAGCTTTCCTACTAAGGTCTTGGACACCATCCCCGATTTCTGCTTTCCATTCCGCTTGCCCTTCCCGCCCTGCTGGGAAGCGCACTCCATTCCAAGGTGAAATAGGTAACGGAGTCCGCTTTTCATAGGAATTCCATTTAATCATTTAGTCCCGCTTCCTATGTTTTTGTACTTCACAAAAGGCATTTAGAACTACTCCCGCACCGCCGCTGTCCCTACCCTTTTTTGTAAGCAAAATACCAACATTTGGAAGTTAAACGGAGTGCATAACCGGTCGTGCCTCCCTTTTATAACTCCTTATTAATTCCAAATATTGAAAATGTATCAGCAACAAAAAAAGGTAACAGCGGACGGCTCTATGGGAAGTAAATCAAAATCGAAACTTATGAAATCTTACAAAAACATCAAAAAGGAAGCGGGACTAAAAAAAACAAAAAAGGAAAACGCTCTGGATATAATAAGTAAATCACTTCAAAAAAACATAAACGCAAACTATCCGAAGGGTTCGGGTAGCCTTAATTAATCTTAATTCTTTTATTATGAGTACTTTAAAAAATCACGTACAGTTAATCGGAAACGTTGGCCAAGAGCCACAAATCACGAACCTTGAAAGCGGTAAAAAGGTAGCCCGTCTTTCACTCGCCACAAATGAGTATTACAAAAACAGCGAGGGCGAAAAAATCCAAAATACCGAATGGCACACGATAGTAGCCTGGGGCAAAACTGCCGAAATCATCGAGAAATATGCCGGAAAGGGCAAAGAAATCGGGGTAACGGGAAAACTGAAATCCCGAAGCTACGAGGACAAGGACGGTATCAAAAGATATGTTACCGAAGTGGAAGCCAATGAAATCCTTTTGTTGGGAACTAAGAACGGCAATAATTCAGCCGATTAATTTAAAAATAAAGAGGGCGTTTCCGTCTAAAGTTGCGCCCTCTTTTTCATTATCCATTAATTAAAATTAGATAACAATGAAAACACAAGTTAACGAAATCAAAGAGGGATTGCAACATTTTCACGGTTCAGAAACCATATTTCAAATCCCATTATTAAGAACCCGTTACACAAACGGACTGAAATATTTGGCGGAAGCTGCCGAATGTTTTTGGCTCATTACGGACACTTCTATAATCGCAAAAAGCCTAATGAACCGAAGCGAATTTATTACTATCGACTTCAAGAGATTGTCCGAGGACAAACAGGATTTTACGGGCTACGAAGCTGAGATAATCTACACGGATGGAAATGATAATATTTTGGAAAAACACGGGTATCGGGCGACTGATTTTCCGCTCGATGAACTGCGGTTGTTTTTTGTAAATAATACACTGATGTTACCGAGCGAATACTAACCCCTTCAAAACCTAAAAATTATGATCTATCTAAATTTTTCAGACCTGAACGGGGATGCCCAAGAACGTCTTTTGGAAAGTTCAAAAAAGGACGTCGAGCAAAAATTTGGCGATGATATTCGGAAGTATTCAAAAAAGCATTGCACCAATTTTGAGGTAATGATCGAGGAAGAAGCACGAAGGAATTTATACAGTTATACCTATGTGTTTAATATCTGAAATTGTCCAAATAGGAACGGAAAGACCTTTGAATTTTCAGAGGTCTTTTTTTGCTAAAACATATCCAGTTCAATAAAAATCCTTATCTTTATTTCGCTGAAATTCAGCATTCAATTTTACGCAGGGGAATCCATTTTTTGACTTTCGCCGATAACCCTGCCCATCGAAAAATTACATAACGGGAAATCTTTTCCCTGAAATTGGCAATTGGCTTTTAGCCGAATTGTACGAAATTTTTGCCCCGAGAACTCGGGGCGAAAAGGAGTAGCAAGAGGGTAACACGCGATGCGATGTTAAGTACTCCTTTTCCTTGTTAATCATCTGATTTTAAAACACTTAAAAATCAATCGATTATTTGAATTTCTACAATTTGCGACAAATGCCCCGAAAGCGCCCATTTTTAGGGAAGGATTTGCGACAAATCGGCGAATTATGGACTCATTTACCGGCATTAGGTTCAAAAAGGAAACGGCGAAACGTTTCCAGCAATTTTCAAAAGCACACTTCAAATCTCATACCGAGGCAATGGCCACGATGCTCGATTTTTTCCACTACAACGAGATATCCCCACGGGAAAAACTGGGCCCGACCGGAAGGACGATCGAGGCCAATTTAAAGAAACGGATCAATGCGGTAATTGCCATAATGAGGGATATGGAAAAGACCCAGACGAAACCCACCGTGGCGATGATCGAATCCCTTTTTCAGACCGAAGAACCCAAAAAGAAACCCTTGATCTTAGAGAAGAAATTTGTGGAAGAAAAGAAGGAAGTACGCTTCCGCGAAAAACGAAATCAAAAGAACGAACTGTAAATTTTTGAGCTATGTATATTACGATCACACCTCAAAAACTTGGCGGTAATTACTCCCAAAGTTCGGTCGATTTTGTGGGCTATCTGGAAAAGGAAAATCAAGGTCTGGAGCAGGAGGATATGGAGCATTTTTTCAATCAATATGGCGATGAAATATCGGCCGAGGAAGTGGTAAAAGATATTGATGGAAACGGTGCCAAACTGAAAAAGAAAGAACCGAAATTCTATTCGATTACCGTCAGCCCTTCTAAATACGAATTGAACCGATTGCAGAACAGTAGCGATGATCTGAAAAAGTACACCCGTGAGCTGATGAAGGATTATGTGCAATCGTTCAATCGCGAAATCAATGGGCGGCCTGTAAACGTAAATGATATAAAGTATTATGCAAAAATAGAGCATCAACGAACGTTTAAGGGTTTAGTATATTTTTTATCACTCCAAATTCATTACTGGAAATCAAAAATTAATTACACTATCCAATGCATCGTCAGCATCTTTATGAATAAAGTTAGCTTGATAGTTTATGGTGGTAGTA
>Ga0209309_10001050_pt1 | contig 29103 bp, 27 predicted proteins | sample COGITO_mtgs_1204_2_FD_184807 | JGI IMG/M metagenome (GOLD analysis project Ga0209309, IMG submission 184807) | Pelagic marine microbial communities from North Sea - COGITO_mtgs_120412 (SPAdes) (version 2) | ecosystem: Environmental > Aquatic > Marine > Epipelagic ... | reverse complement strand
CTTTGGTGAATTTTTCCTGAAGCTTTTCAACTTCAGCTTTTTGTTCCCTGTTTTTTTCTTGTAGGCTATCGTATTCGGCACCGGTACGGACCAATTGGTTGTTAAGGGCATCCTTTTCGCTTCGTATGGTTTCGCGCTCGGCCTCAACGGTGCCAATACGCTCTTGCAGTTTTTCTTCTTGATTTAATAATTGGTTAATGCGCTCTTCCAGTTTTCCAGTTTCGGTTTTCAGTTTTAGACGAGCAAACAGATTACCTAAAAAGGCACCAATCAAGATACAAACAGGGGCTAGGAGTAAAAATAGTAAGGTTTCGTTCAAAAGAATAGAGGGTTTGTGGGTTTTGAGTTATGGGTTATTGGATAACAATTGCCAAAAGTAAATATACTAACAAAATTGGTAAACGTATTTGAACAAAAGTTGTAAACTGAAACTGGGAGGCTGTGATTATAAGTTTATTTTTCTCATTAAAAAAGAGTAAAAAATATTAAACACTTGGCTCTAACCCTTCCGTCCGCAGCGGCGGAGACCTTCCCTTAGCAAGGGAAGGAAAGTCGCGAAACCTTATTTCCTAACTGTAAAGCGGCCTGTTTTTTTATCGAAGTCGATGATTTCCTTGGGGAAGAGGGCGTCGAAGCGTCCGGCTTCGATTAAATTACAAGGGGTATCAAAATAATTGGTATTATCTGTCATCACCAGCATGGTATCGCTTAATTGGATGGCCAAATCGATTTCGTGAGTGGAAAAAAGAATCGTTTTGTTACTTTCGGAAGCTAATTTCTTTAATAGTTTTAAAATATACGCACGGTGGTATAAATCGAGATGGGTGGTGGGTTCATCTAAAATTATTATGGGCGTGTCCTGCGCCAAAGCTCTGGCTATGGCCACCCGTTGCATTTGTCCGTCGCTCAACTCAAAGCACTTTCTATGGGCTAATTCCTGAGTTTCGGTGGCTTGTAAGGCTCCTGTAACGGCGACTTTATCTTTTTCGCTTAGTGTTCCCATCCAACTAGTGTAGGGTTGCCGTCCTAAGGAAATCAATTCTAGAACGGTTAAGTTTTTGGAGGCAGGCGGCTCGGTTAACACCACACTTACTTGGTTAGCGAGTTCTAAGGTTGAATAGGTGTTTAATGGTTTTTCTTTAATTAGAATATTTCCGGAAAGCTTCGGTTGCATACCGGCCAAGGTTCTAAGCAAGGTAGATTTACCAATTCCGTTAGCACCTACCAAACCGATTAACTCTCCTTCAGAAAAATTAAAATTTATGTTTCGTGAGACAGGTATTCCTTCTTTCTTCTTGAAATATCCTACACTTAAATTTTGTGCTTGTAAGGTGATATGTTTTGTTTCCGAAGCCATTAAAACAACAATTTACGTTTTCTAACCAACAACCAAATCACAACTGGGGCACCAATTAAGGATGTTATTGCATTTATTGGGAGTGTGTATTCGCTATAGGGCAATTGTGCCACGGTATCGCACAGCAACATTAAAACGCTTCCGCAGATTAAAACTGCTGGGATTAAAACCAAATGATTGGAGGTTTTAAAAAACTGTCTTACTATATGCGGTACGGCCAGGCCAACAAAGGCAATGGGACCCGCAAAAGCGGTAATACTTCCAGCTAAAATACTGGTGGCGATGATAATTAAAAAGGTGGTGCGTTTTATGCGGAGTCCCATACTTTTTGCATAGTTTTCGCCTAAAAGTAACGCATTTAACGATTTACTACTTGCAGCAGCTATAAATAGTCCGATAAGCGTACAGATGCCCAGTATTAAAACACTTTGCCACGACATATTCCCTAAACTTCCAAAACTCCAAAAAATGTACTGTTGCAGTTTTTCTGCATTACTAAAGTAGGAGAGCACCGCAACCACGGCGGCAGTAACACTACCGAACATGAGCCCTATTATGAGTATTGCCATGGTATCTTTCACCCGAAACGTGACCATTAAAACGGCTAAAAGGACTAAAAAACTTCCTAATGCCGAGGCGATTACCAAGCTCCATTCGCTTACCAATGCATTTCCTAAAAATGCTCCAAAAACTCCGGCTCCTAGGATTAAAAGTGCCACCCCTAAACTGGCACCGCTACTCAATCCCAATACAAAAGGACCTGCAAGGGGATTTCTAAAAAGTGTTTGCATTAACAAGCCCGAAACGGCCAATCCGCCACCAGCCAATATTGCTGTAATGGCCTTGGGCAAGCGATAATCGATTAAAATATATTGCCAGGTTTCTTTAGATGCGCCTCCGCCAAAAATTCCTTTGAATATTTCATCAATAGGAATAGAAACCGATCCCAAGCTTATATTTACTAAAAAAACAGCAAACAATGTGATGAGTAATATCACAAAATAGGAACGATATGTTTGGGTGGTTTGCATCGTTATTTCAATTTGCTGAAAAAGTACAATTCGTAATCTGGCAGCACCTCCGGATGTAGGATTTTAATAATATCCTTTAATACAATATCTGGACGATTGGGAGCTAGTTCATAATAAATAACGCCGCCGGTTTCGCCTACTAAGGTGGTATTGGTATAAATAGAATTGTTTTGATAGGCTGAAAACTGACTATACACCGAGTGGGCATCTTTCATTTGTTGCTTACTGGAAAACTGTCCGGGGCCAATCCAATACTCGGCATCTTTTCCTTTCTCTAAAACTGACTCCAAATTAAGGGAGAGGCTTCCGGTACCTTCGGTATCATTCCATAAATAAGTTCCGTTGGCGTCTTCTATAAAATGTGCAGCCCAACTATCACCTTTTGGCATATACCACACATCTTTAAACATCGCACCACTTATAACAGTAGGCGAGGAGGTAGCTTTTGCAGCTTTTTCTTTTGCTGAAATATAACTGGTTTCAATTTCGTTAAAAATACTATCTGCTTTTTGCTCTTTATTAAACAACGCACCGAAAAACTTAATCCATTCCGCTTTTCCCAAAGGCGATTGCTCGGTCCAATCAGAATTATAAAATACCGGAATTCCTGTTTTTTCGATGGTTGAAACCGTTTTGTTGTTTCCTTCTACCGCAAAAGTTACTACCAAGTCAGGGTTTAGGTCGATTAATACTTCGGTGTTTATAGCTTCATTTTTACCTAACTCCTTAATAGTACCGGCATCAATTAATTTTCGTGTTTCTTCCGAAGAAATATAATTTAGATTTGGAAACCCGACTAAGGATGTTGTTTCACCTAACATCTCTAATGAAGGAATATGCGTGGTAGAGGTTACAACAATGTTTTTAACAGGAACGTTTACAACGGCATCAAAATCAATAGTATTAGGTAAAGAGCCTTCTTTTTCAACCAACGCATACCTGAATTCGGTATCAGTTTCGGGCCACGGTTCTTTTAAGGTAATTACTTTGTACCCGTCGTATTTATCAATCGTAAATCCTTTTGCATAGTTGATGGCAACTTGTTTTTCAACTTTACTAGTATTGTTTTTATTGGTTTCTTCATTAGAAGTTTGTTTGTTCTCTTTACAAGAAATGAAAAGTAAAACGGCAATGGTGAGTAAGACGAATTTTTGCATATTCAAAAATAAAGGTTTTTGTTTGGGTGGTGCAACGAAAATAAAATCTTATTTTTGCAGCGAATTTTGGTGAGTATTTTCAACTACGATTGAAAATTCTCTTAAAAAGGGAATTCGGTTATAATCCGAAGCTGTTCCCGCAACTGTAAACCGTCTCAATTATTTGAGATTATGAAGACTTCACCACTGTGTTTTTAATAACGCGGGAAGGTTCATATAAAAGGTAAGCCAGGAGACCTGCCAAGATTCAACCAATTGTCAAACTTTCGGGATAAAGGTTTGGGAAGATATTTTAGCATCTGTACCTAAAAGCATCTGTTATATCTCTTCTTTCTTTTTCCGTTTTAATATTTTGAAATGAAAAAACATATACTTGTGGCGTTATGCCTTGGTGTGAGTGGTTTTACACTTGCACAAAACAAAAATCCGGAAAAACTGGATACAGTGGTTTTAGATACTAAAACCCCAATTGCTAGAAAAAACAGCGGAAAAACAGTTGTTACCATTTCTAAAGAAACCCTTGAAAATAGCGCTGGGCAATCGGTTGCTGACCTGTTAAACACCGTTTCGGGTATCGAAATAAATGGTGGCCGAAGTAATGACGGACAAAACCTTAATTATTATGTTCGTGGCGGTAGAAATCGTCAAGTGGTCATTATGGTAGATGGCGTACAGTTAAATGATGCGTCTCAGATTGCTAACGATTACGATTTACGTTTGGTGCCGGCTTCTTCAGTTGAAAAAATTGAAATATTAAAAGGAGCTTCGAGCGTACTGTATGGTTCGGGCGCTGCAACTGCCGTTATTAGTATTACCACCAAGAAAGCTTCGAAAGAGCCTATTGCAGCTACAATAACTTCAACCTTGAGCACGAATAGACCAACGGAGCGTGATAAAAACACAAGCCTTCAATCTTTTACAAGCCACGCAAGTGTAAATGGAACGTTAAACAAGTTTTTTTACAATACTAGTTTTAGCAATCGATATACAGATGGGTTATCAGCCATTGCTGCACCAGAAGGAGAAGATTTGTTTGAAAGCGATGTCTTTAATCGCTACGATGGCCGTATAAACTTAGGATATCACATTTCAGAAGATATCACAATCAGTCAGTTTTTTAGTTTTGACAAGTTCAAAGCTGGTTTTGATAATTTTGATTTTACCGATGCCGAGTTCCGTTCCATTAGTGAGCAATTAAAAACAGGAGGCCATTTTGAGTGGAAATATAAAAACGGAACCTATGTTTTTAATGATACATATACGTGGATAAAACGAGAAATAGCGTCCGGTTTTCCTTCAAAATACGATTCAGATTCTTATACGTTTGATAATTATATAAACCATCGTTTTACCAGTCAGTTGCAGATTGTAGTAGGTTTAAATGGAAATTTCAGTAGTTTTAATTCGTTCTCTATTCCTTTTGGGGAAAGTAATTTTAATCAAGATGTAGATGAAGATACTGCGAAATTCAATATTATAGATCCTTATGTGAACGCAGTATATATTTCAGATTTTGGTCTTACCCTTAATGCCGGGGCACGACTAAACATTCACAGTGTTTATGATACCCATTTGGTGTATAATATAAACCCTTCATACGCTTTCGATTTTGGCGGCAATACATTAAAAGTATTAGGTTCCTACAGCACCGCCTATATTACTCCTTCACTATTTCAACTGTATGATCCGCTTTACGGAAACGAAGAATTGACACCTGAAGAGGATACAACCATGGAAGGTGGATTGGAGTTTTCTTCGGAAGAAAATTTTCGCGTGAGTGCGCTATATTTTAACAGGGAAGAGAAAAATTATATAGATTTTGTAACCATCGACCCTGATCTTTTTATTTCACAGTACTTGAATATTGATGAAACATTTACCACCAGCGGAATTGAAGTTGAAGTGTATAAAAAGTTTGGTGATAAGGTAACGGTACAGGCCAATTATACCAATACCCAAGCCGATGAACGTTTTGCGTTACGCATTCCAGAACATAAAGCAAATGCTTCTATTGGATATAAATTGGGTAAAAGCGTGTTTTTAGGGGTGGATTATCAATACGTAAGCGAACGAGAAGACAACTTTTTTAACCCCGATACTTTTATGAACGAAGTTGTTACGTTAGAGAGTTATGGAATTTTAAATTTTAAAATCAACGGACAAGTAACTAAAAACCTAAAACTTTTTGCCGGAATCAGCAATATTCTTGATGAAGAGTATGAAGAATTATACCGTTACCAAACCCGTGGAAGAAATATCCACACTGGGTTTACTTTGAATCTTTAATTTTTTTGATGTTAAGCCAAGCGCTGAGTTCTTAAGTTTGAAACTCGGCGCTTTTTATTTAATGCTCAGCGAGCATAATTTGATATAAAGGCGAATTTGCTTTGCTTTCAGAAATTTCTTCTAGAGGGTTAGTAGTGCTTTTGGATTCTGGTTTAGGAAATCCGGGCACTATTTCGGAAAGGGCCGTGGCCAAAAAAGGTTCGTTTACATCGCCCAACATACCTAAATTGGCGTAATCTTCATCCATAGCGATATCTGGGGTTAATCCATCTACATAATCGGTGTTTCCAGCAAGATTAGCAGTTTTAAAGACCAGCGGAAGCATCGCGTAGGTATGATCAGGATTTGCTTGGCTACGTCTAAAGCCAGGAGCCGGTGCATCGTACAATAAAAACGAAGCTTGAAATTTCCCGGTTGTATTTTGACCAATCTGTACTACATTAATATATGGATTTAAACTATTGATAGTCAATTCACTTGCTGAGGCAGTGCGTCCCGTTGTTAGAATATAAACATTCGTTAACTGTAAGCTGTTGGTAGCAGTTCCATCACTAATACTTGCGTCAAATAATCCATTTTCGGCATATTCCGCTTGGCGGTCGGGATTCCATTGTTCGGTATAAAAAACTTCCCCATTAAACTGTCCGGTAATCATACTAGCTAAATCTACTGCCGTTTCTACAGCGCCACCGCCGTTGTAACGAAGATCTAATACCAAATCGGTAACGCCATCTGCTTGCAAAGCGCCAAAAGCGGCGTTGAGGTCGTTATCAAAATCTCTAGTAAAAGCATTAAACATAACATACCCTATTTTTTGTCCTTGTACGTCCAATGTTTTTGAAATGTAAACAGGGTTTTCGGTGTATTGTTTTTTAGTAAGGGATGCTGTTTCCCCAGTTGAAGTTACGTTTGTGCCATCAAAAGTAGCTAAACCAATAGTATAGGTGTCTTGCGTTAGGAGCGCATTGAAATTGTTTTCATTTATCTGTTGCCCGTCAATTGTGCTAAAAATATCGCCTCGTTGTAGTCCTGTAGTCTCGGCATCGGTGTTGGGCAATACATAACGCACGTAGCCAAATATATTTGAAGGATTGTTTGGGTATCGAACCAAGCCAAATTCCATCCCATTACTTTTGGAAACGCCGGAAAGCGCATTTTCTAGTTCGATGTAATCATCCACTAAAATACTGAATCGATCCTGTGGTACTTTTAAAAAATCGAATAAGCTTTCGGGGGAATCGTATGTGCTTAAGAAACTGTTGAGTTCCTGTTGATCTGCAAAAGCATCATTAGCAAGTTCGGGTTTGTCGGCTTTATAGAGATAGAAAAAATTAAGGCCGCGATAGATAAAATCCTGAATTTCTAAATCGGAAGCGGTGCGAGGGTTGTCATCAGAGTCTTCAAAACAAGAAGTGAATAGAGTAGCGGTAATTAATAAAAGCAGTATGAGTTTCTTTTTCAAGGTGTTGGGGTTTATGTTTTAAGTTTAGTCTAACAACCCCAAAATACTTACAATATTGTAAATATGAAAATTACAGGGTTGTAATTATTTTTCAGAATCAAATATAATATAAGTAATGAATAGCTGTACTTTTATTACTTAAGAAAGCTGTTGTATGAAAATAATATTGTATTTGAAATAAGATTAAAAAATAAATTATTTATTGTAAAATGTCAGTCTGAGCCTGTCGAAGACGCTATTGTTAAGAACGCTTCGACAGGCTCAGCGTGACAGCTTAATACAGTATTAAAATAATCAAGTAAATCCACCAAAAGGTTTTCAAAAATTAAAATGTAACAAAAGGTATAGTTGTTCGTCGTAATTATAGAGAGCGCTACCAAGAGCTTTCTAACAACCACCAAAAAATGAAACAAAAAGAATTTATAGCAACCGTGCTTCCTTTTAAGGATAAGTTGTATCGTCTTGCAAAGCGAATTCTTGTTTCGGGCGATGAAGCTGATGATGCTGTACAAGAAGTGTATTTGAAATTATGGAAAGGGAGAAATAAAATTTCAAACTATAAAAACCCAGAAGCGTTTGCCGTGACCATGACAAAAAATTATTGTCTGGATCGGTTAAAATCGAAGCAAGCTTCCAATTTAAAAATCGTTCATAATAATTTTCAAACCTCTGAAAATGTAGAACGAAAAATTGAAGCTAACGATGGGGTACAATTAGTTTTTAAAATTATGGAAACCCTGCCCGAACAACAACGCATTGTATTGCAGTTGCGAGACGTAGAACAGTTTGAATTTGCAGAAATCGCAAAAATGTTAGATAGTAATGAAACCGCAGTACGCGTAAATTTATCCCGAGCCAGAAAAACGGTGCGAGAAGAATTGATTAAAAAACACAATTATGGAATTAGCTAGAATAGAAAAATTATTGGATGCTTATTTTGAAGGCAATACCAGTCTTGCTGAAGAAGAAACCTTGCGAAAGTACTTTTCTCAAAACGAAGTAGCTCCTCATTTAGCAGCTTACAAACCTATGTTTGATGGTTTGACCCTTGCTAAACAAGAAGTTTCTGTTAAAGAAATAGACTTGCCACAGCAACAATTTAAAGTGAAAAGATGGTGGTATGGCGTCGCGGCTTCAGTGGTAATTGCCATTGGCGTAGCTGGGTTTGTATTTTCTGAACCAAAACTATCGCAAGAAGAACAGGAAGCCTTAATCGCTTTTCAAAAAACAAGAGAAGCCATGCAAATGATGTCTCAGAACTTTAACGAAGGAGCCGAAGAGCTCACATATATATCAACATTTACACAAACAAAAAACAAAATTTTAAAATAACCCTTAATTAAACAAATATGAAAAAGTCACTTATATTAATTGCTTTATTGGCAGTACCTTTTTTCGCTTCGGCGCAAAAGGCATTCGATATATTCGAAGACGAAAAGGATGTAACCTCCTTTGTCGCTACCAAAAATATGTTCAAACTCCTTAGTAAAATGGATTTTGACTCCAACGATCCCGAGGTAAAAGAATACCTAGACTTGATAAACAACTTGGATAACATCAAGATATTCACGACCGAAAATATTTCCGTCGCTTCAAAAATGAACGATGCTGTTTCTAAATATGTTTCAGGTAATTCGAATCTTTCAGAACTGATGCGCGTAAAAGATGATGGTAAAAACATTAAGTTTTATTCAAAAGAAGGAAAAAACTCGAATCACGTGAGCGAATTATTGATGCACCTTACCGGAAACTTGGATGGTAAAGAGCGCACCGTAATTATGAGTATTACCGGAGATATAGACCTTAAAAAGGTATCGAAACTTACCAAAGACTTAAACGTTCCTGGAAGTGATGCATTGAAGAACCTTGACAAGAAAAAACAATAATTATGACATTTACAAAATATTTATTAGCCCTTACTTTAGCGAGCCTTGCACTGTTTTCTTGTGACAATTCGGAATCTCTGCAACAATATTTAGTTGACAAGCAGGATGATGATAAATTCTTAAAAGTGGATTTAGCTACCAGTTTGTTGCAAAATGAAAACAGCGACTTTACCCAAGAAGAAAAAGACATCTTGGCAACCGTTAAAAAAATAAACGTCGTTGCATATCCTTTAAAAGGAGAGAACACAACCGATTACGAAACCGAAAAGGACAAGGTGAAATCCATTCTTGCTAAAGACAAATACAAAACCCTCCTTAAAATGGGTTCTAACAATCGTGGTGCTACTTTGAAGTACACAGGGGAAGAAGATGCCATTGACGAGCTGATTGTTTTTGCCAGTGACGAAGAACGTGGTTTTGCAGTATTCAGATTATTAGGCGAGAAGATGCGACCGGACCAAATGATGAAATTAATGAAATCCATTGACAAGGGCGACATCAATATCAATCAATTGAGTGGATTAGGCGATATACTAGGTATGGGAAGTGATAGTACAGCTGTTAAGCAGTAAACGTTTACCTACATTCAATAAAAAAAAGCTTCAGAGATTATCTGAAGCTTTTTTTATGTTAGGATATATATAAACTAGATCCCTGTATAATTTGAAGGTGTAATTACCCGCATTTCTTTTTTAACCGCTTCGGAAACTTCCAAGGTTTCAATAAAATCGGCCATCGATTGTTTTGTGATCGCTTCGTTGGTTCTGGTTAGGCCTTTTAGTGCCTCATACGGATTTGCATAGCCTTCTCTTCGTAAAATAGTTTGAATGGCTTCGGCTACTACGGCCCAGTTTTTTTCAAGATCTTCCTTGAACTTGGGTTCGTTCAATAATAACTTATTCAATCCTTTTAACGTGGACTGAAAACCGATTAACGTATGACCAATAGGCACGCCGATATTACGTAATACCGTACTATCGGTTAAATCACGTTGTAGTCGGCTAATAGGTAGTTTAGCTGAAAGGTGCTCAAAAATTGCATTTGCCATTCCTAAGTTTCCTTCGCTGTTTTCAAAATCGATTGGGTTTACTTTGTGTGGCATAGCCGAAGAACCTACTTCGCCTTCCTTAATTTTTTGTTTAAAGTAATCCATAGAAACATAACTCCAAACATCACGATCCAGATCGATTAAAATGGTGTTGATGCGTTTTAGGCAATCAAACAAGGCTGCCATATGGTCGTAATGTTCAATTTGCGTAGTAGGGAAGGAGTGGTGTAATCCTAATTTAGATTGTACAAAGTTATGCCCAAAGGCTTTCCAGTCTACAGACGGATAAGCAACTTTATGCGCATTGAAATTTCCGGTAGCGCCACCAAATTTAGCAGCACTTTTAATATTGTCTAGTAAATCAAATTGTTCTTCTATTCGCGTAACAAAAACGTCTATTTCTTTTCCTAAACGGGTAGGGGAAGCTGGTTGCCCGTGCGTACGAGCCAGCATCGGGATGTTTGCCCAATCTTCAGCAAGTTGCTTCAATTTCTTCTTTACATCTAACAATGACGGGACATATACCTCGTTTATCGCTTCTTTTAAAGACAATGGGATAGCCGTGTTATTTATGTCCTGAGACGTCAACCCGAAATGGATAAACTCTTTGTGGTTTTGAAGCCCTAACGCATCAAATTTTTCTTTTATAAAATATTCAACCGCTTTAACGTCGTGGTTGGTTACTTTTTCAGTGTCTTTTATTTTTTGGGCATCTTCTGTGGAAAAATCAGTGTATAATTTCCGAAGTGCTTCAAATTTTGAGGTGTCAAAATCACTTAATTGTGGCAGCGGAAGTTCTACCAAAGCGATAAAGTATTCAACTTCTACCTGTACTCGGTATTTAATAAGTGCTTCTTCAGAAAAGAAAGGGATAAGCGCTTTCGTTTTCGATGCATACCGACCATCTATTGGTGAAATTGCTTGTAATGCGTTGCTTGCCATGGGTTGAAATTTAAAGGTGCAAAGATACTAAATTTTAACACCTAATGGCTCGATTTTTACTTCAGTTTACGCGTCTTTTTTTCTGAAATGTATTAATCTGCTTAATCGTATTTTTTCCTCTGGCTTTGTAACCTGCGCTACCTGCATGTATGTTTTGTTCAATAATTTGTTGTAATTCGGGGTGTATCCAGTTAAACTCTGTCCCTAAATAATATAGCGCCGTCATCGCTCTGGCTTGACACGCTATTTTTTTATCGGTTATCAACCAATCAAAACAACATTCTGTCATTATCTTTTTATGTGCTTCGGTATAATGTAAATGCATTTTCTCTTCCTTCTTTTTGTAATACGAAATAGCAATCATCTCACAAATATGTGCCAACGGTCGGAGCGTTTGGTTACGACTTACTGTAGGCAACTTTTCGAAAAATAAATCTAAATGGGGTAGTAAGAGGTCTGGTTGTTCTAGATATACAAACTCCAACACCCAAGCGGCTTTATACGATATATCATCTTTAGCTGTAAGACAATAGGTGAGTAGTTCGCCAAATGTTTCAGGATGATTAAGTACCCAATGCGCAGCTTCTAACCGGTTTTTTCGGTATGCTTTTGCATAGGATAGTTGCTGTAATAATCCAGAATTACTCATTTAAACAGCTAATTTTTTCAATCTCAGTAATCACTTTTGGAACGCCAGTCGATGCTTTTTCTGCAAAAATAGCAACTCGTTCTGATGAAGAAATAGACGGATTAGGGTCTACAAAAAAGATAGGTACGTTTTCCGAAGCAAATTGAAGCAATCCCGCGGCAGGATACACTTGCATAGAAGTCCCTACGATAATCAAAACATCAGCTTCAGCAACATAGTCCATTGCTTCATCCATCATCGGGACCATTTCGCCAAACCAAACCACGTGTGGGCGCAATTGGTGGTTTTCATCACAACAATCACCAAGATTGAGGTCTTTTTTCCAATTTAAAACCGTGGTTTCATTACCTGTACTTTGTGCTTTCAGCAATTCGCCATGCAGGTGAACCACGTTGGTGCTTCCTGCCCGTTCGTGTAAATCATCAACATTCTGAGTTATAATAGTTACTTCGTGGTTTTTTTCCAATTCTGCTAACGCGTTGTGAGCAGCATTAGGTTGAACTTCTAGCAATTGTTTTCTTCGTTTGTTGTAAAAGTCTAATACCAACTCCGGGTTTTTAGCAAAACCTTCAGGCGAAGCCACTTCCATAACGTCGTGGTTTTCCCACAGGCCATCACTGTCCCTAAATGTATTTATACCGCTTTCGGCACTTACACCAGCGCCTGTTAAAACTACAATATTCATTGGTCTATTTTTTATATCTTCGTTTTTTTAAAAATACTTATTTCTATTGGATTCACAGCTTTTAAAATACCTACAAAACCATATTACAGATAGGCGCCAAGAACTTTTTAAAGAAGTTTTGGCGAGACGAACTCGACATTTCACCGTGGTAACCGAAGATGTTTATCAATTACACAATACCAGTGCCGTGATGAGAACCTGCGATGTGTTTGGTATTCAAGATCTTCATGTAGTAGAAGAAAAATTAGGAAAACGGGTGGATAGAGAAATTGCGATGGGCGCCCAGAAATGGGTAAGTTTAAACCGATACGATTCAATTTCGACCTGTATGGAAAATCTAAAAAGTCAGGATTACCAGCTTATCGCCACCACACCGCATAATGAATCGACCATCTTACACGAATTTGATGTAACCAAAAAAAGTGCTTTTTTCTTCGGAAAAGAGCGGGAGGGTTTAAGTGATAACGTTTTAGAAAAAGCAGACGGTTATTTAAAAATACCGATGTATGGGTTTACCGAAAGTCTGAATATTTCGGTTTCCGCAGCCATTATTTTGCAAGATGTGGTGACACGGCTTAAACAAAGTGACATATATTGGCAACTTTCTGAAGAAGAGAAATACGAAATCGAGTTGATGTGGACAAAGAACACTTTAAAAAGTTCCGAAGAGATTATTAAACGGTATTATAAAGAGAAAAAGTAGTAAATTAGATGCTAGATGCTACGAAAAACTAAATCTTAACCTGAAACTCGAAACCTGAAACCCAAAACTATGAAACCATGAAATTAGTCTTTGCAACACATAACAATAACAAATTGAAAGAAGTAAAAGCTTTACTTCCGCATCATTTTGAGATATTAAGTCTTACCGACATTGGATGCAAAGAAGAAATTCCTGAAACAGCTGATACCATTGAAGGTAATGCTATTTTAAAAGCCAATTACGTTCGAGACAATTATGACTTAAGTTGTTTTGCAGATGACACGGGATTGGAAGTTACCGCTTTAGATGGTGAACCTGGCGTGTATAGTGCACGTTATGCCGGTGAGCATAAAAGTTCAGAAGCTAATATTCAAAAGCTTTTAAAAAACTTGAAAGGGAAGGAAGATCGTTCTGCTCGCTTTAAAACAGCAATAGCATTAACTTTAAATCATTCTGAAGTATTGTTTCTAGGAATTTGTGAAGGTAAAATTACTTCAGAAAAGGAAGGTGATGGCGGATTTGGATATGATTCTATTTTTAAACCAGACGGATGTGATGAAACTTTTGCACAGATGAAACTAACTCAAAAAAGTGAAATTGGGCATAGAGGGAAAGCCATGCGTCAACTTATAGAATACCTTCGAGAATGATACTGAATGATTTGTCATCAAATTTTGATAATATAAAATAACTCATCAAAAACACGATTAAGTTAATAGTTAATAGTATCTTTGCCGCTTCAAAAAAATCCTCAGGGTGAGGATTATGTGTTGAAGTGAAGCCAAGGTTTAATAGTCGTTTGCTTCCAACCAACACGCAAACATTTTAAACCATTTTATGGCTACATTTAAAGATTTAGGCCTTGAAGACAACTTACTTCAGGCCATTACCGATATGGGTTTTGAAACCCCATCGGAAGTACAAGAAAAAACAATCCCTATTTTATTAGATAGAGAAACTGATATTGTTTCTCTCGCACAAACTGGAACGGGTAAAACCGCTGCGTTTGGATTTCCTATGCTTCAAAAAATACAAATTGAAAGCAGAACTACACAAGGACTTATCCTTTCACCTACCCGTGAACTTTGTTTACAAATAACGAAAGAGATAGAAAGCTACGGAAAACATAAAAAAGGACTTAATGTGGTTGCTGTTTATGGTGGAGCAAGCATTCAAGACCAAGCGCGCCAAATTAAAAAAGGGGCACAAATTATTGTTGCTACTCCTGGTAGAATGAAAGATATGATTGGTCGTGGAATGATCGATATTTCAAAAATTGAATATTGCGTGCTGGATGAAGCAGATGAAATGCTTAACATGGGCTTTTATGAAGATATAACTGAAATATTATCCCATTCACCAAAAGATAAAAGCACGTGGCTGTTTAGTGCTACGATGCCAAAAGATGTAGCGAAAATTGCCAAAAAATTTATGCATAGTCCGGTTGAAATTACCGTGGGAAGCAGAAATGTTGGTACTGAAAGTGTATCGCACGAATATTATTTGATAAATGCCAGAGATCGCTATTTAGCGTTAAAACGTTTAGCCGATTCCAATCCTGATATTTTTTCAGTGGTGTTTTGCCGTACCAAACGTGATACTCAAAAAGTGGCAGAACGTCTTATTGAAGACGGTTATAACGCCGCTGCAATACATGGGGATTTAAGCCAAAATCAACGTGATTTGGTGATGAAATCGTTCCGTACGCGTCAAATACAATTATTAGTAGCGACAGATGTTGCTGCCCGTGGTATTGATGTAGACAATATTACACACGTAATTAACTACCAATTGCCAGATGAAATAGAAACGTATACACACCGTAGCGGTCGTACCGGTCGTGCTGGTAAAAGTGGTGTTTCTATGGTTATTGTTTCAAAAAGTGAACTTAGGAAGATTAAGAGTATTGAAAAAATCATTCAAAGAAGCTTTACGAAGAAAGAGATACCAAGCGGAATGGAAATTTGCGAAACGCAATTATTCCACTTGGCTAACAGTATAAAACACACCGAAGTTAATCACGAGATAGATGCTTATCTACCGAATATTAATGAGGTGCTGGAAGATTTCAGTAAAGAAGAATTAATTAAAAAAGTATTTTCTGTAGAGTTTACCCGTTTCTACAATTACTATAAAAATGAGAAAGATTTAAATTCAACTGTTGCTGGCGATACTTCCGTAGGTAATAGTGAAGATAGCGTTCGCTACTTTATTAATATTGGTGGACGTGACGATTTCAACTGGATGAGTCTGAAAGACTTATTGAAAGACTTACTTAATTTAGGCCAAGATGATGTATTTCGGGTTGATGTTAAAGATTCATTCTCGTTTTTCAACACCGATGTAAAACATCAGGAAATGGTACTTACTGTTTTCAACGATTTTAAATTGGATGGGCGTAATATTTCCGTAGAAATTAGTAAGGACGGTCGTAAAAAAGGTGGCGGTTCAGGGTTTAAAGGTAAAAGCCGTAGTAAAGGAAAAAGAGGTGGAAAAAGCTTTGATGGCGGCGGTTCCAATTTTAAAGGTAAAAGCCGTAGAAGAAATGAACGACCTTCAGGAAAAGGTACAGGAGGAAAACGTAGAAGAAGCAATTAACAAATAAATTGCATCACTTCTGAAACTTTGGCACGAATTTATCGTCTATTTATGTAAATTTGCCCAAACTAGTTATGAAAAAATACGTTTTATTTTTACTATTTTGTTTACTCACAACGATTGTGTTTTCACAAGAGAGTACGCCCATTAAAGGGAAAGTGCTTACTAGTGCAACCGACGATCCTTTGGAAAATGTAAATATTGTCAACTTAAATGAAGTTATCGGTACTACTTCCGATAAAGAAGGAGATTTTTCCATTCGGGCAAAGGTGAACGATACGTTGTACTTTAGTTATTTAGGGCATAAATCCATTCGAGTTCGGGTAACAAATGACTGGTTAAAATTTGGTGATATTAAAGTGAAAATGACCGAATTGGGCATCGCGCTTGAAGAAGTAATAGTAAAACCGGTGCAACTTACCGGTTATGTTGAGGTGGATGCTAAAATTATTCCTATTTACGATAATTATCGATACCGAATTTCTGGGCTTAGTTCCGGTTATGAGGGCGGTAGTGTACAACCAGGAGCAGTTACCAAAGTATTGAGTGCTATTTTTAACCCCGCAGATTTTCTCTATAATGTCTTCGGAAAGCGGCCCAAACAGATGCGGAAACTTCGTAAAATGAAGAAAGACGATGAAATTCGGAATCTGTTAGCTAGTAAATATGATCGTGAAACCTTAATGGCCGTATTGCAGTTGGAGCGTGTTGATATCGATGAAATATTAAACAATTGTAGCTATTCTGAAAGCTTTATACGCACAGCCAATGATCTTCAAATACTCGATGCGATAAGTGAATGTTATGAAGAATACCGCGTATTAAACCGAGAAAAAGGTTGATTTAGCAACTTGTTATGAAAATTCTGAAATAAGTTTATTTATCTTGAACTTTTTCTGAAACCATAACACTTCATGAAACAGTTAGTAGCAAAACAAAGAACTTTTTTTAATACCCACACTACAAAAGACATTGCCTTTAAAATAAAACAGCTTGATACGTTACAAACTGTTTTAAGGGAAAATGAAACGCTTTTAAACGAAGCAATTTACACTGACTTCAAAAAATCTGAATTTGATACCTATGTAAGCGAATTGGCTTTGTTATACAGTGATATAAAAGAAGCCAAGCGCAATATTAAAAAGTGGTCGAAAAGAAAACGAGTATCGACCAATTTATTGAACTTTCCTGCCAGCAGTTACATTATTCCTGAGCCTTTAGGCGTTTGTTTAATCATTGGCGCGTGGAACTATCCGTACCAACTTTCTTTCGCTCCGGTTATTGCGGCTTTGGCGGCAGGGAATACCGTGATTTTAAAACCTAGCGAATTGCCTTCAAACACCAGCCGGGTCATGGCAACATTAATTAATGACAACTTTGATCCAAATGTGTTTAAAGTAGTTGAAGGCGGTGTTCCTGAAACAACGGAGCTTTTAGAACAAGATTTCGATAAAATTTTCTTCACTGGAAGTACCAAAGTAGGCAAGATTGTATACAAAGCCGCTGCAGAAAATTTAATTCCGGTTACGCTCGAAATGGGCGGGAAAAGCCCCGCTTTTGTTACCGAAGATTGTAATTTGAAAATGACTGTTAAACGCATGGTGTGGGCCAAGTTTTTAAATGCAGGCCAAACTTGTATTGCACCAGACTATGTAATGGTTCACGAGGCGGTAAAAGATAAATTCTTAGAATTGGCAAAAGCCGAAATTGAACAACAAAAATTTCAGTTTGATAACCATAATTACGTTCAGATAATTAATGATGACAATTTTGATAGGCTTGAAAAAATGATATCGCCCAATCAACTATATTATGGCGGAAACACAGACAAACAAGAACGGTATATACAACCTACCATCCTTCAAGATGTTTCGTTTACAGATGTGGTTATGCAAGAAGAAATCTTCGGCCCCATTTTACCCATTATATCATATACTGATTTAGAGGAGGCAATTTCCGAGGTACGAAAATTTCCGAAGCCATTATCGTGCTATGTTTTTACCAATGATAAAAGAGTAAAAAATAAAATACTGGACGAAATTTCATTTGGAGGTGGTGCGATAAATGATGCGGTGATGCATATTTCGAATCCTAAATTACCTTTTGGTGGCGTAGGACAAAGCGGAATAGGTAATTACCACGGAAAAGCAGGTTTTGATTGTTTTACACACTACAAGAGTATTCTCGATAAACCTACGTGGTTAGAGCTACCCATAAAATACCATCCACATACCGCTCAAAAATTGAAATGGATCAAACGGATGATGAAATTTCAATAACGTTATTGACTCTAAATTATAAATACCATAATTAAGATGTTAATTTAAGTTAGTTTTAAAAACAAAGGTTTCTTACTTTTGCTCTACTAACTAAAACTTCTATTATGAGTCAAGATGACAACACAATTACCCTCCAAACAGCTCAAAACTGGACTACTGAATGGCGGTCTGAAGAATCTGATTACAACAAGCACAATGAATGCAATGGGTTTTTAATTCCGGCAGAAGATTTACAAGCTGTTTTAGATGAAATGGCAACACAAAGAAGCGGAAAGAAAAAAGTTCGTGCATATCTAGGTGTAGATCCATCAACCAACAAAGAAAAATTAATCTTTGTAGCTACAAAACCTGAAAATCAAAATGATGGTAGTATTATTTATCGCGATATGATAAACGGGTACAATGGGTTACAAACAGGAGGTAAATTGTATGATTTTACGTATCCAGATCCACCAGCTTCCGATTCTTTAAGTCCTTTGAACTAAAGGTTAGATGGAACTATTTGATGTTTTAGGAAAAGTAGGAATACTAGCTGTAATTATAAACACTTTTTTCTTTTTTAAAAGCTTTACAAAAAATAGTAAAGCTTTTAAAATTTTCACTTATTACTTGTTGTTGATATCTATTATTCAAGTAATGAGTTATATTATACATTTAGTTTCAGAATATAATTTATATATGTCTAATGTATATATAATTGTTCAATTTGCAGTATTGACACTTTTTTACCGTGAATTGTTAAACATAAAAATACTTGTATATATAGGAGTTTTAGTGCTCTTATTTTTGGGGTATCAATATTTAAATGACGTTTCTTTATTTTTAAAATACAATTCAATTGGTATTGCTTTAACCCAAGGACTTATTGTAATATATGCGTTATTATATTTTTACTTCTCACTTGCAAAAAATGATTCAAAATTCTTATTAATTAATTTAGGTGTTTTCCTGTATCTGATTAGTAGTAGTTTAATATTGGCATCGGGAAACTTAGTATTCAACTTTGATTTAATTTCGAAGGAAGATTATATACTATTATTAACTTTAAATAGCGCATTCTATATTATTTTTCAGAGTTTGGTTTTTGTCGCCTGGTATAGAAATTTCAGAAAAAAACCCAGTAACCATGTAACCTAATGGAAAAACTGTTTGACATTCTAAGTAATTTTGCCATAGCTTTTTGTGTGTTAAACGCTGCGCTTTATGTTTTCCGATTTAAAGAGAAAGGAAAGGCTTACAAAATTTTTGCGGTGTATTTAGTTGTAATAGCAGTTATACAGCTTAATGCATCGTTTTTAAAATACATTACTCCTATAAAAAATAATTTATTTTTATTTCACTTTTACTACATTCTTCAATTTATCTTTCTCACGTTTTTCTATAAAGAATTATTAAAACAAAAATGGTTGTATGCTGTTTTGGTTATCGTTTTGGGCATTATCGCTTTTCAGTTTATACAATCGCCTGCCATGTTTTTTCGCTACAATCCACTCGGTGTGACGTTAACCCAAGGATTTATTGTAGTGTATTCAGTGCTCTTTTTTTATAAATACCTGCACGATAACAATGAATTTCTTATTATAAACATAGGGCTGTTTTTCTATCTGCTGTCCAGTATTTTAATCTTTGCTTCCGGTAATTTGGTGTTCAATATGGAGCTAATTACAGAATATGGTTATCATTTATTATTGAACTTAAACAATGTCCTCTATCTTGGACTTCAATTTCTTATCTTCGTTACATGGTGGAAGAATTACTACTCCAAGAAGACTATCAAATAGTCGATCTTATCCTCATTGCCATTGCACTTTTAGTGGTCATGGGATTAGCTATTATTTTGTTTTTTTATTTTTCCAGAAAACGGATTATTAAAAGCGAATTGGAAAAAGCCAACTTAAAAATAGCCAATCAGAAAGAAGTCTTGCAGGCGACTATTATTACACAAGAAGAGGAACGAAAACGTATTGCTCAAGATTTGCACGACGCAATCAGCTCAAAACTCAATATTGTTTCATTAAACGCTAATATGCTATCACTAAAAGATATTTCTTCTGAAGAAACCAACAAAATAGCCAATAGCATTTTAAAAGTAACGGGGAATGTTTTAGAAAGCTCTCGCAAAATTGCACACGATTTATTACCACCTACGTTGGATAAATTTGGATTAGACGCCGCACTTGAAGAACTGTGCGATGAGGTTGCTGAAAGTGATACCTTTCAAGTGGATTGTCATTTAGATGCTTCAGAAAATCTATTAGCTAAAGACCAAGAGCTTCATGTCTTCCGGATTGTACAAGAATTATTCAATAACTCCATAAAATATTCTGAAGCAACAACACTAAGCTTACAAACTGAAATAAAGAAAAACCTATTATATTTACACTACAGTGATAACGGAAAAGGATTTGATGTTTTAGAAGCTAAAAAAGCAAAAGGATTAGGAATGAGTGGGATTGAGAACCGAGTTGCTATTTTAAACGCAACACTTGAAATACTTTCTTCTCCTGGAAATGGAATGGTAGTAACACTAACTTTAACCCCCAGTAAAGATGAAAATTAACGTAGTAATTGCAGATGATGAAGAACTGTTTAGAGTCGGGATGGTACATATCCTCTCTCGTGATTCAGCCATAGAAATTACATATCAAGCCAGTAATGGTAAAGAACTTCTAGAATACTTGGCAGGCTGTGATCAATTGCCCGATATAATCATTACTGATATAAAAATGCCAGAATTAAATGGGGTAGAAGCCACAAAGGCAATACACCAAGCGTATGGAGAAATAGGCATTATTGCTCTTACTACTTATAATACCAAACCCTTTATTAGAAATATGATCGATGTGGGAGCAAGCGCTTATTTAGTAAAAAATTCAGCTCCGGAAAAAGTACTACACACAATAAAACAAGTATTCTACAATGGCTTTTATTATGATAAATACGTAATGGAAGTGGTTAATAGTAAGAAAGGAGGAAGCAAATACACTGACAAAACAGTGTATGATGATGACTTTCTAACCGAAAGAGAGTCAGAAGTGTTAGAACTTATTTGCAAGCAGTACAAAACAGCTGAAATTGCAAAGGAATTATTTATAAGTCCGCGTACGGTAGAAGTACACCGTAAAAACCTATTAGACAAAACTGGTGTTAAAAACGTAGCAGGCCTTGTTATATTTGCCATAAAAAACGAATTGGTGCCTCCTATCATAATTGATTAGTTACATGCTACAAACGCTTATCCATTATTCGCTTCACTTTTTAGCTCCGGGTTTAATAGCTTGGATTTTTTTCAGAAATAATTGGAAAAAAGCATGGATGATCATGATTGCTACGATGCTTGTTGATATAGATCACCTATTGGCAGATCCTATTTTTTCTTCTGAAAGATGCAGCATTGGGTTTCATCCATTACATTCCTATTATGCGATTGGAGTTTATTTTTTACTCCTATTTTTCAAAAAAACCAGAATTGTCGCTGTAGGCTTACTATTTCATATGATGACTGACTTTATAGATTGTTGGTGGATGAAGTAGTATTGGTTCTTCAGAAAAATCATGTAAATAAAAATTGCTATATTTCCTTTTTAGTTGGCTCCCCTTTTTTTAATTCTGAAAAACATGCTTACAAAAGTATACGGGAGCGCTGTCTTTGGCGTAGAAGCTACAACGATTACGGTTGAAGTAAACACCGATATTGGAGTCGGTTACCATTTAGTTGGTTTGCCTGATAATGCTATTAAGGAAAGTAATTATCGCATTGCTGCTGCCTTACAAAACAACGGCTTTAAAATTCCCGGAAAAAAGATAACCCTTAATATGGCACCGGCCGATCTTCGAAAAGAAGGTTCAGCCTACGATCTTACTTTAGCCATCGGTATTTTAGTTTCCACTGGACAGATAAAAGAAAATCATCCCCTTTCAGAATACATTATCATGGGCGAACTTTCTCTAGACGGAAGCTTACAGCCCATCCGTGGGGCTCTACCAATTGCCATTAAAGCCAAAGAAGAAGGATTTACAGGGTTTATCCTTCCCAAACAGAATGCAAAAGAAGCTGCCATTGTAGATGGATTGGAAGTATATGGCGTAGAAACCATTAAAGAAGTCATTGATTTTTTTAATGCTGAAATTCCATTAGAACAAACCATAGTCGATATGGAAGCCGAATTTTACGAACACCTTGAAAACCCAGAATTTGATTTTAGCGATGTAAAAGGACAAGAAAGTATTAAACGCTGTATGGAAATCGCTGCAGCCGGCGGACATAATATTATTTTAATCGGCCCGCCTGGTTCTGGGAAAACCATGTTAGCCAAACGCTTGCCCAGTATTTTACCACCTCTCAGTCTAAATGAAGCCTTGGAAACTACTAAAATCCATAGTGTGGCTGGACGAACAAAAGAAAAAGGAGGAGTTATGACGGCTCGACCTTTTAGAAGCCCGCATCATACAATTAGTGATGTCGCGCTGGTTGGCGGCGGTCAATACCCACAACCGGGAGAAATTTCATTAGCGCATAACGGTGTTTTATTTTTAGATGAATTACCCGAATTTAAACGAAGCGTCTTAGAAGTCATGCGCCAACCCTTAGAAGATCGCGATGTGACTATTTCACGGGCGCGGTTTACGGTAACGTATCCGTCGAGCTTTATGTTGGTGGCGAGTATGAATCCCAGTCCTGGCGGTTACTTTAACGATCCAGATGCGCCAGTTACGTCGTCTCCTGCTGAAATGCAACGCTATTTAAGTAAAATTTCTGGTCCGTTATTAGATCGGATTGATATTCATATAGAAGTAACGCCAGTCCCTTTTGACAAATTGAGTGAAGATAGAAAAGGGGAGTCGAGTATTATCATACGGGAACGAGTTACCCAAGCACGGAAGTTACAAACAAAACGTTTTGAGACATTTGGCAACATTCATTATAATGCCCAAATGGGTGTAAAGCAAATCAGAAAATTCTGTGCGTTAGATGAAGCTTCCTTACAATTATTAAAAACAGCTATGAAACGGCTAAATTTATCGGCTAGAGCGTATGATCGTATTTTAAAAGTGTCTAGAACGATTGCCGATTTAGACAATTCAGAAAACATCACCGGGAATCATATTTCCGAAGCGATACAATATAGAAGCTTGGATCGCGACGGTTGGTTTGGCTAATAAAACTTTCTTAATTTAAGAATACTGAGTGATTTTTTAAGGATAGGAAGAAAATTCTATCGAAGTGTTCATCGGGATTGTATCGAAGCACCGATATTTAACAATTTTAACAGTTTGTTAAGATTTCAGCCAAACTGCAATTGTATCTTTAACACTTCTTTAAATCAATAAAAAATAAAATATGTTTTTTAAAAATTATCTAAAAACCCCATTAGTAGCTTTATTGTTGCTAACCTTTGTTTTTACGGCTTGTAAAAATGAAGAAAGTGTAACCAAAGAAGAAAGTGCTTCGCTTTCTGTCGATTTTGAAAAATACGAACTTGAAAACGGTCTGGATGTCGTGCTACATCAAGATAAAAGCGACCCGATTGTTTCAGTTGCCATTCAATATGGCGTAGGTTCTAACCGTGAAAAAACCGGACGTACTGGTTTTGCTCACTTATTCGAGCACATGTTATTTCAAGAATCTGAGAATGTTCCACAAGATCAATTCTTCAAAAAAATACAAGATGCCGGCGGTACATTAAACGGTGGTACTTGGAAAGACGGAACAATCTATTACGAAGTAGTTCCTAAAAATGCTATGGAAATGGTATTGTGGTTAGAAAGTGACCGTATGGGCTATCTAATTAATACCATAACCGAGTCTGCTTTTTACAACCAACAAGAGGTGGTTCAAAATGAAAAAAGACAACGTGTAGATAATAACCCTTATGGACATACAGGTTGGGTAATCGATAAAAATATTTATCCGGAAGGCCATCCTTATAACTGGCAAGTTATTGGAGAGTTAAAAGACCTTCAAAACGCTACTGTAGAAGATGTTCGTGAATTTTACGATCGTTTTTACGGTCCTAACAATGCAACGTTGGTGTTAGCCGGAGATTTTGAAAAAACGGATGCTAAAAAACTGATTGAAAAATACTTTGGCGAAATCAAAAAGCGTCAAGAAGTAGAAAAAATGGAACCACAACCGGTTACCATTTCTGAAACCAAACGTCTGTACCATGAAGATAATTTTGCCAATGCCCCACAATTAAACATGGTGTGGCCAACGGTTGAACAATATACAGATGATGCGTACGCATTAGATTTCTTAGCTGAAATTCTTTCCGACGGGAAAAAAGCACCATTATATAAAGTATTGGTAAAAGAGAAAAACCTTACTTCAAGAACTACGGCTTACAATAGCTCGCAGGAATTGGCGGGAGAATTTCGAATTAACATTACCGCTAATAACGGTGTTGATTTGGATAGCGTAGAAACTGGTATTAATGAAGCGATGAGGTTGTTTGAAAAAAATGGCGTGACCGATCGTGATATTGAGCGTATTAAAGCTGGATTAGAAACCGATTTTTATAACGGCATTAGCAGTGTGTTGGGGAAATCTTTCCAATTAGCACGTTACAATACGTTTACTGGTGACCCTGGATTTATTGAAGATGATATTGAAAACATCAAGGAAGTGACCAAAGAAGATGTAATGCGCGTATACAACGAGTACATAAAAGACAAACCTTTTGTGTTGACGAGCTTTGTTCCAAAAGGACAAATGGAGTTGATTGCTGAAAATTCTGAAAAAGCACCTGTTGTAGAAGAAGAAATTAAAGAAAACGTAGAAAAGAAGATTGAAGAGTCTAACGAAGAAATTGCCAAAACGCCTTCAAACTTTGATCGTTCTATTCAACCAGAACAAGGTCCTGCACCAGAATTAAGCATTCCAGATACATGGACAGCCGAATTAGAAAACGGATTAGAAGTCTACGGAATTGAGCAAAATGAAATCCCTACGGTTAACTTCAGCTTAGTAATAGAAGGTGGACATTTAATGGACAATAAAGACAAAAATGGTGTCGCCAATTTAATGACTGATATTTTAATGGAAGGAACACAAAACAAAACCCCAGAAGAGCTTGAAGAAGCCATCGATCTGTTGGGCGCTTCCATAAATATGTACACCACAAACGAGTCTATCATAATTCGCGGAAATACATTAACCCGTAATTTTGATGAAACAATGGATTTGGTAGAAGAAATTTTATTGGAACCACGTTGGGATCAAGAAGAATTGGGACGTATTAAAACCAAAACAATCAACCAGATAAAGCGTAGCGCTGCGAATCCAAATCGAGTAGCGAACAATGTGTATGATAAATTGTTGTACGGAGAAGACCATATTTTTAGCCTTCCAACCAGTGGAACGGAAGAATCGGTTGAAGCCATTCAAATGGCCGATTTAAAATCTTTCTATAACAATAATTTTTCGCCATCAATCAGTACTTTCCACGTTGTGGGTAAAATTGATAAAGAAGAAACGTTAAAACAGCTTAATGGTTTGGAAGAACGTTGGGCAGCCAAAGATGTTACCATTCCAGAATATCCAATGCCGGAAGAACGTGAGAAAGCTTCCTTATATTTTGTTGATATTCCAAACGCAAAACAATCGGTTATTAATATCGGCTATATCGCGTTACCACGTACTGACAAAGACTTTTATCCTGCAGAGGTGATGAACTATAAATTAGGTGGTTCTTTCAGCGGAAATGTAAACCTTATTCTTCGTGAAGAAAAAGGATACACTTACGGAGCACGTACTGGTTTCAGCGGAAGTAAAATTCCGGGAGCGTTTACCGCTTCTTCAAGTGTACGTACCAACACAACGGGAGAATCTGTTCAAATTTTTAAAGATCAAATTGCTAATTACAAAGAAGGAGTTAGTAAAGAAGATCTAGATTTTACTAAAAATGCGATGATAAAATCGAACGCACGTCGTTTTGAAACGCAATTCTCGTTGTTGGGAATGCTTCAAGAAATGAGTAGTTACGATCTTCCTGCAAACTATATTGAAAACGAAGAGTCTGTTATTAAAAACATGACGCTTGAGCAGCACAAAGAGCTAGCAAATAAATACCTAGATGAGTCTAAAATGGCGTATTTAGTGGTAGGAGATGCTGCTACACAGTTCGCTCAGTTTAAGGATATGGACTTTGACGAAGTAAAATTGATTAACAAAGAAGGTGAGGAAGTAAAACTGGAAGACGTTAAAATGTAATTCAGAATTCACTTAAAAAATAAAAGGGATGCCAATTGGTATCCCTTTTTTTGTTTCTGAAACTTAAATGGAAACTATATTTAATATCTTTAAGATTTTAACCCTTATAGATTCTGAAATAAACCATTATGAAAAACGTCTTGTATTCATTCTTTTTACTTTCCATTATAGTAAGTTGTAATTCTTCCGAAGAAAAGAAGAAACCTGAAGCTGAAAAGAAATCAACACCCAATACAGAAATGAAACAATATGATTCACCTTCGTTTACGCTTGCTGAAGCTAATCAATTAATTGAACTTCCTTTACACTGTGTAGGAAATGAGTATCCCAATAAGTTGGGGCAGACCATTGGCAGTGACGAAGATTTACAGTCACCAGAGGTGTTACATCCTATATTTTATGGTTGTTTTGATTGGCATAGTTCGGTTCATGGGTATTGGTCTATGGTCACTTTAATAAAGCAATTTCCAAATCTGGAAAAAGCAGACGAGGTTAAAAGGATTCTACAAAATAATATTACAACTAAAAATGTTTCAAAAGAGTTAGAGTACTTTAAAAAAGACATCAATAAAAGTTACGAACGCACGTACGGATGGGCGTGGTTGCTGAAACTTTCAGAAACATTGCATACGTGGGATGACCCGATGGCAAAACAACTAGCCGAAAATTTACAACCCTTAACAGACGAAATCGTTTCAAAATACCTGGAATATTTACCTAAACTGGTATATCCTATACGCGTGGGAGAACATGCCAATACTGCTTTCGGATTGGCGTTTGCTTGGGATTATGCAAATACCGTAAACGATACAGAATTAAGAAGCTTAATTGAACAACGTGCTAAAGAATTTTACTTAAAAGATGAAAATTGTCCGATTACGTGGGAGCCTAGCGGGTATGATTTTCTATCCCCATGTTTAGAAGAAGTGGATATTATGCGTCGCGTACTTCCGAAGGAAGAATTTACAGGCTGGCTTGATTCTTTTTTACCAGCTTTAGAAGATAAAAATTACCAACTTGAACCAGGAAAAGTGGGGGATCGGAGCGATGGAAAGTTGGTTCATCTTGATGGACTTAACTTTAGCCGAGCTTGGGTGTTTTATGGGTTGGCAAATCAATACCCAGAGTATGAATATCTAAAAAACGTGGCGAATCAACATATTTCGTATTCATATCCTAATTTGGTAGGCGATACCTACGAAGGTGGTCATTGGTTGGCAAGTTTTGCCGTTTACGCACTGCAACAAAACTAAAATACAGGTGAAAAACATATTTAAAAATATTGGTCCAGGCGCATTAATAGCAGCAGCATTTATAGGGCCAGGCACGGTTACCGTTTGTGTTTTAACCGGTGTGGAATTTGGATTTACACTATTATGGGCGATGGTTTTATCAATCATAGCCACTATTGTGTTGCAAGAAATGGCCATTCGGTTAGGCTTAGTGTACGGAAAAGGCTTAGCGGAAGCGGTACGAAGTGAAATCCCTTCAAAACCAATACGAATTATTGCTATACTCCTTATTCTTTCAGCAATATTAATAGGAAATGCTGCGTATGAAGCCGGAAATATTAGCGGCGGAATGTTGGGCTTAGAAACTATTTTTACGGAATCCACTGTTTTAATAGGCAGCCTACAGCTTAATTATTTAAGTCTATTGATTGGCGGAATCGCATTTACATTGCTTTTTATAGGAAACTACAAAGTAATTGAACGTAGTTTGGTCGTACTTGTTATTTTAATGAGCATTTCATTTTTAGTAACGGCTATCGTAACCAACCCTAATTGGATGGAAGTCTTAAAAGGTATGTTTACGCCCTCAATTCCCGAAGAAGGTGTGCTAGCTATAATTGCTTTAGTGGGAACAACAGTGGTGCCTTATAATCTATTTTTACACGCTTCATTGGTGAAAGAAAAATGGAACGGTAAAGAAGATTTAAAAGCGGCTAAAACCGATTTGTATCTTTCCATTATTCTAGGTGGCTTGGTATCTATTGCCATTATTGTTTGCGCTGCCTCTATTAAAAGTTCAGAAATTAGCAATGCAGCCGATTTGGCAAAAAGTATTGAGCCCCTTTTTGGTAGTTTTTCAAAATACTTTTTAAGCCTTGGCTTATTTGCCGCAGGAATTTCTTCAGCAATTACAGCGCCTTTAGCAGCTGCGTATGTAGCAAGAGGATGTTTTGATTGGGAATCCAGTTTGAAATCCAAAAAGTTTCGAGCGGTCTGGATGCTTGTGTTGTTAACAGGCGTACTATTTTCTTCCGTAGGATTTAAACCTATTGAAGTCATTCAATTTGCGCAGGTAGCAAACGGTATTTTACTACCCGTAATTGCTGGCTTTTTAGTGTGGGTAGTTAATAAAGAATCGGTTTTAGGAACCTATAAAAATTCTAAAACCCAAAACATCATAGGAATTATCATTGTACTAATAGCACTTATTTTAGGCCTTCGAAGCCTCTCAAAAGTATTTCTTGATGTTTAAAAAGAAAAGAAATTAAAGTGACTTCGACTCCGCTCAGTCACCATAAATCTCAAACATGAAACAAAAAACCAAACACATCGACATTAATGCAGACCTAGGCGAAGGAAGCGATTTTGACGAAGCGATCATGCCGTTGATTTCTTCGTGTAGTATTGCCTGTGGCGGTCATTTTGGAACAGAAAAAACAATGCGAACCGTCATTCAGTTAGCTAAGAAAAACAACGTGAAAATTGGTGCGCATCCATCGTTTCCTGATAAAGATAACTTCGGAAGGAAAATTATCACGATGACCAAACATGAATTGACTGAAACAATTTTCAGTCA
>Ga0209309_10001041_pt1 | contig 29224 bp, 19 predicted proteins | sample COGITO_mtgs_1204_2_FD_184807 | JGI IMG/M metagenome (GOLD analysis project Ga0209309, IMG submission 184807) | Pelagic marine microbial communities from North Sea - COGITO_mtgs_120412 (SPAdes) (version 2) | ecosystem: Environmental > Aquatic > Marine > Epipelagic ... | reverse complement strand
TTATCCGCGGATGTGTGCGTGTCTCTCTCTCTCTCTCTCTCTCTCTGGAGAAGGACTTATCGCGACGATGAGAAGAAAAAAGTAACGAGGGGTCTTAAAATCGAGATTTGTGTTTGTGATGAGTCACTCTTTCCTCCTTTTTTCGTATTTTTGAACTTTTTTTACACCACAGCTGGCAGTTATTCTAAAAAGAGTCTCATCGTAACCACCCCCCACCACTACTCTACCACCACCACTGCCACGACGAAGATGATGATGACGATGACTAACAACAACAACAGGATGATCTCTTCCTCCTCGTCCTCTTTTTCCTCCTTTTCGATGATGGAAAAATGTCCTCCTCCTCCTCATCGTCGCTCTCATCATCATCATCAAAAGTCATCATCATCATCTTTTTTTTCCAGAAGAAGAGAGGGGAAGAAGAAGCTTTTTTCTTTGATGATTGGGAGGACGAAGAATGTCCCCAACAGCGTGATCATCATCGCTCGGGCGGCAAGAGCAGCAGCAGCAGCAACAACAACTGCGGGTGGTGACGAAAATGGTGCGGAAGTTTCTAAAACGGGAGGAGAGATATCTTCTTCAGAGGTAATAAAGGTGTATCCGTTAGCGGAACCACGAATTCCCCTAAAAACAGCAGGAGGAGAACAAATAAATAGTATGAAAGAGTTGACGGCGAAAGCAATCATCGGGGAAGTTTTGAGAATATCTTCGAGAGATTTTTTACCGACCGTGACGCTCGTCTTCGTCGCTGGTTTTTTCGCGCAAGCGTTGAATCTCGGAGGGACGTTCCTCTTAGCTTTGATACAGGTGCACGAGGTGGAAGTTATCGCGGCGACGTTCGTCGTCGCCACGCAGGCGTGGAAGTTTCTGTGTCAGTTTCTCGTTCGTATTGCAACGTTTAAAAACGCGTACGTTGGTGATAAGGAAGAAGATGGAACGATAGAAAAAGAAGATGATAACAGCGACGACAATACATACGCGAAAGTTAAACCAAAGTACGCGTACGGCGTTTTGAAGCAAGGTTTGGAGCTGTACAAATCGATTCTCATAATAGACTTGCGCCGAACGCTTTCGATCGCGTGGAACGGTATGATTACCATTCCTATTCCGTATTTGGGGTTAATGAGGTGTTTAGACTTGGCTCTTTGTGTTCCCGTTCGAATATTTGAAGGTAAACAAGGCGGAGAGAATTTGAAACGGAGCACCGAACTCATGCTCGGTCGGAAAATTTTGCTTCTCAAGACGTTCTTTTACTTATCTGCAATTGCATCGAGCGTCGTCGGATTAATTATTGGATTATTCGCCCTTCTCGTGCCAAGCTTAGCAACTGTCTTGCTTCCTCCGGTTGGTGCTGATACCGCATCGCTTGGAGGTGCCGCGCAGGGTTTGGTCACTGGAACCGCGTTCGAGCGCGTCTGGGACGTTGGAACTGTCACCGAGCGGTCGGCAACTATTCTTTTACTTATGATTGCCGTCGTGTTGAGTTTCTTCTTTACTCTTGGATTTCGACAATTAATATACGTGTTCCATCGCGAGGTAGCAAATCGCTGGATCCCACCTCCACCTCCGCCACCTCGAAAGTTGCCGGAGTGGGCGAAGAAACTGAAGAAGAAAGTGCAGTTTTGGAAAAAGGACGATGTGAAGAAAAGCACGTGATAGAAACATACCGCACACTGTAGCGTAATTGTAGTAATATTATTAGATTATTTAGAAATGTATGCGCGCAATAGGAATGTATATTATCAATTGAATTACTGGTACCGTGGTACGACGGCAGTTTTAAAAGAATAACACTCGAAACAAGAACTTGAGAATGTAATACCCGATGAACAACAGAACCATCATGGAGTACTCTGCCATGAATCTCAAGTTGACTCGAAAACCTCTTCGGCGTAAAAGACCGAGAGCGAGATCGATAACACCGAGAACTCCGATTTTTGCAATTGAACAGACCGTTTTAATTACGCACCAATAGTCTTTCTTGTTCGGGCACTCGTTCCACGTTTTGGTGACGAGCGCGAAAATATCTTCCTGGTCCACGGTTTCATTTCGCGTACCGTCAAAGTGTAAAATGGTGTTCAGAAATTGAGAAAGATACACGAGTATCCTCACCAAAGGACCAAACTCTGTCTCACCAATAGGTCGTTGCATCCAATCGCCAACGTATAAATCGCGTGCGCTTTTGATATTCGATTTTTTATTCCATTCGAACGACGAAGCACCGCCATTTTTCGCGACGTTCTTCGCCGATGCCGAAACTTGCGAGGCGGAGTTTTTGAGGAGCGAGACGTCGTCCAACTTTTCCAAGGGAAGCAAGTCAAATGCTGATTTGCGAAATTGTGGCACGAGCTTCCTGAGAATGCTACCCGAGGAGGATTCCTGGACGTCGCGACTGAGACGTACCAAAAGAGCAATCGTTACTTGAGGTAAACCTTCGGGACCTAAATCAAACATGATCAATTTTTGCAGTTGGTACTCGTCGTGTTGATTTTGTTGGCCTCTCATGGGCGTTCTGCCTCCTGGTGTGCCCATCATGCCAAGCTTCTTCCTCGATAGCGGGGAATTGAATAATCCAGCGTTACCCCCTAATCGGCTACTTCTATTTCTAAGAGGAGTGTGTTGTTGCGCTCCCGCGGGGGTTCTAGAACCGCCGAGCTCGTTTTCCGGCTTTAACGCCGGGGGATCCCAATATTCGAGCTGATTTTGAATGATTGGAAACATGTGATCGTACGGAGTCAACGTTTCTTGATTGTTGATGCGATTGGCAGTCGCTTTCAAAGGATCCTCGATGTATTTATTAAAGCCTTCCTCGAGAGCTTTGAGAACGAGAACCAAGTCTGGAGACTGCACGAGATTTTCAAATACTCGCGTTAAAATGAGCGCCGTGCCTTCGGGATCGCTCGGTACGAGCTTGCAACACAGTTCTAGAAAGTGTTTCATCAAGTAATGGTAAAACGGAACGTTCCCTAGAAGATGAGACATGTACTTTGAATCCTGCGGCTTGTGCGAGAAAGGAACGTTTTCTTTGCACCAAGGCATGATGTAAGTGGCCCATAAATTCGTGATCGGTTCGAGCGATTTCGTCGATTCAATCGGCCACAACATGAAAGCTTCGCGTAAAAATCTATACAACGGACGCTTCAAACCCTCTCGTGTGCGCAAAAATGCAGGAGAACTGTATTCTTTTTCTCCCAAATAAGAAACCAAAAGCGTGACGGCGTTGACTAAGTTGTCGTCCGGAGGATTGTACAAATACCTCGACCCGCTAGAGATGTCGCTTTCACTCAACCAAAACTCAATGAGAACGTTTACAATCATTTCACCTTCCGTGACAACATTACTTCCTAGTTTCTCGTTTGCATCGTCCGTTTGTCGAGGCTTGAAGAAATATTCGAGGTGCGAAATGAGCAAGTCTTGATACGGATGGTGGTTCTTTTTCATCGATGCTCCTCCACTACCGTTCAAACCAGCTGGACCACCACCACTGCCGCCGCTCCCGTTTGCACCGTTTCCACCACCAGACCTTATCGTGTGATGCAGCGCAGAATTCTTTATCGATGATAACGTTGAGTTTGGCCATCCTCTCAAAGAGGATGCAGGAGTAAGTACGTCGTGCGTTTGCGCGAGTGTCGGTCTGTGCGAGTGTTGGTGTTGCTGCATGTATTGTTGTTGGTGTGAAAGCGACGACGAGCGGTGTAAGGACGACGAACCTCCCGACCTACTCGTTATGTTTCCAACTCTTTGGACAAAATACGCGTTCCAAAAGAGAAAGTAATGATACAGTCCCAAATGCACTTGAAACCGTCCGTTTTGATCCTGTTTTATTTTCCCCCTATACAACGGGTTGCGATTTAATTCCATCGCCCCTTGTTGCGTTTGCAACATTCTCTGCGTCTTGGACGGCAAGCGCTCCAACGGAAACGCGAATTGGACCAAATTATTCGAATCTGCCGAGAATATCGCCTTCATCAAAGGTCCGTCGGGACTCAAAAACTTCAACAAAAGATGCACCGTTGCTTCGTTTTCTCTCTTTTTCTTCAACAAAGTCGAGGAAGAAGACGTATGAGATGCGTTATTCGTTCCCGCAGTTCCTCCCGGTGTTGTCCCGGACGCACTGCTCGTCGCGGAATAATTCAACGCTTGCAATCGCATGTTGTACACGCTTTGTAACCATCCACTCCCGCTCTCGTCAAAGTTGAATATCTGCCACAGAAGCGTCTGATAACACGTCGAGAAAAACTCTCTCAAATTCTCTCGGTTTTCTTTCAAACATCTCTCCACGGCTTGAATCGACTCGGGCAAATAATACGAAGAAGAAGAAGAGGAGAGAAACTTGTTCAACTCCAAAGGCGTGGACACCTCCTGCGACGAGGGAGCCCCCGAAGATGATGTCTTTGTCTTTTGTCCTCCTTGTCCTCCTGCGGTCGTCGTCGTCGTCGTCGTCGTCGTCGCCGTTCGACCAGAGTCTTTTCGAAGAGCAGCCGAAGATGACATTAATTTATTTTCGAAGCTTTCTGTGTCTGTTTTTGAAGAGTTTTCGAATTTTTCCTTTGATGCCTCTTTCCTTTCTTTTTGTGGGAAAACTGCGTGGTGCTCGAAAGAGAGAATTTCAGGTTTTATATCCATCACAAACCACTCTCTCTATATATACGCGATGATGATGAGAGGCAGTAGTAATAGTAGCCAGAGAATGCGAACAACAACGATGTCGTCGATGAAGACGACGACGCGTACGATGACGGAGAACAAACGGCATCATCCTCGCGTCGCCAACGAACGACGAAAAGGAGGACGACGAGAAAAGTCCAATTCCTTTGTGCAACGAGTGAGCATTTTAGACGATGCGGACACAGAGGAAAACGAACAGTTGGACGAACTGGTTTCCAGACGAATCAAGAAATCTCGTTCGACTGGGCGGTTAGACTTGACGGGATTGGACTTGACGGAATTTCCGATGGAAATATTCGACGTTACGAACGACGACGCGCCTTTGACGGACTTGCAAATATCAAACAACAGGATATACCACATACCGGATGAAATAGGGGATTTGCAACTGCTCGAACGATTAGGATTAGCCGGGAATAGATTGACGAAGCTACCGGAATCCGTAGGAAAATTGAAGAGATTGCAAGGATTATGGGCGCATGGAAACTTATTGAAGAGCTTACCGGAGTCCATATGCAGTTGCCAATCTTTGCGAAACCTCTCCGTCGCCGGGAACCGGATACGAAAGTTACCGGAAAATCTTTCCCAACTCGTCGCTTTGGAAGAACTGAGCGTACCTGGAAATCAACTGCTTGAATTACCAAACCTAGGAAAGATGTCTAATCTTTCCGATATCGATTTGCACGGCAATTGCATCGAAGATCTATCCGCCAACGGGAACGATTTTCAGTTTTTGAAAGCGTTGGAGACTTTCAGTTTACAAGGAAACAGGTTGAAAAGCATTCCTGAGTCGTTGGGTAATTTGAAGCGATTACGAAGCTTGAACCTTGCGGAGAACAGAATTCAACAAGTGCCGGAAGAGTTGAGGAATTTACCAGTTCTCACGTCCGTGTGGTTGTACTCGAACGATTTGCGTTCCCTACCAAAAGAACTTCAAAAATCCCAATCTTTGCGACAGTTGTGGATTGAAAACAACGAAAATTTAGATAAAAGTGAACTCGAAGCGTTTATTCAAAACATGAAAGATGCGAGAATGCTGAAGACTTTAGGAATAGATACAGAGCAAGCTCGAAAAATAGGCGGTGGTTTCGAAAATATGAGCGCAATTACCGTCGCGGAAGTTCCGAATCGAAGCGATAACGCGGGGTATTTTAAACTCGTGAAATGGGATGGTAATAGATCAGCTTTAGATGATTCCAAAAGAGCCCCTGTCTTGATCGTATCATTTGGTAGCGCGCCAGGAGTGCCTAACTGGGGCGGTTTGTTGAAGAAATTGCGGAAAAGAGTTGGGGAAAGCGAAGGAAAGAGCTACGACGTCTTGTACGTCTGCGACGTGGAAAGAAGTTGGTACGCGGGGAACAAAATGACTGGAAACGTTGAAGACGAAGTGAGTAAACGGAGCAAACGATTAGAAGATATATGCTCGAAATATTCGAAAGTTTTATATCTCGGCGACTCGATGGGCGCGACTGCATCTTTAGCGTTCGCCGAGCACGCGACGAGAGTTTTAGCGTTTTGCCCGCAAGTAGATTTATTCGCCGCGAGTATTCGACCATCGAGGAGTGCAAATTGGATGCGACAATATAAGACGCTCTTACTTCAAGGAGCGCTGAAGAGCGAAGCAGATATCACTATTCACACCGGAAGTTGGACACACGACGTCGATCAAGCTTCGATTGTAGTTTATGCTTCAGAAAAACAAGCAGAGGATGCGGCTACAAAAAGAAAGAAAAGAATAAAGACGAAGATGCATCCGGTGAACAATCACAGACTCGCGCTCGTCCTTTCCGACGGCGACGAACTCGTTAATATCGTTAAAGAAGCTTTCGAAACAGAATATGTGAATGCTATCGCCAGCGGTTCCGGCATGGAAAAAAATTCAGCGGCGACTTTAAAGTTATTAGGACTCGCTTAAAGAAGAAGGAGAAGGAGAAGAAGGAAGATTTTATGTATTATTAGATTTGCGCGTTGTACGTAGTAAACTAGAGATTCTATTTCGTTTTGCTATTTATATTGCCTAATGATGTTCCCGAGCGAAACTGGAGCTAAATCTATTGCAGTTTCGTTATCCCTATTGACTAACTCTTTTCTAGCGCCCGAGGCGAGTAATGCTAAGCAGCACTCTTTCTTATTGAACATTGCCGCCAACATTAAAAGGGTGAATCCGTGCCCGTCACGATAATTCGGATCGACTTGTCCGCTACCCATAATAGTTTCTAAAGATGCAACATCGCCAAGTTTGATCGCTTCGCGTGCCTCGAGGCCATCAAAAGTGCGCTGTTGTTGTTGTTGTTGTTGTTGTTGTTGTTGTTGTGATTCCAAAGTAACCGGATTCTCGCTCGATGTTGTTGTTGTCGTTGTTGTCGTTGTTGGTGATGTCAACATTGATGTCATTCCCATTGGACTACTCCCATTTTTATCTTCACTTGTTGGAGTAAACTTTAGTGGACTCGGCGACGCGGCTATGGTCTTGTGAAGCGCCGCGCTCGAAAGGTGAAACTCTTCCAACGATTTTTGTTGCGAACGCGAGCTACTCGTTACTATCGGCGTTTCTTCCTCCCACGAATCGTAGCCATCAAAGCCGTTGCTCTTTCTTCCCTGAGGCGTGGTATCGTAGTTCCCGCTCGCTTTACCGTTGCTTTTATTACCAGTGCTACCATTCTTCCCGTTCTTATCACCCTTCGGTATCGTCCAGTTCGTATCTCCCGCGTTTTCCAATATCTGCAAGGCACCAATGAAGGACGAGACTTCTGGCAAAGCATTCAACGTCCTGTCGTTCATGATTGTGTTCAAAATCTGTTCGAAAGCTGCTCTTCTCTCTTCTAAGTGTTGCGGAGAGACGATTAATACTTTCGGAGGAAACGGAGGTAATCGTGCACCTTTCGTCGAAGAGAAGGCGTGCAACTCTCGAAACTGAGAGAATCTTCGAAAACACGCGAACGGTGAAGATGCTCTTTGACTTTTATACTCTTTTTCCATCGCGCGATATTGTACTTCATCATCACCATCTTCGTTGTTCTCATCCAAAGAGACGATTTCAGTCTTCACGGGATAGAACTGTACGATTTTGTTGTTCACCGACTTTGCCACTGGCTCGGAAACCTTCACCTCAAACAACATCTCTTCTTCAAAAGTCAGTTGAGTTTTTTGTGATGTTTTTTTCTTCTGTTCGCACTCTTCAAACAATTTAATCACAACCTTTACTGACTGCCGCACGCATAAAACTCTATCTCGTTCGATGAAACCCGGAAGAAGAAAATGTTGAAAGGAGAAGAACACCACACTCTGAACGCTTTGAGTTACTGCGCGTTCTTCGCGCAGTTCTTTGGGTATTTCATTCTGAGCGGTTTAATTGAAGTGTGGTTCTACAGAAAGCAAAGCCAACAGGAACGCTCGTGGAAGATACAACCTAACGGACGGAACAAATGGCCTGGGATTAAACAAAGTCATAAAAACAACAGCTTCTTTGTACTTTCTATTCCTTTGCTGGATTTCTTCTTCTCGAGCGCAGGAGCAACGACAACAGCATCAACAACGCAGAGGCACTCGAAACACAAGACGTTTGCAACTCTGAATTTAGTCGTTTCAAGTCTCTTCGCTTTGGTGGTTACAGAGCTCACCGTGCGGGGAAAATCGAGCTTGAAAGAATCCACGATTATGAGTACCGATACGAGCGCGTGTGAAATAGGTATCGGCTTGTTCTATGCGCTGCTGTTACAGTCGACGTTGGAATATCCTTGGCACCGATTGATGCACTACAAATATTTTTATACGCGGATGCACAAATACCATCACGAATACAAAAGCCCGGTGGTATACTGCGACTTGTTCATTCACCCTTTGGAGGCTATCGGGTATTATTGTATTTTATATTCGCCGGCGTTTGTGGTGAAAAACTTACCGAAAGAGTCGTTCTTGTTGTACATGGCGATAGTAGGTGTATTCGGCGTTCTCGACCATTCGGGGGTGGATTTTCGCTTTCCTTGGTTTCTCTTCTCCTACGAAGCGAGGTTTCATGACTTGCATCATAAACATTTCAACGTCAACTACGCGTTCCCGTTCCAATGGCCGGACCGAATTTTTGGTACCCTCAAAAAAGTAGAGAAGTGAAAGTCGTACTTAGTCTATTTAGTCGTATAGTTTTTAGTTAGTTCGTTAGATTTGTCTTCTTCTAAAGTGTCACCCTTCTAAAAAACTCTCCTTTTTTTGCTCTTCTTTCTCTCAAGTGGACCTCAACTCTCTCCATATCATATTCTTCTTCTGCTTGAAATTAATCTCTCTCTTTAGAGTATCACACACGCCTGGGGACGAAGTGAAGTCACGCGCACACACAAACAGAGAACGGAAAAGTACTTCAACAAAAAGACTCTCAACAACAACGACACGTTTCTTTCGTTGGTGAAAAGTAAACAACAACAGAGAAAAGAAAGCGAGAGCGAATTGGAGGAGCGTCTGAATTTCAAACGTCTTTCTGTCCCCCCATTCTCTCTCTCTCTCTCTTCTCCCAACAAAATGACGAGCACGACGCCAAACAACAACAACAACAACAACAATAAAAACAACACGGCTTTGCAAATGATGCAAGCGTTTCGAAACACGCCTTCCATGGACTTGAACCATCTCTCGAGAGGCGAAGCCGAGCAATTAAACAGACGGTGTTTAGCGTTGGAGATGGAATGCGAGGAACTTCGTTTGGACGTGGAGGAGTTGTTGGAAGAGAAGAAAGACTGGGAAGAAATGGAAGAGACGCTCGATCGAGAGTGCGCGAAAGCGGACGAGGAGTTCAAAGAGAAGAGAAAAGAGTGGCTGAAAACGAGAGAGGAACTGGAGAGAATGAAGAAGAGTCACGAGCACGAGAGAACGCGGAGGAAAGAGCTGGAAGACGAGATGCGTTCGTTGGAGTCAAACGACTACGAAGTCACGAAAATGTCGCGAAGAAACGCGCAGTTGGAGAAGAATCTCGAAGAGATTTCGCATCAAGTGGAAGCGTTGGAGAGCGCAAATACCAAAGCAAAGAAAGAGATGAAGAAGTTGGAGAACGAACTCTCGGATTTGGAAGAAGCTTTGGAGGAGAAAACGGCGGAAGCGGAGGCGCTCGAGGCGGAGAAGAAAAAGCTGAAAAAATTGAACGACGAGCAACGACCGGCTTTGGAAACTGCAAAACGTAAGATGAACGACTTTGCGAAAGAACTCGGGTACAAAGAAGAACAAATCGTGAAATTGGAAACGCAGCTGGAAGATAAGAGCAAAGAGTTGAAGCAAGAGGCGTTTTTGCGCAAGGAGCAAACGAACCTGTTGAACGGCGTACAAAAAGACATCCTCGCGAAACAAGACGAAATTCATAAACAGGATGTGCAAATCCAAAAGCTCGAGGCGGATAAACTTCACAAGTTGAAGCAAGCTGGGACAGAGTTCGAGAAAGAGTTGAATCTTCGCGAGGCAGAGGTGGGGAAAAAAGAGAAGTTAGCGGAGAAACTCCAAGCGCGCGTGGACGAAGTGGAGGAAAAGCACAAGAAAGCACTCAGCGATTTCGCCGCGAAAGAACGAGATTTTATCGCGAAAGAGAAGGCGCTGAAAGAGGAATTCGCAAAGAAAGAAAAACAAAGCTCGCAAACCGCGAAAGAACGAGAAAAAGATGTTGGGGAGGCGACGAAGAAGATATCGGCGCGAGAAAAGGAGCTCGAAGCCAAGGAAAAGACGATGGCGAAAGAGCTCGAGAAGAAGAAAGCAGAGTTGGAGAAATTGGTCAAGGAAGACATTGCCAAAAATGAGAAAGAATACGCGCAAAAAGCAAAGACACTGGAGAGCGAGAGCGAAAAGCTCACGGCGAGAGAGAAAGAGCTCGTGACGAAGGAGAAAAACTTGGAAAAGGAGCTTTTGAAGAAGAACGCCGAGTTGGAGAAATCGCTGCACGAGAAAATCGGAAAGAAAGAGAAAGAGACTTCGAACACGGCGAAAACTTTAGAGAAAGAAAGAGAGGAAATGACGAAGAGTTTAGCCGTTCGAGAAAAAGAGCTCGAGTCAAAGTATTTAGCGAAAGAGAAAGAGCTCGAGTCAAAATATTTAGCGAAAGAGAAGATCGATGCGAAAGAGCTGGCGCGAAAAGAAAAAGAGTTTGCAAAGAAACAGGCGGAGTTAGAACAACGCTTGGAATATGAAGCAGATCAACGTTTGCAGGAAGCAGCGGAGAAGGAGTCTGAGCTTAACGCGAGGGAGAAAGAGCTCTCGCGAGAGATTGCGGCGAAAGAGAAAGAGCACATGCGTAAGTTGGCCGCTCAAGACAAAGCGAGTTCACAAGCTGCCGCGGAGAAAGAGCGAGAAATTGCAGAAAAAGAAAAGGAAGTCCAAAGAAAGTTGCAGGCGAGAGAGAAGGAAGCCGCTGAAAAAATAGCTGCCAAAGAGAAAGCTGCTGAACAGAAGGAACGTAAACTTCGCGAAAAGGAGGAAGACGCGAAGAAAAAGTTGGAAGAGAAGGAGAAGAAAACGGCAGAAAAATTAGCGGCGCAACATAGAGAAGCGTGTGAAGCCGTCGAGCTCGAAAAGCGCGCGTTGACTGAGAAGGAGAAAGAGCTCGAAAAGGAAAAAGCAAAACTACGAAAGAGTTCCGGACCGGTTTCGCCAACATTTTTCTCATCGCTTTTATCGCCTTCGAGGAAAGCAACACCGCCAACCGCCAAGAAAGAATCAACAACGCCGGCGATTAGTCCAACGACGTCGATGAAGAAGACACCGAAAAATAGGAGCCATGTCGATGCCGTGGACGCCAAGAAAGCCAAGGTGGAAAACAACGCCTCCGCTACCATGGGAGCGGGCTTTTTGCAAAGCGTAAAGAAAGCCACGAGTGCTGGTGTGCTTGGTGTCGGGCAATACGCTCACTCTTGTTTGAAACCGTTGATTGGAGGCTCGCACGAAGAGTTTTCACCGCCGGAAGCCGCCGCTCCGAAGTCGGCTTCGAAGGAAAAAAGTGTAGTAAAAAAGTCCACCGCGGCAAAAGTGGCAAAGAAACCGTTTGAAGAGAACAAGTCGCCGCTGAGTCGAGCGATGAAAAGATTAGAAGATACCAACAGTGCTCCTCTCTCCGAAGTTGAGAAAGAGAAAGATGTTCCTTCGCTCAAGCGTCGCGCATCCATGGAACTTCCTATTCCAACTTCTGCTTTAAAGAAAACGCCTCCTCCTTCTACGGCCACGACACAAAGACGCAAATCGCGGGTCTGGGGAAACGACGACTCGAACGTAGCGGTCGCAAAGGCAGTAGCTCTGGCGACAGCGCAACCGTCGCCAAAGAAAGTTATCGACCCCAGAACAAAAGAAGAAGATGCCCCAGAGCCGAAGAAGCGTGGTCGCAAACCCAAAGCGAAAGCAGTGGAGAAAACGGTCCCGGTCAAGAAAACGACGACAACGAAAAAGCCAAAAGCGGCGGTAGCGGCGAAGAAGGCGACAGCAACGAAAACAACAAAAACAGCAGTAACAACAAAAGTAGCGAAAAAGCCAAAAGCGGCCACGGCAAAGAAGAAGAGCGCGGCGACTCCCGTGAAAGCGACTAGAAAATCTTCCCGCACGCGAAAGTAATTTCGCGTGCAAAAATATAACACACAAATCAACATTTTAAATCTATTCTACATTGTACAACCGATTCCTTTCAATTATCATCTTTTCTTCCATGGAATCTGTTTCTTTCTACCGACGGGATCTGCGCCTAACGCAACTTTTACTGCCTCTGCGAGAGTGTTACACTTGATGATCTCCATGCCTTGTTTTCTTCCAGCTTCTTCGTTAGCTCCAGTAAAGGGCATGAGCACTCGTTTGAAACCCATCGTCGCGGCTTCTGCGATGCGTCTTTCTGCTTGCATAACGGGCCGCAATTCTCCTCCCAAACCAACTTCGCCAAAAAAACACATATCAGACGGCAACGGCCTTTCTAGAAAGGAAGAAGCGATCGCCATGGCTACCGCAACATCGGTCGAGGGATCGTCTAGTTTCAAACCGCCCACGACGTTCACGAAAATATCGTTGCGTTGAACTCTCCTTCCTAAAACAAATTTTGCTAGCACAGCGAGAAGTAGCTGCATGCGCTCAAACTTCAAGCCGACTGCCGTACGCACGGCCGGCGCAACCATGCCACCACCCGAGTTATTGCCCTCTTCATCGTCGTAAGTCGACGATCTATCGTTACATAACGCTTGAACTTCCAGCATGAATGGTCGAGATCCTTGTAAAGTAACAGTCGGGGCCGCGCTAACGTCGTCAGAAATAATACGTTCACCCAAGAAGAGAGCGGATGGCGACGGCACCGGGACCAAACCTTGATCGGCCATTTGGAAGACGCCAACTTCGTCTGTGCTACCGTACCTATTCTTATGCCCGCGCAAAATACGCACGGCTCTGTCGGCGTCACCTTCTAAGTACAGAACTACATCTACGATGTGTTCGAGAACTCTAGGACCGGCGATATCTCCGGATTTGGTCACGTGACCAACTATGAACACGGGCATGCCAGACGTTTTCGCGGCGTGTAGCAACGCCGTCGCGCACTCCCTAACTTGGCTCACCGATCCAGGAGACCCGGTAGCATCTTCTAAAAATACAGTCTGAATTGAATCGACGACTAACGCCGACGGTTCTAATCGGTTCACGGCATCTAAGATATTTTCTAAACGCGTCGCGGAATATAAATACACGCCGTCCTGATTAATCTCCATGCGTTCAGCTCTCGACGCGACTTGTTCAACGGATTCTTCGCCGCTCGCGTACAAAACGCCACCTCCAGAGAACAGAGCTTCCACTTCCTCCATGGATTCCTCTCCCGCTTCGGATTCCTCGCTCGTCTTCGTCGCTTTCTTTACTTTTTTCGCCGTCTCGGTCGCTTCTTTTCCGAGAAGTCCCGCCAACTGCAATAAAATTGTACTCTTCCCGACGCCTGGGTCACCGCCGACTAATACTAAACCACCTGGCACGACGCCGCCACCTAAAACGCGTTCAATTTCCGAACCCAACGTCCCCGGCAAAGGTACTCGACGCATATTCTTCGAGTTTTTCGATTCCGGTTTCAATACTTCCTTCAACGCGCGCGGCGCGTTCGAGTCCGAAACCCACCCACCATTAACCGTGCTTTTCCTGTTACTATTTCTTTTGAAAATCAAAGACGAGGACGATTTCAGTTCCCTGTCGGTGTTGTTCGATTGCGCGCGTTGCGCCGCCGCCGCGCCAGCTCCGCCTCCAGATTTTCCTTTATTCGACCCCCCGTTCGCGTTTGAAATCGGTTCTCGAAAGACTTTCATGGAGTCCCACGCTTTACACCCGGGGCACTGGCCGTACCACTGCGAGTAATCTTCGCCGCAATCTTGGCACAAATATCGTTGTTTCGTCTTCCCCGCGGACGAGGAGGATCCCCCTCCTAACGCGGCTGTTGTCGATGTCGAGATTTTGTGATTTTTGTTTCCCAAACGAATGTGTTTTGTGCGTTGCGGCATTCGAATCATTCTGTTGCAGAACAAACTTCCGCTCGTCCGCCCTTTGAGGAGGAACGACGACGATAAAAAAGAAGAAGAAGACAAAGAAGAAGAAGTGGATATCATCATCGCTTTTCTGTTGTTATAATTATTAGTAGTGTTTCTACTGCTTCTGCCGATGATACATCTGCGCAACAGGAAGGTGCTTTGATGCGCGACTGCTCTAAACGCCATTTTTGTGAACAAACTTTTGGCGGGAAGTGTTTTAATACATATTTCAAAACATACAAAATTTCGATACTCGTTCTCATCTAACCACCACCACCACTACTACTACCTTCGTCCAACTCTTTCTTCTTCTTTGTCTTCTTCTTCTTCTGTGATTACCATCCGTACGAGTGCGGCCATCTGTTCGAGGGTCTTTTCTTTGTCTTTTGATCGGACATTAAAACCTTCGGGAACTTGAACATAGTTCTCGCGCGTTCCTTCTCTTCCTTGGCGTATTTACTTTTGAACGCGTCAATCATCCACTCGACTTCCTCGATTTCCTCGTGGTTCGGATCGATCGATTTTGCGGTTTGTAAATCTTTCTTTGCCTCGGTAAAATTCGCTCTGTACACGTGCGCTCGAGCTCTTCTCGTGTACAGCTTGAAATTTCCCGGCGGTTCCGGCCAAACCTCTTCGGCTTTATTTAAACGCTCGATCGCTTCTCCGTAATCCTTCATCCCGATGCACGCCGACGCAATGTTCATTAAACAAAGCGACTTGTTTTGCTCGATTTCAAATTGGCCCATTTGCCTGTCCGCGGCTTTGATGAGATTCATAATCGACAAAGCTTGTTCGTACTTCTCCTTCGCCTCTTCAAAATTTTTCTTCGCGTACTGCAAGTTACCTTCGTGTCGTAACGTGCACTGTTCGTTCAAAGCGCCGACTAAATCTTTCGATTCAACGTTGACTTTCCGATTGACTTTCTTATCGAACTGCGCGTGCCCTTCCGCGTTTGGGTTTTTCAAGTACTCGATCATGCGATATTGCAACTCCTCTTCGTCGACGTAGCCGTTATCGACGAGATCTTTCGCATGTTGAAGCATTTCAATCACGCGAGGATTTTTCGCCCACTTCCCGAAATCACCTTGTTCGTCGTTACAAAACGTCTGGATAATTCTCCTCAAGAACTTGTGTTCCATAAAAGGCGCTATGTTTTGTTGCGCCTCGTAATCAGATTCCAGCACTTTTTCTCGAAATCCACACGCCTCGATGCGATGTCCGACTCTTTCCGCTCTCCTGACTTCTTTCCTCTGATGTTCCTGAACTTTCTCTTTGTTTTCCGGTTTCATGCAAAACTGTTTGAACTGTTCCGCGAACGCGTCTTGGTCGCCTCCCATGCCTCCACCCATGCTCCCTCCTCCTCCTCCGCCACCTTCCCCGGGGTTGCCCATGATGTCCATTATTATTATATGATTTTATTACTAAAGCGGTTACTAAAAACGAAGCGTTACTGACTGACGAAAAAGACGAAAAAAAAGCGCGCGAACACAAAAAAAAGAAGGAAAATTTTAGGCTTTAGAGGATTCAGAAGATCAGAAGAACAAAAAACTCGTTTAATAAGTGTCTCATCACTCTCATCATCATCGCCTCGTCATATCTTTCAACTTCTCCCAAACACGAAGACAGACGCGACGTGCATTTGGTGTAAAGAATAATAAACAAGAAGAAGAGAGAAGAAGAATAATAATAATGTTTGCTGCACTCGGTACGAATAATACGTTGGGAACAACTGTCGTCTCCTCCTCGTCTGCCTCCTCTTCCAACATCAAGAGAAGAAGAAGCAACGTGAAATGCGCAGCTTCGTCGTCAGAGCGTCGTCATCGATCGGATAAAGTACAAAACAATTTCAATGAAAAGAAACAACAGACGAGAAGAGAGGTGATGAAATTCGCCGCGCTCGCGCCGGCGTTGTTTTCTGCCTTACCGGCCATGGCTATTTTACAAGGGAACGACGAGGAAGACGAAGCGTTCTTGGCCAAGGCGAAAGCGAACAGAAACGCGAAATTACAGGACGAGAGAAGCAAGCAGGCGAAATACGCGGGCGAGAAACTCGGTCGATCGACCGGCGACGTCGCGGCGTTGCAACTCGCGGTTTATAAAATTTCAAAGGCGGGTAGTTTAATCGATCAAGACTCGATTTATGGCGCTGGAGCGGAGTTGGAGTCTGGGAATTGGGAGAAAGAGTTGGCCAAGTCTGAGTTTGGAACGGATGCGTTGACCTCGACGGTGGGAGCGTTGAAGAAAGCGTGCGCATCGGGCGATGCGAACGGGGCGAAGAAAGCGTACGTCTCTACCGCGAGCGCTTTGAAGGAAGCTGCAAACGCAGCAGGAGTCGCGGCCCAGTTAAAGAAACTTTAATAAGAGAGAAGAGGAATAAAAAAATATAAATTAAGTGCTCAGTTGTAATCACGTCGTATAAAAATCGTATATTTATCATCGCGCGTCGTTAAAACGGTTCGGATTCGAAGAACTCGTTCGCCTCCTTCGCTTTCACGAACTTCACGAGAGAGGAATATTTACCCATCAAAGGCTTAATGATCCCCCAAACCGGTTTAAACACGAACGGCGCTTCCACCAACAACACTTGCGAAATACGTTTCGGATAGTAATCGAATATGCACGAGATGAAAAACTTTGTAAAGTCGATGTCGGCGTTCTTCATGGAAAATCCTCTCAAATCGTACACGCACATCACCGTTTCTTGCTCGAAACCTTCGTTTTTCAGCTCCTCCAACCCTTCGTCCAACAGTTTTACGCACAATTTCTGCGTATCTTCCAACACTCTCGTCGCGACTTCGTGCTTTATCAACGTCACCAACACCACCGGTCTCCCCAACACGTCTCTCTCTTTCATCAACACCGCTTTCCCCGTTTTCCCTTCCTCAATCACCGACGGTGCGTTTAAACTTTCCTTGGAGAAGTTCTCCTCTCTCCAGGTTTGGTATTTCACTATTTTTTTCAGCGCCGCTTCGCCGTCCAACTTTCGGTCTCGAACGAACCAGTCCACGATATCGTTCTCGACGCCAGAGATTTCCTCCGAGTGATTCGCTCTCAACTGTTCTCTCACTTTAATCACTTCTTCTTTCTCGAATTCGGCTAAAACTAACCCAGATTCTTTGGCTTTCTCTATGGATTCGCTGGACGCAGCGGCGTGAATAATTTGTTGTTGGTGTCGTCGTCGTCTTTGTAATGTTGTTGTTGTTGTTGTTGTTCTCGAGGAGGAAGAGGAGGAAGAGGAGGAGGTAAATCCTCGTCGGGACGAGATACTTCCTCCCATCGTCATCACGGATGACGAAGAGGACGATGTCATCATTGCAGCCATTCTTTACCAATTATAATTATACTATTTTAAAAGCACTAATAATAAAACACCCAAGTTTCCTTCTGTTTTCAACGCGCGCCGTAATCGTCGTCGTCGAGTGGAGAGAGAGAGAGAGAGAGAGTTTACTTTGGAAAATGCGTTTTCGATTTGAAGAAGAATATTTATACACGAGAAATAAAGATATCTTGAGGAGGAGGAGAACAGGAGATATCAGATTTGGTTTTATTTAACACAGAAGACGACGAGACAAATTTTTAACTCACGGACAACTTCTTGGTCTGTCAACTGTTCAACCATCGATCGACTTCGGCGTCTTCATCATCATCATCATCATCATCATCATCATCCTCTTTTCCTTTTTCAGCGTTATTATTATTGTTAACAACAGTATCATCATCATCATCATCTTCTTCTTCTTGATCGTCGTAAAAACTATCGTCGCTTACCACGCTACTGCTCGCGCTCTCTCGGCAAAAGCTATCCTCGTCTTCGGCGTCGACGCTATTCGTGACGAACGAGAAATCGAGCTTCGGGACTGGATATCCCGGCGACATGACTCTGGGCGTTAACGTTCGTCCCCAACTGATTTCTTCGACCGGGAGACCGTAAAATTGGGAGGTTTTTGGTAATGGTGTCCATTGATTGTCTTCTTCATCATCATCTTCTTCTTCGCTTTCGTTTTTATCTTCGGACGCCGAGGAAGCAGACGAAGCAGCGGCTTCGCGAAACCTCGCCGCTATTTCTTTCAACTCGTTCGGTTTGATTTCATTTCGAAACACACGAGAAATTATCTTACCGAGCTGCGTAACGTCAGCTCGTAGCTCTGCGATTGTTTTCATCGCGTTCGCGTTCTCTCTTTTTGCGTTTGATCTCTCTAACTTTTCTATTCGTAGAGAGTCTTCGAGCGTTCGTATTTTCGTCGGGGTATTCTCCGCGCATACCAGGCACTTTACATCCTTTTCATCCTCGGCATTAGTATTATCGTTAAATATAACGTCGCGTATGAGTTCAAGACGCCCTCGAAAGAGGTTAGATTTTTGAACGACGTCGTCGAATGCCTCTTTGCACAGCGTTCGTTTCCGTCCCGGCGACGCGTTCGTTTCTTCGATTTTTTTCTTCAACTGTTTTTCCAACTCGAGCTCGCTCGTCCCTATCGTTTCCTGTCGTTGTTTTTCTGTACCATTTTGACGCCCAAAAACAGTCGACGTTGTCATTGTTGTCGTCCTCGTCATCTTTCTCCCGCCGGCGGCGGTTGAAGTTGAAGTCACCAGAAGAGAAGAAGAAGGTGTCTTCGTCCTCGCCGGTCCTCCTCGAACGAGTACGCTTTGGTCGCCGCGTTTTCGTCCTTGCGCCGCCGTCGCGGTTGGCGGATACTTCGCCAACACCGGCGGTTCTCTCGGCTTGAGCCTAGGGGCTATCGGTGGTGCCGTTTCTCTGCCGTTTGTACTCCTTTGCTTCGTTGTTGTTACTTCTCGCTTGGTTTGAGACGGTGGTGGTGGTGGTAGTCTCGCTCCGCCGCAGAAACGGGACACAAGGTGTTGTTTTGGTGGGCCGAGACTGTCGTTTTTTTTCTGTCGAGGAGGCACTCCTATCGTCGATTGCGCGCGTTGCGGAGGTTGAAGCTGATGTCGTGTCTTCGTCGTCGTCGTCGTTTTATTATTACTCGTAGTATTGTTGTTGTTGTTCGTCGACATGAGCGCGCGCATCGCGCGTTCTCTCGACCCGCGCGTTTGGTTTTCGTGCAAGGAAAGACTCGTTTTTGACCGACCCGGAGGCGTTTTAGGAGGAAGAGTATTCAGCTGACTTTTTCTTTTCTCAAAAGTCTTTGGCTTTATCGTCGTCGCGCGCGATGCCGGACGCCGATGATACGGTGGTGGTGGTATTCGATGTTCTCCTCCTTTTCCTCCTCCTCGTTCTTTTCGCGCGTTCGTGTTGGTCGAAGAAGAGGAAGGAGAAGAAGAGGAAGACGAAGACGGTGGTCGTCCCCACATGTGAGTGATAGTATTTTTGTATGAAAATGAAGGAATTTTTTTTGTCTTTCTTGTTTTTTGCCAGTCTGCTTGTTTTCGCGTATTTTTTTTTGGTGATTTCACTCACCAGAGGAGAGAGCTGATAAATAAATTCGAGTCTTCACACACACAACAAAACTCTTCTTCATACCTGTAAAACCTGTAACGCGATGTCAACAACAACAACAACAGCGACCGCATCGTCGTTCTGTTCGACTTCCTCCTCTTTCGCGTCGTCGTCGTCGTCGTCGTCGTCGTCGAAAAGTCTACAAAAAATCTCCTCCGTACCGAAGAAGAGAGGGAGCGTTTTGAGTAAGATTAGTACTACGACGAGAGCCGAATCGTCGTCGTCGTCGTCATCATCATCTTCATCTTCTTCTTCTTCGAACAACAACAACGAGTTTTTGAAAGCGCAAGGATTAGATGCTGGTAACGATGCGAAAGAGGCCTTCTCTAAATTCGCTCAAGAAGGAGGGTTCCCGGTTTGGTTGCCGGAAGTTGTCAACGGACGAGTCTGTATGGTTGGACTCAGCGTTGGCGCCACGGTGGAAGTCACCGAGCACGTGTCGTTGCTCGAACAAGTCCCGCATAGTTTAGTTCAATTGGCTCTACTCGGGGGTTCTATCATATATGCGTCTACAAAACCGTTCGAGTTTAATCCTCAAAACGGATACAACGCAAACCCGCAAAGCTTAGAAGGGATTAGAGATACGCCCGGGATGCTCGTCGTCGAAAAGTGCAATTTTACGCCCAAGGTTGAAATGGCGCACGGTAGAATCGCGATGACTGCGTTTACGTTACTTTGCTTGATTGAATTAATCTCTGGGAAACCGTTTTTTGGTTAATGCGAGTGTACCTGTACGACATTTACGTGCTACTAGTATTACACATGTTAAAAGCTAAAACTCGATACTTGCGCGTAACGCAATCGACAAGCCACGCTCGCTAAGTTATTCTTCTTCTTCGTCGTCCTCTCGCTCTCTCTTCTTTCCACCAGAAGAAAGAAGACTGCCGTACACTCCAGACGGAACGGACGTTTTTGGTTCATCATCATCACCTTCCTCTTCTTCATCATCAAAACCTAAATCAATCTCTTCTGGATTCTTTGGAACGTCGTCCCGATCACCGCCAACCACATGCGATTTCACGAATCCAGCAATCGGAGCCGCGTTTCTATTCTCCAACTCTTCTCTCTCGAGCAGTTTCATCAAGTCTTCTTCTTCTTCGCCTTCTTTTCCTCCTCCTCCTTCGGCTTGTGGTTCCAAAGCATCGGCTGGTACTTCCACGACAGACATGTTGAAGTGCATTTGCGAAAACGAAGCCGCGACGGATCTCTTCACACGCAACATATCGCGAAACGTATCTTCGTTGCCATTCTTGACTTCGAAGTCGTTCCATTGACCCCAAAAGGTACCATCTTGCGCAGGATTTGAGAACTGACTCGCGTGAGTGTATAAAGCTCTCGCTCGGTCGATTTCACCGAGAGAAACCTCCAGTTCAGCGTACTTAACGCAGATGATTTTGGTCGAGTTATCATCCAAACGATTCTTCTTCTTCTTTTTCTTTGTCGTACCGTTGTCGTCGTCGTCGTCATCGTCGTCTTCGATGATTTTCTCGTAGATTGATCGAACTTTACCGACGCCGAAGAAGTCCATCGCGCGCTTGACGTAAATATCCAACACCTCAATCTTATCACTCGCAGATTTCATCTTTGTCAAAGCTTGGTCGTAAATGTCCATCGCGCGTTTGGAGAGACCGAACTGCTCCTCCAACTTTGCGTATTCTAAAAAGAACTCTTTGCAATCCTTTGGCGGCGCTTGCTCGCAGCACTGCTCGAATAAATCTCTCGCGCGCTCGACTTTTTTATCTTGAAATCGATCAACAAACTGCGTCAAATACGCGCGCCAAATATCAATAGAATGCGGAAATTTGAACAGGTTCACCCCGCGCTCATACACGTGAAACGAATCCTCAAAGAATTTCGATTCTTGAAGCATAGCCGCGTAGTTTAGAATGATTTGCGGAGTAGCTATGCGAAGATCGAGTATCCTTTCGTACACAATTCTCGCGTTTTCCGGCGAAATCGATTCTTCCAAGTCGCAATAAAACATCCACAGCTTGATCGATTTGTGCACTTTTTCTTGCACGAGAAGAGCGTCGTACTCTCCTTTTGTGGTATTTGACGCGTTATTTATTCTTTTTTCTTTGTTGTGATTCACGAAAAGCACTCTTTTCATGAGCGTCAACGCTTGCTTGAAATTTTTATTGCGTAATTCAAACTCGGCGTATTCGCACCAAATCGTCGCGAGTTCGTCTACGCTCTTGAAGTTTGGCGATTTCGTCGCCTTTTCGAAAATAACTCTCGCGTTGTCCAAGTCGCCGTGCACTTCGTAAAATTTTGCAAAGTCTATCCACACTTGCGAAATCGATCCGATCGATGCTTTCGCGTCAACGGTTTGAATGGCTAAAGAATACGTGGACACGATTTCTTTCGACGAGGAAGAAGACAAGAGCGAAATGCGTTTTAACCATTCGTGCACGTTGTGCGGGTTTTGTCGCAACATCACGCTCGACAAAAGAATCGGTCGACGTTCCATCAAGTGTTCTAAACGTGCTAATCGCAGCTCAATCTCATCGTTTTCTTCTTCTTCTTCTTCTTCTTCTTGCATCATTTTTGAACTCAACACGTTTTCTTCAAAGGCGGCGTAGGCGTCGAAAATGAGCGAAAAATCTCTCACCGTCATTACGGACTCTAATCCTTCTTCGTAAATGTCTCTCGCCTTTTCGAACAAACCTCTCCTGATGTAATAATCCGCTAACGATGCCCAGAGCTTACCGACTTCGTCCGTAAACTTTTTAATCGCCGTTCTGAGAATGGCCGAGACGTTAATTTTTTTTCCATCTTCGGTGTTGTTGACAGAAGTATTATTAACATTCTTGGTGATCAAATCGCAAAGTTCGAGCCACATTTGATGTTTGGATTTATTCAACAATGAGACAAAGGTCTCGTCGTTTAAGATTTCAACCAGTCTTTGACTACTTTCCGCGACGCGTCCCCGATTCTTGAGAAACGAAATGTACTCCTCCACGTGTTGAGGTTCGAACTGTACATACCGCCGATAGACTCTACACGCCGTTTCGATTGGGATCTTGTCTGAACTTCTAATAAACGGTAAATAAAGAGAGGACCAAAATTTTGAATGTTCCGTGATATCTAACGATTGCAACGCTCGATCGCACGCGCGTCTCGTTTTCGTCACCGAACACTGATCTTGCCACAGCGATTTTATGTACAGCTCCCAAATTTCAAAGTCTCCGGGACTTTCCATGTTTGCTATGCATCTCTCAAACACCAAGTTCAATTTATTGTATTGCTGTTCTAATTCTTCATCTAAAGGAGAGGTTAAAGTGGAAGCTGTTTTCAAAGCGTTCATTCTCCATCGTAAATATCTCAACCACAAGTTTCTCGATTTTGGATTCGCTTTGACGGCTCGCTCGTGAATTGTCAGAAGCTTTGTTGATGATGAATTTGTTGTTGATACTAAGAACTGAATGTACTTATCCCAAACGTCTTCAACGTACGGGTTTTGGAGCACGTTCTCTTCGAATATTAAGTCTTGGTCGGTGATTTCGTTATCCATCTTTATCAGAGACGATACCATCAAACTTTGTTTTGATGAACTTGTGACGTTCTTGATTTGATGTTCTGTAAAAAGAAGAGTTTGGAAAACGGCAGTACGTTTTCTTTGCTAAAAATTTATGCAAAACAACATTCAAACACGGCCGCTGTAAAACAAAAAAAGAAGAAGAAAAAAGAGGTGCGCGTCTTGCGGGTAAATGCAATCGACAAGCCACGCTCGCTGAGGCCGAGCAAGCCCGGTTCCTCAGCCCTCCAGAAAAATTTGGTTAAACTAATACGATGGTAAACATCGTAATTAAAGGTTTAACTTTAATAGAACAGATACTACACTTGATCAAAGCTTAATTGCTTGGAAAAGTAAAATTCTTTCCATTACTGTGCGGTATATGAACATTCCAAATGTCGCATGTAAAAACACATCAGAACTGTTGTATTTTTGGATACGAATATAACTACACACTTGAAAAAACTTAAACACACATACCTCCGCCGGGCAGAATTTTTTCAACATCTTTGCGCTCGGGGTACTACTCATAGACATGACCATTAGGGATCTTGAGTAATTGCTGATTGAAAACAAAATCATCCGAACTTCGATCGTCGCAAGACGTTCGAGAATTTTTGTAAGTGCTTCTACAAAGCACTTTTATCCTCCTCCGATTGAAAATAACACGCGGTCTGTGTAAAACAGAATGAGAAGAGAGAGAACCGCGCTTTTTTTGGCGGGTTGGAAATTTGAAAGAAATTGATTGAAGCCTTTGAAATGAGACAGCGGACGCTGCTGTAGTAGTAAAAGGCGACTACAGCTTTGCAAGCACTGCCTCGGGCCTGCCGAAGGAACATTCGCTTTTTTAGACTAATAAAAAAGCAAAACAACAAGTGAAAACTTGATGTTGTGAAATTAGATAGAGATGTATCAATATGTTTTTGAATGAAACTCTTTCTAGAAACTAGTCCGTGAAGAAAGCTTTTTTTTCTTCACTTACCTGCGAATCCTCCACTGATAACAAGAAATCAGCGAGGGACCGCCGATGCCGAGTCCTTGCATTTCGACTCGGCGAAGCGGTTCTTGCGCAATGCGCAAGATTCGATAATTTTTTCAAGGGGTTCTGCGGCACGCCGCGAACCCACTTTCCTCTTGCCGAACATTCACACGCGGTCTTTGTGTTTTGGTTTTGTACTTAACCAAATACCAAATTGGGTGAAAATCGTATCGTTATAATAAAACAACAACAACAATAGCAAACAAACAACGCGAATAAAAGAAGAAGAATAAAAACGACGATGGTATCATCATCATCTTCGTCGTCGTCTTCGTCGTCGTCTGCTACATGTTAATAATATATACACAAGAAACTATGATGATGTCAAAGCCTTGTTGTTGTTGGAATTCAATTCAGAAGCCGTCAACTTCTTTCGCCGGCGGAGCGGTTAGAAAAAAAACATCATCATCGTCATCATCATCATTCGCAAAAGAACAAAGAAGAAGTTTAAGAAGTTTAAGTCGTCGTCGTATGAGCACACGTAGTAGTTACGATAGCGATTACGAGGATATTGATAATTCTTACGAGGATGATGATGATTACGATGCTTACGATGATGACGAAGAAAAGGGGGGTTCAATTGATTCAGAAGAAGAAACAAATGTTAAAAAGTTCAACCTGGCGCTGGCTTTCGACGACGATGATGACGATGAGGTTGCAAAACGCTTTCTCGTCTCTTCTATTTATAGGATGGCTTCTGAAGAGAATTTATATACCGGCACACTCATTAACGAAGTATACGTTTTGAAATCAATCGATGATAAAATAAGAATCAAATCAGAATTCAAGACAGTAGTGTTAGACTTTCGCCGTCGCCGTCGACGAACCGGCGGCGGTTTCGGTGATAGTGATGATGATGATGACGATGATGTGAAGTACGTCAAAGTATTTCACGATGATGATGGTGATGATAATACATTGGTCGGTAAAAAAGGAAAACTTGTATCCCTTCTGCCACCATCATCTGATACTACATCTCCATCAAAAACAAATCCATCGATAACAAAGTTGTTAAAACTAATAACGGTCAACGTTTTGCAAAACAGAAATTTAGTCAAGACGGGACCGCACGATTTTTTAGCCTATCATTTATTCGCGTCTTCTTTGGGCGCTTTCAAGAAAAGGAGCGGCGCTTTAGACGCGCGACGAAAGATTAGAGAGGGATACGTGCGGTTATGTTTGTCGCAAAACGCCGAAAATGATTCAAAAGAAAATACTATAAACTATTATATTTTCTTCAACCTGTCGTCGCAAACGTCCAAGTGGAACGCGTTGCAAGCGTACGAGTCTTTCAGATTGAAAAATAACAATAATAATATCAAAGTAATACCCGTGGCTTTAGTGTACGGTGAAAACAATGAAGAGAACGAAACAATCGACCGTTCTAGTTTTGTCTGGATATTCAACAACAGAAACCATATGCATGATTTTTACCAGTGCGTGTACGCAGACTCTGGATGGCGAGAAGCGGAAACTCTTATATTTGCGAAAAAGAACAACAAAAACACGTGGCCGGAGAGGTTCCGTAAAGATTTACTGCTCGAGTTCCCGAAAAGGAGAGAAAAAGAAGATCTGGAAAGAACAACTCCTTCAGTCATCACCGTCGCTGCGTTTGCGCAAGGGGTGGCAAAGTCGTCAATCGTGTTCATAGCTCCAAACATGTCGGAGAAAAACAACAACCACAAAAACGATTGCACTTTACGAAAGCTCTTTCAATCCGCGGGAATTACGTTTACCGGAACGTCTGCCGCTTTTGCCACGAGAGCCGCCGACAGAGTGTTTCTTTCGAGCGCCTTGAATAATTCGAAAGTTAAAATTCCAGGCGTCATGGGAATACCGAAGAAAGTCATCTTACAATCCGCGCTCACGGTCATGGCTGAAGAATACGTCGAAAAAAACGAGTTTTTATCCTCAGTCTCAAACATTCAACGCGCCGTCCGAACCTACGCCGAGGCTTCAAAAGAGTTGAATTGCGCAGAGTTGTGCATCAAGAGTCAATTTTATGAACAGAACTCGTCAAAAATAACTCGGATTCGAAGCGCAAAGGATTTAGAAACGTTCGCGTACGAATGCAGGAGAAACCGTCGTTTCTCGTCGAATAACAACATCCAAAATAATTTCATTCTCGAGCCGTTCGTGGAGACTGGGAAAGTGGTTGATTTTCAATTCGTTCAGAGAGAAGAGTCCTCGTCCGAATCACGTTGGCTTAAAATTTACGTCGGCGGTATCGGACCCGAAGGTAAAATGAAAGCTTTAGATCCCGCGTGTCCCGTTGGTGTACCCGAAGGAAGAAGAAAAGGAAAAACGCACGCGTATTTAGATTGCGTCAAGGATGGAAAAACAAAAAAGTTGTTGTTCGATGAGAAGAAAATTGAAAGCGTCGTGAAACCTAGAATAGAACGGGTTTTAAATCTTACTGGCATTTCTGGCGTCGCCATGTTGCGCTGTTTCGTCAACGTAGATTCTGGAGAGTTGATTGTCGAAGACGTGGATCATTCTCCGGATATGACGGAAAGAAACGGAACGTTTTACCATCAAGCGCTGAGATATTTCCATCGCGAAGAGCGCGACAACGATTTGTACGGAAAAGATGAAAGAAGTATAAACAGCAGCAGCAGCAGCAGCATTAGTACAAACGACGGCGAAGACGACGTCAAAAACGACGAAAAAAGCATCGAAGCAATAGACGAAATAGCGATTAAAAAAGGATTAGAGAATACGAGTTTCTTCACGCGTCTGATAGCGATAGCAATGTTTAAATAAAATGCGCGGCGTGCCATAGATTTAATATTTGGATAGGTACAAACGAAAACAATTTTCCCCTACATGACCGTCAAAACGTTGTTCGCATCAAATCCTTCGCCACTCGAGGGCCACTCTCGAGCCAATCGCCATTCGCCGTCGACTTTGAATTTAACGAGATACGTTCCCGGCGGTAATCTCGCTTCGCCCGTAAACGTGCTACTCCCGCCTTCCACGAAACTCGGGTATAATTGAATTCCTCTCGTCCACCCATCGAAATCACCCATCATGATCACATCCGAAGCGATGCCGTGATATTCAACTGGCACAGTTCGAACGACAGTTGAATCTATCTCTTTTGCATTCTTCGTTAACGTCGACTCTACGAGTTGTAAACGATTGACAAATTTTTCGAGCTTTTGCTCGCCCCGCGCTCGTCGCGTCGGGTCGTCGCCGCTTTTAGCAATGTCATTCTGCGCGTCTCGAATGAGACGTAACAGCTCGCCAGACTCTTTCGCTGCGCCGTATAACAACTCGTTCGCTCTTTTCAAATCATCGTCGCGAGTTAAAAGCGTTTTCTCGAGATACTTTGCAAACGCGTTTGAAGACGCGACGCGTTCGTTCAATCGAGTTCTCAGCGTCAACATTTGATCGTACAAGCGTCGCTGCGACCCGCCTCCGAAATTGTTCGTGTTGTCCACGTCTGCGTTGTTGGCTACTCCTTTTTTCTTTTCCTCTTCTTCTTTTTCATCTCGTTCGATCGCGGCTAATCGCGATACCGGTGTCGACGACGACGACTTTGACGACGACGACGACGAGGAAGAAGAAGCCGCTTTCCCTTTCTTCTTCCTCAACTCCAAGTTCGCCTGTTTCATCTCTTCCAACGATTTCTTCAGCTCTTGCACTCGCGAGGACGATTTCTCCTCGTTTTCATCGTCGTCGTCGTCGTCGTCAGAAGAAGACGACGAGGACATCTTCACATCTAAAGCTTTCAACTTGGCTTCCGCTCGTGCCGCGAGTTCCTCTGCGCGTTCCACCGCCATCGACGCTTCTTCCACGCGGTCGTCGAAATCGGTATTACTATTGCTGTTGTTGCTACTACTACTCGACGACGACGATAAAGCGTTCGTTTTGCTCCTCGCGTTCTTATTTCTTCTCCTTTGGAACTCCTCCTCGTCGTTTAAGAAAGAAGAGGACTGGGAGATTAATGCGCTCTTCTTCTCTTGTCGTCGTCCAATTCTTCGCGATATCGCGAAGAAGAAGTTCTTCCTGCCACCGCCAAAAGAAGAAGAAGAAGACCAAGAAGAATCAGAGTTTTGGGAGGAATAAAAACGAGAAGACAAAGATTTTGGTGGTGGTGTTAAAGCCGTTTTGGTCGTCGTCGATATCGTCGTCGTCGTCATCCTCTCTCTCTGTCGTTTTATGCTGTGGTTCTTTGAGATGTGTGTGATAAAAAATGAACGTTTTTTTTCTCTTCTGCTTCGAGAGATTGTTTTTGTTTTTTTCTCTTCTCTTTCTCTTTCTCGTTTCTCTCATCCATTCTCGGCTGCGAAAAATCGATTTTCTTTCATAAAAAAAAGCACAGAGAACAACAGTTCAAATCGAGACATTATTTTCCTCCACCTCTTCTTCAATCATCATCATCAGGTTTTTCATTATTGCATACAACACACACACCACGCAATATAATAAGAACAACAACAAATCAATACACTACCATGGCGTCGAAGAAGCTGGCGCAAACGATCGCGCACTCGTCGAAAGAAGGGACGACGACGACGACAACGAAGAACGTCATCTCACAAACTTTGAAAAAAGTAGCCCCGTGGAAAATTACCGGCCCAGCGTCGGACCCGGAGTGGCAAAACGTCCCGGTTTCTGCGGAGGATTATCGCGCGAGAGCGCCGGCGTCGTTCCCGCACGAGAACGTCAAGATACCAAACTCGGAACCCGATCGCGTGTTTAACGTTCGATATTACCCGAGGGATGCGAGGAGAGCGTTTGAACCGGTTTTACACGGTCGCGAGAAGGTGAAGACAACGTATACATTATCACCGACCGAGAACGTCTTGGCTGCGAAAGAATGGGACGAGCGTTTGGGAAACGACATCAAGCGCATCGATCCGAGAGATTTCTTCCCGGGGAGGAGAGATACGTCGCAAGATTACGCGTTAAAATCGAGCGGGTATCGCGCGGTGCCGCTGTTGGAAAACCCCGGAGGCGGGTACACGCAACTGTGATGAGATAGTTTTAGTTTTATATTAGTAGTTTGTAAGAAGGAATAAATAGGAGTAGTTTACTTG
>Ga0209309_10001030_pt1 | contig 29408 bp, 25 predicted proteins | sample COGITO_mtgs_1204_2_FD_184807 | JGI IMG/M metagenome (GOLD analysis project Ga0209309, IMG submission 184807) | Pelagic marine microbial communities from North Sea - COGITO_mtgs_120412 (SPAdes) (version 2) | ecosystem: Environmental > Aquatic > Marine > Epipelagic ... | reverse complement strand
CGCTACCTTTCAAAAACCATAGGAATCGATGAAGCCGGTATTCCTCGAACTGTTTTTGAAAACACCAACTATTTTAGTACATACGGTTATTTACGGTATGATACGTTTGACAATAGCTTTTTTCCTAACGAAGGTATATTCTTCAACGGGGATTTTCATTTATATCTTTTTGCTGAAGGAGATAACAAAGATTTTGATCAATTTTCAATCGCTCAGGCAAAAGTGGGATATGCACAGTCTTTTTCAGATAAACTTTCGGCAGTGATTTCCACAGAAGGTGGATTTAAAATTGGCGGTGACGGAACTCATTCCCTCGATTTTTTTCTAGGTGGATACGGCTATAAACCTATAAATAATATAAAAACTTTTTATGGGTATGAAGGCTTGAGTCTGCGGGGCGATACGTATTTAAAATCCTCCTTGACCTTGGATTATGAAATTTTCAGAAAAAACCACATCAACATCGCTGCTAATATTGCCAATGTGGGTGATGATCTTTTTACAGATGGTAAATGGATAGATGGCATTGATTATAGCGGTTTTGCGTTAGGATACGGAATGGAAACATTTCTTGGTCCACTTGAAATAAAATGGGCGTTTTCACCAGAACGAGAGGAGAGCGAATGGCATATTGCAGCTGGGTTTAGGTTTTAGCATAACCTTAAAACAAAAACAGTGATTTTTTTCCGATATTTGTATGGAAAACCAGCAAGATTATGCCATTCTATCATAAATTAGGGAAAATACCCCATAAACGTCATACACAATTCCGCAAACCGGACGGTAGTTTATATTCCGAACAACTCTTCGGCACCATTGGGTTTGATGGTATGTCCACCAATAGTTATCACGAATATCGCCCTACTCAAGTTAAGGAAATAGGAAAGCAGTATAGCGTCGCGCCTAAAATCGCGAAGCAAAACAATATGCAGGCGTATAAGTTTAAAGGCTTCAACATACAACCTGAAAAAGATTATTTAGAAAGCCGAAAAACAGTTTTGACAAATAGCGATTGCAGCATTATACTTGCCGCTCCACAAGAATCTCAAAAAGATTATTTTTATAAAAATACCGATGCTGATGAATTGATTTTCATTCATAGGGGAAGTGGAAAGCTACGGACACATTTAGGAAATCTTGATTTTAAGTATGGAGATTACTTGTTAGTGCCTAGAGGTATAATTTATAAAATGGATTTTGAAACAGAAGATAACCGTCTTTTTATTGTAGAATCCCGTCGTCCCATTTACACCCCAAAACGCTACCGAAACTGGTTTGGACAATTATTAGAGCACGCTCCGTATTGTGAACGCGACCTGCGCAGACCGCAAGAATTGGAGTCCCACGACGAAAAAGGTGACTTTTTAATAAAAATAAAAAAGCAAGACGAAATTTTTGAAATGACCTATGCCACACATCCATTTGATGTCGTTGGGTACGATGGTTATAATTATCCGTATGCATTTTCCATTCACGATTTTGAACCCATTACCGGGCGTATTCACCAACCGCCACCAGTACACCAAACATTTGAGACCGATGCTTTTGTGGTATGTAGTTTTGTGCCGCGGTTGTATGATTACCATCCGGAATCAATTCCAGCTCCGTACAACCATAGTAATATAGACAGCGATGAGGTGTTGTATTATGTAGACGGCGATTTTATGAGTCGGAATGATATTGATGCAGGGTATATTTCGTTGCACCCAGCGGGAATTCCCCACGGGCCGCATCCCGGAGCCACTGAGCGCAGTATAGGGAAAGTAAAAACTGATGAATTAGCCGTAATGGTCGATACGTTTAAACCACTTCAGGTAACCGAAGATGCTTTAAAATTGGCCGATGGAACGTATTACCAATCTTGGCTTGAACATGAATAAAATATAATATCTTTGAAAAACTTAGCTATTTCAGCACAAATGCGTGCTATGTGGTAATTCTATATGATGAGACAATATTTTCATTATTCAGAAAAACCTAGAATGCATTCATTAAAAAACAAACACGATGAGTAAAGACATAAAATCAGTAGACTACGGATTAGAAAAAATATTTGAAGGAGCACAAGATTTTCTTCCCTTATTAGGAACGGACTATGTAGAATTTTACGTAGGAAATGCGAAACAAGCAGCCCATTTTTATAAGACGGCTTTTGGTTTTCAATCACACGCATACAAAGGTTTGGAAACAGGTAGTAAAGACAGCGTTTCGTACGTGCTTAAACAAGATAAAATTCGCCTAGTTTTAACCACTCCTTTAAGTTCTAAAAACCCCATTAATGACCATATTGTAAAACATGGTGACGGTGTAAAAGTGGTGGCACTTTGGGTAGAAGATGCGCGTAGTGCTTTTGAAGAAACGACAAAACGCGGTGCAAAACCATTTATGGAGCCTACAGTAGAAAAAGACGAACATGGCGAAGTAGTTCGCGCCGGAATTTACACCTACGGGGAAACTGTTCATATGTTTGTAGAGCGTAAAAACTACAACGGAACCTTTATGCCAGGCTTTAGAGAGTGGAATCCAGATTACAACCCAGAACCGGTTGGCCTTAAATACATAGACCACATGGTGGGAAATGTAGGTTGGAACCAAATGAACACGTGGGTAAAGTGGTATGAAGATGTGATGGGCTTCGTAAATTTTCTTTCGTTTGATGATAAGCAGATTCATACCGAATATTCTGCTTTAATGAGTAAGGTGATGAGTAATGGTAATGGGAGAATAAAATTTCCTATAAACGAACCTGCAGAAGGAAAGAAAAAATCGCAAATAGAAGAATATCTAGATTTTTATGAAGGATCGGGCGTACAACACATAGCTGTTGCTACCGATGATATTATTACAACGGTTTCCAAATTGCGAGAGCGCGGAGTAGAATTTTTATCCATCCCTCCAGAAGAATATTACAATGCGGTACCGGCTCGATTAAAAGAATTTGAGCACGAATTAAAAGAAGATATCGAAAAATTAATGAGTTTAGGTATTATGATTGATGCCGACGAAGAAGGGTATTTATTACAGATTTTCACAAAACCTGTTGAAGATAGACCCACTTTATTTTTCGAAATTATACAGCGTATGGGTGCCAGAGGATTTGGTGCCGGTAACTTTAAAGCATTATTTGAATCCATAGAGCGCGAACAAGCATCTAGAGGAACCTTGTAAAAACCATGTAACATAGGCCAAACTCCATCGTCTTGTAGATGGAGTTTAGTTTTTTGGAACAAAACTTGTATATGTTTCTATACATACCAAAACCCAAATAATGAAACAGCTATTTTACCTTCTATTGTTATGCACTTCTTCTGTATTATTTGCCCAAGAAAAGGCATACGGCGATGGTGAGTGGTTTAAATTTCGCGTGCATTACGGGTTTGTTACAGCAGGATACGCCACCCTTGAAGTCAATAATGCGAATCTTGAAGGTAAAGAGGTGTATCATGTAAAAGGAAAAGGTAGAACTGTAGGACTTTCAAAAGTGTTTTTTAATGTAGAAGATGACTATCAATCTTATATAGATAAAGAAAAAGATATCCCGTATCGTTTTATCAGGAAAATAGATGAAGGAGGGCATACTAAAGATATCCAGATAGATTTTGACCACTCCACCGGAATTGCACACATCAATAATAAAAAGCACGAAAAAAAAGAGGTGGTTTCATTTCCTAAAAATGCACAGGATATGGTTTCGGCCTTTTATTATCTAAGAAATAACTTAGATGCAAGCACCCTACAAAAAGGGGACACTGTTGATATGAACATGTTTTTTGATAAGGAAAACTATAAATTCCGTTTAAAATTTTTAGGTAAGGAAGTGCTTGATACCAAATTCGGGAAAGTTCCTTGTTTGGTTTTAAGACCCTATGTACAAGCCGGACGTGTTTTTAAAGAAAAAGAAAGCCTTACGGTTTGGGTAACCGATGATGAAAACAAAATGCCCATGCTTATAAAAGCAGATCTGGCCGTTGGATCGTTAAAAGCTTCCCTTACAGAATTTAAAGGATTACAACATTCTTTTAAGATATTAGTTGATTAATTTTATTCAAAATAAACCACTGTTGATTAAAAGAAATTTAAAAATTATACGTTAACGAAATATAAGGAAGAAAGAGAAATAAGTAAATTTGCATGAAGCTTAAAACAGATTTTTGTGCTATTTGTGTTAAAATAAGCTTGTTAGGTGTTTTTTTTGAGGCTTTGCCTTCAAAATGTCCTTTTTTTTCGTAATATTTGAAACCAAAATTAAAATCCACTGCTCCTACTTAGAGACAGCAGTATATTAGAACCCCAATAAAGCTATAATAAATTGAAGAGAATACTTGTAATGTGCCTATCGGTTTTGTTATTTATAGGATGCAAATCTGATAAAAAAGACTTAGCCAAAGTTGTAGAAGTAGAAGAAGCACCTGCGCTAATTAAAGAGTACGGTTATATTTTAAATGATTATAATGTAGTGAGGGACACGATCCACTCTGGCGATACATTTGGGGATATTCTTGATGCCCACGGAGTTTCACAAGATAAAATATTTAAAGTAGCCACTAAGTTTAAAGACAGTTTTGATGTTCGTAGAATAGTAGTTGGTAAACCGTATGTACTTCTTAACTCCAAAGATTCATTGAATACCACCCAAGTTTTTATTTACGAAAACAACAAAATAGATTATTCTGTTGTTGATTTTAGAGACGACCTTTCAAGCTACACAGGTGAAAAACCAGTTACGTATGTTGAAAAATCTGCTAGTGGGATTATTGAGAGTTCGTTGTCTCAAACTATGGAAGATCAGAATTTAAGTCCTTATATGGCTGATAAACTCTCCAATATCTATGCTTGGACCGTTAACTTTTTTCACCTGCAAGAGGGAGATCGCTTCAAAGTTATTTATACCCAAAAATATATTAACGATAGTATTCCTGCCGGTTTGGGCGAAATTAAAGCAGCGCTTTTTGAACATCGCGGGACTCCTTTGTATGCTTTTAATTACGAAACGAAATTGGACAGTACAAGCGTAATCGATTTTTATGACGAACATGCAGAGAACCTGCGTCGCGCTTTTTTAAAAGCTCCAGTAAAATTTAGCAGGATATCTTCTCGCTACGATTTAAATAGAAGAATAAAATATTATGGGTATAAGTTACGTCCTCATAAAGGTACCGATTTTGCTGCGCCATTAGGCACGCCTATTTTGGCAACAGCAGATGGAACCGTTATAAAATCTGAATATCGCGGCGGTAATGGTAATTATGTAAAAATTCAGCATAATGGTACCTACGAAACCCAATATTTGCACATGAAAAAACGGAATGTTCGTGTAGGCAATTTTGTGAGACAAGGGGATGTGATAGGCTGGATTGGGATGACTGGTAACACAGGAGGTCCTCATGTTTGTTACCGTTTTTGGAAAAATGGAAGACAAGTAGATCCTTTTAAACAGGATTTGCCCATGTCTAAACCTTTGGAAGAAAAATATAAGGAAGAATATATGTCATATATGACGCCTTTAAAGTCTCAATTGGACTGTGTTGAATATTAATTTTAACATATTTTTAATTTGTTGAAAACCTGTTACTAACTAATATTCAGAACTTCAATACCTTACGATTTTCATTGTATTTTTATTTTAGAAAAATTTGTTAGCATTTTCTTAACCTTTATACTTTATAAAAGGAAAAAGGAGGTGTATATTTGCAGAAATTTTTAAAAAACAAACTTCATTACAATGAAAAATTTATTTTTATTTACTTTCCTTTTGATAGGCTTTGCTGCCTTTTCGCAAGGGACTATTACTGGAAAAGTTTTAGATGGAAATACAAACGAACCTCTTTTAGGGGCCAATGTTGTAGAAACGGGAGCTAATAACGGAACGATTACCGATTTTGACGGTAACTTTTCTTTACAAGTTTCTGCTAACGCTGGAAGCGTAAACATTACCTATGTAGGATATGAAACACAAAACATTTCATATACATTAAGTAATGGTGCTACCAATCTTAAAACAATAATTTTAATGCCTGATGACAATGCGTTGTCTGAAGTTGTTATTACAGCTGCTGGGGTATTAGATATTGCAAAAGACAGAAAAACACCTGTAGCAGTTTCAACAATTGGAGCAGAACAAATTCAGCAAAAATTAGGATCTCAGGAATTCCCTGAAATTTTAAGCAACACTCCTTCTATCTATGCTACCAAGCAAGGTGGTGGTTTTGGAGATGCCCGTATTAACATTCGTGGTTTTGACACACAAAACTCTGCCGTAATGATTAATGGAGTTCCTGTTAATGATATGGAGAATGGTCAAGTATACTGGAGTAACTGGGCGGGTTTATCTGATGTTGCTTCGGCAATACAAGTGCAACGTGGATTAGGATCTTCAAAATTAGCTATCTCTTCTGTTGGAGGGACAATTAATGTGATTACGAAATCTTCAGAACGTAGAGAAGGTGGTTTCTTTTCTGGATCGGTAGGGAATAATGATTACTTAAAAAATGTGGTTTCTTATTCAACTGGATTAAGTGAAAACGGTTGGTCTGGTTCATTCCTTTTCAGTAGAACAGCTGGTGATGGTTACATCAACGGTGGTAAATTTGAAGCATATAACTATTTTGCAGCAGTAGGATATAAGCCTAATGAAGATCACTCATTAGAGTTTACAGTAACAGGAGCACCACAATGGCACCACCAACGTTCTAGAGGTATTTCTATTAATGATTATTTGAAGTATGGAAATGATGGAGAGCCAAATATAAAATACAACGATCAATGGGGTTATAGAAACGGAAAAGAGTTCTCATTTAGAAGAAACTTTTACCACAAACCAGTTTTAAACTTAACTTGGGATTGGGATATAACCGATGCTACAAAATTAACGACGACAACGTATGCTTCATTTGGCCGTGGTGGTGGAACCGGAGAAATAGGTGAAATAAATGGACGGAGACAATTTGCATTGCCAAGAACCGATAATGGTTTGGTAAGAGTAGATGATATTATACGTTATAACAGCGGTGGTTTAGTGCCAGACTTTAACGGTCAAAGAAGAGACCAAGTAAACGGTCTATATTTAAACAACAGTGATAAAAACGATAACGCCGATAATACAAACGGTATTACTCGTAGAGCTTCAATTAACTCGCATAACTGGTACGGTATAATCGCAAACCTAAATACTGAATTAAACGAGAATCTTGTATTAGATTTTGGTATTGATTTAAGAAACTACAAAGGATTTCACTACAGAAGAGTTAATGACCTTTTGGGTGCTGATGCATACCAACAAACTGATGATAGAAATAATCCTTTAGGTGAAGGTGAAACAAATATTTACACTGAAACCTATGATGCTGATCAACCTTGGTGGGTATTTAAAAATATAGATGATGAAGAGAAAATTGACTATTATAACACAGGTCTTGTTAACTGGGCAGGTGTATTTGGTCAATTGGAATATACCATTGGTGAGGATATTACAACTTTCTTACAAGGATCTTTGGCAAACCAAGGTTTTGCACGTGAAGAGTTTTTTGGGGAAACACCTCCAGAAAAAACAGATTTCGAGAACATCCTAGGTGGAAACATTAAAGGGGGTATTAACTGGAATATTGATGATAATCACAATGTTTTTGCTAATGGAGGATACTACTCTAAACAACCTTTATTTGATGCTGTATACATAAACTTTGGAAATAACCTAAACCCAGACTTACAAAACGAAAAGATAGTAGGTATAGAAGCAGGATATGGTTACAGAAGCAGAAAATTGAGAGCGAATGTAAATGTATACAGAACAAGCTGGGCAGATAGATTTGAATCAGTTCAAGCTACTTTTAACGAGGATGAACCAAATGAAATAAGAGGTAATGCTAATATTACAGGGATTACTCAGGTTCACATGGGTGTTGAAGCAGATTTCAGATATAAATTAACTAATGTTGTTACCTTACGCGGGATGCTTTCTGTAGCAGATTGGCAATATAAGGATGATGTATCAGCTACTTATTTTGACAATGATCAATCTCCAATTATTATTGATGGTGTGCCACAAACTGCTACATTAGCACTAGACGGTGTTAAAGTGGGTGATGCTGCACAGTTTACAACATCATTAGGAGCAGATGTAAATATCTTGGATAATTTAAGTGTAGATGCAAACTATAGATTCCACGATAATTTATATGCAGACTTTGATGCTACATCTGTAGGACCAGAAGGAGCTCTTAAGTTACCATCTTACGGTTTATTAGACGCTGGGATGTCTTTTGATTTCCCTTTCTTGAATGATGAAAGAGTTGAGTTTAGATTAAACATCAATAACCTTCTTGACGAAACATATATTTCAGAATCTGATACGAATGACTTTGCGCAACCAGGAGACAATACGTACGATGGTATTGCAACTTCTAACAGGGTATTCTTCGGTTTTGGAAGAACTTGGAACGCTAGTTTACGTTTCAACTTCTAAGAAATAGTAGTTTAAAGTTTTTAAAACCGCTTCAAATTTTGAAGCGGTTTTTTTATGTAATTATCGCTACCTTTGAAAATCTAAAATGTAACTATGTATACCACTATTCAATTTGTCCATTCTTATTGGGCGTACCTTGTTTTAGTTGTTGTTGTATTGGCAACCCTAAACGCTTTAATTGGCTATTTCTCTGATAAAGAATATTCCCCTAAAGACTTTAGAATTTCGTTATTTGCTTTAATAGTGACACATATTCAGCTGTTGATTGGGTTAATACTTTATTTTGTATCCCCGTTAGGCTTACAATCACTTACAAATAATGGAATGGGTACTGTTATGAAAGACTCCATGTTACGATTATATGCAGTAGAACACCCACTTGTAATGATCTTAACAGTCGTTTTTATTACAGTTGGTTACTCAAAACACAAAAAGAAATTAGTGTCGAAGCCAAAATTCAAGATGTTGGCCATATTTTACACCATCGGTCTTATTCTATTACTAAGTAGGATTCCTTGGAGTCAATGGTTTTAAAATAGTCATTTCGACCGTAAGGAGAAATCACATCCTGTTATTCATCCTTGAGTTATTTTGATGCCTACATTTAGGAAAACCCCGTTATGTTGTCTGATTAGATTTACTTACTACTCACCCTGTACGGAGCCGAAAGGCTTATTATTTCTCAGTTGCTTTCTTTATCAAATAAATATAAACAGGGAAATGATCACTATATCCGCCCGTAAAACCATTTGCAAAGCTTCGGTATGGATATCCTTTATAGCGCCCTCTAGGGTTTGCTAAATAGCTTTTATTGTAAATGCCTGCTTTGTAAAAGGTGTACGTTGAATACTCTTTTTTTAGCAACTCTTTTGAGATGATTATTTGATCAAATAAATTCCAACTATCACGCCAAGCCAAGGTTCCTAAACCTCTGTGATACATTTCTTCCATGGGATTGTAAAGCTCTTTTAGCTTAACATCTTCTCTGTTTTTTTTGGCTTTTAAAACTTCTTTTACACTTGGGCTGGTGGGGTCATCATTTAAATCACCCATTGTAATAATCTTCGCATACGGATCTTCACTAAAAAGCGAATCAATAATGCGTTTATTTAATGTAGCAGCTTTAATACGCTTTGGTCTGCTTCTCGCTTCACCACCACTTCGTGAAGGCCAGTGGTTAACAATTATATGTATTCTTTCTCCATCCAGCACACCACTTACTACTAATTGATCTCGAGTAAACACTCGTTTGGTTTTATCATTATTGTCATAAATTAAAAGGGGATGCGCTTTGTAATGAGTAGGTATAAACAAATTTTTTTGATACAGTAAAGCCACATCAATTCCACGTCTATCTGGAGAATCAAATTGAATAATACCGTAATCTTCATGTAAAAGAGGTTTTTGATTAACAAGGTCTTCCAAAACTTTTCTGTTTTCAACTTCAGCAACACCTATAAGTGTAGGAGTAGTTCCAGTAACAGTTTTTCCTATTTCTGAAAGAACCCGTGCCATATTAGAAAGCTTTTGCTTGTAAACAGTTTCCCGTAAATCTTCCACCATTTCCATGATGGGGCTGGCTTCATCATAAATTGTAGTGTCATCTTCTGGATCATACAGGTTTTCCAGATTATAAAAAGCGATGGTATTTATCTTGTATTTCTTTTCACTTTGTGCTGAAACATGTATAACTGAAAAAGAGAATAACAGCAAAAACCATTGGGTAACATGCATACTCATAGTATATTGGATTTATCGTGATTTCTTAGGAGGGGAGCTTCTAAAAATAGGAATTTAATATAAAATACGTAACTTTATCTACACAGACTTCCCAGAAACTTAATGTTTTATCAAAAACTAAGTACAAAATGAAACAGTTCATTTTTACTTTAGGAGTCGTTTTATTGGCCCATTTTTCTCTATGTGCCCAAGATGCAACCGTAAAGGGAAGGATTGTAGATAGCAATTCTAGTGAACCAATACCGGATGTTGATGTACATATTCAAAACAGTGATTTTGTTGCTGAAACCTCTTCTAAAGGAACGTTTAGTATTATAGGAAGTGATTTACCCCAAGGAGAACAAGTGCTCTTGGTCACTAAACCTGGCTATAATAGCCAGCGTATTCCAATTATCATCCAGAATGGGAAAACCATCGATTTAGATCCTATTTTATTGGAGATAGACCTTACCGAAATAGAAGCGCAAATAGGGATTATTAGTCTTTCAGATAATGAATTAGATCAAGATGACGGTACTTCTTTTACTGTTTCAGGGCTTTTGCAAGCATCAAGAGATGTGTTCCTTAATGCCGCCGCTTTCGATTTCAGTGCTACTTTTTTCCGTCCAAGAGGCTTGGACAGTGAAAACGGAAAGGTGCTTATTAATGGTATTGAAATGAACAAACAATACAACGGTCGCCCACAATGGAGTAATTGGGGCGGATTGAACGATGCGCAACGCAACCGAGAATTTTCAATGGGATTGAGCCCTAACGATTACACATTCGGGGGAATTGCCGGGACAACCAATATTGTGATGCGAGCTTCAAAATACAGAGAAGGAGGTCGTATATCGTACGCTATGGCAAACCGGAGTTATAGTGGCCGCGTAATGGGATCATACAATAGCGGTCTGTTAAAAGATGGTTGGGCGTATTCCGTATTACTTTCAAGACGCTTTGGTGATGAAGGCTATATAGATGGTACTTTATATGATGCCAATGCCATATTTATTTCTGTGGAGAAGCAATTAAGTGAAAATCATAGCGTAAACTTTTCAGCTTTTTACACCCCAAACAGGAAAGGGAAGTCTACAGCGATTACCCAAGAAATGAAAGATTTAAAAGGTAGAAAGTACAACCCAAATTGGGGACAACAAAATGGAGATAAAAGGAACAGTCGCGTTCGGGAAATTGAAGAGCCTGTCATCATGCTAAATCATTACTGGGATATTTCAGAAAAAACAACATTAAACACCAACCTTGGTTATCAATTTGGAAAGATCGGAAATACTCGTATTGATAATGGTGGGACTAGACTGATAACCATAAATGGAGAAGAAGCTTATATTGGTGGTGCTCGTAATCCATTAGGTAATTACTATCAGCGTTTACCTAGTTATTTTTTACAGGATGAAAATCCTACAGCGGGAGATTATCAAAAAGCGTATCAAGCGGAGCAGGAATTTATTAATGATGGGCAGTTAGATTGGGAATCGTTATACAGAGCCAATGCCATTGTAAAAGCAAACGGCGGAAATTCAATTTATGCCATTCAAGAAGACCGCATGGATGATACTCAGTTTACCATAAATTCTATTGTAAATACCAGTTTTTCAGAGAATATTATTTTTACCAGTAGCGTTAACTATCGGAATTTAAAAAGCGAAAATTTTGCTGAACTAAAAGACCTTTTGGGTGGCACTGGCTATCTCGATGTTGATTTTTTTGCAGGGGAAGATGCCCAAAACCAAGAAATAAGTCTTGGAGATATTGCACAAAGTGATTTGCAAAATCGAAACCGTATTGTAAAAGAGGGAGGTCGCTACAAATATAATTATGATATTAACGCCGATGTGCTTTCAGGATTTACTCAAGCGCAGTTTAAATACAGCAAAGTAGACTTTTACATCGGTGCTGAAGTTTCATCAACAAACTATCAGCGAAATGGCCTTTATGAAAACGGAAATTTCCCCGGAAACAGATCATTGGGAAAAAGTGAAAAAATAAGTTTCACTACTTTTAAAGTAAAAGGAGGGGCAACGTATAAAATAACAGGTAGGCATTTGGTCGATTTTAATGCAGGATACTTGACCAAAGCGCCAAGTATTCGCAATACATTTAGTAATTCTCGTCAAAACAATGATGTAGTTATTGGCTTGCAAGACGAAAAAATAACCACTGCCGATCTTAGCTACATTTTTCGTTCACCCATAGTAAAAGCAAGGTTAACAGGCTTTTATGCAAGCGTTAAAGATGCAACCGATATAGGTTTTTATTTTACTGAAAACCTAACGGGTATCGGTTATGAAGAAGGTGCTTTTGTACAAGAAATAGTTACCGGTATTGAGAAAAGACACTTGGGAACAGAGTTGGGAATAGAAGCGCAAGTAACACCAACCGTTAAATTAAAAGCGGCAGCATCCGTTGGGCAATATATTTACAATAACAATCCAAATTTATATTTAACAAGCGATGATTTTGACGGACCGTTGACCTTTGGTGACGGAACAACCAACCTAAAAAACTATCACGTTTCCGGCGGACCAGAACGAGCCTATCAAGTAGGGCTAGAGTATCGAGATCCCGACTTTTGGTGGGTAGGCACAACGACCAATTATTTTAGTAATGCGTATATCGATGTAAACAATTTGGCGCGTTCGGCTAATTTCAGCGCAGATTTTGACGGCCAACCGTATTTAAATTACGACTCAGAAATTGCTAAAGAATTACTTCAACAAGAAGACTTTGGCAATTACTTTTTAGTAAACGCAGTAGGTGGAAAATCATGGAAAGTAAACGATTATTACGTTGGGTTCTTTGCGGTAATCAACAATATTTTGGATCAAGAATATAAGACAGGCGGTTTTGAACAAGGAAGAAAAACCAGCTATCCAGATGTACAGGAAGACAAATCCAGAACAAACGGCGCTATTTTCGGCCCTCGATACTTCTTTGGGTATGGAACCACGTACTACCTAAACTTTTACGTACGCTTTTAAATAAAACTGAATAAAACAAATACACATATAAAATGAAAACTTTAAACTTTTATAAACCAATAATCCTGTTCTTGTTGTTAGTTGTCGCTACTTCTTGTGTTCAGGATGATGAATTTGACGTGCCCGACACCGAAACTGTTGTTGTTGACATAGAAGGCGATATTAGCATTGAACAGCTTAGAAATTTATATTTACAAGAACTGAATACAAACGAAAATGAGTTTTTAACCTTTTCTGAAACCGATTCGTATGTCACCGGATATGTTATTTCAAGCGATGAAGGCGGAAACTTTTTTGAAGAATTAATCATACAAGACAGTCCTGAAAATCCAAAAGCTGGGGTAAAAGTTTTGATAGATGTAAATCCGTTATTTACAATATTGGAGTTTGGCAGAAAAGTACATGTTAAATTAGACGGCCTTACCGTAGGCTTGGATAGCGGTGTGCTAACATTGGGATTTAGAGATGGAAATACAATTGAAAGCATTGCCGAATCTCAATTCGATGAATTTCTTATAAGAGATGAAGAAGTAGCTGAAATTATCCCGCTACCAACACCCATAACAGGATTTAGCGATAGTAATACAAATTTATACATTCAATTGGAACATGTTCAATTTAATAGTAGTGAAGTATTAGGCGATAATAGAAAAACATTCGCAGGCGAAGCTGAAGATAGTTTTGATGGAGAACGTACGTTAGAAAGTTGTGAAATAGGCGTCAAAACTATTTTCAGCACAAGTACATTTGCAGATTTTAAATCATTGCTTTTACCACAAGGTGCCGGAACTATGGCAGCAATATTAAGTAAAAGTTTTAACGGGAGCGAGTTTATTGTTGTAGTAAACGAGCCTTCAACAATACAGCTAGATAATATGGACCGTTGTGACGTTTGTGGTATAGCAAATGACACTGGCGAAACTGAATTGTTCAGGGATTTTTTTGAAACACAAACCGAAGGCGACCCTATAAGTGGAAACGGCTGGACTAATTACGCCGAAGCTGGTACCGAACTATGGGAAGCTTATTTTGATGATGGTGCCAATGAATCATTAGGAATTTCAGCACGCTTTAGAACCCGGAATAGTGATGATGAGCTTTCAATTGGGTGGTTAGTTACTCCGGAAATTGATTTTAATGCTCAAGAAGGAGAAACCTTAAATTTTAAAACATCGAATAGCTTTTCTAATTTAAGTTATCTGGTGGTTTTATATGCAACCAATTGGGACGGAATTCCAGAAAATATCCCATTAGCCAATTGGAAACCAATTACCGAAGCGACAATTGTTGCAGACAGTGACTTTTTTGGTGATTGGATCCCGTCTGGAAATATAGATCTGTCTTGTGTTGAAGGCACTGCTCACATTGCATTTAAATATGTGGGTAAAGACCAAGAGGATTTTGATGGAACCTATGAGCTTGACGAAATAGTAATCAACTCAAATTGAATAAGCAAGTTATAAAGATGGTTTACGGTACCTTTTTTAAATGCCTGTTATTTAAAAAATTCCAAAGCAAAGCTTTTGTATCTTTGTATTAGAACTAAGCATATGATTGAAGAAACCTCAATAGACTATGAAAAAACCATACTAATTGGTTTAATCACAAAATATCAAGATGAAGAAAAATCTAATGAGTATTTAGATGAATTGGAATTCTTGGCGTATACCGCAGGCGGTGAAGTGTCGAAACGCTTTACCCAAAAAATGGAAGCTCCCAACCCGAAAACCTTTATCGGTACTGGTAAAATGGAACAAGTACGAGAATTTGTTGAAGAAAACGATATTGGTACTGTCATTTTTGATGACGAATTATCGCCCGCACAACAAAAAAACATTGAAAAAATATTACGGTGTAAAATTATAGATAGAACTAATCTTATTCTAGATATTTTCGCACAACGAGCCAAAACAAGTTACGCCCGTACACAAGTAGAACTAGCGCAATATGAATATTTGCTTCCGCGATTAGCAGGTATGTGGACGCACTTGGAGCGTCAACGTGGTGGTATTGGTATGCGAGGACCCGGTGAAACCGAAATTGAAACTGACCGTCGAATCGTTCGTGATCGTATTACCCTTTTGAAGAAAAAGTTGGAAAAGATTGATAAGCAAATGGAAGTGCAACGTGGAAACCGTGGTTCATTGGTTCGTGTAGCCTTGGTAGGATATACCAACGTGGGAAAATCTACGCTAATGAATAGTATTAGTAAAAGTGAAGTATTTGCTGAAAACAAACTCTTCGCAACCCTAGATACTACTGTAAGAAAAGTAGTTGTCGGTAATTTGCCTTTTCTATTGACTGACACAGTAGGTTTTATCAGAAAGTTGCCTACCCAATTGGTAGAATCATTTAAAAGCACATTGGATGAGGTTCGTGAAGCCGATTTATTATTGCACGTTGTGGATATTTCACACCCATCTTTTGAAGATCATATTGCTTCGGTTAACAAAGTATTGGACGAAATAGGAAGTGCCGATAAACCCGTGGTTATGGTTTTTAATAAAATTGACCAGTACAAACCGGAAGTAATTGAAGAAGACGATTTAGTTACTGAAAAAACGACAGCACATAATACATTAAAAGACTGGAAGCAAACTTGGATGAATCGCGAAGAAAACGCCATTTTCATTTCAGCATTAAATAAAGATAACTTTGAAGAGTTCAGGAAGCTGGTGTACGAAAAAGTGAGGGAAATCCACGTTACCCGTTTTCCGTATAACAATTTTCTGTATCCGGAGCATTATCTGTATGAAGAATAAAATTGTCAGTTCGAGTGAATTTGTGAGCCGTTAGGGAGCACAAATTAGTATCGAGAACAATATATGGGTCTCGATACTATTTAGACTGACCTTACAGGCCAATCTAAATCACTCGACCTGACAATCATTATTTTACTTTTTAAGCAGGATTTACTTTATGCTTAGTTAGATGCTAAAACTTATAACCAACACCTATACCAAGTGTTTCTCTTACTTGTACAGCTTGTACAGCATTGTCGTCATAAATAGCTTGAAAAGTGGCATTGGCCGTAATCCAATCGTTTACTTTCAGTACTAAGTTCATGGCGTAGTCTATATCTACATTTTGTGGATTTTCTAAGTAATTAGAGTACAACCCAAGAACATTTTCCATAGAAACGTTCTCCATTAAATCAACTTTGTAATACGCGTTTACAGAGGCGCCAAATTCAAAACGTGAAGTTTCATTAGCATCAACCCCAAAGTAGCCACCAGCATCATTAAATGCTTCTACTAAAGCAGGATCAACAGTGGTAAATTTTTCGTTTACAAAAATAAAACGCGCAGTTGTAGGAGCGATGTTTACTTTTAGATTGTCGCTTTTTTTCCAAAGCATGCCAGGTCCAAATTGTAAATATCCTGGAGACATAAAGCGTGTAGTTTCAGTACGTATTTCGTTACCGGCCACATCTTCACCAAACTCATATCCTTTAGCAAATTGAGATTTAAAGTTTACAAAAAAGGAGTAATACCAATTACTTTCTTCTATTTGACGACCCACAACGGAGTTTAGCTCCAAACGGTCATTGGTTTTTCTTGTAAAATCATCATCTTTTGTTTTGGTGATTCCGTAATCTGCAAGAATACGGTTGTCCCACGTTAATTTTCCTTGGCGGTAATTAAAATCGTAGGTAAAATTAAGGTTGGCAGCATAATTGGATGTTCCTCCACCGGTCCATTCGTCGTTAAAGGCTGCTTGGTTAAATATTAAAGAAATGTTACCGGCACGCGTCCAGCCGTCTTTTGGTTCTTCGCTCTCTTCTTCTTGAGCCATCGATATAAATGGGGAAATAAATAATACTGCTAAAAATAATCTTTTCATAATAGGTTTGTTTTTTTCTACAAATTTAAATGATATAGATTGTCTTAGAGGAAAGAAAATTCTTAAAATTTATGACTTTTAAATACGGTAGGCTATAATTGAGGTGTATTACTTTTTTCTTTTAAATAAAGGAACGGAAGAACATGCTTCGCCATACATTATACTTTTGGCAACTTCCTGAAGGCGTTGAGCGAGTAATACATACGCGTTTTCTGGTATGGGTTTGTGAGCACACCCTTTAATAATTATAGGCTTGTCTGTGTATTCTGAAACATCTAACGTTTGTAACATTTCAGCAAACAAAATACCTTCAAGTGTTTCACTATTACCAACTATTGTTTTTTTGGCATACGGCGCTAATTGAAGCGAAAGAAACATATACGCCCAGCCAGGGATGATAGCATCGGTTGCGCAATACAGGTTTACAAAAGAACCGTTATATTGTGACCAATCGTGTTCTTTTACTTCTTTTCTGAACTCTTTTTCGCGGAGTACAATACCTTCCAATAACCATTGAGAAATATCGATAGAAACCCGTTTCCCTTCTGGATATATATCTTCCAGATTAAAGGTTACCAACTTGCTGTTTGCTACGCGGTTTATTATTTGTTCTTCCATACATTATTTCTTTTCAATTCGGGGTTTCGGTACAATTTTAATTGTTTTACAGCGCAAAATAATTAAAATCACTCAACCACCTTGAATTTGGGCTGAAGGGAGGTGGTTGAGTGATTTTTGAACAACGTAGTTGTTCCAAAAACCGTATCGAAACTACCTAGTAACTGCTTACTGAAATTAAAGCATTCCCAACTCCAGCTTCGCTTCTTCACTCATTAATTCTTGACTCCACGGTGGATCGAAGGTGATTTCAACTTCGGCATCTTTCACCATTTTTATAGACTTCACTTTGTCTTCAACTTCTTGCGGAAGCGATTCTGCTACCGGGCAGTTGGGAGTCGTTAAAGTCATCAGGATTTTTACTTCACGGTCTTCATTTACAAAAACATCGTAAATAAGTCCAAGTTCGTAAATATCTACAGGAATCTCGGGATCGTAAATTGTTTTAATCACCTTTAGGATTTTATCGCCTAATTCGGTTGTATCTATTGTTTCAGTGCTCATAATTTTAATTTTTTAGTTGTGCTTGATAGGCCAAGGCATACAATTTTAATTGTTTTACCATGGAGACCAAACCATTAGCACGGGTAGGAGATAAATGTTCTTTTAAACCAATATCGTCAATAAACTGTGTGTCTGCTTCAATGATATCTTTCGGCTTTTGATTAGAAAACGTCCGGATTAATATAGCTATAATTCCTTTTGTAATGATGGCATCACTATCGGCAGTAAACACTACTTTATCATCGTTTATATCAGCATTAAGCCAAACACGGGATTGACATCCTTTAATTAATTTATCTTCCGTTTTCAGTTCTTCATCAATTAATGGGAGCGATTTACCTAATTCTATCATATATTCATAACGCTCCATCCAATCATCAAACATGGAAAACTCATCAATCAATTCTTGTTGTATCTCTTTAATCGTCATTAATTTTATTCTTTGTCTTTTGTAGCAGTTATCAATACACTTTGGTCGCTTTTTGCGTATAAAGTTAACACGTTATCTTGAATACGGTAACCACCTACTTTATTCATAGCACTTAAAAAAGTATCTTCAGTTTGCATAACGTTTTCACCACACATTTTTTTGGTTGCGGCCAATTCGCCAAAAGTGATGTTGTTAACATTTGTCGTGTAATCACCAAAATAGTTATTACAACCTGCATTCCCAGAAACTCTGCCGCTAAGCGCTGCAAAAGTAATGGTAGGCTTTGTTGCAGCCGGGGAAGTGCCTTCAACATTTGTCACGGTGTAATTTCCAGAAAGTTGTACATTTCCAGCAACGTCTATTACTCTTTTTGTTTCATCACAACTTGTAAAAACAAGGGCGAATAATACAAGGCTAATAGTGGCAAGTGATTTCATAGTTTATAGTTTAAGTTAACATTGTTTTTGCTTTTTTAACGGCCGCTACCAACGCATCTACTTCTTCTTTTGTATTATAAAAAGCAAAGGAAGCACGTACAGTACCTGGAATTTTATAATAATCCATTATTGGTTGTGCACAATGATGTCCGGTGCGAACCGCAATACCTAGTTTATCAACAATAGTACCAATGTCATACGGATGAATTCCTTCAATATTGAAAGATATAACCGATGTTTTATCAACACCCGTTCCGTATATTTTTAATCCTTCTATCGCTGTTAATTGCTCAGTGGCATAATTTAACAATTCGTGTTCGTGGGCTTCAATTTCATTAAAACCGATACGGTTAAGATAATCAATTGCAGCTCCAAAAGCAATTCCACCCGAAATATTAGGCGTTCCAGCTTCAAATTTATGTGGAAGACCGGCGTACGTTGTTTTTTCAAAGGTAACTTCGGCAATCATCTCGCCACCTCCTTGATACGGAGGAAGTTTGTTAAGCCATTCTTCTTTTCCGTAAAGCATACCAACACCCGTAGGACCACACATTTTATGAGCCGATGTTACATAAAAGTCAACATCTAGTGCTTGTAAATCTGGTTTTACATGCGAGCACGATTGCGCTCCATCCACTAAAACAGCAGCGCCTTTTTTGTGTGCCATGTCAATTATTTCAGCAATAGGATTTATAGTTCCCAATGCATTTGAAATATGATTGACAAACACCAATTTCGTGTTTTCTGAAAGAAGTTTTTCGTATTCTGAAAGCACTAAAACGCCCTTTTCATCAATAGGAATTACTTTTAATTCAGCTCCGGTACGTTCACAAAGCATTTGCCAAGGAACAATATTGGAATGGTGTTCTAAAGCCGAAACGATAATCTCATCGCCTTTTTTCAGAAATTCAGTAAAACCGTTTGCTACTAGGTTAATGCCGTGTGTAGTACCAGCGGTTAAAATAACCTCGTGCGAATGTTTTATGTTGAAATGTTCCTGAATTTTTTTCCGTGCGCCTTCATATGCATCGGTTGCCTCTTGTGACAAGGAGTGTACACCACGATGGATATTGGCATTGTAGTTTGAATAATAATCAACAATAGAATCAATTACCATTTGTGGTTTTTGAGACGTAGCTGCATTATCTAAATACACTAAAGGTTTGCCATTTACTTCACGCTGAAGAATGGGAAAGTCTTTTCTAATTTCCTGAACGTTAAAGGCCATGGAAAAATTTATTTAAGTAGTGATTACAACTGGAAACCCAAACTAACACCTATTTTTTTGGCAATTAGCTTATTAATACGGTTTTTCAGTTCCGGAATTTTTACGCTTTCAAGTACACTATTAGCAAAGGCATACATTAATAACGCTCTGGCTTCTTTTTTAGCAATACCACGAGAGCGCATATAGAATAACGCTTCTTCGTTTAACTGACCAATAGTACAACCGTGAGAACATTTTACATCATCTGCAAAAATCTCCAGTTGTGGTTTGGAGTTGATCGTTGCACGGTCATCTACTAAAATATTGTTGTTTTTCTGAAACGCATCAATTTTTTGAGCATCTCTATCAACTAATACTTTTCCGTTGAAAACTCCAACCGATCTATCTGCAAAGATACCTTTGTAGTCTTGATGACTTTCACAATTTGGCGCGGTATGATGCACAAGTGTATTGTGATCTACATGTTGCTTATCCTCGATAATGGTAATACCATTTAGGGTAGAATTACAACGCTCTCCATATTGATAAAAACTCAAGTTGTTACGAGTTAGTTTCCCGCCAAATGAGAATGTGTGCACTCTACAGTTGCTTTCGCGCTCTTGTGAAACATAGGTACTATCAATTAATGAAGCCGAAGGATTATCGGTTTGTATTTTATAGTAATCTACGTACGCTCTTTTTTCAGCAAAAATTTCAGTAACGCTATTGGTAAATACCGCATTTTCTGAAAGACTTTGGTGCCGCTCAATAATTTGTACGTGAGCATTTTCGCCTACCACGACTAAATTACGAGGTTGTAGCATAATCGCCGCTTCATTTCCAGTTGAAAAGTTGATGATTTCAATCGGTTTTTCAACTTCTTTATTTTTTGGAATATGGATATACGCTCCTTCTTTAGCAAACGCTGTATTTAACGAAGTTATGCTGTCTTTTTTGGCCACTTTATTAAAATACGCTTCGATTACCGGTTGGTATTTCGATTTGTTTAAAGCCGAAGAAAGCAAACAAACATCGATAGAATCGTGTGTAGTTTCTGAAAGGAATGAGCTATACACACCATCTATAAACACAATTTTATACGTGTCGATATCGTGCAGAAAATACTTTTTAACATCTTTAAATTCAAGGTGCTTTTCCTGTTGGTTCGGAAAAATGCTGTAATCAATCTTTTCAAGTGATTTTAAAGAAGTGTATTTCCACTCTTCTTCCTTTTTGGAAGGGAAACCTTGTTCTTCAAAAACTTTTATGGCTTGATTACGCAGCTCATGAATAGGGGAGTCTGGCTCCAAGTGATCTTCAAAAGCGATGTATGATGAAACTAATTTATCTTTTAAACTCATATTGTTATAGTTTGAGGTTTCAAGTTTCAAATTACAAGTTAATACCTTGTTACTTGAACTTATTCCCTTTGTATTCTTTCTTGTTTAAATAGGCTATAAAGGCTGAAATTCTTTTACCTAATTGCACATATTTTTCGATGAGGGCAGTCAATTCATTTTCTGAAATATACCCAGAATCAAAAACACGGTACAATTGAGACCTTGTTTCGCCTGCAGATCCTTTTGCGATGGATAAAAACTGTCTAAATTCTAAGTTTCCATCCCGTTCAAACCCTTCTGCAATATTATCCATTACCGAACCAGAAGATCCTTTAATTTGGTTGTTTAGCTTGTAGTCGGTTTTCAAGTTGGTTTCAACAGACAATTTGATAATTTTTCTAGATAATTCTCTGGCTTCTTGCCAAATTTCTAAATCTTCAAATCGTTTAATTGTAGCCATACATTAAATTTAACTTGAAACGTGAAACCGAAAACAAATTAAACCAACTCTTCTTTAATCCAGTCGTACCCTCTTTCTTCAAGCTCATGTGCCAGCTCTTTTCCGCCTGACTTCACAATTTTTCCGCCCATTAGTACGTGTACATAATCTGGAATTATATAATCTAGCAATCGTTGGTAGTGTGTAATAACAATAACAGCGTTGTCTTTGCTTTTTAATTTATTCACACCATTTGCGACCACTTTTAAGGCATCAATATCTAAACCAGAATCTGTTTCGTCTAGAATGGCCAATTTAGGCTCCATCATGGCTAATTGGAAGATTTCGTTACGTTTTTTCTCGCCTCCGGAAAATCCTTGGTTTAAGGAACGGGACAAAAATTTACGATCTATCTCTAGCATGTCAGCCTTTTCCTTAATTTTCTTAAGCATTTCGCTGGCTGGCATATCCTTTAAGCCTTTTGCTTTTCGGGTTTCGTTAATGGCCGTTTTAATAAAGTTGGTCACTGTGACGCCTGGTATTTCAATAGGATATTGAAAAGAAAGGAATAACCCTTTATGAGCGCGTTCTTCAGGATCCATTTCAGAAATATCTTCACCTTCAAACTCGATTTCGCCTTTGGAAAATTCAAATTCTTCTTTTCCAGCAATAACGGAAGCCAACGTACTTTTACCAGAACCATTTGGCCCCATAATAGCATGTACTTCTCCGGCATTAACTTCTAAGTCAATTCCTTTTAAAATATCTTTTCCTTCTATACCTGCGTGCAGATTTTTAATTTTTAGCATAGTTAACTTTTCTTTTCTTCAATTTTTATATCAGTCTTAGCGGGTTTTTCGCTAACATGTAAAATATCTTTGATTGTAATTACTTCTTCCCAAACTTCTTCGTTTTCGGCTTTTGGGTTGGGTTTTACAACCCCAGTGACAATAACCGGAACCATATCGTATGGGTCTTTTTTTATTTTGGAAACCTTTTTTGCCAATTCATAGCTTTTATCGTCTAGCGTAACGCCGTAGATAAAATTGTTTCCTTTAAAAACCGCTGCATCATCCGTGTAAATAAATTCACCTCTATAGGTTTTTACGTTTTTATCAACGTCCGAAACAGTTTTTTCACCTGTTTCTTTTTCAGTTTCCTTTTTTGTATTGTTACAAGAAATTACTGTGGCTGAAAGTAATAGCAACAAAAGTATTTTTTTCATAATACGGTGTTTGGGTTTTTATTCTTTCTGAAAAATTATCCTACTGAACCTTCTAATGAAATTTCAAGTAATTTTTGTGCTTCTACTGCAAACTCCATCGGAAGTTTATTCAATACTTCTTTACTAAAACCATTTACAATTAGTGCAATGGCTTTTTCGGTATCGATACCCCGTTGATTACAGTAAAATATCTGGTCTTCCCCAATTTTACTGGTTGTAGCTTCGTGTTCTACCTGTGCTGTTTTGTTTTTCGCTTCAATGTAAGGGAAGGTATGTGCTCCACAATCGTTACCCATTAATAAGGAATCACATTGTGAAAAATTACGAGCATTATCGGCACGGCTGTTTATTTGTACTAGTCCACGATAACTGTTTTGCGATTTACCCGCAGAAACACCTTTTGAAATAATGGTACTCTTCGTGTTCTTACCTAAATGAATCATCTTAGTACCCGTGTCTGCCTGTTGAAAATTATTGGTAACAGCAATGGAATAAAATTCTCCAATCGAGTTGTCACCTTTTAAAATACAACTAGGATATTTCCACGTTACGGCACTTCCGGTTTCTACTTGTGTCCACGAAATTTTTGCATTTTTTTCGCAAAGACCTCGTTTGGTTACAAAGTTAAAAACGCCTCCTTTACCATCTTTACTGCCAGGAAACCAGTTTTGAACGGTAGAATATTTAATCTCAGAACCGTCTAATGCTATAAGTTCAACTACAGCTGCGTGTAATTGATTTTCATCACGAGACGGGGCGGTACACCCTTCTAAGTAACTTACATAACTATCTTCATCGGCGATAACCAGTGTACGCTCAAATTGTCCTGTCCCTGCTTGATTAATTCGGAAATACGTAGAAAGTTCCATTGGGCATCGTACCCCTTTCGGAATGTAACAGAACGATCCATCACTGAATACAGCACTGTTTAAAGCCGCATAAAAGTTATCTTTCTGTGGCACTACCGAACCGAGATATTTTTTAACCAGCTCTGGGTGATCCTTAATAGCTTCGGAAATAGAGCAGAATATAATACCCTTTTTAGCCAAGGTATCTTTAAAAGTTGTAGTAACAGAAACAGAATCCATTACGATATCTACGGCTACACCTGCCAATTTCTTCTGCTCGTCTAATGAAATACCTAGTTTGTTGAAAGTTTCCAATAATTCTGGATCTACTTCGTCAATACTATCGTATTTCGGCTTTTTATTTGGAGCTGAATAATATGATATATTTTGAAAATCTGGCTTGTCGTAATGAACATTGGCCCATTCAGGCTCTATCATTTCTTTCCAATATCGGAAAGACTCTAGGCGCCATTCGGTCATCCATTCGGGTTCTTCCTTTTTCATAGAAATAGCACGAACAATATCCTCGTTTAAGCCAACAGGGAACGTATCAGATTCTATATCAGTATAAAATCCATATTCGTACTCTTTTGTTTCGAGGTCTTTTTTTAAATCGTCTTCAGTAAACTTAGCCATTGGTAGCTTGTATTTTTTTCTTGTTGTTTTTATCTCTTTCAGAAATAAAACAACGTAAGATTTTTATTAATTCTAATTAAAGCGAAAAGCTTTCGCCACAACCACATGTGCGGTTTGCGTTAGGATTGTTAAAAACAAACCCTTTCCCGTTCAATCCACCGCTATACTCTAGGGTGGTTCCTACTAAATAGAGAAAACTTTTTTTATCGATAGCAATTTTCACCGAATCATCTTCAAAAAGTTTATCGTTTTCTCCTATAGCACTGTCAAATTTGAGGTCGTAAGATAAGCCGGAGCAACCTCCGCTTTTTACACCTACTCTCACGAAATCGTTTGCTATATTGAAACCTTCTTCAGACATCAATTGTTCTAGCTTAGATTTCGCATATTCACTAACTTTTATCATAAGATAAATTTGTTCTAAATTAGACAGCAAATATACGGTAAATACAGATGCTAGCCATAGTTAGCCATCGATTTAAACTTATGACGCTATAGTTTTAAATAATAATTAACACTTTATACTATAAAGACTTAAAATTAAAAGAGATACAAGTCTTTTTGTGGAAGAAATTTACGGTTTTTGAAAGTCTGGGTTGTTTATAAAACTTTCGTCTGATAGGGCCAGTAAAAAAGCTTTGAGATCTTGCTTATCTTGCTCAGTAAGATGAACGCCACCTTCGCCAACGGCTTTCATAAGGGGATCGATCGTTTCAGAATAAACCAAACCTTCGCTATAATGGTCAATTACTTCTTCTAATGTTTCAAAACGGCCATCATGCATATATGGACCAGTATAGGCTAAATTACGCAAAGAAGGCGTTTTAAAAGCGCCAAACTCCCTTGGATCGCCAGTTGCTCCACCACGGCCAAGATCGGTAATAATTTCGTCTAAGCCGTTGTTGTGAAAATCGTTGTCTGTCCATAGCAAGTTGTTAGGAGGAGTTCCGTGGCAATGGAAACAATCTCCACGAGTTTCGTCCACATATACATCGAGTCCATTGCTTTCGGCTTCGGTCAATTCTATTTCACCACGTAAAAATTGATCGTACCTTGAATTACCTGAAATAAGCGTGCGTACAAATTGCGCAATAGCTTTTGAAACCATCGTAGAATCTATGTTTGAAGTTCCGAAGGCTTCAGAAAATAATTGTGGATATTCAGAATCAGATTGAAGGCTTGACACCGCGTTTGGCCATGTGTTGTGCATTTCGACAGGGTCTATAACTGGTTGTAATGCTTGGTTTTCTATAGATGAAGCGCGACCGTCCCAAAAAAAGTTTTCTTTGTAATTCCAGGCTAAGTTAAAGAGCGGCATGGAATTTCTATTACCGTCAATACCGTCTATTCCTGGGCTAAACTGTCTAGAATCTGTAAAAGCTTCACTGGGAGCGTGGCAACCAGCACAGGCTAATGTATTGTCTGCTGAAAGAATGGGGTCGAAAAAAAGCTTTTTCCCTAAAGCAACTCCCTCAACAGTTTGTGGATTGTCTCCGGGAATTATGGGTGGTGATATTTTTTCGCCAAAGAGGCGAGGTATTTCCAATGTTAAAGGTGTTGGTTCATATCCTTCTTCTTCGGGAGTAGTACTTTCATTTTTGGCACATGAGCTTACAAGGAGATAGCAAAGACCAATAAAAAATACGGATTGTATGTGTTTTAACAATTTCAAGGTATAATTTATTCTACAATATCTGCTACGAGACCTAAACTAAAAACACTTTTACCATTGGCTGACATCATTCTCTGTGCTTCAGCATTCATCATTAGATTGTTATTTAGTTCGTTTAAATCCCACTGGTTTGGGTTTCTAAACCATTCAGCCACATTCATCTTAACTTCTATGTCTGTATCGTTTGAAATAAAGATGTTTCCTAAGCTTACCTCAAAAGAAGTGTCTTCGGGCTGTGGATTGTCCCCTGGGTTTTCAACGGCGTGTATCGTGTGATATTGATAGCCTTGATTTGCACCTGTTTCATCAATAAATGTGCCTTCCAAACGCATATAATGGTATCCTCCGCCAAGCATCGTAGGAACGCCCCAATTAGCTGAAGTTAAATCTGGATAAGCGCCGTCAATATTATAATCGCTGTTAAGACCGAATGTAAAGCTTACGGTATACTCACCTTCGGGAATTTCTTGATCCAAATTATAATGAAGGTTTAAGCCTTCTCTTGAGTTTACTAAGTTATGACCTTCAATAAAAATAGTTTCACCTTTTTCGCTAGTAAATGTAACATTTGAGATTAAATAGTTTAGTTTGGAAATGGTCAACAGGTCACCATTTGCATTGGTGAACTTAGTTGTTTCAAAATCTGAGTTATTTAATTCAGTTCCATCCCAATTTTGGGTAAAGTCAAAACTAACATTATAATCAGGATTTATAACCTCATCTTCATCTACATCCTTGCAAGCAAAAAGAGTTGCTATAATGGCAACTAATACTACAAATTTTTTCATGTTAAATTTATTTGGGATTACTTAAGCTTAAAGATTAATACATCTTCTACGCCACGGTTTTGTGGAATATCTTTGTCATTACTTTGGGTACTTCCTGCAATAACATAGGTGTTATTTTCGGCTTCTATGGCATCTTCAGCAAAGTCTAAGTTTGACCCGCCAATTGTATACTGAAACTCAATACTCTCGTTTTGATCAATTAGTAATACCATAGCGTCATTTTGGCCTTGATTTTTCATGAAATCACCATTAGCACTTCTGGAATTTCCAGTAATCAAATATCTTTCATTAGAAATGTTGGTGATATTTCTAGCACTTTCAAACTCGGTTCCACCATATAATTGCTGTGACAATATTGTGCCATCGTTGTCGACTTTAACACCCCATATATCGGCATTTCCAAAGCCAACGTTAACATCTACATCGTTACTTCGGGTATCCCCAAATAAGAGGTAATTACCATCTGTGGTGGTAGTGCCTGTGTATAGATTTTCAACCTGTGTGCCGCCATAGTTTTTCTCCCATATGAGTTCTCCCTTTGTTGAAACTTTTACAATCCAAAAATCATACGTGCCAATATTATCTGTAATATCCACATCAGCGCTATCGGATGTACCTATTACTAAATACTCGCCACTAGTTGTCTGTACAATATCGTAAGCAGTATCGGTGAAGGTGCCTCCAAAATAGTTTCTCCATTCCATTTGTCCATTTGCGGATAGTTTGATAACCCAATAATCACCGCCAGCATGTTGGGTAGATTTAAGGTTGGAGTCTAAACCACCTTCACCATTACTGGCGGAAACATCTAAAACACCGGCTGCTATGTAGCCGCCATCTTTGGTTTGGATAACCTTATAAGCTTTATCGCTTCCTGAAAAACCAAAGCTTTTTTCCCATTGAAGATCACCTGAAGCCGTAAACTTTACAATCCAAAAGTCATGAAAACCTTCATTGTTAGAAACATCTCCTCCTGCCCCTCTACTATAACCAGAAGCTATGTAGCCGCCATCATTCGTTTTTTCTAGGCTCGCTGCTGTGTCATCTTCAGGGCCACCGTAGGTTTTGCTCCAAACAATATCTCCATTGGGCTTAACTTTTAAAAGCCAAAAATCTAAATCTGATGTTGTTTTGTCAGTAATGTCGCCATCGGTGCTTTTGGTTGAGCCCAAAACAACATAATTACCATCTTCTGCTAAAACGATGCTTACAGCTTTATCCAAATCACTGCCCCCATAGGTTTTAATATAGTCCAGTTCACCTTGAAATTGTGTTATTTCGGGGTCTACTTCTTCCTCTTCTTTTGGGGAATCTTCTTTTTTGCAAGAAACAAAGCCAACTACGATAAAAAGTAGGACTACCTTGCAGGTTAAGCTATACATTCTAAATGTTTTTAATTTACTATTAATCTTCTGGTAGTTAGATTATTAATTTTAACCAAATAGATTCCGGCTTGCAATGAATTAATGTTAATTTTTTCTTCATTATTGCCTTCAGAAAACGTAAAGTTTAAAACACGTTTTCCCAAAATTGAATATATTTCAACATTCCTTAACGGAGATTTGGCAGAAACAATAGTTAAATTTTCTTTAGTTGGATTGGGAAACATTGTAAAATTAGTTTCATTTAGTTCGGCAACATTCAATTCGTTGCTATCTCTAACCAAGGTAAAACCACCTTCACCACTAATAATAATATTTTTGCTTTCAAAAAAAGGATACACATTCCAGCTTCCATTAAACCCTGCATCATTATTATTAGGGAAGGTATCGAAATAGCCATATTGTGAGATATTTTCGTTTTCAATATCACTGATGTCCAATACATTTAAACCAGCATTGTAATTTGCAAAATAATATTTATCGCCAACTACATAACCGTTATGATCTATTGCTGGGGTTGGTCCGGAAAATTCGGTATGAAATTGTGGATTGTCTAAGTCTGTAAAATCCAAAAACAAAGTACGTGTGTTAAAACCAAAATTAAGTTCATCGGTTTCATCTCCAAAAACAAAATACTTTTCGTCTTCTGTGAACCATCCTTGGTGTGTATATCCTACGTTATTATAGCTTATAGATGAAATTCCTTGAGGGTCGGCTTTATCGGTAATGTTTACAACAACTACTTCATTTTCATTACTACCTATTAAAATTTCTTTACCTGTGTAATCTGAATCAGGCCCAGTATACGTAACAACTTGTGCATCGTGGCTGTAACTATCCATAGAATAGCCTCCTTC